>Ga0335081_10000018_pt1 | contig 319911 bp, 259 predicted proteins | sample Lox_Sample_35_FD_206713 | JGI IMG/M metagenome (GOLD analysis project Ga0335081, IMG submission 206713) | Soil microbial communities from Loxahatchee National Wildlife Refuge, Florida, United States - Lox_Sample_3.5 | ecosystem: Environmental > Terrestrial > Soil > Wetlands | place: USA... | reverse complement strand
AATGGCTAACGCATCGTTCGCGGAGTGGTTGCTTGCTCGATTGACTGATCGCAGCCGTGCGGCTTCCGTTGTGGGCGACCTCCTCGAGGTTGCGCCCGAACGAGGTTCCTGGTTCTGGCTGTCTGTTGCAGGAATCGTGCTGTCCCTTACCTGGCGCCGTCTCGTTGCCATTGTGGCTGCCTATCTCTGTATTTTTTTGCTCAGCACGCTCTACGCGACGCGCCGTGGCATGCCCGGAGAGCATATGCTGCTGTTCGAGAACCCTCTGTGGGCGCTGGCGCCTTATGCCGCCATTTGCTACGGATTTCGTGATCAATTCACTCAGCTCCTGATTATGCTGTTCGCGCTTTCCACAATCGTCGTTTTCTACTGGTGGATTCCAATCGTCGCTTTCACCATTTCCGCCATCTTCAGCGCAGTTCTGATTGCTTTCGCTGTATCTCCGCATCGGCGCAAGGCGCTGCTGGCTGTCGCCCTCACGCTCGGCCTGGGTTTTTGCGGAGTCCTCTTCGTGTTTTATCTCTGGCGTTATGTGTGGCCATGGTACCTGCACCTAATTCCGTTGTCAGCCCGCGGCTATTCGCTTTCCCTTGGCTCGTTCCCATTCTTGGTAGTGGCAATACAAATAGCAGCTTGCGCCTGGATGCACCGGCTTCTGCTGCGACCCAATCGACAAGGCCCTGGAATGGAATTTACGACGTAGTCCGTCGCCGGAGCGCGAGTTGGGCGCGGCACCTGCTCGGCTGCTTTCCTGGACCAGTAAAATGCGGCTTGCTCGTCCGCCGGAACGCCTTCACCAGCCACCTCGCGGCGTACTTATTAAATTAACCGTTCACACTGGCTTGATGAGCCGCTTTCCCTTCATATGGACGTGTAGTCCGGTACCGGACATTTGCCGTGCCAGCCCCAATGCCCGATTAGCTCGTACGATTACTCACGCTGTAATCTTGGCTCCTGCTTGTCTGATGATCGAGAGGGTTTGGCGACGAACTGGCTTGCCCTTGATTGCGTTGGAGACTGGTGCTTGCCTTAGCTTTGATTCTCTCCCGCTGCAGCACATCCGCCGACATTCGAGGACGTCGCCCCCTTACCCTGGTTATAGGACTACTACTGCAATTTTGAACCTACCCATCCGATCCGTTTCGTGCTACCGTGGCTCGTTTTTATGTTTATGAAAATTGGCAACACGCAAAAGGGACGCCGCTTGGCGAAGGTCGAAGCCCTCGCGAGCCCCCGGAAGGCCTTCGCGCCCCTCGCCCCCGCGCCTCGTCCCTGCTTTTCTAATCGCCAAATTCGAATATTAGAACCCCTCGTAAGTCATAGAAAACAAACGACGGCACCCCATCCTAATCGCCAAAAATCCGAGTTTCGCATCTCCGTGGAGAAGGCCCTAGGGTGGAAGCGCGGGCTTTCAAGCCCGCGAAAAACACGCGCCATGGAACTCGGGCTTCGGCCCTGGACGGGTTCATCTGTGCGGTTTCCTTACGTCCCCGTTTCTGTGCGCCCTGCGCCTCTGTCGCAAATCTTCAATCGGTACACTTTGCAAACGGAAATCGCCGTAACTCACACAAAACAAAGGGCCGCCGAAATTTCAATCGGTACACTTTTCGGGACCTCGCCCCAGAGCTTCTCACCGTGGCCGGATTCGTCACGCCGGCCGCACCGCGATTTGCCTCTGCCCTCGCTTCTGAGTAAGATGAAGCTTCCTAGACCACACATCCGATTCCGTTTCATTCGGACGCCAATGGCCGCGACAGCTTGGTACTTCGCTTACGCTAGCAACATGAACCGGGCCCAGATGCGCTCGCGCGCAGGGACCATTCTCGAGGAGCGCCCGGCGCGCCTCGAAAACTACGAGATCGCCTTCAACAAGAAAGTCCGCGGCGGCACTGCCGGCGCGAACATTCGTCCTGCGCCGGGGAAATTCGTCCAAGGCGTGCTGTACAAAATTAACGAGTCCTCGTTCAGCAATCTGGACCGTTTCGAAGGCGCGCCCGTCCACTATCGCCGGATTCAAATCGACGTGCGCGATAGCGACGGCCGCACGGTTCCCGCGCAGGCATACATTGCGACGAAAGTGGAGAAGGGACTTCGCCCCGCTTCGCACTACTTGAAAACGATTCTCGACGGAGCGGCGGAGCACAACCTCCCCGACGAGTACGTCGCATCCATCAAGTCGGCTGCGGAGCCCGGATCATGACGCGGGCGAGAATTGTGCTTGGTTCTGATTGGCCGGAGAATGAACGCGGGTCCGACATGTATGGATCGACGGATAGGAGGTAACCCATGGCTACAACGCCCGTAGCACAGTCCCTGAATCGAGGCGGCGCATTCCTTATCACGGACAGCGCCCCGGAAGACATTTTCACGCCCGCGGACCTGACGGACGATCAACGGCTAATCGGCCAGACCGCAGAAGAATTCGTGACCAAGGAAGTCCTGCCGTTTGTTTCGGAACTCGAGGAGCACAAAGAGGGCTTGATGGCGCAGATGCTCAAGAAGGCCGGAGAACTGGGCCTGTTGAGCGGCGCAATTCCGGAACAGTACGGCGGCTCCGGCCTCGATAAAGTTTCCGCAACAATCCTTGCCGAAAAACTCGCCGGCTATGCATCGTTCGCGGTCTCGCACGGAGGCCACGCCGGAATCGGAACGATTCCGATCGTCTATTTCGGTACCGAGGAGCAGAAAAGGAAATATTTGCCGGCGATCGCGACCGGCGAAAAACTCTCGTGTTATTGCCTTTCGGAGCCGCACGCGGGATCGGACGCGCTTGCCGCGCGCACCCGGGCGGTGCTCTCGCCCGACGGCAAGAATTGGATTCTCAACGGCCAGAAAATGTGGATCACCAACGGCGGCTTCGCGGACGTCTACATCGTGTTCGCAAAGGTCGATGGCGAGAAATTCTCCTGCTTCATCGTCGACCGCGGCACGCCCGGGTTTTCGACCGGTACAGAAGAAAAGAAAATGGGAATCAAGGGCAGCTCGACCGTGCCCATCTTCTTCGAAAACGCGCCTGTGCCGAAAGAGAATCTACTGCACGAAATTGGGCGCGGCCACATCGTCGCGTTCAACACGCTCAACGTGGGTCGCTTCTCGCTCGGCGCCTATTGTTTGGGCGGTGCGAAACAGGTGCTGATTGCGGCGTCCAAGTACGCGAAGGAGCGTACCGCGTTTGGCAAGCCTATCGCGGACTTCGGCCTCATCAAGGGGAAGCTCGGCGAGATGGCGATCCGCATTTACGCGGTCGAATCGATGATCTACCGCTCGGCGGGAATGGTCTCCGCTGCCGTTTCGGAGCCGAAAGCCGGCGCAGACAAGGTTCAGCAGGCCATGCAGGTCCTCGAGGAATACGCCATCGAAAGCTCGATCAGCAAGGTTGCCGGCAGCGAGACGGTGGATTACTGCGTCGACGAAGCCGTGCAGATCTTCGGCGGATACGGTTTCCACGAGGACTATCCCGTGGCCCGCGCCTATCGCGACAGCCGCGTCAACCGCATCTTCGAAGGAACGAATGAAATCAACCGCATGCTCATCATTCAGATGCTGATGAAGCGCGCGATGTCCGGCGTTGTTCCGCTCATCCCGGCGGCGATGAAGCTGGCCGACGAGGTGCTTGCCGGGCCGTCGATGGAAGAGGCTCCCTCTGGGGAGTTCGCCGAAGAGGAGCGTTCGCTGTCGCAGGCGAAGAAGATTTTCCTCCTGGCTGCCGGAACGGCGGTTCAGAAGTATCGCGAACAGCTTGCCGAGCACCAGGAAATCGTCGCTGCCCTGGCGAATATCGCCATGGATGTTTACGCCATGGAATCGTCGCTGCGCCGCGCGCAGAAGTCCTTCGCCGCAAGAGGCCAGTCGGCTGCCGTAATGGTTGACGCGGCGCGCGCGTTTCTCTACGACGCTATGGATCGCGTCGAAAAGGAAGCCCGCGTGGCGCTCGCCGCCACGGCCGACGGCGACACACTCACCACGCAACTCGCGGTTCTGCGCCGGTTCGCGAAGCACGCTCCGCTCGACACGATTTCGATTCGTCGGCGCGTTGCCGACGCCGTGCTCGCGCAAGATCGCTATCCGTTCGAGGGCCGCTGAGCGGCGGATTCCCGCGCCGCGAACAAAAATCGAACTACAACTCGCCCTGTAGACGCAAAAGGTCCACGCGAGTTTCTTCACGGAGTTTCCACTCGGCGACTCCGCTTTTCTTCCTCTCGGAAACTCTTTTCCTTTTGTCTCATCGTGCAAATCCCCGATCTCTTCATATATCAGTCACTTGCGTCATGGAGTCCTTTGGATTCTCGCTTGCATCCAAAGCTGTGAGGGTAGGTGAGGGTCCATGAAAAGCGTGTTGGGAAATCTAAAAGGCTTCTTGGGTAACGTTGTCGAGAAGGCAAGGATTCGCAGGGGGATGCTGGCGATCCTTGCTGTCGCGTTCGTCTTGCAAGCATATTTCGTGCGGGAGCTGCTCGCTGCGGAGCTGCTGTTTGGGTTGGGCTTCGCGGTTCTCGTTCTGCTCGCCGCTCTCTTTTACGCGATCGGAGCGATCAGCGAGCGTGGGCTGGATTGGGCCGAGGTGGGCGTCCGCGTAGTTGCGGATTCGGCGCGGCGCGGTTATGCCGCACTGGAAGACATCAGTAGAAAGCCATTCCGCCATCCACGTTCAGAGTCTGCCCAGTAATCGCGCTGGCTTTGTCGGATACCAGGAATAAGGCCGCAGCGGCGATTTCGTCCGCCGTTTGCGGCCGGCCCTGCAGAATGCCGTTGAGCATCTGCCGAAAAAGCTCTTCCCCGTCCGCCTGGAAGTAGTCCGCCAGCTTTCGTCCCAGCTCCTGCGACATCTTCGTTTCCGGCACCGGGCCGGGGCTGATCGCATTCACTCGAACGCCTTTCCGCGCGGCTTCCGCCGCCAGCGTGTGCGTGAGCCCAATCAATCCCGCCTTCGAAGCAGCGTACGGGCTGTTCAACTGAAACGCCGCCTTCGCCGCAATGCTCGTCACGTTCAGGATCACCCCTCCGCCCTGTTTGTACATCTCGGGCAAGACCAGCCGCGAAAGCAGGAACGGCCCGCGCAGATTGACGGCGATTACGTCGTCCCATTCGTCGGCCGAGATCTTCTCGACGGGCCGAACGGGGCCATAGATTCCGGCATTGTTGACGAGAATCCCTATCGTTCCGAAAGCCTTTCGCGCCGCCGCGGCGATTCGCTCGCAGTCCGCTTCGTGGGATACATCTGCGGCCACCGCTTCTGCCTTTCCTCCCTCCCGCCGAATCTCTTCGGCAACCGCTCGAATCTCGGCGTCACTGCGCGCTGCCAGCAGAACCGACGCGCCTTCCGCCGCAAACTTCTTCGCAACCGCCCGCCCGATTCCACGCCCTGCGCCCGTCACGATGGCGACTTTGCCCTCTAGCTCCACGATTCCTCCTGCAGATTCGGCTAGAACGGGCATGATAGCATTCCAACGGTCAGGCTTGCCCGACGCGAGACGATCGGGCAACTCAGCCGCGAACGAAGTGGCAGCGAGAAGGCGCTTTCAGGTAAACTATTTGGGTTTGCGGAGAACCAATTGACGCTGACGAACATTCACGGCACGAATCACGGCTCGAAAACGCTGGTCCGCGTGCGCCCGCGCGGTTTTTGTGCCGGCGTTGTGCGGGCGGTCGACATTGTTGAACTGGCGCTGGAAGCATACGGGCGGCCGGTTTACGTTCATCACGAGATCGTTCACAACCGCTACGTGGTCGATCAACTCAGGCGGCGCGGCGCGATCTTCGTCGAATCCATCGAGGAAGTGCCGATCGGGGCGGTTCTGGTATTCAGCGCGCACGGGGTTCCGCCGCGCGTCCGAATCGAAGCGCAGGAAAGGCAATTGCGGGTGATCGACGCGACTTGTCCGTTGGTTACCAAGGTTCACCTCGAGGCGCTTAAATTCGCGCGCGAAGGTCGGACGCTCATCCTCATCGGCCATCGTGATCACCAGGAAATCGTCGGCACGTCGGGCGAAGCCCCCGATCAGACGGTCGTCGTCGGCAGCGTCGAAGAAGTCGACCAACTGCAAGTTCCAGACCCGCATCGGCTTGCGTTCCTGACGCAAACGACGCTGTCTCTGTATGACACGCAGGAGATCGTTGCGCGTCTGCGTCAGCGTTTCCCCTCGATTGTGGGGCCTGCCTCCGACGATATATGCTACGCGACGCAAAACCGGCAGGAAGCGGTGGAAGCGTTGACTCGCGAAGTGGAACTGATTCTCGTCGTGGGCTCGGCAAACAGCTCGAACTCGAATCGACTGGTCGAGGTGGCGAAGCGCGCCGGCGTTGCGGCGCGGTTGATTGAAGACGCGAATGACATTGATGCCTCATGGCTCGAAGGTGTGGCGACGCTTGGTCTTACGGCCGGGGCTTCCGCACCGGAGGTTCTCGTGGAGCAGGTGAGCCAGCGGCTCTCGAAACTCGGGTTCACGAACCAGCGAGACTTGGACCTGATTCGCGAGGACGTGCGCTTTACGCTCCCTCCAGAGCTTGCAGTGCACCAGGGGCCTGCGGGACGCTGATTTCGGTATTTGGGGCCAATACACCACGTTTGAAGGAGCGATGAGTGGCGGTCAAGATCGTCCGCCAGCCCAATAAGATCGCTTTGCTGGGCGTGCCCACGAGCGCGGCTGCCATGTCGGCTGGGCACGAAGGTGCACCATCAGCTCTCCGCTCCGCCGGCTTGATCGACCGCCTCACCGCCATCGGATACGAGGTTAGCGACCTCGGCGACGATCCCGCTCAGCTTTACAAACGAGATGACGAAAGCCCCCGCGCGCGCAACCTGCCAGCCGTGCTGGCGGCCATCGAAACGCTGAAACCGCGCGTCGAACAAGCCGTAAAGTCGGGAGCCCTCCCCGTGATCCTCAGTGGCGACTGTTCCGTCGCGCTGGCGGTGGTTGCGGGCGCGCGCCGCTATTTTCGAAACGTCGGCATGGTTTACGTCGACCGCGATGCCGATCTGAACACGCCCGCTACCACACCGTCGGGGTGCCTGGACGGTATGGTGGTTTCGCACTTGACCGGGCGTGGCGCCGCGGAACTCGTCCGGTTTTGGGGTGAGCCGCCGCTGGTGCGCGAGCCGGACTTGGCGCTCTTCGGAATCGACCGTCTCGATCCGAGCGAGGATGAGGTCCTCCGCCGCACGCCTCTGCGGCGATATACGGCCGACGATGTCCACGCCATGGGTGCGGCGGCCGCCGCCGGCGCCGCTGTCGAACGAATCCACGGCGGCGACCACGAATTTGTGCTTCACGTCGATGTCGACGTGATTGCAGGATTTCCGGCCACCAATTACCCGGGAAGCGACGGGCTGCAGCTCGAGGAAGTGCGTGAGGCTCTTGAGGTCTTCGCGCGACAGAAGAATCTAGCTGCGATCGAAGTCACGGCATACAATCCCACGAAGGACCCGGACGGAAGTTCCGCGAAGATCATCATCGATTTGCTTGCGGGCGTTCTCGAGAAGCGGCTTGAGACGCTCAAGGCGGCGAGGGCGGCAGCACCCGCAGCCGCTGCCGAACCCGCACCCCAAGCTGAGGCTGAACGGCCGTCGGCGCCCGAACCGGCACTCGAACCCTCGTTACCAGCCGCGGCGGAAGGCGATGCGTGGTCGTCGGACTCGCTGGAAAGCGAAGCTGTCGCCGCCAACGAGCCGGGGGGAGCGCCCGACGCTGTCAACGAACCCGACGAGCCGCAATCCTGACGATCCGCACCCTCGCGTGAAATCCCCCTCGGTAATCATCTTCGACGTGGATGGCGTCCTCGTCGATGTGCGCGGTTCGTTCCAGAAGACCACTCTCGAGACCGTGAAGTTCTTCACCGGCAAGCGCGTCACACGCACCGAGCTGCACCGCTGGAAAAATCTCTCAGGTTACAACGACGATTGGAAGCTTTCGACCGCGTGGGTCCGTGCCCTCGGCGGCGAGTTCGAGTACGAAGAGGTGAAGCGTAAATTCGTCGAGCTTTACTGGGGGAAGAATCGCGGCGGAAACGTTCGGAGCGAACGTTGGATGTTGCCTCGCGCGGGCCTGCAAGCCCTCGCGAGGAAGAGCGAACTGGCGATTTTCACGGGGCGTACTCGGGAAGAACTCGACTACACGCTGAATCGAAACGAGGTGCGGGACTTCTTCGCGCGCATCGTGACGGTCGAGGACGTAAAACTTCCGAAGCCCGATCCTGAGGGCCTATTGAAAATCCTCGGCGGACGCACAGCCACGGATGCTCTTTACATCGGCGACAACATCGACGACGCTCTCGCCGCTCAAGGGGCGCAAGTTCCGTTCGTCGGAGTGCTTCCGCGACGCGGCGAGGAACGTCCAGAACGCGAGAGGCGATTACTAGAACTCGGTGCGAAGGCTATCCTCCACAGCATCAATGAGTTACGAGCTTGGCTGGACCGAAAGGCAGGCCAAAGGGGTTCCAGGACCTTCTTCCCATCCAAACCGTAGGACTAGAGCTGTTATTCGAAAGGAAACAAGTACCATTGCCGAATAACACCTTTCCCTTCATATTTTTGTGAGTGGCGGGTGTTTCCGCCGTCTCACAATGGGCGTCAACCTAGACAAAAGAGCTACCGCAGCGCGCGCCTTTGTGCGCAGCTTGAACATCCTGCTGAAGTTTGCCCGGATGTATGATTTCGGGCATCCTCGCACCGCCAAACAATACGAGACAGCGTGGACCGAACTGCGAACCGCTCTGGGAGACAACGAGGCGGGTTTGCTGCTTTCAGTTTCCGGCGATCAGCTCCTGCTCGACGGCACGCCCCTGGAATCAGCAGCAGCTGAGAAAAGCTTCGCGCGGATGCTCTCCGCGGCAGGCATCGCGAGCATGCACTTTTCGCCCAGAGTCACGCAAGCCAGCCTCGCGAAATTCGTGCGCGGGTTTCCGACCGGCACCGGGGCCAAGCCCGCGCAGCTCGCGGAGCAGTTGAAGCAAGCGCTGCAGGGCGATCCGCACATTCACGTGAACGAGGTTTGCTTCGTACCGGCTGACTCGGCGGTCGCGAAAACAACCGTCGCTGCGCAGCTCGCCGCGCGGACCCTGGGGCTCAGTACCGAGCAACAGGACGAGCTCTTCAAGGATCCTGAAAAGCTTTTGCAGTTGATCGTGGCAGCCGAAGGAACGAAGGGCGGCCCGGGAGGTCCTGACGGTCCCGGTAGCGGTGGTGGGTACGGCCCGGGAGGCGGCGGCCCCGGCGGAGGTGGCTACGGCGGTGGCGGCAACGGTCCCGGAGGAGGTGGCTTCGGTCCGGGAGACGGCTCTGGTGGCACTGGCGGCGGTCGCGGCGGGTACTCGGGAGAATCGAGCTCTGGCTTCACTGGCTACGGCCCTGGCGGAGCGTTCGGTGCTCCGGGATCTGGTGGTGGATTCAGCGGCCAGACTCCAGAAGGATTGAACGCGGGATCAGCCGACGGGCTGGGCGGCAACAAGCTCGAAGGCGGCGGCAGTTTGGTCGGCGTGAATCCTTCAGGCGGAGCAACTGGGGTAGGCCAAGGCGGGCCGGGTGGCCCCGGTGGCACGGGCTCCGGAAGCGACGCGGGAACATGGAACATCGTTGGTGGGAGCGGAGGAGGAACGCCGCTCGATCCAAACGCTGGTGGCTTTTGGCTCAAGCCTGAAGGAGAGAGCGCGCTTGGAGGTCCCGGGGGATCGAGTGCCAGCGGTGAGAGATCCGGTAGCAGCGTCGGTTTGAGTGGGCCGGGCGCCGGCATCGGCGCTCCTGGGAGTGGCGCGGGTGGTAGCGGTTTCGGCTCCGGCAGCGGTGGGGCGGGTTGGGGAGTTGGGAATGCTGGTCCTGGACCGGGCGGCAGCGGCTCCGGCGGTGGATTCCCGGGTCCCGGCGGTGCTGGACCTGGCGGTCCTGGAGCTGGTGGCGCAGCGTGGCCAAACGCGCCAGGTGGCCCAGGTGCGGGTGGTTCTGGCTCGAGAGGTCATCGAGGTGCGGGCGGAACTGGAGACTCAGGCGCCCCGAGCCGCTGGGCAAACGCGACAACTGGGATTCGTGCCACGCGTTCAGCGCGCGGAGCCGGAGCGTCGATGGCGGTCGAAACCGGCCTGATGACGCTGCATGAAGACGAGCTGCAAGGAATTCTACAAGTTCTGGCGCAGATTGCCCGAACGAGCGACGCCACGAAAGACAAGCTCGATCCAAACGCGTTTCAGTCGCGGCTGTCAACCTTGCCGCGGCGGGCCCGATTTACGATCAGCCAGGCGCTTTCCGCGCTCGCGGCGCAAGCGCCGGACGAATCATCGGACAAGCCGACGTTGCTGAAGCTCGCGGAGCATATTGCGGTTCGGTTTGCTCTCGAAAGCTACGAGCGCGGCGACGTCAAGGTGAACGCAGTCCGCCAACTCCTCGACGATATGGACCAGGAGCTCGACGCGCTGCGCAAGGTTCTTGGAATCTACGAAGAGAAGATGGCGCGGGCCGGGATCGATGTGCAGTCGCACCAGGACCTGCTCGCGCAGCAATTCTGGGCGCAGGTTCCGGAGGAGAAAAAGAAGGCTGTCCTCGACTCCGGAGATGCCTGGTGCGTTCCTCCCGCGAAAGTTCGCGAGCACGTGGAACAACTGCGCGCGAAACAGGACAACGAAGGTGCGGAAAAGATTCTTCGCAATTATGCGAAGTGCATTACGAACAAGGCGACCGAGCCTCGCCGGCAGACCGCTCTGGGACTTGCAGAGATGGCTTCACTCTATGCCGAAGGCGACGAGCACCTTTTCACGGATACGATTCGGCAGGTCGGCGTGCAACTTGCAGAGGAGACCGATTCCGAGCTACAGAGCCTGGTAAGCGCCGCATTCGTCCGCCTGTCCCAGGAGGCCGCGAAGAAGCGGTCGTACGCGGGCATCCAACGATCCGTCGAGTTGCTCGATTATGTCGATGCGGAGCGCCCCGGCATCGGGAAGAGCATCCGGCCGAGGATCGCAATCGAAAACCGCCTGCCGGAGTTCATCGAGGAAGCGTTGCGAACCGGGGAAGTACCCAGCGGGTTGACCGACCTGCTGCGCCGTCTGCCGCTGCCGTCCTGCGAGCACATCGCGACGCGATTCAGCCGCGCCGGGTTTCGTGAGGATTGCGAGCTGCTGATCTCGATGATGCAGACGCTCGGCCCGGAAGCGCTCGATCATCTCCGAAAGATCCTGCGTCAGGGTGGCCCCATGGAGGCGATCGACACGATTGGCCTTCTGTCGCGTATGGACATCGACGTGGTCGAGCAGACACTGCCCGCGCGAATGCAGGAATGGAAGCGCACGGCGCACGATCGCGTCGTCCGCCAGATTGCTTCGAGCGGTTCTCCGGAGCGAGGCCGGTTGCTGCTGCAGCTCTTCGATTATCTGGACGCGCTAATTCGACCGTTGGCCGTGGACGAGATCGGGATGAGCGGTGAACAATCGGCCGACATGCGTTTGCTGAGAATTGCCGAGGGCGACCTGCCCAAGGAAGGAACGGACTACCTCCGGTTGAAAGCGATGGAAGCTCTTGGGCGGCTTCGCACGGCCGGGGCAGAGGCGATTCTGAGAAAGATCGCGGAAACGCGCAAGACGTGGCGCTGGGCCCATCCTTCGGAACTGCGCCTCGTCGCGGCGCAAGCGATGGAGAAGATTGATCCCGAGTGGGTGCGGAGCTTCGTGCCGCGCAGCGGCCTGAGCATCGCGGAGTTCTCGATTGAGCCGCTCGACGCTGATCCTGAATCTTCCGCGATTCGCCAGCGCCGGTATCCGCGCCTGCGGCTCGAACATCCCGTCGCCGCGACGACGACCAACCTCAAGGAAAATTGCAACGTCGAGATTCCGGAGATGACTCTCGGCGGCGGCGTGGCGGTTTGCGAGCAGAGCCTCCATCCCGGCAGCATTGTTTCTTTCCGCATGAGCGGTGCGCAGAAGACCGTCAAAGCTCAAACGATCGTTCGCGACGCGAACACACAAGCGCGCGCGTTTGAAGTGGTTGACATGGACCTGGAAGAGCGCGCCAAGCTGCGCAAGATCCTGGTTCAGCTCGGAAACGTTCAGAAGCAGTCCACCTCGAAGGAACGGAACCGGCGAGCGGCGCGCACGATACTCTCGAACCCCACCTCCTAGCGCTCAGGCCTCGATTTGTCGGCCGTGCGCGTCTTTTTTGCCCTCAGTCCGCAGCGATCCGAGTCGAAGCGCGAACGCGAGCAACAGCCCCAAGCTTGCTGCGGCCAGCGCGACGAACCGGCCTGGATCGTGACGAAACCCCAGCAACGCAATCGCGCCCAGCATAGCGGTAATCGAGTAACACACGAGGGCAACTCTGCGCGGCGTCCACCCGCGGGCCAGGACTAGGTCGAAGACGTGTAGCAGATAATTTCGCACGGTGTGCTCGCTCAAGCCCAATTGGAGCGAGATGTCCTTGTTCGTAAAGCCTTCCGCGACGAGTTGCGCGACCTCCGATTCGCGTTTTGAAAGCCGGCCTATCCCGCGTGTGGCGCGGAAGCGGATGGGGATCGTCTCGCCCAGCGCCTCCATCAACGACCGCATGTGCTCGCTGTTCGCCCACACTTGTCCGTGGTAAACGGCGTGAATGCACTTGCCGAGCGTCTCGATCGGCTCGTCGCGGAAGACCACGCCCCGCGCTCCGCACCGGAAGGCGTCGATTACCAAATCCGGCTCGCGCGAATGCAGCAGCATGATGGCGCGCGTCCGCACCTGTGCTGAGCGCATCTCGCGCAGGACGCGGTAGCCTTCAAGAGCGCCTTCTTGCAATTGCGAGCTGATCACCGCGACGTCCGGCTGCGTCTCCTTCAGCAGGGCCGGGACCTCGGTGCCTCGCACTGCCGACGCGACTACTTTCACTCGCCTGCGCTTTGGTCGAAACGCACTCTCGACCAATTGGCAGTTCATTCGACTCGCTTCTACAATCAAAACAGCAACAACGGAACTCCGCCACTGCTGCGCTTTTCGCATCACGACACTCCAAGGCAGCTTCGGAGTTGGAAGGTAGCCGGATTTTAGTGGTACCTAACCGAGAAATACAAGTGGAAAGTAATGAAAGCTTTCCGGGTTGACCTTCGCTGCGTCAGTAACCTCCCGAAAATTCGGATCGGCCGTGCTGCGGTTTTTCCACGAATTGCGGGATGTGTGAGTCGGGAATCGGTGAAGAAGATGCAGCCGTTTATGCGCGTGATCTGCGGTCCGTGGCCCGCTACCCGGGATTGGCTTATGGTTCCAGCTGGAAGATGCGGCGCATCAGCATCCATTTTTCGCCCGGTTTCGCTTCCGGGAGCGGCTCTTGGAACCTCCACATCAGCTCTTCCCACCGTTGAACCGCCCGATTGGCTTTGTCGGCGCGCGCCTTGGCCTCGAATGAAAAGTCTTCCGCAGCCTCGATGATCATGAACATTCGCGTTCCGAGCCTGTAGATTTCCAGATCTTCGATCCCGGCGTTTCTGATGCTCTTCGTGATCTCAGGCCAGATTTTTTCGTGATATCGCTCGTACTCGGCAATCAGCTGCGGATCGTCCTTCAGGTCGAGCGTCAGGCAGTATCTCTTCTTCATGGGTGGGCCTCAGTCGAGTTGCCGCGCCAGGATGACGACGACGCGCCGCGGGCCGTGCGCGCCGAGCACTAGAATCTTCTCGATGTCGGCGGTGCGGCTCGAGCCCGTGATCAAGCACAGGCACGAGCTCCCCGTCACGCCCCCGCTCTTGCGCGCGCGCGCCACCGCCGACGCGAGATCGGGAACGAGTTGAGCGATCTCGGCCACGACAATGTGTACCGGAGCCACGATCGAAGCTCCGCGCCCCGCAGCGGCGGACGAAATCAGGATGGAGCCGGTTGCCGCGACGAGACACTCCGCAAGCGTGACTGTCGCCTGCGACGCCTCCGTCGGCGGGCCTTCCGTCGACCAGCGCACGGCGCGGTCAATGCCCGATCCCTCCGTTAGGCGCCGAAGCGCCGGCGCATCCTGGATGTAGATCTCACCCTCGGGAACCGGCGCCAGCGCGTCGGCGAGCGCCCGGGAGCTCGCCCGAGAATCGCGCATCAGGACGCATTCGGTGGCGTTGTATGCGCATTCGTCCTGGAATCGCGCGAGCGGATCCGGTATTGCCGCGAAGACCATCTGTGCCGTAGGCGCGGCCGAGTGCTTCGGCGCCGGCATCCTGAGACCGGAGTGGATACGCGCAAGAATCCGCTCGCGGCCGGAATTCTCGGTGTGGTCCATCACTCTTTACCTCCACCCTGGCCCCACATCGCGCGAAACGATTTCCGCGGGATTGCCGACGCAGCGCGCCGCCGGGTCCACGGGCGCAGAGGGTCAAGCGGCGTCGCTTCGACGCCCATTGCATAGAGCCCGCGTAACAGCGTCCGGCCCAACTGTCCGGCCGCTGCAAATCGCCGCTGCCCCATCATTGTCCAGCGCCAAATGCTGAAAGCTGCGCGCTCGAGCCAGGGCCGGTCGGAGGCGCGCACCGCATTGCGGCGGTTCTGCAGCAGGTGGTGGTGCAGATCGATCTTCACAGGACAGACGCTCGTGCATGCGCCGCAGAGCGATGACGCAAACGAGAGATGCTGGAATTCAGCGAGTCCGCGCGTGTGCGGAGTCAGAACACTCCCGACCGGTCCTGAGTACGTCGTGCCGTAAGCATGGCCGCCAATCGTGCGGAACACCGGGCACGCGTTCAGGCACGCCCCGCACCGGATGCAATGCAGCACGTCGCGCTGCTCCGCGTCGGCGAGCAGTTCCGTCCGGCCGTTGTCGAGCAGGATCACGTGAAATTCCTCAGGGCCGTCGATTTCGTCGGCCGCGCGAGGACCGCCGATGAGCGTGTTGTAGACGGTGATGCGCTGGCCGGTTCCCGCGGCGGCCAGCACCGGCCAGAAGAGAGCGAGGTCCTCGAGCCGCGGAAGCACCTTCTCGATTCCAGTAATGGCCACGTGAATTCGAGGAATTGCGGTGCCGAGCCGGTCATTTCCTTCGTTGGTCGTGATCGCGATCATTCCCGAATCCGCAATCAGGAAGTTCGCGCCCGTGATCCCCATCTCTGCGGAGAAAAAAGCGCGGCGCAGGGTCTGCCGGGCGACGGCGACCAATTTCGCCGGGTCCTCTGTCGCCTCGGCGCCCAGCTTTTCCTGAAAGAGCTTCGAGATCTGCCCACGCGAAAGGTGCATCGCCGGCATGACGATGTGCGAAGGGGGCTCGTTGCGGAGCTGCACGATGAACTCGCCCAGATCGGTCTCCAGAACTTGTATGCCGATCTTTTCGAGCGCAGGAGTCAGGTGAATCTCCTCGGTCACCATCGACTTCGATTTCACGATGGTCCGAACGCCGCGGCTCTTCGCGAGATCGGCGACGTACCGTCGCGCATCTTCCCCCGTCTCCGCCCAGAAGACGTGTCCTCCACGCTCCTTTACTCGCTCTTCGAATTCGACCAGATACTCGTCGAGATGGTTCAGCGCTTCCCATTTAATCTCGTGGCATTGCTGGCGCGCCGCCTCCCAGTCGAGAAAGCGCGCCCGGCCCTCCCTCGCCGACTCGTTGTAGTGCTCGATCGCCCGCCGGATGTTCCGCTGGTTCGCTCGATCGGCGGCCTTTTGCGCGGCGTTACGTAGAAATTCGCGTGCGGCCGTGCTCATCGGTTCTCCTGCGGAACTGCTTTTGATGGCTCGGCCTCGGCGGGCGCTCCCGTTCGCGCGAGAATGCTGGCCAGGTGGATCGTTTGAACGCGCGACTTGCGCCGCCGCAGAATGCCGTCGAGGTGCAACAGGCAGCTCGGATCGATCGCCGCCACATACTCGGCGCCGGACGCTTCGGCATTGCCCGCCTTCGTTTCGCCCATCGCCGCGGAGATCATGTCGAACTTCACCGCGAACGTGCCGCCAAAACCGCAGCATTCCTCACTGAGGGGCATCTCCACAAAGTCGATTCCCCGTACGCGCCGCAGCAATTCGCGCGGCTCGTTCTTGATGTGCAGCTCGCGCAGGCCGTGGCACGCATCATGAAAAGCCACGCGATGTGGGAACACCGCGCCAACCTCCGTCACCCGCGCCACGTTGACGAGAAATTCAGAGAACTCGAACACCCTTCTCCCGAGGCTCGCCGCCTCCTCGCGCAATGCCGTCCCCGCCAGCAACTCCGGATAGAAGTTGCGAACCATCGTCGTGCACGAGCCCGACGGGCACACCACCGTCTCCGACGCGCGAAAAACCCGCACGAAGCGCTCCGCCAGCGGCCGCGCATCGTCCCAGTAGCCGCTGTTGAATGCGGGCTGGCCGCAGCACGTTTGGGCCTCGGGAAACTCCACCTCGCAGCCGATGCGCCGCAGCACGCGCACCACGTCGAATCCAACTTCGGGCGTCAGTTGGTCGACGAAGCAGGGAATGAAGAGCGAGACTTTCGGCATCGAGTTGGCTTGCGGCTTGAAATTGCGACCCGTAAGTATAGTGCCTCCCGCCGCGGAATGGACTTTTATCATTTTGACTCGCGCGCCCGATTCCTTAAAATACTCGCTTGGTTTCGAGCGCGCGCTGCGGGAAAGGTCCTGGATGAAGCTGATTCGATTCGGCGAGTCGGGCAGGGAAAAGCCCGGTGCGATTCTGCCCGACGGCGCCCGCGTGAACGTCTCGGCAGTCGCGGCCGATTATGACGAGCGCTTCTTTGCGGGCGGCGGCCTTGCGAAGCTCGCCGCCTGGCTTGGGGCGAACGCGGGTTCGGCGCCGCGGATTCCGCCGAGCCTGCGATTGGGTCCGCCCATTGCTCGCCCGAGCAAGATCGTGTGCATCGGCTTGAATTTCCGCGATCACGCCGCTGAGACGGGCAATCCGATTCCGCCCGAGCCGGTCCTGTTCTTCAAGTCGACCACTTCGCTCGTCGGCCCGAACGACAACCTCGTGATTCCGCGAAACTCCACGAAGACGGATTGGGAAGTCGAGCTCGCCATCATCATCGGCAAGGCGGCCCGCTATGTGCCGAAAGAACGCGCGCTCGAATTCGTCGCAGGATACGCGCTTCACAACGATTATTCCGAGCGCAGCTTCCAGCTCGAGCGCGGCGGTCAGTGGGTGAAGGGGAAGAGCGCGGACACGTTCGCGCCGCTCGGGCCGTTCCTCGCCACGCGCGACGAAATTCCGAATCCCGGCAACCTCGCGATGTGGCTCAAAGTGAATGGCGAATTCCGCCAGAAGAGCACGACGGCGAACATGATGTTCGACGTCCCCGCGCTCGTCAGCTATATCAGCGAGTTCATGATGTTGCTCCCCGGCGACGTAATCAGCACTGGCACGCCCGCCGGGGTCGGCCTTGGCATGAAGCCGCCGCAGTACATCCAGGCCGGCGACATAATCGAATTGGGAATCGAAGGCCTGGGGGAATCGCGGCAGCGCGCCGTCGCGTGGAAGGCGTAGGGAAATTCAGCTGGTATTGGCGACCGAGCGAAGGCAACCCCCTCCTCGCACTTGCCCTCGTACCTAAGGTGCACTCGTCGGTCCTCTGTCGAGGGGTTGGAGTAACACGCACTATGAAGCCAGCGCGATGTTGACCCCGCTCCTCCGCGAGCCTAAGATCGTGGTTCGTTTCATGTCTTCGTGAAAAGGGAAGCCCGGCCCATGTCTCGATTCGCTCTCGTGGTTCTGTGTGTCTTGGCTGTCATCCCAGGCAGTGCCCGCGGTCAGAGTCCCGCCATCGAACCGGTTCATGTCGCGGCCGGCACTGTCTTGACGTTTCACATCCAGACGCGCCTCAGGCCTATCGGCGGCGACGCCCTCGACGCGTTTCCGGTGGGCACGGTTCTGCGGGTCAAGATCCTCAACGCCGTCGATTCGCGAGTGAATGGTGACGGAGCGGAGTTTCGCGGTTCGATGGTGTCTTCGCTCGCCCTCGGAAATGACGTCATCGTGCATCCAGACGCACAGGTCCGCGGGCTCCTCGCGCTCCTGCGCAGCCGGAGTCACCCGGAGGGCTTCCGCTACGAGCTCATCGTCACCGGCGTCACGGAAAATGGCAAGGCTTACGCCCTGACGGCCTTTCTTGATCCCTCCCTCGTCGATCCGGGTGCGTCGGCGCCGCCGGTCGCCCGCGTGGCTGCAAAATCGAACTAGCCAGTCGAAGGAAACGAGAAGATTGGCGCCTCACTGAGAACAAATTTCGCAGACTAGTACCTTTCGAATTCGTCCGCCAAGAGCCTAGTCCTCCCGCAATCTCAATGCTCCGCATGAGTTCCGGCATCAGGTCTTTCTGATGCTCGTGTGGCACGAAATCTGCTTCCTCGCTGGTTGCTCAGCCAAACTCTCCGAGGAGGACGTACTATGAAGGCTGTATCGAAACTGTTTCTTTCGGCACTCGCGATCTTTGCTCTCACCGCGGGAGTCTGGGCTGCGCCGGCCGTAAGCCACGCGACTCGGCACGCGATCCCCGCCCAGGCTGCGGCGGCAACGCAATCGGTTTCCGGCACGATCGCTTCCGTGGAACAGAACTCCTTCAGTCTCACCGTGGCGTCGCAGAAATCGAAGGGGATGCAGAACACCGCGGCGCAGGACCCGGCCGCTCCGAAAACGATGACCTTCCAGATCGATAAGAACACGGCCATCGACGGCAAGCTCGCAGTCGGCGCCAACGCGGATGTCACCTACCGTGCTGACAACGGAAACAACATCGCGGTCAGCGTCCACGTTTCGCAGTAGTCTCCGAATCGCGGGTTGCATTGTCTTGGGGCTCTTTGGAAGATTTGACCGTCTTCCAAAGAGTCCCGGGCACTGCTCTCGCTCCTTCCTCATCGCGTTTCCTCTCAGCGTCCACGGCTTTATCTTTTTCGCTTAACCGGATAGTCTGTGCAGGGCGAACGACACTTCCGATTCCGCCGCTCCCATCCCGGCACGCGCAGGAGAAACGTCCGTGGGCCATCCGGAACTCGACCTCTCGAACCAAACGGCCGTCGTCGTCGGCGGAACGTCCGGCATCGGCCACGCCATTGCGCTCGGCTTGGCGAAAGCGGGCGCGAACGTGGTGCCCACGGGTCGGCGCGCGGAGCTCGCGAAATCCGCCGCAGACGAGATCCGCAAACTCGGGCGACGCTCGCTCGTGCTGGCGGCGGACGTCACCGACCGCGCCAGCCTTGAGGCGCTGCTTGCCGCAAGCGTCGCCGAATTCGGCAGCGTCGAGATTCTCGTCAATTCGGCGGGCCGTACGAAGCGCACGCCGTCGCTCGACGTCAGCGATAAAGAGTGGAACGAAATCCTCGACACGAACCTCACCGGGACGCTGCGCGCCTGCCAGATTTTCGGCCGCCACATGATCGGCCGCAGGTACGGCCGCATCATCAACATCGCTTCGCTCAGCTCGTTCGTCGCGCTGTACGAGGTGGCGGCGTATTCCGCGAGCAAAGCCGCGGTGGCGTCGCTCACCCAGTCGCTCGCCATCGAGTGGGCGCGGCACGGCGTTTGCGTCAACGCAATCGCGCCCGGCGTTTTCCGCACGCCCCTCAACGCCTCGTTGCTGGACGGAACCGCGCGAGGCCGCGAATTCCTGCTGCGAACGCCGATGGGACGCTTCGGCGAATTCGACGATCTCGCGGGCCCGGCTGTCTTCCTGGCCTCGAAGTCGGCCCGATTCGTCACCGGCCAGGTCCTGGCCGTCGATGGCGGCTTCCTCGCCAGCGGTGTAAACCAGTAGCTCCCCGCGTCGGCCTTTGACGGTCTGTGGCGGCACATTTGCAGTATGCTCTCTCCGGTTGCACGTACTCCGGTCCTTGAGATCGCCCAAGGGCGGCTTGCACGCGTGGTCTGTCTCTTCACCCTGATTCGGATGAGCTCTGCGACGAGGGATTGGAAGGAGTCCCGGGAGCTAAGCCATGTCGCCCAACGCTGCTGAAACCCAACCCGCGATTACCGGCTTGACGTCGCAAGAAGCTGCGAAGCGGATAGATCGCTTCGGGCCGAATGAGCCTGCAGCGGCACAGCAGCGGTCCTTTCTCTCCGATCTCCTCCATGAGTTCACGAATCCACTGGTATTGATCCTGATTATCGCCGCAGCCGCATCGGCGTTTCTGGGTGAGAAGGTAGATGCGGGAATCATCGGCGTCATTGTTCTGCTGAGCGCGGCTATTGATTTATCTCAGACCTATCGTTCGCGACGAGCCGTCGAACAACTGCGCAAACAAGTTGCTCCGACGGCAACCGTCCTGCGCGGTGGGGACTGGAGAGAAATTCAGCGGCGTGAGGTCGTGCCCGGAGACATCGTCCGGCTCTCCGCCGGGGATCTGGTGCCCGCGGACGCCCGTCTCTTGACTGCGCGTGATCTCTATCTTCTCCAGGCCTCGCTGACGGGCGAATCGATGCCCGCCGAGAAAGAAGCGACCGCGGAGCCCGCCTCGGCCAAAGCGGATGCGCGCAACATGGTCTTTCAGGGCACATCCGTGGTCAGCGGAACGGCTACGGCAGAGGTCGTCGCGACGGGCGCTCGGACCGCCTTTGGCGATATTGCGGCTCGCCTCGCGGCAAGGCCGGAAGAGACAGCCTTCGATAAGGGCCTGCGAAACTTCAGCCAACTCCTGGCGCGAACCGTCTTCTTTCTCGTTCTCTTCTTGATTGTCGTCAGCATCGCACGACACCGCGATCCGCTTCAGTCTCTCCTGTTCGCGGTTGCGCTGGCAGTCGGCTTGACGCCGGAGTTCCTGCCGATGATTACCTCAGTGACGCTTTCAAAAGGTGCCGTCGCCATGGCCCATAAGAAGGTCATCGTCAAGCATCTCTCCGCGATTGAGAACCTCGGCAGTTTGGATGTGCTCTGCAGCGACAAAACGGGAACACTAACCGCTGGAACAATGTCACTGGATCGCTCTCTCGATCCCTTTGGGAATCCGTCTCCCCGCACTTTGGAACTTGCCTTTCTCAACAGCAAGTTCGAGACGGGCATCCGCAGCCCGCTCGACGACGTCATCCTCCATCAATCTCCGCCAAATACCCACGATTACACCAAGTGCGACGAAATTCCATTCGATTTCGACCGGAGGCGTCTCTCGGTCGTCGTCGAGCGGCAGTCCCAACGGATTCTCATCACGAAAGGCGCTCCAGAGGGGATCTTCCCGCTCCTCTCAGGTTACGAGCTCGAAGGGAAGGTCGAACCCATCAGCGAGGATGCCTGCGGGCGCATGCGGCAGACCAGCGATGAGCTGAATAACAGCGGTTTTCGGTCGCTTGCGGTCGCCTATGTCGAAGTCCCGGCGCGGGCGGGCTATTCAGTGGCGGACGAGCGCAATCTGACCCTGGTTGGTTTCTTGAGCTTCTCTGATGAGCCGTTGCCCGACGCTGCCCAGGTTCTGGCTTCCCTAAAGCAGGATGGCGTTGAGGTCAAGGTCATCTCCGGTGACAACGACCGCGTCACCGGCCACGTCTGCGCCCAAGTAGGAATCGAATCTGGGCGAGTCGTCACTGGCGAGGACCTCGACCAGATGACCGACCCGGCGTTGGCGCACGTAGCCAACGAAACATGTATATTCGCGCGTATTTCCCCGGCACAGAAAAACCGGGTTCTCTTGGCTCTCAAGCACAACGGACACGCGGTGGGGTTCATGGGCGACGGAATCAACGATGCGCCATCGCTTCATGCGGCCGATGTTGGAATTTCCGTGTCAAGCGCTGTGGACGTCGCTCGCGAAGCTGCTGACGTCATCCTCGTCGAGCCGGGCCTGCGCGTTCTCCACGACGGCATTGTCGAGGGGCGCAAGGCTTTTGGTAACGTGATGAAGTACCTGCTGATGGGCACAAGTTCGAACTTTGGAAACGTATTCAGCATGGCGGGGGCTTCGCTCTTCCTGCCGTTCTTGCCGATGCTTCCCATGCAAATCCTGCTGAACAACCTTCTTTACGACTTGGCTCAAATCACCATTCCAACGGACAATGTTGACGACACTTACCTTCAGAAGCCCCAGCACTGGGATATTGCTCTGATCCGCAATTTCATGGTTTTCATCGGACCGATCAGTTCCATCTTCGACTTTCTGACATTCTATGTGTTGCTCCACGTCTTCCGCACCAGCGAAGCGCAGTTTCATACCGGTTGGTTTGTCGAATCGCTGGCAACTCAGACGCTGGTGCTGTTCGTCATCCGCACATCGAAAAATCCACTGCGGAGCCGCCCCAGTGTCCCCTTGACAGCAACATGCCTTGCGTCTGTAGCGATCGGGATTTATCTGCCGTTCAGCCCGCTCGCCGGCGTGCTCGGTTTCACGCCGCTTCCGGCCCGATACTTCGCTTTCCTTGCCGCCGCAACGGGAGGCTATCTGTTGCTGGTGGAAGCCGCCAAACGGCGCCTTCTCCGTCGTGCAACGCTGAAAAGGGCAACGAGTCTCGGAGGTGCCCTCGCGGTCGGAGCCTAGTCTCGGCCGAGATGATGTCCGAAACGCTGGAAGGCAACCAGTAGCGCCCCGCGACGCCGTTGCGGCGCAACCCTTGATAAGATAACTTTGCACCCACGGGCCCGGGTGGCGGAATGGCATACGCGGGGGACTTAAAATCCCCTGTCCTTTACAGGACGTGTGGGTTCGACCCCCACCCCGGGCACTTTCGCATTTCCGAGAGCGGACGGGAGGCCAATCCCGATGCTGAAATTTGTCATCGTTTTGCGGCGCAAGCCCGATTGGACGCAGGAGAAATTCCAGGACTATTTCGTCCGCGTCCACGCGCCGCTCGCTGAACAGATCCCCGGGCTGCAGCGATACAAGCGGAATTTCCCGGTGGCAGATCCGAAACGCAAGCCGCCCGACTGGGATTGCGTCGTCGAGATGTATTTCAAGGACAAAGACGCAATGGAAAAGGCGTGGGCGACCCCGGAAGGCAAGGCCGCTTCCGCCGACACCGAGGTCCTGGCCGACATGTCGCGCACCACTTGGTCCGTGGTCGACGAAAGAGTCTGGTTTCCGTGACGCCGCGGTCTTTGCCCGAATTGTCGCGTAAAGATGGCGCATAAGAATAAGGTTTTCCCGACGCTCGATGCCGCCGTGGCCGATATTCCCGACGGCGCCAGCATCCTTTTTGGCGGCTTCGGCGGCGCCGGATTCCCGAACAACCTGATTCAGGCGCTCGCGCGGCAGGGCGCGAAGAATCTCCGCGTCATCAGCAACAACTGCGGCACGGGCGACGGCGAGCTGGGCATCCTCTTCAAGAACCGCCAGATTCGCAGCGTCATCGCGGCGTTTCCCGGCCCGGGCGCGAAATATTTTCAGGAGCAGTTCGACGCCGGGGAAGTGGAGCTCGAGCTCGTCCCGCAGGGAATTCTCTGCGAGCGGATGCGCGCGTACGGCGCGGGAATTCCGGCGTTCTATTCGCCCGTCGGCGTCGGAACCGAGATCGCGCGCGGCAAAGAGGAGCGCAGCTTCCGCGGGAAGCGCTTCATCCTCGAAGAGGCGCTCGGCGGCGACTACGCGTTCATCCGTGCGCACCGCGCGGACCGCCTCGGCAACCTCGTCTACCGCAAGGCCGGGCGCAACTTCAATCCCGTGATGGCTACGGCCGCCGCGACGACGATTGCCGAAGTCGAGGAGATCGTCGAAGTCGGCGCGCTCGATCCGGAAACGATCGTGACGCCGTCGGTGTTCGTCCATCGCATCGTGCAAGCGAAGGGGCAGCGCTTTGTCTAGACGCCGCTCTAATGGTTGTGCGTGTGTCATTCTGAGCGGAGGGCCGGCTTACGCTGTTCGTTCCGCTTCAGCGGGACGGCCGGCCCGGAGGGAAGAATCTGCTTTATGATTTGCGCTGCCCGCCATGAATAAGCCTCGCCTCACGCGCGAACAGATCGCCGCGCGCGCCGCGCTCGAATTGCCGGACGGCGCGTACGTGAATCTCGGGTGGGGGATTCCGAATCTCGTCGCGTCGTATGTGCCGAGCGGAATCACGGTGTACTTCCACAGCGAGAACGGGATTCTCGGCATGGGCCCGCGCGCGAAGCCGGGCGAAGAGGATTTCGATCTGGTCGACGCGATGAAGGTTCCGGTGACGGTGATGCCGGGCGCGTCGTTCTTCTCGCAGGTGGATGCGCACGTGATGACGCGCGGCGGGCACCTGGACGTGTGCATCCTCGGCGGCCTGCAAGTCTCCGAGCGCGGCGACCTTGCCAACTGGCGCGTTCCCGGCGCGAAGGGTGCGGGTGGCATTGGCGGCGCGATGGACATTTCCGTCGGGGCGCCCCGGCTGATCGTCGCGATGGAGCACAACGCCAGGGACGGTGCGCCGAAAATTGTGAAGCGGTGCACGTATCCGCTCACGGCCGTCGAATGCGTCCATACGGTCATCACTGATTTGGCCGTCATCGACGTGGCGCCGGAATGTTTGGTGCTTCGCGAAGTCGCCCCCGGCTGGACCCCCGCCGAGGTGCAGGAGCAGACCGGCGCCCGATTGAGGCACGCTCCCTCCGTCCCGACGATGGTCTTGCCCATCGGGTGAGCCCCGCAACTGTATATTAGACATGGTGTCGGGTCTTTGTTTTCAACGACTTACGGCGATTTCTAATCGCGTAACTGTATATTAGAAAACCGCGACCAGCGATCTGCGGCCCGCGACCCGGTACTTCAGCGGCTGAAACCGGACTGATTTTGCAGGCTTTATGTCGTGGCTGAAGCCACGACCTACAAAGCACTCCTGAGATGTTCATGTGGGGTTCCTAGGCTGTGGGGTCGGGGTCGACGTCGAGGATTGGGGCTTCAGGGGTTAGAACCCCTGGGATTGCGGAGGGTGGCGGCACCGTTAAAACGGTGCCCTCCTGGAATTCGCGAGAGGGGACGACGGAGAATTCGACGCGGGAAGCGGGCTCGACCCAGCGGTTGTCGTCGGTGAGGCAGGCGTGGGCGCGGATGGCTCGTATCACGCTGTCGGCAGTGACTTTGCCGGGGGCACATTCGAGGATGGAGTCGAGGGCCCAGCGCATGTTGGCGCGGCGGCGTTCGATGAGGCCGGTGGCGGCGGCATGGCGGTAGATGGAGCGGTGGTCGTCGATGTGGTATTGCTTGGCTAAGTGCCAGACACCATGCCAGTTGACGAATTCCTGTTCGATTTCCTCGCGGTCGGGGTGACGGCAAATAGAGCACTTACGGCGATGGCGGCTGTCGACGGGCTGGCTCGCGCCGGGGTTTGCGGCGGATCGGTGCTGGTTGAGGTGCCGGTGAGAACGGGCGCAACGGGCGCTGTCTTCGTGTAAGTCGTTTGTTTCCTGTGAGGCGAAATCCTGGGTGATGGGTGTGTGGGGTTGTGATTGGGTGTGTTCTGCGGTCATATTGTAAGCCTCCGGCCGCAGGATAACACAAAATTACCGAAATGTCAAGTACCAGTACCTATCCTGGCCGACTGAGGTTTGCAAGTGCAAGGCCTGAAACCCTACGCGACCGGGTTCGGGATGACAGGCGAGGAGAGAAGTGCTGAAAGGCCGCCTTCGGCTGCGCTCGTGGAGACCCACTCGGGGCGGGCACAGGACAAGGCTGCCGCGCTGAAGGGCCGCGGCGCCACATTCAAACCTTGGGAGGAAAAGCAGATGAGCCGGCGGGCCGCCAGCGCTACAAAAGCCGCCCCGGTAGGACCGGGGCGATTAAGAGGACAACCAAATCTGGCGTGGCGGGGCGGATGGGAAGAGGACGATTTGAAATGATTTCAGATATCAGAGAAAACCGAAAAGAGCCGCCACGTTCGCTTCGCTCAGTGCAAGCGGGATGGCGGCGCTACAAACGGCATTTTCGGAAGAAGGCTAAGGGCAAACTGCGCCGGGGCTGAAGCTCGGCGCTACGCAAGAGGTAAAGCAGATTCAGGGAGCCCGCTTGCGGCGGAACGCTAAGACGCTGGCGGCACCCAAGCCGCTCCACAGTAGCGACAGAGATCCAGGCTCCGGGGCAGGTGTAGCGAGATAGCCGCCGTACCCGAATGATTCGGCAGGATCAATCCCGTAGAGACCCACCGTCTGGCCATGATCGTTTATGCCCTGGACATCGGCATTCTCTCCGGTGGGACCGAAGACTTCGGTGTAAGTGCCGTTGGAGTATTCGAAGTCCGTGCCGGGACTGACGGTGTAGCCGACGATGTCGCCATTGTTGTTGATGCCGAAGAGTTCCGTGTCAAAGCCGCCCGGAAAATCGAGGGTCTGATAGGTGCCGTTGTCGTCGATAAAGCCGTCGAATCCGACTCCCGGCCCTCGGTAATAGCCGACCACCTGGCCAAGATTGTTGATGCCATAGGCCTCCGTGAGCTGGGAATCCGATGGACCGATGATCTGGAAAGCGCCGTTGGAATACGTAAAGGCTTCTAATGGTCCCGGGGGTACTGCCTCGCCGACGATTTCCCCGTTATCGTTGATGCCTCGCAACTCAGTGTCTGAAGCGCCTGGGAGGTCAATGGTTTGATAGGTGGAGCCGTCATATAGGAATCCGTGAGATGTGTTCACCGTAACCCCACCCGAGAGCGTGGTGGATGTGATGTAGCTACCTACGATATCGCCGAGATCATTGATGCCATTCGCGTACGTAGCCGTTGAACCGGGAACATTTATAGTGGTGAACTGTCCGTTGGAGTAAAGGAAGCCGAGTTCCGGACCGCTGGCACCATCCCGATAGGAGCCGACGACTTGGCCGAGATTGTTGACTCCGGAGGCGGTTGACTGTACGGCACCGGGCGGATCAAGGCTCGTGTAGATAACATCATCGGCATGGGCTCTGCCGCAACAAAGCAGCACAGCCGCGACGGCCCCCCACGGAATCACGGACCGCAATTTCATGTGCACACCTCCGAGGCTGAAAGCAGCCCCAATTCGACGCCAAAGGGAGAAATAGTGTCACCGCACACAAGCGGCTGCGTAGAAATCCAGGGGACCAGGGTGCAATTGACCTGCCAGAGCTGCGGCGTTGCAAGCAAGGAGCTTGTAGGCGCTTCGGGCTGAGGCTTGTGCAAGGCGTTGCACATAACGGGAGCTTCCAGTGCGGTCGAAACGCGGAAGGCAAGCTCAGGCGCGGTGAGGCGGGTGGATCAGCGGAAGACGGCCAGTTTCGGCACGGGTGTGCTTGCTCCTGGATGAGTGCAAGCAAGACGCCCCGATGCGCGATGGCAAGAGGGCGATTTGAAATTTGAGATTGGAAATCTCAGAGAAGGCGAAAGGCGAAGAAGAGCCGCCACGTTCGCTTCGCTCAGTGCAAGCAAGATGGCGGCGGTACGAACGGCATTTTCGGAAGAAGGCGAAAGGCGGGCACGGCGGCCCCGACGGAGAAGAGCGCCAAATTCTTTGATGGCTTTGCGTTGTGGTTGGCGGGCGCGGTAGAATCGGCGCGCTTTGGATTCTTTATAGGGGAGGGGACAGTGAAGAGCGCATGGGGGCGAATGATTGCGGCGGCGGCATTTCTATTTTTGGGCGTGCAAATACTATCGGCTCCGTTGTTTGGGCAGACGCTGAAAGAAGACACGTTGAAGGGGATGAAGTGGCGGCTGGTGGGGCCGTTCCGAGGCGGACGCGCGCTGGCGGTGGCGGGAATCGCGGGAGACGCGAACACGTACTATTTCGGGTCGGTGGCGGGCGGCGTGTGGAAGACGACGGACGGCGGAATCAGCTGGACGCCGATATTCGATAAGGAGCCGGTGTCTTCGATTGGAGCGATCGCGGTGGCGCCGTCGGACCCGAACGTGGTTTATGTGGGGACCGGCGAGGCCTGCATCCGCGGAAATATTTCGTTCGGCGACGGCGTGTACAAGTCCGTGGACGCGGGGAAGACGTGGGCGCACATCGGGCTTGACGACACACGGCACATCGGGCGCGTGATCGTCGATCCGCACAATGCGGACATCGTGTTCGTGGCGGCGCTGGGGCATGCGTACGGGCCAAATGCGGAGCGCGGCGTCTTCCGGTCGGCGGACGGCGGGAAGACGTGGCAGAAGGTGCTCTATAAGGATGAGAAGACGGGCGCGATCGACATCCAGTTCGATCCCGACAATTCGCACATTCTGTATGCGGGATTGTGGCAAGCGGTGCGGTCGCCGTGGAGCCTCGATAGCGGCGGGCCGGGCAGCGGGCTCTACAAGTCGATTGACGGCGGGCTGACGTGGAAGCAGCTCGAAGGCCACGGGCTGCCGAAGGGAACGATTGGGCGCATCGGAGTGGCGCCGGCGCCGGGGTCGAACCGCGTGTACGCGCTGATCGAAGCGCAGGATGGCGGGCTGTACCGGTCGGACGACGCGGGCGAAACTTGGCGGAAGATGACGGGCGATCACCGGTTCACGCAGCGCGCGTGGTATTTCACGCACGTCTTCGCCGACCCGAAAAATGCCGACGCGCTCTACATCCTGAACACGGGAATGTACCGCTCGACGGACGGCGGAGCGACGTTCAATCCGATTCGCGCGCCGCACGGCGACCGTCACGGATTGTGGATCGATCCGACGAATCCCGAACGGATGATCGAAAGCGACGATGGCGGCGCGACGATCTCGACCGACGGCGGGAAGGGCTGGACGGCGGAGGACAATCAGCCGACGGCGCAGTTCTACCATGTCGCGACGGACAATCAGTTTCTCTATCACCTGTACGGGGCGCAGCAGGATAACTCGACGGTGTCGATTGCGAGCCGGAGCGACGGCGGCGCGATTACGGATGAGGATTGGTGGGACGTCGGCGGAGGCGAGAGCGGATTCGTGGTTCCCGATCCGCGGAATCCGAATATCGTGTATGCGGGCTCGTACGACGGGTTGATCACGCGGTTCGACAAGAGCAACGGGCAGGAGCAGGACATCTCCGCGTGGCCTCTGAATCCGATGGGGCACGGCGCGGTGGATTTGGCGCACCGGTTCCAGTGGACGGCGCCGATCGCGCTTTCGCCGGAAGATCCGGACGTGATTTATCACGGCGCGGAGGTATTGTTCAAATCGACGGACAAGGGAATGAGCTGGACGGCGATTTCTCCGGACTTGACGCGGAACGACAAGAGCAAGCAGCAGTCGAGCGGCGGTCCGATCACCAAGGACAACACGAGTATCGAATACTACGATGTGATTTTCGCGATCGCGGAATCGCCGCTCGAGAAGGGGTTGATCTGGGTGGGCACGGACGACGGGCTGGTACAGCTCACGCGCGACGGCGGGAAGAACTGGTCGAACGTGACGCCGAAGGAAATGCCGGAGTGGAGCATGATCAGCTTGATCGATCCGTCGCCGCACGATGCGGGCACGGCGTACGTGGCGGTCGACCGGCACAGGCTCGACGACTTCAAGCCGTACATCTATAAGACGAGCGGTTACGGGAAGACGTGGACGAAGCTGACGAACGGGATTCCGGACACGGCGTACGTTCACGTGGTCCGCGAGGACCCGAAGCGCAAGGGGCTGCTCTACGCGGGAACCGAAACCGGAATTTTCGTTTCGTACGACGACGGCGGGCACTGGCAGTCATTGCAAATGAATTTGCCGCAGGCGCCGATCGACGATCTGGTGGTGCACGACGACGATTTGGTGGTGGCGACGCACGGGCGCGCGTTCTGGATCCTGGACGACATCACGCCCCTGCGGCAGCTCGATGACAAGATCGAGGGCGAGGATGTGCACTTTTTCACGCCGCGCGCAGCGTATCGCACGCGAATCATTTCGTTCCAGGTGCCCCGCAGCATACCGGTGGGCGGGAATCCGCCGTCGGGCGTGATTTTCGACTACTCGCTGAAGGAGGCGCCAAAGGAGCCGATGAAGCTCGAGATTCTGGACGCGCAAGGAAAGGTGATCCGGAAATATTCGAGCAAGAAGGTGGAGGAGGAAGGCCCGGCGAGCGAGGGCGAGATCTTCCGGTTTGGCGGAGGCGAGCCGCTTCCGGCCGAGAAGGGCTTGAACCGCTTCGAGTGGGACCTGCGCTACGAACCGGCGACGAAAACGCCGGGGCTCGTCGTGTGGGGAGGCTCGGGGCAGGGGCCGGTGGCCGTGCCCGGGAAATATGAGGCGAAGCTGACGGTCGCGGGGAAGGAATACAAGGTGCCGGTCGAGCTGAAGGAGGATCCGCGCGTGCCGGTTACCGAGGCGGACCTGCAAAAGCAGCTGGAGCTCGGGCTGAAGATGCGGGACCGGCTGAGCGAAGCGCACAAAGCCGTGAACGAAATGAAGGAAGTTCAGGCGCAGATGACGGCGCTGAAAAAGCGGTTGACGGAAGAGGACAAGGACAAGAACAAGGAAATCATCACCGCGATCGATGATTTGAACAAGAAAATCGAAGGCGTCGAGGCGGAGCTCGTTCAGCTGAAGGCGAAGGCGGGCGAGGACGCGCTGAATTTCCCGAACGGTCCGGCGGACCAACTGCAGGCGCTGCTGGCCAGCGTGGACGGCTCGGACAACGCGCCGACCGCGCAGTCGTATACTGTGTTCGACACGCTGAACGGGCCCATCGGCACGGGCATCGCGCATTGGAAGGACCTAAAGGACAAGGACGTGCCGGCGCTGAACGAGAAGATCGAGAAGGCGAATATTCCGGCGATCGCGGTGACGCCGCCGAAGGAGGAGTAGAAGAAAAGTGGCGAGTGAAACGAAAGAGCGCGGACATCCGATTACATATTGGATCGGGGAAGGCGGAGGCTGGCTGCTGCGGCACGTCGTGAGGGGACTCGCCGCAACGGGCATCACGCCGAACATGTTCACCTTCCTCGGCACGGCGGTGAATGCCTGGGCCGCCGTGCTCTTCGCGATGGGGAGCTTCCGCAAGGCGGCGGCGGTCCTGTTTCTCGCGGGATTTCTCGATATGGCGGACGGGCAAGTGGCGCGGCGCATCGGGCGCGTGACGGCGTTCGGCGCGTTCCTGGATTCGACGCTCGACCGGTACTCCGATCTCGCGCTGTACATGGGGCTCGTGGTCCATTACACGCTGATCGGGAGGCCGTTTTACATGACGCTCGCGGCGGTCGCGATGACGAGCTCGTTCATGGTGAGCTATTCGCGGGCGCGCGCCGAGTCGCTGATACCGTCGTGCAAGGTGGGATTCCTCGAGCGGCCGGAACGGCTCGTGCTGCTGATCATCGGCGGCACGTTCTTGAAGATGGCGCAAGTGCTGTGGGTGATCGCCACGATTTCGACGCTCACCGTGATTCACCGCGTGGTGTATACGGGGCAGGAATTGCGCGCGGGCCGCGGCTTGCCCGAGCGCGAGGCGCCTCAGACGCCCTGAGGCTTCGAAGGCTCGAACGATTCTTCCACGGGCGCGGCTACGATTTCCTGCACGCGCTGGCGCAGCGTGTCCAGATCGGCGCGCTCCACCTGCGCCGTGTCCAGCGTGTCGTGCAGGTAGACCGTGATTTTTCCGGGATGCAGCATCCAGTCTCCGGTCCGGAAAAATTGATACGAGCCGACGATGCTCATCGGCACGATGGGAATCCCGTAGCGCTGCGCGATCCGGAAAATGCCCTTCTTGAATTCTTGCACGTGCCCATCGCGCGTTCGCGATCCTTCCGCAAAAGCAATCAAGCTGACTCCCGAATCGAGCGCCTGCTTCGCGCGCTGCGTCATGATTTCGAGGCTGTCGCGCGAAGGATTGTCGGGCACCGGAATATTCCCGAAGCGGCCCATCATCCAGCCGTAGATGGGAAACTTGAAATGGGATTCGAGCTCGAATCCGCGCACGAACTGCGGGATGGCGGAGTAGATGACGAACGGATCGAAGATGTTCACGTGATTGCAGATGAAGATGCTGGTCCGCTGCGGATCGAACCCGGGCGCGCGGCGCACCTCGAATTTCGCTCCCGCGATTCGCAGGATGTTCCGAAAGAAGGTGCGCTGCGGCCAATCGTTCTTGCGCGGATCGACGAAGATGCCGAGAAAGACGAGAAGCGAGCAGACGACGGCAAAGTGGATTCCGCTGGCGGCCCAGAGCGCCGCGGAGCGGACGGTGAGGTAAGCCTTCTTCACGCGTACACATCCAGCGCGGCCGGCAGGATTTCGAGCGAGCGGCAATTGAGCCGGAGGATTTCGCCGTCGACAAGCGCGTTTACCGGGCCGCCGAGATCGAGCTCGACCCGCCGCGCCGCAGCGCGCGAAGCGAGCGGGTGCTTGATGTGCGTCCCGGTGAAGAGGCGGGGCAGAGTCGCGATCAATCCGGCGCGACCGATCGGACCCCAGCGGACGTATTCGATCTTTCCGTCCGTGGGATCGGCGTTTGGGGCGATCATCATCTTCCCGCCGGTGAACTTGCTGTTGCTGAAGCTGAGAAAAAGGCAGGGGCGGAAATCCCATTCGCCGGCTTCGTCGAGGCGATGCGGAAACGCCAGGTGTTCGAGACGCGCGAGTTGGGTGAAGACGCCCAGGATGTAGCCGAGCTCGCCGAGGCGCTTGAACCGGCGGTTGGTGAGGGCGCCGACGTCCGCGGGAAATCCCAGGCTCACGAGATTCAAGAAGTAGATGTCGCCGTCCGTGTGTGACAGGCGAATCACGTCGCATGCGCGGCGGCTCTGATGCTTGAGCGCGTCGATCGTGTGCTCGACGCCGCGCGAGCTGAAATCCTTGAGGAACGAATTTCCCGTGCCGAGAGGCAGCAGACCAAGCGCGACGCGGCCGTCCGTGAGCGATTGCGGGAAGATGCCATTCAGAATTTCGTACGCGGTGCCGTCGCCGCCGACGGCCAGGAAGTTGCGGATGCCCCGCTCGTAAGCGGCGCGAGAGAGAGAGGTGGCTTCGCCCGCGCTGCCGGTGCGCGCAATTTCGAGTTCGACGCCGGCTTCGCGCACGCGATTCAGCGCCGCATCGGCAAGCCGGCCGCAACGGCCGCCTCCAGCCGCGGGATTCACGATCGCAAGGAATCGCGGCTTCACAGCTCCACCACCGCGTCGCGCGTCAGGGCCTGCCGGATCTGCTCCGCCAATTCACCGCGCTTGATTTTCATGGAGGCCGTGCGAGGGAAGTCGCGATCCCAGAGAACGTAGCCTGCGATTCTTTTGTAGTTGAGCAAGCGCCGGTTGCGTTCCGAAAGATCCGCGATGAGACCGTCCGTGACGGCTTGGCCGGCTTCCGGATGCAGGACGAGCACCAGCTTTTCTCCGACCATCGTACGTGCTGGCCAAAGATAGTTTGCGGCGAAGACGCAGAATTCCTTCACGCCGAGATTTTCGAACGAGGTTTCGACGTCCTCGGGATAGATGTTCTTGCCTTCCTCGGTGACGATCATATTTTTCTTGCGGCCGAAAAGCTGCAGGTGGCCGGCGGCGTCGATGCGGCCGAGATCGCCGGTCATGAGCCAGCCGTCCACGATTGTCTCCGCGGTCATGTCGGGGTCATCGAGATAATGAGACATCACGGTCTTGCCGCGCACGGCTATCTCCCCGATTCCTTCCGCGTCCGCGTCGACAATCCTGATGTCCATTCCCGGAAGGGGTTTGCCAACCGTGTCGGCGCGAAACGGCTTGAAGTCATTCAGGGTAATGGTCGTGCCGGCCTCGGTGCAGCCGTAGCCGTTGCCGACAGGGATACCGAGATCGTAGAAGAATTGAAGAGTGGCCGGCTCGGTGAAGGCGCCGCCCACAAACAGGGCGCGCAATTCGCCTCCGAACGCGGCGTGAACCTGGCGAAGCAGCGCGCGGCTGGTGCGCAAGTGCGGACGGCGGCGCGTAAGAGCGCGGTTCGCGGCGACGAGGGAGTTCAGCACGCGGCGGCGGCCTTTCGGAAGCTCATCGAAACGCTGGCGCAGCCCGCGTTCGAGATTCTTCAAAATCATGGGTACGACGGTCATATAGGTGATTTTGTAGCGCGTAAATGCGTCGCGAATGTATTCGGGCCGCAGAGTTCGAAGGTGAACGACTGCCGCGCCACAGGTGAACGGACCTATGAATCCGACCATGAAATCGATCGCATGGTTCGTGGGCAGGATGCTCAGGTAGCGCACTCCCGGCCAGAAGGGATAGAGCGACGTGAGCGCGACGCACTGCTCGAGATAATTCTCGTGCGTAAGAACGCAGCCTTTCGGGCGGCCTCCCGTCCCGGAGGAATAGACGATGCAGGCGGGGTCAGTGCGCCGCCGAGGGACGAAGCCGGGCGCGCGAGAATCGCGAAAGTCATCCCATCGCTTTGCAGCGGCAAGTTCGGCGCCCGGAGGGGCTTCGGTGACGAGCACGACGCGAACAGCAAAATCCTTGAATTCGGGAGCCTGGGTGATGGCACGCCACAGGTGGTATTCGACAATCAGAAATTCGGCGTGCGAGTGCGCGAGAAGCTTCAATTGTTCGACGGGCGTGAGCTTGTAATCGATCGGTACAAGCACGCCACCCCGAAAAAAGATGGCGTACGCGGAAATCAGCCATTTGGACTGGTTGGTCATGAGGATGGCGGCGCGCGAACCGCCCTCGAGGCCGGCTTCCTGCAAGGCGCGCGCGAGCGGAAGCGCCGCTTCCTTGAACTGGCGATAGGTGAGCCGGGCGTTTTCGCGTTCGCGGTCCGCTTCGATGAGGCAGACTTCGTCCGGCCAGCGATCCAGGGCGTCCGTGAGCGCTTCACCCAGTGAATTGTATTTGCGCAGATCAAGCATATGAAATTGCTAGAACGGCACGGTGCCGGGGAATTTTACGCGACTTCCGAGGCGCGGTGAACCTCCGTCGCAGCGGCTCACAGGCGGGACTGGATGCGCTCGGCGAGGGTGCGGAAGTCCGTGACGCCCTGCAGCTCGTAGTCGGGCAGCTCGATTCGAAAATACTGCTCGAGGCGGGTCAGCAGGTCGAGGGCCTGAAGGCTGTTGATACCGAGCTTCTTGAAGAAGTCGTCGTCGGGGCGAAGCTGCTCGCGCGGCACTTTGAAATGCTGAGCCGCGAGCTGAAGGATCTCATCAGTCGTCTTTTCGATCGCGGTCATAAATATCTATCTTGCCACAAACGGAGCGGCGGCATCGCGTGTTTGCGCGTCACGGCAAATACGGAAGCGCGTCCGTGCTTTCGACGAATTTGCGCAGTCCCGCTTCAACCGCGGGGCGCGCGAACAACTCGCAGAAGATGTCGATTTCGCGGCGAAGCTCTTCGCGCGGGACGGGCTTGATGAAGTGTTTCGCTGCGATTGCAGTGTCGCGGTCGAATTTCCCGATTTGCGCGGCCGTCGCACGGGCAACGCTCAGGACGTCACCCTCGGCAGTGACCTGGCTCACCAGGCCGACCGCCTGAGCTTTCGTCGCGTTGATGCTTCTTCCGGTAAGCAACAGATCGCGGACGACGGCGTTTCCGAGGTCGCGCTTGAGGCGGGGAATTCCGCCGAAGCCGGGTATCAGCCCGAGACGCAGCTCCGGAAAGCAAAAGCGCGCCATCTTGTCTGCGATGATCAGGTCGCAGGTGAGCGCGAGCTCGAATCCGCCGCCAAACGTGACACCGTGGACGGCGGCGATGGTGGTCAACGGAGCGTCGTCGATCGCGTTCATCACGCGATGGATGCGTTCGAGAAAGCCGCGCACGCCCGCCAGGCGCGCCTCCGACGCCAGAGGCTGTGATTCGCGAAAAAGCTCGCGCAAGTCCGCACCTGCGCAGAAGCCTTCCTTGCGGGCGCTCGAAATGATCAGAGCGCGCGCTTCGCCGCCGAGAGCATCGAGCACCGCGACGAAGCGCTCCAGCTCGGAGAGCGTCTCCGATCCGATTTCGTTGCAGGGAGCGCGGTCCAGTACGAGTTCAATCGTGCCGTCGACGGATTCCCAGGAAATCGTTTTGCCTCGAAAGCTTTTCATATGGATTTCTTCTGGTACATGGCGTCGATCTCGGAGGCGTAGCGGGCGGCAATCGCGTCGCGCTTGAGCTTCCCGTTGGCGGTCAGCAATCCGCCTTCGATCGTGAACGGTTCGGCGACCAGGTGAAAACTGCGAATCTGCTTGTAGTGCGGGAGATCGGCGTTCACCACTTCAAGCGCCGCCTGCACGCTGGACTCCTTGAATCCATTGGCAGAGTTCACGGCAAGGATGGCCGTGAGGAAACTGCGTTGATTGCCGACGAGCATGACGTGCTGGGCCTCAGGCAGCCGAGCGGCAAGGGACTGTTCCAGCGGCTCGGGAGCGACCTTGTGGCCGGAATTGAGAACGATCAGGTTCTTGATGCGGCCTGTGATACGCCAATTGCCATCGGCGTCGACCTCGCCCTGATCACCCGTGTGGAACCAGCCGCCTTCGAGGACCCTGGCGGTTTCGGCGGGCCGCTGCCAGTAGGAGGGGAAAATGTTCGGGCCGCGCGCGAGAATTTCGCCGTTTGCCGCGAGCTTCATTTCGAGGCCGGGGATTGCAGGGCCGACGCAGCCGGGCACAACGTGATCAGGATCGTCCATGGTGCAAATCGCCGTCGTCTCGGTGAGACCGTAGACCTGGAGCACGGGGATTCCAAGCATCATGAAGAAGAGCTGCGTTTCGACAGCGAGCGGAGCGGAACCACAGATCAAGGCCTTCAGATTGGGGCCGATGCTCTTGCGAATCGCGGGAAACATGAGCCGGTTGGCGAGCGCAAGGCAGAGCGAATCGAGTAACTCGCTCTTTCCCTCGCGACGCTGCAGATAGGCTCGCCGGGCGCGAGAGAAAACAGCGGAAGCGAATCCGCCTCGCGCGCGGATCGTTTCTTCAATCTTGGAGCGAACGCGGTCGAGAAGTGTCGGGACGTTGAGGAAATAATCGGGCGAGGCGGCCTTCAGCTCGTCGGAGAGCCTGGAAAGATCGGTGGAAAGCGTGAGGACGCTGTTTCGCGAGAGCGCGTTCAGCAGCAGAATCCACGAGGCCGCGAAGCAAAACGGCGCGTAATGGAAGATGCGGTCTGGCGTGGCGCCGAGTTGCTTGTGCGAGGACATGAGCTGGTCGAGGCGGGCCGTCGTGCAATCGAGAATGTGATCGAGATTTCCGGCGTTGAGGACGACGCCCTTGGGTTCGCCCGATGTCCCGGAAGTGTAGATGATCGTGACCGAATCGGAGTCGGCGTGTTGAACCGGAGGCGCGAAGGTGCCGGCCTCGCTGGCAAAGACGCCGTCGATCAGGACGATGTGAGTGGCCGTCGGAGCGTGCTTTTGCAGCAGCGCAGCGATGGCGGCGTCAGAGCAGAAGACACGCGCGGGCGCCGAGTCTGCGATCATGGCAGCCAGTTCGGCGGGGGCCTGGCGGGCGTAGAGCGGCACGACGACGATGCCCTCCGCCATCATCGCGAGGTCGAGCGCGGCCCAGCGGATGCTGTTGGGCGCAAGAAGCGCGCATCGGTCGGATGGTTTCAAGCCGCGGGCGCGCAGGAACGCTCTCGCCTGGCGGACCAGCGCCAGGAGTTCGCCGCCCGTCACGGCGACGACCTGATCGCCGCGAACCTCGCGCAGCACGGGCGCGTCCTTTGCTTGCTGCAACCTGTCGAAGATGCGCTCGAGAAAAGTCATCGCCTCTCTTCGGGCCGCCGGCATGTTTCGCCGGTTGTGACGCGCGCGTCAGGCAAGTGCGGATTCATGCGTTTCCACAAGTTGCCGCAATAGCGGACTGAGCGGCGGCAAATAGTCTTCCCAGCTCAGCGTGCCCGTGCGAACCGGAAACTCAGGATAGCGGCGAGCAACCTGCTCCTCAAAATACATTCCCATGCGCGCCATCATCTGAAGGTTGCGGGCCACCACGCGGCCCATCGAGCATCGGATCTGTTCCACATCCGAATCGAGGGCGCGGAGCGCCTCGGCAACCTGGTCCTCGAGTTCCGCGTCGTCCACGCGCATCAGGAGATGGTGATGACCGCGTTCGTGAATGAGGTTGCGAATGCGTTCATCCATGGTCACACCGGCGGAAGGGACGCCCGCGGGCATGGACGTCACGATGGCGTGGTAGCGGGACGAAATCAAGCGGTGCGACGCGCGCAGGATGCTCACGAGCTCGAACATATTGTGGCGGTCGGAGGTGAATATGGGCGCGCCTCCGAGCTTTTCCGCCAGGCGGCTGCAAGCTTCGCGGTCGAGCATCTCCATGGCGACGAGCACCGGGAAGACGGCGCGATCCTTGCGATAGGTCTGGATTCCAGTTCCCATGGCTGAGAGATAGCGCTCGAAGGCCGCCTCGACGGACGGGCCGGAGCGATGAAAATAGATGGTGCGGTAATAGTCCTTCCGATTCAGGCCCGCGACCGAGTGGCCGATCCATTTCAGGACCGACGGCTTGACCGGCCAGAAAAACGGATTGATGGGGCAGATCGCGAGCACAGGAGTCTGGCCGTCCCAGCCGGCATCGCGCAGGGCTTTCGCGCCGTATTCAGGGCCGAGCGGCTCGAACGTCCAAGCGGTGTCCGTGCCCAACTCGGACGACAGGCCCAGCTTGCCGAGAACTTCCTGGGATTCGGGATTGCGCGTGATGAGGAATGAATCGCGGCAGAATCGCTTACACATTCGTTGGAGAAGCGGATCCATGGCGCCGGCCTCGCCGCCGTAGGCGACGCTCAGCTTGTTCTGCGCGGCGGCGATGCCCAGCGCGCCGATCATCATGTTCGTGAGGGCGTTGGCGAATTTGCTTTTGAACATCGAGCCTTCGCACGCGACGACTCCGTGATTCCGGCGCACCTCCCGGTGAAGGAAGGGCGGATACACGTCCGGAAGACGGACCTGGCGAGCGTCGCCGAAATAGCCGCGGGATAAATCGAAATTCTGCGACATCACACTGATGTCCAGGTTTTCGGGGCCGAGGATGCGGCGAATCTGGCGCGCTATTTCCTCGACGCGCACATCGGAGCCGGTGTTGCGCGTTCCGTTGTACGTTGCGAAGAGAAGCTTCAGCTTCGTTCCGGGCTTCCACGTTTCGCCCGCGCCGAACATCCACTGCAGCTTGTTCATTTCGATCAAGCCGGCGACCCACGCCTCGAGGATCAAATCCATGTCGAACATCAGCGGGCATCCTGGGCGGCTGCGGTCGACGGCCAGCTGCGATATTTGTACAGGAAATTATTCTCGCGGCTGAAGCGCAGCAGGGGATAGCAATACTCGGAAAACGGAGCCGGGCGGCGTCCCATTTCGCGGACGACACGCGTGTTGTCGAAGACGGTATTCCAGACGAGGTACGGCAGGAAAACCTTCAGAAGCGTCGCCAAGCCGCCCACTTTTCCCGCGCGGCCGGCAAGCAGGTTGACCATCCCGCTCGACGGACCTTCGAGGCCCGGGACGAACACGGGGCCGCGCCTTCCCGCCGCTTTCGCGAGGGAGCCGGTCAATTTGGAGAACGTCTCCGAATCAACGCCCGAGGACAGGTGATAGATCTCATGCGCGGGATCGGGCTTCTGGTGGAGCGTGGCAACCGCGTCCGCCACGAAGTCGACCGGAACAATATCAATCTTGTCAGTGGGGCGGAAGGGAAGCGCGGGAAGGCCCGCGAGAAATACGAACGCGCGCACCATGTCGAATTGATTCGTCTCCGGACGGCGGCTGTCTCCGAGAACGATGCTGGGGCGGAAAATCGTGCGTCGAACGTCCGGGAGCAGCTCGCGGACCATGTGTTCGCAAAACTTCTTGGTGCGGGCGTAGGGATCGTAGTCCGAACGATTCCAGTCAATCGCGGAATCTTCCTGAATCACCTCATTCGCGCGCTGTCCGGCAACGGCAACGGTGCTGACATGGCTGAAACGGCGAAGGCCGTGAGAATCGCGCGCACGCATCGCGAGCTGCACGACCTCGAGAGTGCCGCGCAAGTTCACGTTCAGACAGGCTTTCTCGGATTTGCGATTCAGCGAGGCGGCGCAGTGAATCACGGAGTCCGTCGAGGCAACAAGGCGGCGATAGCCGTCGTCGGAAAGGCCGAATTTCGGATCCGTCAGGTCGCCGAGAAAGATGTCGACGCGCGAATTTAGGTAGCTCTCGAAGCGCGCGAAATCCATGTGCAGCTGCAACGAGCGCCAGAGACGCTCGCGAGCTTCCTGCGCGTCGCGCGCTCGCACAAGGAGATTGAGCGGATCGGAATGATCCGCAAGCAAATTCGCAGCGACATGCGCACCGATGTAGCCGGTGGAACCGGTCAGGAAAATAGCCACGATGTTTGGACGTCAGGACGCCGACGCCGGACCCGCACGCGTCGCGCCCGCAACACTGGCCTCGGAACCAACGGCAAGAGGCACGCTTCGGCGCGGGCGAGACTCCGGCTGGCGACCTTCGATGAGAGGATAGCACCACTTTCGCAGCGCCGGAATGTGGACGTTGATCCAGTAGTCCCACCAATCGAGCGAGCGAGCGTCGTAGCCGAAGGCGGCGCGTTCACCGGGCGGCAAGGCTGCGTCAAGGCGCTCGACGTTGGCTGCTTCGAAGACGTGATCGTTGTGGAGGATGAACGGCTCGAAGAGGGCGACCAGTTTGATCACTTTTTCGAGTTCGCGTTCGCGGCGCGCGAGCGGGCGGCGAACGAACGGGAGCTGTTCCACGCTGCGATTGATTGCCTGGACGACCGCCTTTTGCGCGGGCGCCGAAAGGGTATCGTAGCGCGCCTTGGAGACGGGGATCGCGTCAAACTTCGCGCGGATACGGTGGCGGAAGCCGTTCTGCGAGCGATAAAACTTGCGGTGGCCGAGGCCGGTCAACTCGATGGAGCGGCGCATGTCGCACGGGTTGGCGACCGAAGTGGCGAGCTGGTAGACCGGAGCGTGACGGCGGTTGACGAGAGCCGCGGCAATCAACGTCATTCCGCGGCAGACGAGATCGACGGGAATCAGGTCGAGGCACTTGGTCTCAGTCGTCGGAAGCTGGCGAAAGAAAGTGCCGAGCAGATAGGAAAGCGACGCCGACGTGTTGATGCCTTCGTTCCAGCCGAGGAACGGCCTTTCGATCGAGGATTCGACGATTGCCGGGCGAACCACGGCAATCGCCGCGCGCGGATTCGCTTCGACAAAATTGTGAATCAGTGATTCGGCGAGGCTCTTGGTGAACGTGTACGTGTTGGGCCAGCCGAGTTCGGCGGCGCGTTGAAGGCCTGCATTCGTCAGGGTCTCGCGAATCCAGCGAAAACGATTCTTGCGGACCTGATTATCGAGAGCTGTTCCACGCAGATCTTTGGCGGCGTGCTCTTTCTCGAGGGCGGCGCGGCGAAGCTCCTCCGTAACTTCCGGCGATTCCGCACGCGCTTCCGTATCGCGGATCAGCGCCTCGAGCGATTGCCATTCCTTTTCCGCGTCGAAATCAGGAACGCCGCGCGGCGTGTAGTTTTTCGAAAGTTGCTCGAGAACACGGCCGTCGCGGCGTCCGACGACGTAACAGGTCGAAAGGTGGAGAAGCGCGGCGTGGTCGCATTCACGCAAGAAATCGAGGGCGTACGACGTGGCGCGGACGTTGGAGGAGAGTGCATCGCGCAAATCGGGGTTGAAATCGGTGAGCCCCGAACTATTGATAATCACGTCCAGCGAGCGCGCCAGCCGCCGCCTTGTTTCGCCGGACAGCCCGAGACCGGGCTTGGTTACGTCGCCGTCGATGATTTCGATGCGTTCGCGCACGAAATCCGGGAAGCGGTCTCCGTAACGGTCAGCGAGCGCCTCAAAGACGGGCGATTCCTCGAGGACGCGCTGAAAGCGCTCGAGAGCGGTTGCCGATCGGTTATGGCGAACGAGCAAATGAAGGCGGCCGATTTCGGGCAGCTCCGTGAGCAGGTTCGCGAGCCACACTTTGCCGATAAACCCGGTCGCGCCAATCAGGAGCATCTCTTTGCCACGCAGCGATTCGCGGACCGATAAGGGCGCGATCCATCGATGCGGATGGAAGTGCACCACGGGCACGCGGACGGCAGGCGCGGGCCGGCGCGCAGGCTGAATTGCGTCCTCCAGGGCCGGCGGTTGCTTCTCGAACCCCATATCGTGGAGAAGGTAGGCGCGCGAAGTGGTGCCGTCCGGCTTGTGGCGTCTGAGACGCGCGAAAACGCCGCGCGGTCGAATCACAGGATCGAGCAGGCGGCCCGTGGCGATGCCATCGCGAAAGTCGAGGCGATTGCAAAGAATGTGGTCGACGCCAAGATGAAGGGCCAGCGGGCGCATGACGTGGTCCAGCCCCTGGCTGACCAGAACGAATTCGCCGGGCTGTGCCATTGCCGCCTTAAGCCGGTCCACACCCCGCTGGTTGAGGCGAGGCTTTAGGACGTACTCGAAATACTCTTCACCGAGCAGATCGAGGCGGTCGCGGCTAACGCCTCGCAGCACGGCATGCAGCACGCGCGTCGCAAAGACTCGATTCGTGGCATAGAAAAACGGCCGGCCAATTGCGAGCACACCCATCGCGCCGCGCCGCGCCCAGCGCTGAAGGAAGCTCTGCGCATTCCATGCGAAGAAAGCGACCGGCCGAATGGCCGTCAGATTCAGAAGGCTTCCCTCGACGCGCCAAAAAATGGGCCTCTTCACGCGCGCAGACGCCGGGGGGTCGCTCGTACTGTGAGCCGGTAAGTTCGATTCCGTAGGTTTGGCCGCGGGCATATTTTGGGCGAACAACGACTTGCATTCCAATAACTAACACGCTCCCGTTGCGCAATCAAGGCGCCCACGTGGCGGGAACCGCGGCATCACGGTTCTTTTGGCGAAGCCGGATAGTTGAACCGATACTCCGCGCCTGCGGGTCCAGCGACACTGCGCGTATTGTACTCAATCTCGTACCGGAGGTGACTCTCGTCCTCGGGATAGCCGGTGCCGGCCGGATATGGATACGGGATCAGCGTATGAAACGGCAGTGGTGAGACCGTGTCGCCGTGTGCCGCGTAAAAGTCCATATCCTTCGCGAAGCCGTCGGCGTAGAAGAAGTAATCGCGCGTCCAACCGGCGGGAAGGGCGGGCATATGCGTGGCATCGAAATCGACTGCGACTTCATCGCCTGAGCCGAATATCACGTAGCGGTCATCCGAAGCGCGGACGAGATCGGTGACGGCACCGTAGCGCGTGTAGTTGCCCGTCTGACGCGCGTACGGGCCCGTAAGGCTGACGTCCTCGTAAACGTATCTGATATCGTTCTTCGGTTGACCCTCGACGACGCGAGGGTAGCCGCGGAATCGCAGGGATGCCGCCGCGAGCGGGATTTCCGTCGTACGAAACGGCAAATCGGCGGGCGAATTATCGATGCGGATGCGGTTCCAATAGACCTTCAGGTTCGTCGTGATGCGAATGTAGCGCGTTCCGGGAGGCAGTTTGCCGGTGAGATCGGCCACCATGGTGCGGGCGAGACCCGCCGGGAATCCCATGTCGTCGACGACGCGCACCCATTTGCCGGAAAGATCGAGCGCCTCCACGTAGGGCGCGACCGGCGTCACGCCCGCTTGCCACGCGGCGTACATCGAGTTCGCGGTGAAATAGTCCGTGAAGCCATCCATCAGCAACCGCAGAGGCCGCGAGGAATCCCACGTTCCGAGATCGAGTTTTAGCGAATGCATGGCTGCGAAGCCCTGGTACGGCGCCTCGGGAAAGCCGGTGACGTATTGGCGGTCGCGTTTGAGAAGCAGCGGGAGAACGTCATACCCGCTATCGTCCCAGGCGCCAGCGGGGGAATGCGCGTTGTTGCTCGTGATGACCTTGAATTTCGGGAAGGGCGGATTGCTGGCGAAATATTCGTTGGGGAAGACCTCGATGCCTGATGGATGGTCGACCGCGAGCAGCCGGGTCTGGTCGAGATAGTCGAGCTCTTCCATCGGCTCGAGCATACGGAAGCGAATCTGGCCGTTCTGCGCAGCGACCTGGGAGCCGGCAACCTTGAAGTACTCGTCCGGATCGGGAACGTCGCGCTCGTGCGGACCGACCCAATGTCCGACGATGCCCGGCCCGATCATGTCCGCGAGGAATTCGAACTTCTTGCCGTTCCACACGAACACAATAGGGCAGGAACTGCCGCGGCGGTCGATTTCGGCGATCTCGTCGTGTTTCCCGGCCGCGATCTGTAGCTCATCTTGCAGAACGCCCGTGGGCCAAAGGAGTCGAACGACGTCCGCCGCGGCTTCATCGCCGAGGCCGGCGACGATGCCCGCGGAACCCTGCCCGAGATAGCCCGACGCCCCGGCTACTTCCCACTTCTGCCGCAGCGCTCCCGCAAAAACTTCGACTTTCGTGCCGATGGCAGTCTTGTTGTCGTGCTCGCCGTGAAAGGCAAGCTGGAGCCAGTTGTGCTTGTTCCCGCCAATGTTCTTGAGCAGAACGGGCGGCCGGTTGTTCTGAGTTATCAAAAGGCCTTGAGCGCCGTCGCCTGCGATATCGAGCGCGATAACGCTGCGCGGATCGTGAAGGTCGATTTTATCCAGGCCGGTTTCGGCGGTAACGTCACGAAAGCCGGCGGGCCCTTCATTCCGCAGCAGCGCGATACGGCCTTCGTTCGAGAAAGTCTCGCCAACTGCGACGAGATCGATCCAGCCATCGTCGTCGTAATCGATGGACGCGAGACCCCAGCCGCGCATCCAGCCGAGGTCGGGAAGCTTCACGCGGTCGAAGGATTTTCCGCCGGCGTTGCGCCACAGGCTCAGCCCCGGCTGCCCCCAATGCGTGAACGCGAGGTCCATCCAGCCATCCTTGTCGAAGTCGAGCGCCACGACACCCGCAGCCGACGCAGGCATCTCCGACGCCCAGGGCGCCACTGCGTGAAATTCTCCCTCGCGCGGATTCAGGAAAATCGACGGAGGCTTATGCCAACCGGTGACGACGAAGTCGATCGCACGGTCGTTGTTGATGTCGCTGCCGATCGCCGCGATCGAGGCGGCAGAGCCGGTTAGAGCGGCCTGCTTCGTCCAGTCCGTAAAAGTGCCATTGCCATTATTCCGCCAGACAACGTTGCCGGGAGGCGGCACGTCCTTCGAAAACGCAAACGGCTCTGCGGGATGCGCCAGGGGAAAATCATTGAAGCGTGTGACGTAGAGATCGAGGTCGCCGTCGTGGTCGTAATCGATGAACGTCATGCCGAGGATCAGCCCTTCGGTGTCGATTCCCGCATCGCCGGTCGCATCTTTGAATGTGCCGTTGCCTTCGTTGTGAAAGAGATGCACACGGCGATTGATGCCGACGGCGAGATCGGGATGACCGTCGTTGTCGTAGTCGCCGACCGCGCAGCTAGTGCCCTCGCCGTACAATTCGAGTTTCGCTTCCTTCGTGACGTCCGCGAATTTTCCGTCGCCCAGGTTCCGGTAGAGCGCGGCGAAGCCTTTTCCGGCATTGACCAAGAAAATGTCCGGCCGGCCGTCGCCATCGTAGTCGATGACGCAAGCGCCGCTGCCCAGGAACTTCGCCAGCGAATCGGGTGGCGCTTGCGGCGTCGAGTCCTCGTCGCCGGATTTTGGCTCATGGGATTCGCGCGCTTTCGCTGGGGCTTCCGCGACGAGGCCCGCAGCCTCGGTGACATTCACGAAATGCACCGGAATCGCGGCGGGAACCGCTTGCGGTGCGGGAACCAGTTCCTCGACTAGGGAGTACTTGCCCTGTTCGCCATAAGTGAAGCTGATGGGCTTTCCGACCTTCGACGCGTTCATCTGCTGGAAGCGGTCGAGGTGCGCCTTCGCGCCTTCTCTGTCGCCGGAGCGGAGCATGGCTTGCGCGAGGCCGAATTCAGCCGACAGATGGAACGGATTGAGCCTTAGCGCCACGTGAAAGCAGGCGATGGCTTTGTCGTATTGCTGGTCCTGCGAGTAAAGAAGACCAAGGAAGTATCGCGTGTCGGCATCGTTCGGATCGATTTGAGCGACCTTCTGAAACGCGGTGATGGCGGCGCCGTTCTTGCCCTCCGACTTGTCGATGAGGCCGAGGTTGAACCACGCGCGCGGATTCGTGGGGTCGAGCTGAGCGGATTTCGAAAGGACGCGCCGCGCATCGTCGTAGCGCTGCATATTGACGAACGCGATGCCGATGTTCAGGCATGGCACGTCCGACACGGGATCGAGAACGCACGCGCGCTGAAATCGTCCAAGTGCCGCTTCGAACTGCTGGCGGTTCATCAGAGCCACACCAATGCTATTTTCGCGAGCGGCTTCAATGCGCGAATTGGACGCAGCCGGCGCAGCCGCAGGCGGAGCCTTCGGGGCGGCGCGACGCTGTTGCTGTTGAGTCGCGCCCGCGACGGCGCACGCCAGAATCAAGATCGGCACGGCAAACCGCAGCCATCGATTCATGAAGTCCTCAGGTAAACGGCCCGGTGCATTCTATCGTTTTGCGAGTGGTTTGGCAGCCGCCACGCCCTGGCCTTCCTTGACCGTGATGATCTGGTCGGCGGCGATGTTGGAGAGGCGGTCGATCTGTCCGCTGGGCCAGCGAATTTCAATCGCGTCCGCCTGTTTGTGGGAAGCGAGGCCGAAGGTGAGAACCAGCTCGCTCGAGGAAAGGTAGCTGGAACCGCTGCAGAGCATCTTGGATTGCGTGTCGCTGCCGGCAGTCAATTTCACGGTCGCGCCGATGCCGTCGCGATTCGATTTCGTGCCGACGAGCTTGACGCGGAGGCCGTGATTCGTCACGCCGCGGCTGAGGAAGAGCGCAGCAGGCCCGGCGTTGGTCGAGACCACGAGATCGACCGCACCGTCGTTGTTGATATCGCCGAACGCAGCGCCGCGAGCGACGCGCGGCTCGTCGAACGCCTTGCCCATCGAACCGGCGACGTCTTCGAAGCGGCGCCCGCCCAAGTTATGAAACAAGTGTGGCCGCTCGGCATAGTGCACGCGCTGCTGCACTCGCTCGATATCGGGATCAATGTGGCCGTTCGCTACGTACATGTCGAGCCAGCCGTCGAGATCGTAATCGAAGAAGAAGCAGCCGAAGCCCAGCGTCAGGAGGCTGTCGCGCCCGACCGCGGTCTCCGGCGCCTCGTCCACGAACAGGCCGTTCTTCTCGTTGTGATAGAGGGAAATCATCTGATTCGAAAAATTCGTGATGACGATGCTGGGAAATCCCGAGCGATCGAAATCAGCCGCATCGATGCCCATGCCGGCGCGCGCGATCCCGTTTTCACTGAACCCGATTCCCGCGGGAACGCCTTTTTCCGTGAAGGTTCCGTTGCCGGCGTTGATGTAGAGCTTGTTCGGCTGCGTATCGTTGCTGATGGCGATGTCCGGCCAGCCGTCGCCGTTGGCGTCCAGAATCGCAATGCCGAGGCTCTTTGACGCCACGTCATAAAGCCCCGCCTGTTTCGTCGCGTCGGTGAAGGTGCCGTCACCGTTGTTGTGCCACAGACGCACCGAAGTGCCGTGATAGGACTCGGGCGTGCAGTAGGATTTCGTCTTGCCGTCGAGCGTGCAGAAGAGATCATCTTGCGACGACCACTGCACGTAATTCGCAACAAGGAGATCGAGATGTCCGTCCCTGTCGTAGTCGACCCAAGCCGCGCCGGTGCTCAGCTCGTTCGGGCCCGACAGCCCGGCCTTCTTCGTGACGTCGGTGAACGTGCCGTTGCCGTTGTTATGGAACAAGTGGCTCTGACCGTACGCCGTGACGAAGAGATCGTCGTAGCCGTCGTTGTCGTAATCGCCGACCGCGACTCCCATCCCATACATCGAAACAGCGAGGCCCGCCTGCCGCGTCACGTCCGTGAATGTCCCGTCGTGATTATTGCGATACAGCGCCAGCGTCGTCGCGCCATGGACGTGATGGCCGGGCCAGTCCTGGGCGTTCACAAAGAAAATGTCCTGCCAGCCGTCGTTGTTGTAATCGATGAACGCGACGCCCGGCCCCATCGTCTCCGGCAGCCATTTCTTGCCGAACGCCCCGTTGTTGTGAACGAAATGGATGCCTGCGGCGCGCGTGACGTCTTCGAAGCGAATGGCAGATGCGGCTGGAACATCTGCCAAAGCAGGAGACTTTGCGGCGATCGCCGGGATGAGACCAACGGCAACAATCGCACCGGAAAGAAGGGCGACGAGCGGAGCCTTCTTCATCGTTCCCGTCACTTGGCACCGGTCTGAGCGGTGAGTTTGCGCCCGGAGTCGCGATGCCGTGAAAGCTCGGCGGTGGGCTGTATGGCTTTCACCGGCTTGGCGCCAAACTCTGCGAGCGGCCCGGAATCGTGCTCGTGAATGCTTTGGCGTTCCAGGTTGTCCTCCGGATGCGCCTGACGGTACGGACCGGTCAGCGTCTGCGAGGCTTCGTCGGCTTTGAAGCGAAGATAGCGCGTCTCGAATTCGCTCGCCTTTGCGGAGTCGCCCAGGCCGGTGTAACAGAGCATCAGGTGGTAGTTCGCTTCGAGATCCTCCGGATCGATCGACAGCGTGTGCTCGAACTGCTTCTTGGCCTCGGCATACTTGTGCTGCAGGAACAGCACGTGGCCCAGATCGTCGCTAACAACGCGGTCCTGCGGATACTCGCGCTCGGCGATGCGCAAGTGCGCGATGGCTCCGTCGTAATCACCCTGCTCGCGGAGCGCCGTCGCGTAGAAATAGTTCGCGCGGGCAAGCTGCGGAGCGAGTTGCATGGCCTTTTCGAGCACCTGCCGCGCTCCTGCCGTGTCGCCCTCCAGGACGCGAGCCCTCCCCACGTTGATCCATCCGTCCGGGTTTTCCGGATCCTCCTTCGTGATTTCCTCGAAGGCGGCCTCGGCTCCTTTCAGATCGCCCTGCAACAAAAGGCCGATTCCGTAGTCGTTCCAGCGCTGCCACTCCTTCGCCTTGAACGCCGTTCTGGCCTGAGGCTCGGGCGCGTTTGCCGGAAGCACCTGGAGGTCCGCGGAATCCTGCGCCATTGTGACGATGGGCAGGTCAGGGATCGCCTTGATCTCTCCCGAAACCTGAGAAAGATCGCCCGTGTAGGTAATCTTCCGGTCGTCGTAGTCGGGTGTGACATCACCGGGCTTCGTATCGTGGAGGACGCCGGCGAAGGAGAATTGCGTGTTGATCCAGGAGAACTTGCGGTAGTTCAGTTGGGCCTCGAGATGCAGGTGCCCTTTTTCATCGCGAGGAATCTTCAGCCGGAAGTGGGCGGTGTCGGCGGCGCCGGGCGGAATCAGGTGCGCGTAGACGGTCGCACGAGCGGCCCAGGCGTTACGCCGCGTAATCGCGTTGCCGTGCGCGTCGATGAGGACCGAGCGGTAGAAATGTGCTCCCGGATCGACGGGGCCGTGACCGTTGTCTTCTACGCCGCCGCTCCAGAAGATCACGCGGCCCTGGTCGTCGGTCGCTTTCAGCGCCAACCAGCAGTCGAAGGCGTCCACGGTGCCGCCCGGGAAGAAGTGGCCCACTTTCAAGGTCCGCACCACGACGTCCACGCGGACCGTGTCGCCGGCTCTCACCTCCGAATTCACGCGATTGACTGGCGCGGTTACTGGCTGTGCCGGGACTGTCGCAACCGGAGCGGAAGGCGTGGGAGTCGCCGCTTCCTCGCCAACGGCAAACTCGGTCTCGATCTGCGGCCGCATGGAGGACATCGGGTTAGCTTGGCTGCTCGGAGCAGGCTGATCGGGTGAAATCGCGAAGATGTCCACGCGCACGACGCCGCTCTTGAGAAAATCCTCCACTTCCTTGAGCTGCTCCTGGTCCTGATTGGCAAAAGGAACTGCGGTGTTCGCGGCGATGAAACGGTGGTTGTGGACGAAGCCGTTGATGTTCGCGGCATCGTGCGAGGCGACGAGCGGCATGTGGCAGTCCGCGCAATTCTGCGGCTGCGGAGGATAATAGAAGGAACGCGCGCCGAGACCGGAGACGCCGCTGGCCTGCCAGTTATCGTAGTCGTTGAAACCGCGCGTCCATCGATAGTGGTTCACCGGAACGTCCAGATGAACCTTGTGACACACCGAACAGTACTCGGCTGTCTGCGCACGCATAAACGGCTTCAAGAACGTGCGGCGGTGCGGTTCCGGATTCTCCTGAATCATGAAATCGATGAAACGCCGGAGATAGGGATTCTTCGTCGCGACCATCTTGCTCAGGGCCGGATATTGGAGCACGTAGTCGCCATTTCCCATCGTGCTCTTGATGGTGCGAAGCGAGTGGCACACCATGCAGCCGATGCCCGCCTGCGCCGCAGGCGTGTTCACGCGAGGCTCGATGGGAGTATTGAAATTGCCGGGGAAGAAGAGCGCCGCGTCGTGGCATCCCGCGCACCATTTCGAGGACTGCACGCCGATGGTGTCCTGCATGTAGACGATCGCCTGGCGATACCACTGGTTATTGAACGAGGAAAAATGGTGCATCGAGCTTTGCCACTGCTTGTAGATGTCTTCGTGGCAGCGTTCGCAGGCCTGCGAATCGAGAAAGAAGTCCTGTGTGACCGTTTGCCCAGTGTACGTTTGCCCGGAACTCGGAAAGAACGGGCCTTTCGGGCCGTCGCCTTCGTCATCCATGCTCGCGGGCGCAATCTCGGGATTTCTGATGACGAAGTTCCGCTCCCACGGAACCGTTCGGACCCACCAGATGCCGGCGGTGATGATGCCGGCGACCAAGACAATAATCGCGTCCCGGAGGACTCCCGCCAGATCGCCGTTCGCCATGAACCCGCGCCGCCCGGCCCACGCGGAAACCAGCAGCGCGCCTCCGGCCACGCACGACCCGATGTGAGCGAAGAGCAGCGGCCAGTCGGTTTTGGGAGTGCCCGTGAAGATCAGGACGATTCCAAGCGTGCCGCCGATGGCGAGCAGAATCCAGCCGATGCGTTCGGTCAAGGACGCCTCACGCAGAATCGAGCGCACGAAAAACGCGAGCCCAACGACGAAGACGATGCCTGCGGCAAGGTGCAGGAGCATGGCTCCGAAATAGGGGACGTTGGCGCTGGGCCAGGCGAAGAGGTATGCGGCCGTCAGGAAGAGGATCCAGATCAGGGCAGACTGCAGCCTTTTCATTCGACGGCCTCTCGGGGGCCGTCCGGCTGGAAATTATCAGAAAACAAAGGCCTTAGCTCCGATCGGAATGAAAATTCTGTGGGCTCCGCAGCCGGGAGTCAATAATACTTTTCCACTAGGCTGGGAGAGCAGCCCCGCAGCGGATTCTAAGGGATTCATCGGCCGATTGGTACGGCAATCCAGACGGACCTAGCCAGGATCGATCGGCCTCCCGTGACTGGCCGAATTGCGGAAATCAAAAGAATAGACGCGCGCTCAGTTGTACCTCGCGTCCTGGCGTCATTGTCATGGTGTCCGTGCCGAACTGCGGCTCGTTCACATAGCGGTTGGGCGTGCCAAGGTTGACTTTGTTCAGCGCATTGAACGCTTCGCCGCGAAGCTGGATGCCCAGCTTTTCCGTCAACCGAAACGCGCGGGCCAGGGAAAGATCGAGCGTTTGAAGACTCGGACCGTAAATCGAGTTCCGTCCCACGTCTCCGAACGTGTACGCGGCAGGCGCCGCGAACGCCGCTGGATTGAACCATTCGGCCGACGTGTGCGTGCCGGGTCCAAAAATGGGCTGGCCGGTGTAATCGGCGCGAATCGGATTCTCGCCCAAAATCGTTCCCGCGTTGGCCGTATCGCCGAAGACGGAAATGGTCAAGGGCATCCCCGTCTCAAACTGGTAGATCGTGGAAAAGCGCCAGTTCTGCGTAAGCAGCCGCGTCCATTCCGCTTGCCGGTACGCCGGCAAGTCGTAGACGCTACTTAAGACGAAGCGATTCCGAACGTCGCACGCCGGCCCCTTTTCTGCTGCGAGATCGAAGCTGTTCTGCGGCAACACCGACTCGTCCATCGGCGACCGGAAGTCGGGAGCGGTCGTCAGGTATTTCGAAAGCGTGTAGTTTGCCAGCAAGCTCAAGCCGTGCGAATAGCGGCGCCGCAGGTTGACGTAGCCGCCGTCGTACCAGCTCTTCGCCGTGTTTTCGAGGAGATTGATCGCGGGCGACGTCAGCGTTCCACCGCCGACAACCGTGTCCTTGGCCGGGAATACCGTTCCTTGCACGAAGCTGACTGCCTGGATCGGTCTGCGTGGCCCGATGGCGCCCGGTCCCGGCGGCGCATTATTGATGAGGTCGGATTGCTGGAGGTGGAAGCCGCGCGAACCGATGTAGCCGATCTCCAGGGTCGTATTCTCGCCAAGGCTCTTCCCGATGTGCGTGTTCCATTGCTGAACGTACTCCGCGGGCGCGTGCGGATCGAATGCCGTAAAGCTGACGGGCGTTCCTCCCAGCGAAGTTGGTCCCAACACAGGCGCGGCGAAATTGAATCCGAGAGCGTTTGGAGCCGACGCCACGTTGTAGTTGTTGGTCTGTATCGTCTCCGGAAAAACATTGGGCACGTTGTGCCGCTGGTTGCACCAGGTGTTCTGATCGACAGGCGTGAAGAAGATTCCGTATGCTGTGTGGAATACCAGGCCAAAGCGCGGAATGTTCTTGGCGATACCCACACGCGGCGCGAAATCGTGCTTGTTCGAATACATCAGCCCGCTGGGATAGCCGTTCTGTCCGCCTATAAAGATGGACGGCACGCCGGCGTTGAACACCATATTCGAGTTCGTATAATCGCGATCCCAAAGCGGGCTCTCGAACTCATACCGCAATCCGATATTCAGGGTCGTGGTGGGCGTCACCTGCCAGCTATCCTCCGCAAATCCGTCGACCGCCCAATTGCGCAGGTTCATCTGCGGAATGCCGGCCTGCACCTGCTTCACCACCGGAAGACCGAGCAGGAAACTCGCGAGGGCCGAGCCGGTGCCGTCGTTCGTGCCGGTTTCGCTCGTGTACCCCGGCGTGAACTGGTAGTAGCCGCGATTCTCGAAGAATCCCCACATCGGCCAGACGAAGCGCCGGAAACTGCCTCCGAATTTGAGGCCGTGGCGGCCCCTTTGCCACGCGAACACGTCGCGAATCTCGCCCACCGTGTCCCACGCGTGCATCGGCGTCGCAGCGTATGTGTCGCCCATTCCCGTATAGCCCTGCACTGCGAACCACGGCGCGCCCCATGCTCCTTTGCCGCCGTAGCCGACGCCGGTAATCCCGAGCTGGTCGACGATGTCGTTCACGTTGTCGTTCTGCGAGGTGTGGTTCATCGAAAGCCGCGACAGCGCGATCGATCCCGTATTGAGCTTCGTGCTCGAGAAAATGTGGTTCCACGAGACAACCATTTGTTGCGACAGATTGTCGAAGTTCGTGCCGAATCCCGGCAGGTTTTGCGCGGTCGTGTTCATCATGCTCGTCGTCGGCGTAAAGCCGTTCTCCGAGCCGAGCGAGTAGCGTCCAAACACCGTATCCTGGTTGCGGAAGATGTGATCGATCCGCACGGTGCCCTGGTCAGTGAAGTGCGTCTCATTTCGCACGTCGAGATAATTATTCGAGTCCGGTCCCGATCCCATCCCCATCATGTCCATGTCGGGCGTCATGTTCGGCATGGGCTCGTACATTTGCAGGAAGGCCCACGCGACTGGATTGATCGGCGAACTGGGGTTGAGGGTGCAATTCGAGGGCGTTGGATTGGGATTCGTGCAGGGCGCCGGAATGACGTTGCCCGGAAACTGAGGGCGTGGGCTGGACGGCGAGGCGCTCGGGTTCGCGGCCGGATCGTAAATGTTCACGCCGCTCATGCTGAAGTCGCCGTTCATTTCGGCTTGCGTGGGAACCGTGAGAATTTGCGTGTCGGCTTGGGACAGCCGCAGCCCCTCATAATTCACAAAGAAGAAGGTCCTCTTGGCGGCCAAGGGTCCGCCGAACGATCCGCCGAAATTGTTTTGGACAAGGTGATTGTTCCCCATCGAATCGAAGGTCGTCGCATCCAGCGCCCCGTTGCGGAAGAACTCGTACACCGTCCCGTGGAACTGGTTCGTGCCGGAGCGAGTGATGATGTTGATCTGGCCGCCACCCGCTCCGCCCATATCCGCCGTGTAGCTGCTCGTTTCAACCTGAAATTCCTTTACGGCATCGGGCGACGGGCTCAGATTTTGCGTGTTGAACGTCGGGTCGGTGTTTGTGGAACCGTCGAGCAGGTAGAAATTGGCGTTGGGACGGCCACCTCCTATGCTGAGCGCCGAATTCTGGCCAGGCCGCCAATAGAGCGGGTTCACGTTGCCTTGCTGCGCGCCGAATCCCTGGTGTGTGCCTGGGACGGTGAGGACGAGGTCGAGCAGCATGCGCCCATTGAGGGGCAATTCCTGAATCGACTTGGGCTCGACCACTTCGCCGACGCCGGCGTCGTTGGTGCGGAGGACATCGACCTGCGCTGCCACGCGAACGCTCTGCGCGGCGCCACCCAACGCGAGATGGACCTCAATAGCCAGGTTTTGGCCCACTTCCAGGTGCAGCGACTGCTTCGCTGCGGCGAATCCAGCCGCTGAACTGGTGATTTCGTAATCGTCAGGCAGCAGTGCGGACGCCTCGAAGATGCCGCTCTCGTTCGTCACGACGCGCCGGGTCGCTCCGGTGCTGGCGGCTTTGAGTTCAACCGTGGCGTTGGCAACGGGCAAATGCTGCGGGTCCGTTACGGTTCCCATCACTGCCGCGTAGTTGCTTTGGCCGCGAGCGGCTGGCACAAGGCTCAGCGACGCCAAAAGACACTGTAGGACGAACCACTTGCGCATTGCGTCCCTCCGAGAACGTCCAGCCGAATCAGAGTCGTGATGCGGGTCACACCCAACTGTGACCGGACGGTAGCGTGAGGGGATTGGGCGAAGCAATAATGCAAAAGCATTAGCGACGGGTTGTCTCAGGCGCGTAGCACTCGACATGCTAGACTTTTGCGCCTGTCTGGGGCGCAGGGAGGCGAATTGAACGAGCTGGTTTTTGCACCGCTGTGTGAGATGGCGCGACTTGTGAGCGACGGAAGGGCCTCGTCCACTGATCTCGTCGAGGCGCATATCGCCCGCATCGAGCAGCTGAATCTAAAGCTGAACGCATTCGTACACACCGATTTCGAGCGCGCCCGGCGGGAGGCCCGAGCCGCGGACGCCGCCGTGCGTTCTCCTACCAAGTCCGCGCCATTGGGCATGCTTCACGGCGTTCCGATTTCGATGAAAAGTTCGATCGACGTCGCCGGATTTCCGTGCGAATGCGGGAGCAAATTGCGCCGCGGGTACGTGCCGGCCGCCGATGCTCCGCTGGTGGCGCGCCTGCGCGCCGCAGGAGCGATTCTCCTCGGCAATACGAACGTCCCTGAAACCCTCATGGCGTGGGAAACGGACAATCTGCTTTACGGGCGAACCAACAATCCGTGGGATGTGGAGCGCACGCCGGGCGGGTCGAGCGGCGGCGAGGCGGCCGCGATCGCGTCGGGCTGTTCCGCCGGGGGAATCGGCAGCGACGGCGGCGGCTCGATTCGCGTGCCCGCGCACTTCAGCGGAATTTGCGGGCTGAAGCCGACGCCGGGGAGGATTCCGTCGACCGGGCACTATCCCGGGTCGGCGGGACCGTTTGCGCAGCTCGGCGTGGTCGGGCCGATGGCGCGAACGGTGCGGGACGTGGAACGGATCTTTGAGGTGGTCGCGGGACCCGACCCGGGTGATCCGTGCGCGGCGCCGGTTCCGCTCCGCCGATGGAGCGACCTGGAAATCCGCAAGCTGCGCATCGGCTATTTCGTCGAGCACGAACTGGCGCTCGTCACGCCGGAGACAGCGGCGGCTGTGCGTGCCGCGGCGGACGCGCTGCGAGGGCAGGGCTTCGACGTCGTCGAGTGGCAACCGGAGAATCTGGACCGCGCGTGGAAGCTTTGGTGGAACCTGTTTGGCCGCGCGGGCCAAATGGCATTTTCGCCGATGCTGGAGGGCCATGAGAGCGAGATCAGTCCGATCCTGCGCGACTTTCGCGCGAAGGTGGCGGAGGAACCGCCGTTGACCGCGACGGAGCTCCTGAACACGACACTCGAGCGCGACGTCCTGCGCGGGCGATTCCTGGCGAAGATGGAGGAGTTTCCCATTTTGCTCTGTCCCGTGAGTTCGATTCCGGCGTTTCGTCATGGCGAGCGCGAGTGGACAATTCAGGGGCGTCGTGTCGGCTATTTGAAGGCGATGGCGTATTCACAGTGGTTTAACTTGCTCGGGACTCCGGGGATGGCGGTTCCTGTTGGCCGGTCGCGAGAAGGCTTGCCGATCGGCGTGCAGGTTGTGGGCCGGCCGTGGGAAGAGGAAGCGGTACTCGCCGTCGCGGCAAAGATTGAAGACGCATGTGGCGGATTTCGCCGCCCGCCGATTTAGGCTGCGAGAGCTTCACGCGCGGGCTCCTGATTTCTCGAAGAGCAGACCGCCGCAAACAAGCAGTAAGGCCCCGGTGCCGATCAATTCGTTGCCAAGGAAAAGGCCCATCATCAAGGCACCGACGACCGCCTCGAGCAGTACCGACAAACCGCAGATCAAGACGAGGGTCTTACGCAAGCCCGTCTCCGTAAGCGCGGCGACCAACGCGACGATCGCGAACACGAGCCAGTGCCAGCCGAGCGAAAGGAAAACCACTCGGAAAGCGGCTTGCAGGCCGGGAGCCAAATTCGACGCGGCCAAAGCCGGGAAGGCGTTCTTCGTCCCGGCCACGGCGTGAAGGGCCGCGCTGAGGATCAGGACGACGCTGCCCAGGATGACGAAAACGCGTGCAGCTTTGTTGCGACCGTTCATCGAAGCCTCCCAAGTGTCATAGTTCTTAGCCTGCCGTGCTCGCGCGCGCGATGAGGAGGATTGCGAGCACGTAGAAGACGAACATCATCGCGAGGAGCGCCCTGGCCTTGACGTTGGCGCCCCGGAATTCCTTCCATGCGAGGATACCCCAGAGCGCGGCCACCATTGGCGCGGATTGGCCGATCGCGTAGGAGATGGCGACACCCGTGTAGTTCGCGGCCACGAGGCTGAAGACCGTGCCGGTGGTCCAGATGAATCCGCCGAGAAGGCCCAGAACGTGGCCGCTCACCGGCGCGGTGAAGAATCCGCTGAAGCCTGCGGGTTCGCCGACGAGCGGCTTCTTCATGAAATAGAGGTTCCACACGAAACACGAAAGCAGCGCGCCAAACGTGAGGAAGATGACGACGGCATACGGGCCAAGCGCGTTGCCGTGCGTAAGCGCGCGCGTCGAGAACGGCGCCCAGAGCCCCATCAGCACGCCGGAAACGACGCAAATGACGATGCCCTTGCGCGAGAGTTCCTTTCCGCGCGTGAGCTGGGCGTACGCTTTGCCGTCGAGCACCACGGCCGTGAACGCGCAGATGACGCCCATCGCAAGCATCAGGAAGTTGCCGCGGGGCTGCTGCACGTAGCTCAAGATCACGCCGACGACGAGCGCGATGCCGATCGACACAGGAAACGCGGTGGCCATGCCTGCCATGTCGATGCCCGCGACGAGGAGCAGGTTCGCGAGGTTGAAAATTGCGCCGGCGAGCAGCGCCCATCCGGCACTCGAGAAATCGGCGCTGTGAATATTGTTGATCAGGCTCGACGCGTCGTGTCCCATGCTGCCGAGAGTGTGGCCGTAGAGCAGGGCCGAAAGAAAAATGCCGATGGCGTAGTCCCAATAAAAAAGCTCGAAGCGGTAATCCTTTACGCCTTTGAACGTGTTGGCCCAGGAGCCCCAGCAAATCGCGGTGACGATCATCATCACGAGGGCCGTGCCGAAGGTGTGCGGAGTGAACATTCGCTTTTCGCTCAGGAGCCGATCGCGGCGGCGCGGCCGCTCGCTTTGATGAACGCGACGACTTCGTCGCGCTTCGCCATCGCACGCGCGCCCACTTTCGTGCAGCAGAGCGCGGCGCACGCGTTGGCGAATGTTCCGACGCGCTCGAGATCCCAGCCCTGCAGGAGGCCGTAGGAAAGGCCGCCCATGAAGGCGTCACCTGCGCCGGTGGTGTCCACGACGTGCACTTTGAATGCCGGAACGTGGACTCTTTCTTTGCGGTTGGCGATGAGACAGCCTTCGGGACCTTCCGTGATGGCGACGACGGCCGGGCCGAGGCCGAGAAGTTTGTCTGCGATTGTGTCGTAATCGGATTCTCCGGTCATTTCGCGCGCGGCCGCCTTGCACGGCTTCAGCACATCGACGAACTTGAGCGCCTCGGTGACCGCTTCCTGCGTGCCGAGGTTCATCTGACAGAAGAAATTCGGCGTGACGTCGAAGTCGAAAAAGACGCGGACGCCGGCTTCCTTCGCGATCTGCATCGCCTCTTTTACGGGCGCGATCGGGAGCTGCGATGCTTCCGTGTGAAAATGCTTTGCCTTCTGGAGGTGCGGCGCGAAGCGGCTGCGCACGTGAAAGACGGAGATTTTGCCGTTCGCATTCGGAAACATGTAGATGCAGCGCTCGCCCTGCGCATCGACGGGAATCCACGTCATCGTGGAACGCTCGCCCTTGATGATTTCGACGCCGGAGACGTCCATGCCGTCAGCAATGAACGATTTCTGGATCAGGGCGCCGTTTTCGTCGTCGCCGATCAGTCCCAGCCAGCCTGTTTTGGCGCCGAGACGCGCGACCTGCGTGAGATTGTTGCCCGTGACGCCGCCGGCATGAATTTCCATGCGCTCGGCGCTGATTTTCTCGTCGGGGCCAAGCAGCCGCGGAACAATCGCGAAATAATCGACGCCGCAGCTTCCGATTCCGACGACATCAACGTTGGTGTTCACGGCAGGTCCTCGGTAACAGCTCTTGAGACATTAGCGGTGTATAAGTCGCGGCAGACGCATGCGTCAAGGGAAAAGCCGATTGCGTTGGCACGGGGAGCCGCCTCGATGATTGCACGACCAGGAGGCGGCCCTTCCGTGCCCTGCGGCGCCGTTTTCGAGCTGGACTGGGCGGCGAGAGGAGATGCGGCGGACAGAGCGGCTGCAGGGACTACAAGAAGCAGAATTGGGGCGAGAGTGCTGCTGAGTGGGTTCGCAAAGGCAAATCCGGAAAGGCCTAGTTTGTTGCGATTAGACTGAGGCGCGGTCCTTTGTTTTGAATGAGATATGGGAGATTCTAATAATGGACTGTTGCGATTAGAGAATTGGTAGATGGCTTCAAAAAGCTGGAGGCAAGGGATTTGAGCCAAAACGTGCGCTCAAGCGGTCGATCCGGCGCCGACCGCTGCCCCATAAGTCTCCTGTTTTCTTTTATTTATCATATATCCGACCTTTATTATATCAGGCGAGTCAAGAGGGCCCGGGTGAGGAAAAGAGAAGAGAGAAAAGCGAAAAGGAAAAGGGGAAAGCGCGGGGTCGATCCGCGGGGCAGCGGCGAGAGGGGCGGTTCGTTGTCATCCCCTGATTTTCGGTTCGTCCCTGCCGTGGGGGGTCAATCGTCCCTCCGGGACTACTGGCTCGATTTCGAAGGCTTCCCGGCACTCCGCTCCGCTGCGTGCCGGGCTACGTACAATCGCGCCTCCGGCGCTCAAAGGAAAATAGATGAGATGGTGCATAGCTTTCAGTTTGACGTGCGCGGGGCTGATGGCCGCTTACGCGGCACGACCGAATGAGACGCGAGCGATATTGAGAACGAGGCAGGCAGCGATCACGCGTGCCGATGACGCCGGCGATTCGTGGAAGCGGATTGCGGTGGCGACGACGGCGAGCTTTCGAGGGCTGAGCGCGGTGAGCGCGGACATTGTGTGGGCGAGCGGAACGGGCGGGACCGTGATTCGCACGGTTGATGACGGCAAAACATGGGACGTGCGAATTGTGACGGGCGCGGAGAATCAGGATTTTCGCGGGATTCGGGCGTTCGACGCGGACAATGCGATCATCATGAGTACGGGCAACGCGGAAAAGGGCCTCGCGCGGATTTATCGCACGAGTGACGGCGGGAAGACGTGGACGCTCGTGTTCGAGACGAAGACTCCCGGCGTGTTTTTCGATTCGATCGCATTCTGGGACCGGAAGCGAGGTGTTGTGCTGAGCGATCCGGTCGACGGCCGCTTTGTGCTGTTTCGCACGAACGATGGCGGGACGACGTGGACCCAGATTCCGCCGGCGAGCTTGCCAGCGGCGCTGAACGGCGAAGGATCGTTTGCAGCGAGCAATTCGTGCATCGCGCTCGAAGGCGAGAGAAACATCTGGTTCGCGACGGGCGGAGCGAGCGTGGCGCGCGTGGTGCGGTCGAACGATGGAGGGGAGACGTGGGCGGTGGCGGAGACGCCGATTCATCCGGCGAATGCGAGCACGGGGCTGTTTGCGATTGCGTTTAGCGACGCCCGGTACGGAGTTGCAGTGGGCGGAGATTACGCGCAGCCTGCGAATTCGCCGCCGCCGAATGTGGTTCGGAGTGTCGACGGCGGGAAGACATGGCAGGTGGTGGACGAGCCGACAGAGCCGAGAAATCTCTTCTTCTCTTCGGTTGCTTTTGTTCCGGGGCAAGGCTTCTTCACGGGCGTTCCGGTGCTGCGAGCTGCGGGACCGGCGGGCGCGGTTGTGCAACGCGCGGGGAGGCCGTGGTTGATGGAGAGCAGCGAGAATTTCAACGTCGTGGCAAATCCGACCAGGGACGTCGCGTGGGCGGTGGGGCCGAAGGGATTTGTGGCGCGATTAGACAGCCAAATGGCGGCGAGCCGTTAGGAAAGGCGACCAGGAGAAGCGCTCAGCGGGGTGAGCGGATGAGGCGCACCCCGTTTGGTTGAGCGGGAAGCCGAAATCAGGGCTGGTGCGAGTTGATGTAGTGGCAGACGTCCTTCACGGCATTGTGCAGGAAGCTCGTCTGCGTGCTGTAGACGGCATCGCCGCCGTGGCGGAATACGGTGAACTCGTAGCGGCCGACCCAGCGTGCATCCACCATGAAGTCCGACTTTTTGGAATCGAGCGTGATGGACACGTTGGGGCACTTGTCGCTCAGGTTTTTGAGGACATCCGCCGCCGGAATGTTCGATGCCGGAGAAAGGAAAAGCTTCAGCGGTTTGGGCTCCGCTTGCATGCCCAATGCGCCCGCCGACAAGAGCAAGACTGCGCCTAGCAAGAACTTCTTCATGATGAAGTCTCCTCCTCCCGCTGAACCCTCCCGCTTATTCCGACGCATTTTCGCACCGATTGGTTGCCGCCAGGGAGAGGAGTGTTACGTGTTTGCAACGCCCACGGCGAGAATGTCGCTGCCGCGCACTTCGAGAAAGATGCGGGGCAAGGGGCGCGGAGGAGGGCCCTGGAGAACGGAGCCGTCCGTGATCGAGAAGAGGCCATTGTGGCAGCGGCATTCGAAGCCGTTCTCGTCCGGACGGTAGAAGACGGGACAGGAATTGTGGGTGCAGATGCGGCTGTAGGCCACGTACGTGGTGTCGCCGGTGCGGACCAGGATGCAGGGGGCGGCGTCGGTCGGGTAATCGAAGATTTTCGTGCCGCCGACGGGGATTTCCCCGATCTGGGCGACCACGAGAGGAGGCGCCGTACGCGAGTGGTACCACCAGCGAAGTGCGCGCAGTCCGATCAGGATGACAGCGGCGACAGCGACGGCAATGAGTTTGCCGAAGCTGCGGCGGGTGGGCTGACCGGTGTCAGAAGGCTGAATCAAACGAGGCCCTCCCCAGAGATGCGAAAGGCGATGGCATGATTGCACGGCGGCTGCGGAGGGAGCTCGATGTGCAGGCCTGCCTGGTCGCGCGTGAATTTCAAGTTGCCGGGCGAGCCGAGAAGTTCGACACGTTCGATTGTGCCGGGGGCGTGGGGGCTGGAGGCGCCAAGCGCGGAGAGTACGGCTTGGCCCGCGGGCCAACCCATGACGAAGGCAAAGAGCGTGTCACGCTTCTTCGTGAACCGGACATCGTTGGCGGTGAGCTCGCGGCGTTTGCTTTCGTTGAAGTTGGTGTCCTGAGCCGGCGTCGCGGCCGCGGATGAGCTCTGCCCCGAGATTTTCCACGGCCGAGTGGAGAAGATTGCGTCGCCGTTGACAGCGGTCCAGGCGGTGACTTCCGCGAGAATTTTCAGCTCGCGATCGTCGAGCGTGCCGCTCGACGGGAGCGGGAAATTCAGCATGAGGTTGCCGTTCTTGCTGACGATATCCACGAGCAGATCGACAATCGTCTTGGGAGTTTTGTAGGTGATGTCGCGCTTGTAGTGCCAGTCTCCGATGCAGGTGTCGGTCTGCCAGGGCTTCGGCCAAATCTCATCAAGGACGCCGCGCTCGCGATCGAGCACGCAATAGCCCGCATCGCAATCCTCCTTGCGCTTGCTGGTGTAGACGGCTTCGACGTTGCCGCCATTACGAGCGGCGTTCCCGTTAAGAAGGTCGGTAAGGAGGGCGAGGCCGCGATCACCGAAGGGAAGCTGGCCGTCGCTATACAGGAGATCGGGCTGGTAGCGCTCGACGAGATCTTTGATGCGCACGAACCATTCCTGCTTCCACGAGTCAGGGATGCCGTCTTCGTTCCAATCGAATTTCGTGGTCAGGAGGTTAGGATCTGAGATCTGGTGATATAGGCCGGAGAATTCGGGATTCGCGCCGTCGTAGGGGATTCCGGCGCAAGGGCCGGTCTTGTCGGAGAGATGACTGACGGCGAACCATTTGTAGCTGATCCAGAGGTGGTCGCTGACCCCGAATTTCAGTCCGTGCTTCAGAGTGGCCTGGCGAAACTCGCCGACGACGTCCCGCTTAATCCCCATGTTCGCTGCATTCCATTTCTGGTGGCGGGAATTCCACATGTCGAAATTGTCGTGATGCACGCCCATGCTCATGAAATATTTCGCGCCCGCTTTTTTGTAGAGACCGACGAGATAATCCGGGTCGAATTCCTCACCCTTCCAGAGAGGGATCAGATCCTTATAGCCGAATTTCGAGGGATGACCGTAGTGCTGGAGTTGATATTCGTACTGGGGCTGGCCCTGGATGTACATATTGCGGGCGTACCAATCGCCGTCCTCGACCGAGGATTGCGGTCCCCAATGAGCCCAGATGCCGAACTTGGCGTCGCGAAACCACTCGGGAACTTCGTAGGCCGCGAGTGATTCGCGAGTGGGTTTGAACGGGCCGGGGGCGATCGAGGGAGCAGAAGCCTGTCGCGCGCTACGGCTCGCGCGGAACGCGCGCATCGCGGGTATCGCGCCGGCGAGGATGGCGATCGCGTCGCGACGGCTCAGCTGCCGAATTGTTGTTGGCGGCATCGTTTTCATGTTCGAGCATAGTACCGCAGGTTTCGCCGGGAAGGTGCGCGCGAAGGCGAAGCGCTATGCGGTTTCGGCCTTGCGCTCGAGAAGCGAATAGAGGACGGGCATGACGAGAAGGGTGATGAAGGTTGAGAGCAAGAGGCCGCCGATGACGGCGAGCGCAAGCGGCTTCTGCAATTCCGCGCCGGAGCCGAGGCCGAGCGCGAGCGGAAGCAGCCCGAAAAGGGTGGCCAGGGTCGTCATCAAAATGGGACGGATACGAATTTTCCCGGCGGCGACGAGCGCTTCACCGAGCGGCATTCCTTCCTCTTCCCAGAGCTTGTGCACATACTCGAAGAGGATGATGCCGTTTTTCACGACGAGGCCGACCATCAGGATGATGCCCATAAAGGAAGAAACGTTGAGCGCCGTCCCGGTGACGAGCAGCATCGCGAATACGCCCACAATCGAAAGGGGCGCAGCAGAAAGAATGATCAGCGCGGGCGGGAAGGCGCGGAACTGAACCACGAGCACGACGAAGACGGCTCCGAGTGCGAGGCACAGGACCTTGAGCAAGTCGTGGAAGGAGCTCTGCTGGCTCTCGTACTGGCCACCGATCTCGTAGGTGGTGCCGGTGGGCAGGACGATTCCGTCCATCATTTTCTGAACATCGCGAATCCCGCTGCCAAGGTCGCGATTCTCCAGGCGGGCGGTGAGCGTGACCATCAGGCGCTGGTTCTCACGCTGCAATGCGGCTTCGCCATTCACCTGTTGGACCTGCGCGACCGACGAAAGCGGGACGATCTGCTTGGCGGGCGTTAGGAGCGGGTACTGCTGAATATTCCCGTAGTTATAGCGGTAGGAATCGGGGAAGCGGACGCGAATGTCGATGGTGCGGTCAGCTTCGCGGAATTGCGACTGCGTGACGCCGAGGAGGCCCGCACTGACCTGGCGCGTGACGTCATCAGTACCGAGACCAGAGCGGCCGGCGATCGTGGGATCGACGTGGAAGAAAATCTCAGGATTGCCCTTTTGCAGGCCGACGAAATCGACGAGGCCGGGAATTTTCTGGAGTTTCGGCCCGATTTCATCGGCGAGCTGCTCGAGGGTGGTCATGTTATTGCCGAAAATCTTCAGCTCGACCGGCTCGGGCGAGCCTTCGAGGTCGCCAAGCATATCCTGAAGAATCTGGGTGAACTCGACGTCGATGCCGGGAACGCTGGCGGCGATTTGAGCGCGGGCGTCTGCGATGATGTCCTCGGCATCGCGCTTGCGGTCTGAGCGCGGCTTGAGCTTCACGAGGATGTCGCCGGTGTTTTGCTCCGTGGCGAAAAGGCCCATCTCGGCGCCGGTGCGGCGGGAAAAAGCGGCGGTTTCAGGCATCGACGCGATGATGTGTTCGACTTTCTGGAGAATCGCGTTGGTTTCATTCAGCGAGGTGCCGGGAGGCGTGCGATAGTCAAGGACGTAGCCGCCCTCGTCCATTTCGGGAAGGAATCCGGTGTCGAGCTGAGTGAACAGCACGATGCCGACGACGACGCAAGCGAGCGCCACAGCGGCCACAATCGCGCGATGTTTCAGCGACCAGCGAACGAGCTTCTCGTAGACGCGATTTACCGGCTCCATGAAGTGGGCCGATTCCTCACGATGCGTTTTCGACGTGAGGAAATTCAGCGAGAGCAGCGGAATCAGCGCCAGGGCAAATACGAGCGAAAGCAATACGGAGACGCCGAGGGTGAGGCACAGGGCGCGGAAGAACTCGCCGACGACGCCTTGCAGCAGGCTGAGCGGCAGGAAAACGACGAGAGTTGTCGCCGTGGAGCCGACGACGGGGCCGAGGAGCTCCCGCGTGCCGTTCTCGGCTGCAACGACCTGCGATTCGCCGAGGCCAAGATGGCGGTAGATGTTTTCGATCACGACGACGGCGTCGTCAATGATGAGTCCGATGGCGATGGCGAGGCCGCCGAGCGACATGAGATTCAGCGTGCCGTTGAAAATCCTGAGGAAGAAGAATGTGCCGATTACGGAAAGCGGAAGGGAAGTGGCGGCGACGAGGGTGGTTCTGCCGTCGCGCAGAAAGCCGAAGAGAATCAGTACGGCAAGAACCGCGCCGATGAGGATCGCGTCGCGAACGCTGCCGATCGATTCGGAGACGAACTCGGCCAGGTTGTAGACGATGGAGATGTGCAACGTTTTCGGAATGGCGGCGCCGAGATTGCGGACCTGAGCGAGGACCTGCTGCGTCATTTGCAGAATGTTGCCGCCGATTTGGCGCGAGATGTTGATCAGGGCGGCGGGCTGGCCGTTACCAGTGATGAGCGTGGTGGGATCGGCGACGCCGAAGTTTACCGTGGCCAAGTCGCTGACGCGGATGGGCGCGCCGTTGTCGACGGCGACGACCGTGTTGCGAATGTCGTCGAGATTGACGAATTGACTCGTCGTGAGCACGAGATACTGCTGGTAATCCTTGGCCAGGCGGCCGACGGACGCGACCTGGTTCGTGTCACGCAATTCGTTGGCGATGTCGACGAGCGACAAGCGGTGCGCCAGCATTTCCTGCGGATCGACAATCACGGAAACTTCGCGCGTATCGGTGGCCTGGACCTGAATCAGCCCGACGCCGGGGACGCGGCTGAAGAGAGGACGAAGCACGTAGTAGGCGTCATCGTGCAAGTCCGCGTCGGGGACGTTGCCGTTGAGGATAAGACTGAGAACCGGGAAGACTTCGGGAGTGATGCGTTCGACCTCGAGTTCGGTATCAGCCGGCAGAGAGCTGCGCGCTTCACTGACCCGCGCTTGAACGAGCTGGAGCGCGTACTGCATGTCCATGTCGGGCTGAAACAGGATGTAGATCTCGGAATTGCCGCGGATTGTTTTCGAATCGACGCGCCGAACGCCGAGCGTGGTACTGACGGCCTCTTCGATGGGGCGCGTGATGGTGAGCAACATCGTTTCCGGCGCAAGATCGCCGGCATGGGACAGGACCACGATGCGCGGAAAATTCAGCTCGGGATAGATGTTGCTGGGCAACTGAAAGACGGCAACGATGCCCGCCACCGTCAGGAACACGGTGAGCAGATAGACAGCGAAACGGTTTTCGCGGCAGAAGCGGACGATGTTCATGGTTCTTTGGAGTCAGGCTTGGATTCAGGCTTCGAATCGGGCCTGGAATCCGAAGCGGAAGCGGGAGCCTTCACTTCGATTTTCGCTTTGTCGCCGAGGCCGTAACCGCCGGTCAGAATGACGGTATCGCCTTCCTTGACTCCGGCTTCCGCGGCGGGGAGGAGCTCGACCTCGTCTTTGTTCTGGATTCCAAGCGTGACGGGAACGGCGGCGGCCGAATCTCCGGTTACGACGAAGACGCGATTTTCGCCCTCTTCGTCGCGATAAATGGCGTCGGGCGGCACGAGGAGGGCCTTCTTGTGCGTTTCGACGGGAATCTGCGCGCCGAGAAAAAGTCCGAGACGAAGAGAGCCGTTCGAATTCGGAACGCGAATGCGAATCAGGCCGACTCCGGTGCTCGGGTCGACAGCGGGCGAGATTGCCACGACGCGGCCTTCGAACGTTCTCCCGGGAACGGCTTCGGTGGTTACTGCGACCGGTTCGCCGACGCGAACCTTCGCGAGATACACCGCGGGCGCGTTACCGAGGAACTCGACTTGCTGGAGATTGGCGATTTCGACGATCGGCTGAGCGGCGGTGCCGTCGACCTGCTCGCCGATGCTGACCGAGCGCTTTGCCACAGCACCGTCGATCGGCGCGCGAATTTCGGTCCGCGCGAGCTGAAGGCGGGCGAGTGACAGCGCGGCCTCAGCCTGGCGCACGGCGGCCTGCGCGACGCTCTCCTGCGTGCGCGCATCTTCGAGATCCTTGCGAGCCGCGATGCCGCGCTGGAAAAGATCTTCGTTGCGCGCGCGGGAGAGCTTCGCGTTTTCGAAATTAGCCCGGGCTTGCTCGGCCGCCGCTTCGGCCTGCTGGAGCTGATCGTGATAGGGGCGGTCGTCGAGTTGGGCGACGATTTCGCCGGCCTGGACGCGGTCGCCCTCGGCGACTTTCAGCTCGGCGACGCGGCCGGGAACGAGAGCGCTGACCTTGATGTCCTGGTTGGGCAGCGCGGCGGCGGTGCCGGTCAGAGTGAGCGTCTGCGAAATGTCCGCGCGGACGACCTTCGTGAGCGTGACTTCGGCCTTCGCGGAGCCTTCCGCGCCGCTTGCGTCGTCATCGGTGGACTTATGCGAGCAGCCCCCGAAGAGACAGAGCGCGAGCGCGAGAGCGGGTGAGAAGAGTTGCAGCTTTCGAGTTTGACGAATCATCATCGAGATTTCCATTCAATCGAGGGGCACACCGACCACCTCTTCAAGGGTTGCAAACGCGGATTGCACGGCCAACAAGCTGTCGAGGTACTGGCGCTCTACCTGATGAACGTCCTGCTGCGCGCTGAGCACCGTCAGGATGTTGGCTTTGCCTGCGCGATAGCTGTCCTCGGCCAACTGCTCGAGTTTCTGCGAAGCGGGCAGGAGCGAGTCGTGGTAGACCTGCGCCTCGGTGCGCCGCGCGACGAAATCAAAATAGGCGCTCTGGACTTTCGCCTCGCTCGAGCGGCGGATCGCGGCAAGCTCTCCCTGCAGGGCGCGCTCGCCGGCAAGCGACTGCGCAATCTCGCCCTGATTCCGCGAGAAGAGCGGGAGCTCCATCGAAACTTGCCCGCGTGCGCCTTCTTTGAATCCGCCTTCGCCGGGCGAGTTGAAGTCGACGCCGAACTCGAGGCCCAGATTCGGGATGCGTTCGGCCTTGAGCAGCGCGGTCTGGCTTTGCTGCACCTTTTGCTCCTGGTTGATGCGCGCAATCTCCGCGTTCGAGGCGCCGGCGCGCAGAAGCAGGTCGTCGAGAGTGAGTTCGGGCAGCGACGCGGCAAGCACGTCGCCAACATCCCAGTCCATCGTGGCCGGCTCGTTCAGGAGAGCGTTCAGATCGCTGAGCGCGACCTTTTCCTCCTGCTGGGCGATTTGGAGGTCGGCTTGCGCCCGCGAAACTTCAAGTTCGGCCTGCGTGACTTCCAGCTGCGCGATGTCGCCGGCCTGGAATCGCGCCTCGGCAATGTCGTGAAGACGCTGCGCGAGTTTGAGGACGTTCGCCTGCTGCGCCGTCGCCCCGCGGGCGTGGGCGAGGCCGAAGTAGCCGTCGCGAACTTCGTGCCGCACCTGGCGCTCGAGCGCCGTGATGTCGATGGTGGTGGCTGATACTTCCTGTTTCGCGAGATCGATTCTGCGCCCGCGCTTCGAGCCGAGTTCGATAGGCTGGTCGAAGAACAGACTTTCGTGCGGGGTATCGCGCGCCGCCCCGAAGAACGCAGTCGGATTCGGGCGTTCGCTCGCAGCGCGGACTCCGGCCTCGGCAACAGCACGCTGCGCGCGCGCGGCGGCGAGATCGAGATTCTGCCGCTGCGCGAGGTCGAATGCAGCCGAGAGTGTGAGGCGTCTAGGTTGCGCAGAGGTCTGCGCAAGCAGCGGCGCGGAGACCGCCGCCGCGAGGAGCAACGGTAAGAAGAAAGTCCGGTTGAGGTTCACGGCTCGAGTTCGGCGCGATTGAGGGCCGAACACTCACATTATCGATAAAAGATGAAAATCACCTGAAAGCAGCGGTTTCGGAGGGCCCCAGCCGCCATTATTCCGGGGAAAGGGGAATTCTGACCTCGAACGTCGAGCCGTTCGGAGTGGTGCTCGCGATGCGCAGTTCGCCGCGATGCGCCTCCGCGATCCATCGGCCGATGGCGAGGCCCAGGCCGGTTCCTCCCGATTCGCGGGAACGGGCGCGATCGGCGCGGTAGAAGCGGTCGAACACGTGTGGGATATCTTCGGGAGAAATGCCCGAGCCGGTGTCGGCGACGTCCGCGACGGCGAAACCATCATCGGACCGGAGGCGGACTTCGATTAGTCCGCCGCCCGGCGTGTATTTCACGGCGTTGTCGAGAAGGATCACGAAGAGCCGCTCGAGCGAGGTGGCGTCGCCCTGGACCCAGGCCGGGGCTTGGGGAACCGATTCGCGAAATTCCAATCGTTTGGCTTCGGCAAGAACCTTGGCCTCGGCGCAGGCGCTCTGCAGCGCGGCGGTCAAGTCCGTTCGAGTCATCGGCAGAGCCGAGGAACCGGCATCAGCGCGAGCCAGAAGAAGAAGTTGTTCGATGAGGCGCGAGAGTTTTTCGGATTCGTCGAGAATGCGCGAGAGCGCCTCGCGATACTCAGCTTCCGTCCGGGGTTTGCGCAGGGAAATTTCGGCGCTGGTCCGCATCACGGAAACGGGCGTGCGGAGCTCGTGAGAAGCGTCCGCGGTAAACTGCGTCACGCGCTGGAAGGCCGCTTCGAGGCGCGCCAGCATTTCGTTTAAGGTGTCGGCGAGGCGCTGAAGCTCGTCGCCGGCGCGGGGAGCCGCCAGCCGGCGGGAAAGATCCCGGGCGCCGATGGTGCGCGCCGCACGCGTGATTTCGTCGACGGGCGAGAGGGCGCGGCGGCTGAGCCAGTAACCGCCGAGAGCCGCCAAAGCCAGGAAAACCGGCCCGACGAAATAGAGAAGAACGCGGAAGCGCTCGAGCGAGCTATCAAAGACCTGGGTTGATTCCGCGACCTCGATATCGTAACGCGTGCCAGAGACGTCAACGACTTCGCGAAACAGCCGGAATCGAGCGCCGGAAATTCTGCCGGTGAACGGGCGGGATACGATTTGCGCGCGCCTGGGCGCGACCGGGGCCTGCAAATCAGGCGAGGCGTAGACGACCGAACCGTTCTGGTATGCGACGCGCAAGCGCGACCCGGAGCCTTCGCTGTCGGCAAGCTCGCGGAATTCGTCCTGAAGCGCGGCCAATCCCTCGGGCGCATCCTCGTGGATGATGTCGCGAACGGCCTGGACGCGCTGCTGGAGTTCCCGGTCGATGGTCGCGCGAATGCTGTGGCTCATCGCGAAGTATGCGAGCGCGCCGAACAAGCAGAGAGAGAGAGCAAGGATGAGGGAATACCAGAGCGTCAAGCGAGTGCCGATGGAGAGCGCTTTCATTCCTTCGATTCCTGGCGCACGCAATAGCCGAAACCGCGCACGGTGTGAATCAGCCGCTGCTTGTATCCCTGGTCGACCTTGGTGCGGAGCAGGCGGACGAAGGCGTCGAGGGTATTTTCTTCAACCTCGGCCTCGAGACCCCACACCGCCTCGACGATCGCGCGCCGCGATGCGACGCCTCCGCCGCGGCGCATCAGGAATTCGAGCAAGCGGTATTCGGTGGAGGTGAGGTGAATCTCCTGGCGGCCACGAAAAACCTGGCGTGTGCCTGGATCGAGCGCGAGGTCGCCGACTTCGAGGCGGTTGGCGCGAGCCGTGGCCGTGGGACGGCGCGCCAGGGCCCGCAAGCGCGCAAGAAACTCGGCGAACGAAAACGGCTTCGTGAGGTAATCGTCGGCGCCGGCATCGAGGCCCTTGACGATGTCGGGAACCGCGTCGCGAGCGGTCAGCATCAGAATCGGCATCGAGCGCCCGGCCTTTCGCAGGCGGCGGGCGACCTCCACGCCGTCCATGCGCGGGAGCATCCAGTCGAGGACGACGACATCAAATTGATACGATTCACTCCGGGCAAGGCCCTCGGCTCCGTCATAAGCCACACTGACGACGTGGTTCTCCTCCTCGAGCCCCTTCTTGAGGAGGTCGGCCATGCTGCGATCGTCTTCCACAATGAGAACCCGCATCGGTCGCCTTGCGTCACCCAGGGCGGCGCGCGCCTCCTACGGAGGATGAGCCTATCGCCTGAAATATATATGAAAATCACGAGGTCCGTGGCGAGCGTCGGAACCGGAGAGATACGAGAGTACACCTGCATTCCGCATCGCTGGACGTGCGGCGAGCGGAGTAGTATAGTGGTGGTATGAAAGAGAAGACATCCATCACACTATCTACCGATCTGCTCGAACAGATTGATCACGTCGCGGGTCCAAAGGTTTCTCGTTCGGCGTTTATCGAGGAAGTTCTGCGCGGCTACTTCCGCGAGCGAGGCCGCCGAAAGATACACGCTCGGGATGTGGAGCGCATCAATGCGGCGTCCGACCGGTTGAACGCCGAAGCAGCCGAAGTCCTCGAATATCAGACCGCCGAAGACTGAGTATCTGCCGAGGCCCACGTGAGGCGAGGCGACCTGTATCGCGTTTCGAAACCGGGCGGCGATCCGAAGCAGCACCGTGTTTTCGTGGTGGTGAGCCGTCAAGCGTTAAGCGACTCCCGATTCTCGACCGTCGTTTGCGCGCCTGTTTTCAGCAATGGTGAAGGACTCTCCACTCAGGTCGCCGTCGGCCCGGATGAAGGATTGAAGCATCCCAGCTGGATCATGTGCGACAACCTCGTGAGCCTGCGGAAGTCTGACTTGACCAATTACGTTGGGACACTTCCACGAAGGAAGATCGGGGAACTTCAAGATGCGCTGAAGATGGCCCTCGATCTGAGCTAGACCTGACGATTTACTCCGGAGGCTCCTACTGACGCCAGTCTCATCAAAGCCATTTGTCGATCGCGATGCGGAGCCGGCCGTCCGGGGCTTCTTGCACGAGCCTGCGCAGGCGAATGGCGATGCTGTCCTGCTGACGCACGGCGCGGGCGTGAACTGCGAATCGAGGTTGTTGGTCGAAGTGTCGAATGCACTGGCCGCGGCGGGCTTCACGGTGCTGCGCTTCGATTTGCCGTTTCGGCAGGAGCGGCCGCACGGGCCGCCTCCGTTTGGCGGTGCGGCGCGCGACCGCGATGGCATTCGGCGGGCCGTTTCCGTGATGAAGAGAAACGCGAGCGGGCGGGTGTTTCTCGGCGGGCACTCGTACGGCGGGCGACAGGCCACGATGCTGGTCGCGGAGGAGCCAGGGCTCGTCGATGGCCTGGTGCTGCTCTCGTACCCGCTTCATCCGCCGCGAAAACCGGCTCAGCTTCGCACAAGCCATTTCCCGAAGCTGACGAGGCCGGCGCTCTTCGTCCATGGCAGCCGCGACCCGTTTGGGTCGCCCGACGAGATGAAATCGGCTATTCAGCTGATCCCCGGGTGGCCCGCACTTTTCGTAGTTGATGGCGCGGGCCACGAACTGCTTGGCAAGGGCGCGTCGAGTGAATTGCCGGGACGCATCGCGAGCGAGTTTCAGGCTTTTATCAATCGATGAGGCGTAGTACCGGCCGACCGCGGGTGCGAAGCGGTCTGCTCAGGCCAGGTGGCCGACCTGGAGGCGCGTTTGCAGGACGCGGAGAATCGTGTCGCGAGTGATCATCCCGACGATGTGGCTTTCGGAGATGACGGGCATTTGATTGATGTCCTGGGTTTGCATACGTTGAAGCACGGCTAATGCGGGCTCGTCCGGCGCCGCCGAGTGAATTTTGTCAACCGCCAGCATGACGGCCTGAACTGACGTATTGGCGCGCTCCTCGCGCGGAACTGTTCGGGCGGCGGCCAGCGTGACGAGTCCGACAGGATTGCCGGCGCCCATCACCACATGGCAGCGCTGCCCGGTTCGCAGGACTTCGTGGATGTATTCCTCGATCGACATGTCGCGCGTCACGGTGGGTACATCGCGGGACATAATGTCTTCAGCACGCACGCCGGCGAGCAAGTTCCGGACCGCCACGTTTGCATAGCTTTCCTGCGCCGCCGAAAGCAGGAACCAGCCGATAAATGCCAGCCACAGCCCGCCGACCCAGTTGGAGTTGAGGGCCTGCCAAACGCCGACGAAGATCATGAGGTAGGCAAAGAATTTCCCCGCGTTCGCGGCGATTTGTGTCGCGCGCGTGAAATTCCCGGTCACGCCCCAGGCCAGGCCGCGCAAGACCCGGCCGCCGTCGAGGGGGAATCCCGGGATTAAGTTGAACAGTGCCAGCCCCAAGTTGATCTCCGCAAGCAATTCCGCCGCCGCGTGGAGCATTTCGCTTCCGGTGACGTAGCGCCAGATCAGGCCGAAGCATCCCGCCAGAAAGAGGCTCGAAAGCGGGCCGGCAATTGCCACGTTGAATTCCTGTTTGGCGTTGGAGGGGTCGCGGGAGATGCGGGAGAGCCCTCCGAAGACGAAGAGCGTGATCGACTGGACGGGAATCCTGTAGTGCTTGGCAACGACGCTGTGGCTGAGCTCGTGGAAAATCACGGAGGCGAAAAACAGGAGGCTCGTGATGATGCCGAGAACCCAGTGTTGCTGCGGCGCCCAGCCGGGATGCTGGGACTTGAACTGGGTTCCGAGCGACACCGTGATGAGCAGGAAGATGATGAACCAGCTCACGTGAAGATAGATCGGGATCCCGAAGATTCGCCCGATTGGAATCCCGGTTTCGTGCGGCGGCCGTGCGACGGGTTGCGGCATTCCGTCTCCCCCTTGAAATCTTAGCAGAGGCCTCGTCCGCGTGCCATTTCCCACGGTTGTGTGCGGGCCGCCACAGGCCCAGGACGGGAACCGGCGCTAACTCTCGTGTTTGCACTGGTCCGAGCGTGGCGGTGCGGATGCATTCTTGCCGTTAGGTGCTTGGCGAGGCGCAAGAGGTTCAGCCCAGCGAAAGGAAAACAACAATGGAACAGATGATCGATCTGGCAGGGGTAGCGGCGGCAATCGCCGCGTCGATGGTTCTGGCGCTGGGCCTGGAGTGGCTGAGCTTGCGCGGCCTGATGAGGTTGATGCCCGCGCGGCCGAGGGCCCTGACGGAAACGCCTCGGGCTGCGGGGCCAGCCGCAGGTCGACCTCAATCCGACGCAAAGGCGGCATGAGTCGTAACCCGGTCTGGAAAGGCGGCACAGGCAGAAGTGCCGTGCCGAGAGAGAAAGAGAGGATGCCATGTTGTTCCTGAGGTTCTTGCTGTTCCTGATGGCGTTTGGGGCGTTGGCGGGTGCGGTTGGAATGGTGGTGTACGACGTTTTTCTCGCCTTTGAGCTCGACCGGCTTTTACGGAGGCGCGAACCTGCGGCAGAAGCCGCGCAACCCGGGGAAGCGACCGCTTCGGGCACCGTGGGCGCGGTGGGCGCGGGGACAGGCGCTGGGATTACTTCTCGCGCTGCACTGCCTCGTCGTCCTCGCCGCGTCGTGCTGGGAGACGGACGCTGGAAGAGGGCGGTCAAGCTCGTCGTGATCGCGGCAGCTTTGGCGCTGGCGGGAACGAGCATCGTCGTCGTGCCGGACGGCGAAGCAGCGGTGCGAATCAGCCAGTTGTACGGCGTGCTGCCGGGGACGTTGTGCCCGGGCACGCATTTTGTGTGGCCGCTGGTGGATCGAGTGCAGCTCTACGACATTCGCGACCGCGTCTTTCAGACGGCTTCCGGAGTCGTACCACGCGAGAGATTCGAGTTGTTGACCGTGGAATCCCGCGAGGGCCTCTCGATTGGGATCGGAGTCGCAGTGCGCTACCGCGTCGACCCGAAGCGGCTCGACTACATTCAGGCGAATCTGCCGCAGCCGATTGAGGACGAGATCGTCGAGCCGGTTGTGACAGCCGCGCTTCGCGAACTGGCGCCGAATTACGTGGTGCGCGACGTCTTTTCGACGAAGCGCGAGGAATTCCGCGAGCTGGCGGCGAAGAAGATCACGGCACGGCTGGCGGAAGACGGGATCGACGTGAAGGAAGTCCTGCTGCGAAAAATCCAACTGCCGCAGGAATACGCACAGGGACTCGAAGGCTTGCTGCTGAAGGAGCAGGAGGACGATCAGACGTCCGTGGAAGCGGAGATCGAACAAAAGCGCGTGAAGATCGCCGAGGCGAGGGCGGAGGCGGCGAAGGTGCAGGAAGTGAAACGCGCGGAAGGCGACGCGCAAGCGCGCGTCATTCAGGCGAAAGCGGAGGCGGACGCGATGCAGTACACGCTGCCGCTCAAGCAGAAACAGATCGAGCAATCGCGGCTGGAGGCGGAAGCACGCAAGGCCGCGACGATCCAGAACGCCGAGGCGGAAGCGCAGGCCAAGGTGATCGACAGCAAGGCGGAGCAACAGAGGCAGGGTTTGCTGGCGGACGCGGCAGCACAAGCGAAAATCGTCGATAGCAAAGCCGAGCAGCAGCGCCGCAATCTGCTTGCTGATGCCGAGGCCAACGAGATTCGCGTGACGGCGCAGGCGCATGCCGAGGAATTGCAGCTCGAGGCCGCGGCGCTCAAGTCGAATCCGCTGCTCGTGCAGTACACGGTGGCGCAGAAGCTGTCCGACAAAGTGCAAATCATGCTGGTGCCGAGCGACGGGAAATTCTTCTTCACGAATGACGTGCTGCAGTCCATGGCCGGGCAGAATGTGATCGACCCGCCCGCGCGGCCCGGATCAAGGCCCTAGGAGATTCCCGGCCGGCCGAATCCGGGCCGGTCACCGGGAGTGACGCCGGCAAAAACCCTTGCGGGTGGCTTCGAGCGGCACAGTTCGAAAATCAGCTTCGCTACCGCCGCAGCGAGCTGAAGCGAAACGCGCAGCCCGAGGCCGCCCCGCCGGCGCAGATTTGGAGAGCGCGTGGAAGCTGTTGACGCTTTGTCCCGCGAACAAATTCCGGGAATTTGGGTGTGCTATGATGACCAGCCACGAACGGAAATCACATCCGGGTCCACTCGATGCGGCCGCACTGCCGATTCCTCTCTTCTCTTTGCGCATTTTCAGCTACGTTTCTTCTTATGGCGTCACCGGCTACAACGCGGGCGCAGAATGCCGCCCCGCCGGCGAAATGGAGTGAAGCCGTGCAGGCGCTCGCAGGAAAAATCGCCAATCTCGCGGGCCGGTCAAGGCTGATCTCTCTCGAGGTCAAGAACATCTCGTCGTTGAACGCCGCGGACGGGGCGGCGATTCGCCAAGCACTCGAAGTAGAGTTGACGCAGCGGCGATTTCGTCTCGTGCCGGCAACGTCGGCGGAAGCGAAGGTAGTGGTGACGCTCTCGGAAGGCGTGTCAGGCTACATCTGGGTAGCACAGGTGGGCGGCGGCGCGGCTGAACAGACGGTGATCCTGCCAGTGTCGAGGACCGAAGCGTCCACCAAGGATGCAGCGAGCGGAAGCCTGGTCCTCGAGGCGAAACTGGTCTGGCAGCAAGCTGGCAAGTTTCTGGATTTTGCCGAGCTTTCCGCGCCGGTCGGGTTCTCTTCGATGCTCGTGATTCTCGAACCAGACCGTCTCGCCTACTATCACTCGACGGACGCAGTGAACTGGCAGTTTTGGCAACGTGTTCCCATTTCGCCTGCGAATCCGTGGCCGCGCGATCTTCGCGGCAGCGTTAGCGGAGACAGCGGGGACGTCTCTCTCCCGAGCGTGCGCTGCACGGGGGCCCTCGATCCTGCAAAAGTGCAGTGTGCTCCTGACCGCGGGCGGTCCACCTCGGTGAAGGTCAAAATCCCCGGGCACGAAGAGAGCGAGTCGGTCTTGCTGCCAGACCGATGTGGCGAGGAATCCATCGTGCTTTCGACGGGCAACGGGGATTGGACGGAGCCTGACTCGATTCAAGGATATTTGCTTCCAGGCCTGGATCAAAATGCGCGTGTGAGCGGCGCACCGATTCAAATGCAGGGCCCTGTGATTTCTCTGTCGTGCGATTTGAAGCAAAGTGGTGCGCACGCCATCGTTCACAATCTCAAGACGGGGAACTATGAGGCGTATGTTGTCACGGCGACGTGCGGCCGTTAGCGGCGCTGCAATCATCCTGCTGGCGGCGCTGCCGGCTTTGTCGGCGCGGCGGCCGAGGTATGGCGGCACGCTGCGGGCTGAAATCGGGGCGGCCGTGAGTTCACTCGATCCGGGCGGTGCTTCGGCAAACCCGGAAGAGGCGGCGGCAAAGGCTGAAATTGCTGCGCTCATCTACGATCATCGCAATCCCGACGGCACGTACTCCGATCCTGGCCCGTTTCGCGTCTCCGAGTGGGAGCCGGGAAAGCATCTGACGCTGGCGGCGAACGAGGATTATCGAGGCGGACGGCCGTTCGTCGACGCGATCGAAATTCAGATGAGGCGGGCCGCGCGCGATCGCGTGGTCGACCTGGAGGTCAACAAGACAGACCTCGCGGAGATTCCGCCGGAACAGGCACGCCGCGCCGCCGACCGCGGCACGCAGGTCAGCACGTCACAAGTGGACAGGCTGGTCGCGCTCGTATTTCTCGCGGGGCACCCCGCTGCCAGCGACGCGCGCCTTCGCGAAGCCATCGCGGATTCGATTGATCGCGACGCGATCGTCAATTTCATCTTGCAGAAGGAGGGCGAAGCGGCGGGTGGGCTGCTGCCGCAATGGTCGAGCGGAACGGCTTTCCTGTTCGCGACGGTGTCCGATCCGGGGCGCGCGAAGGAACTGTGGCAGCAAATCGCTCCTTCGCCCAAGATTGTGTTGGGATATGATTCGGACGATCCGCAGGAGCAGGCGATCGCGGAGCGAATCGTGGTGAACGCGAGAGAGGCCGGGATAACGTTAACACTGCGGGCGATTTCGCCGAGTGCGGCGGTGTCGAATGTCGACGCTGAGCTGGTGCGCCTGGCGATGGTTTCGCCACAGCCTCAGGTTGCCCTTACGAGCTTTCTCGGCGTGTTGAATCCACTGGCAGGAGTGAACCCGGATCCACTGCCCGATCGAGCGTCACCCGACCAGATTTATGAATCCGAGAAAGCGATCGTCCGCAGCTTTTCCGTGGTGCCGATCGCGTGGATGCCGCAGGTATACGGTCTGAGCGCGCGCGTGCGCGACTGGAAGGTGCCGGGGCCCGGTGAGAGCTGGCCGCTCGCCGATGTTTGGCTCGATGGAAGCGGCGCCGCCGCTGCGCAGGGAAACCCATGACATTTCGCGCCAAACTTTTCTGGATTTTCACGCTGGCGCTCGTGCTGTCGGTCGGGCTGATCGCGACGGGCGTGACCATCGCGGCTCGCAAAGCGTTCGACGAATCGAATCGCCAGCATAGCGACGCGCTCGTGGCGCAGTTTCAGCGCGAATTCGAGCGCCGCGGCCAGGATGTCGCCCGCCGCGTGCAGGGAATCGCGAACGCGGAAGGCACGGTCCGCATGGCGATCGACCTAGCCCGCCCGCAGGCGGATGTCTCCGTGTACGTGAGCGATGCGCGAGGCGTCGCGCAATCCTACCAGCTCGATTTTCTCGACTTTGTCGGCAACGACGGCTCGATCATTTCGTCCGCCGAAAATCCCGCGCGATTCGGCTACAAGATGGATTGGGTCACGAAGGGCGCGGACGAAAAGCCGATTGACTGGGCCGCGCAGGGCCCGTTTCTGACCAAGCTGGACACGGAGGCCGGGCCCGCGCTTGCGCTGATGGCCGTTTCGCGCGTTCGCGTCGGAGACAAGGACCTCTATATTGTCGGCGGCCAGAAACTCGGAAAGGAGTTCCTGGCGTCGCTGGTGCTTCCGGCCGGAATGCGCGCGTTGCTCTATTTGAATCTCGATCCGAACTTTCAGCCGGCGAACTTGATCGACGTATCCGGCTCGGTCGATCAAGCGCAGCGATTCGCTTCCTTTATTGACCGAGTGGAGCAGCAACCCGCCGAGCAGACGTTCACGATTGACTGGACTGCCGATCCAAAGAGCGCCGAAGTGTTTCACGCTTTGCCGTTGCGCGGGCGGCAGAACGAGCTTCTCGGAATCCTGCTGGTCGGGAATTCGCAGCGTGAAGTCGTGATTCTGGAGCGGCGCATTCAGATTCTGGCGATTGTCGCGGTGGCAGTCGGCATCTTCATCGCACTTCTGCTGAGCTGGTGGGGAGCGGCCCGGGTTACGCGACCGATCCGGAAGCTGGCGGATGCCGCACGCGGCGTCACGGAAGGGAACTGGAGCGCTCGCGTGGATGTTCGCGGAGGCGGCGAAGTGGGCCAGCTTGCGCGCGCATTCAACCAGATGACGCAGCAATTGGTCGAGCAGCGCGAACGGCTACTGCAGGCGGAGCGCGTGGCGGCGTGGCGCGAACTTGCCCGGCGACTGGCGCACGAGCTGAAAAACCCGTTGTTCCCGTTGCAGACGACGGTGGAGAACCTGCGGCGCGCCAAAGAGCAAAATCCGGAACAGTTTGAGGAGGTTTTCCGCGAATCAACCGGAATTCTGCTTGCGGAAATCGAGAATCTGAAGACGATCGTCGCGCGTTTCAGCAATTTCGCGAAGATGCCGCAGCCCGAGCTGGGAAGCGTGAATCTGAACGAAGTGGTGCGCAGCGTCGTGAAATTGTTCGAGGCGCAGTTCGGTGCCGTGGGGCGCCCGCCGATCACGCCGGAGTTGCATTTGGAAGAGGGGTTACCCACGATCCAGGCGGACCAGGCGCTTCTGCATCGCGCCGTCGAGAACCTGGTTCTGAATGCAATGGACGCGATGCCGGCAGGTGGAGTCCTGATGCTGCGCACGACGCACCAGAACGGTAACGTGAAGCTCGAAATCTCCGACACCGGCACCGGCCTGACGCCGGAGGAATGCGACCGTCTGTTCACGCCGTACTACACCACGAAGCAGCACGGAACCGGACTGGGACTGGCGATCGTCCAGTCAGTGGTGAGCGACCACGGCGGGCGCATCGCCGTCGAAAGCGAGTCGGGAGTCGGCACGTCCTTCCACATCGAACTGCCCGGCAAACCGCCGCAACGGCCGCAAGTGTTTCCGATGGTCTTCGAGAAGAAGGCGGAGGAGTAGCGCGCCGTGGCGCTAAAAGCCCACATCCTCGTTGTCGATGACGATGCCAACACACTCGCGTCGCTGTCCCGCGCCTTTCGGCTCGCGGGCCATGAAGCGACGGTGTGCGACAACGCTGCGCGGGCGCTTGACCTCGTCAAAGCGGAGCGATTCGACCTGATTCTTTCGGACGTGGTGATGCCCGGCAAGGACGGGATTGCGCTTCTCGAAGATTTCCGAAAGAACGGCGTCACGTCGCCCGTCGTGATGATGTCCGGACAGGCCACGATCGAGATGGCCGTGCGATCCACGCGGCTTGGCGCGAATGATTTCCTTGAAAAGCCCATTTCGACGGAGAAGCTGCTCTGGACGGTCGAGAATGCTCTTCGGATCACACGCCTCGAAGAGGAAAATCGCGACCTGAAACGGCGCCTCGGGCGGCACCAGATCGTCTGGGCCAGCCCCGCCATGCGCGAGCTGCTGGCGCATGTCGAGCAGGTTGCGGCGACCGAAACGCGCGTCTGCATTCGGGGTGAAACCGGAACCGGGAAGGAGTTAATCGCGCGCGCCCTTCACGAAAAGGGACCGCGCCGCGAAGGCTCTTTCATTTCGCTGAACTGCGCGGCGATTCCCGCCGAACTGCTGGAATCGGAGTTGTTCGGGCACGAGAAAGGCTCGTTCACGGGCGCTGCCGGCCGGCACATCGGCAAATTCGAGCAGGCGCACCGCGGAACGCTCTTCCTCGACGAGATCGGCGATATGCCGCTGACGATGCAGGCGAAGCTTCTACGCGTGCTCGAAGAAGGCGAGATCGAACGCGTTGGCGGAGACAAGCCAATCGCGGTGGACGTGCGCATCATCGTTGCGACGCACCGGAACCTCGAAGAGCAGGTGCGCGAAGGAACCTTCCGCGAGGACCTGTACCACCGCATTTATGTCTTCCCGATCATGCTGCCACCGCTGCGCGAACGCCGCGAGGACATCGATATCCTGGCTCAGCATTTCGCGCGCCAGTTGGCGGAGCAGAACGGCTGGAAGCCGAAGAGCTTTTCACGCGACGCGATGGAGGAGCTGAAGGGATACTCGTGGCCCGGCAACGTTCGCGAGCTGAGAAACGTCATCGAGCGCATCCTGCTTCTGAATCCGGGCGACGTGGTGGAGGCGGCGGCCGTGCAACGCGCGCTGCCGCAGCCGGCTCAGACCGCTTCCGCGCATTCGAATGGTTCGTCCGCCGCGCTCGGCGATGGAGCGCTGGCTGCGCGGGTGGAAGCATTCGAACGCGAGACGCTGCTCGCTGAGCTGAAGCGCAATCACCATCACATGACGAACACGGCAAAGGCTCTGGGCCTGGAGCGCAGCCACCTTTACAAGAAGTGCCAGCAGCTCGGCATCGACCTTCGCGTCATCCGCCACTCGGAGTAGGTACCGCGCTTCAAGCAACTGCGGCCTTCGAGCGCCCGCGTATCGCCTTGTCCAAAAGCCAAAGAGCGAGGGTGGCGCCGGCAAGAACTTCGGCGACGCGATCTCGAAGTGTAATCGTGAAGGCCACCATCGTTATGAAGAATCCCCACATGAAAGCTTCGCCGCGAAACGCCTGACCCCATTGTGGTTTTAGCCCGGAAGCGGGAACGCGAGCCCGCAAAGAGGGCAGCAGCCGCGGAACGCGCCGGCAGAATTCGCGGAAGCTTTCGCCTCGTTCCCTCTCGAGCTCCGCTTCTTCGCGTCCGATAAGGCGCAGAATCCGTATCGCTCCGCCCACGGCAAGAATCGCAAATCCGAGGCGGCTTGCCAGCAATCCGAGGCCGACCGATAGGAGGAACGTTCCGAGATAGAGAGGATTGCGGACGTGGCGATAAGGGCCGTCGGCCACAAGCGTTTCGGTGTGCAGAGCTGTGTCATGGACGACGTCGGACCGGAGATAGGCGGCGGCCCAGGTCCGAATGGATGCCGCGATTCCGAGCAGCAAGGCTCCGAATCCGAACGCGATCCGCACCAGCAACGCGGCGTGTGGAGTGTCTGCGTGAATGAAAGCCGCAACAACGTTGACGCGATCGATCGAGTAGGCCTGGAACGCGATCCAGAAGTGAATCAGGTTGAGCAACGAGCGGTGACGAAACTCGAACGCGGTGGCTTTCATTGCATCTCACCCGAGTGCTGAGGAGTGGGGCCGCTGGCAGCAGGCGGCGGATAGAATCGCTTGAGAGCCAAGTGCGTCGGGAGATAGACGACGATGACCATGAAGAGGACGCTCACGCCGACATGCATGGCAGGAGGTCCCCATGCGCGATGCCAGAAGGGATCACGAACGGAAAAGTTGATATTTGCCGCCGGATTCGCCAGACGCCCGGCAACAAATGCGACAAGCGCGATCGCCGATTGAAAACCGCACCCGCGGCGATCGTAGCCCGTTCGGGAAATCATCCACAACAGCAGCGGAGGAAGAGCCACGTGAAAGAGCGAAAGCAAGCGAATCCACAGTGCCACTCGCGGGTCGAAGACATACTCCGTGCCGCCGATGAGCTGATGGCCGGCAACAATCTTCCAGCCGGCGTCGAGGGTCCAGGCAGCGTCAACGAGCAGTGACGAAACAGCCTGGCTAGAGATCAAAAGCGCGCTGTCCGTCCACACGCCGATGCACGTGAGAATGACGGCGAGATCGCAGAGGTGCAAGAAGTTCGCGAGCCCCCAGGCGTGCCAGTAGGCAGGGAACCAGACCGCCAGCCAGACTGCGGCTCCCCAGCGAAGGCTTGCCGGGAACCTCTGCCGGGCCTCGAAAGGAGTTGCGGGAAGCGAAGGCATGAGGATTTGCAAACCGGCCGCATGCTATCAAAGGACGCGCGAAATCCCAACGAAACGAACTTCTGACAATCGCGGAGATTGTTTTCGTGGCAGCATGGCAGCCTGCGTGCGAAAATCGCGCGGCAATGAACCTGCTTCCGGCAGCTGTTGTGGCGGGCATCGTGGGTGCTGGCGCCGGCACTTTCTCGTGGGGCGCCTTCGTGCCGTCGTCCCAGCTGTTTGGCCCGACCGTGCGCCGAACCGGCAATGAATCCACGGTGGCGCTCACGTTCGACGACGGGCCGAACCCGGCCATCACTCCGAGGCTTCTGGATGTGCTCGACCGGCACAACGTGAAGGCTACTTTCTTCCTGATTGGCGGCTGGGTGCGAGCCGCTCCGGAACTGGCGCGCGAAATTGCAGCACGAGGGCACGTTGTCGGAAACCACACCTACACGCACCCGAGACTCACGTTTTGCAGCCAGCGGCGCACGAAGGTGGAGCTGAATCAGTGCGACGATGCCATCGAAACGGCGATCGGGAAGACACCGGGATGGATGCGGCCGCCATTCGGATTTCGCAATCCGTCGCTCGAGCGAATCATTCGAGAACGAGGCGGCGCGGGCGTTGTCATGTGGTCTAAGTGGGCTTGGGATTGGACGCCGCAGCCGGCGGCGGCCGTGATTCGGAGGCTGGCGGGCGTGAGGGGCGGAGACATCCTCCTCCTGCACGATGGGGATCATCGCGTGCCGAAGGGGGACCGCCAGCACACGCTGGAGGCGGTCGAGCACTGGCTTCCACGTTGGAAAGATGGCGGCATTCGGTTCGTGACGCTGGACGAGTTGGCTCGAAAAAGCATAGGCTAGCCGCATGGACGAAAAGCGCTTCTACGATGAGAAGGAAGAAACGAAGCAAATGCAGTTGATCTGCCCGCATTGCCGCCAGGAGAGCGCCTACCCCGTGCGATGGATGGTCCGCACGAAGAGAAATCAGATCCCCGGCGGCGCGAACGACCAGGACAAGCAGAACTTCGCGAAGGCGCGGTCGTACATGGTGCGCATCGACAACATGGTTGCCTGCCGGAACATCAAGTGCCGCAAGCGATTCGACTTGACCGGCCAGACGGTCTTCTTGATTTAGGGTCAGCCGCGAACGGGAGCGACGGCGGACGGTTGGCCGTCCAGGACTTCGCGAATCTTCTGCGCGATTGCCTTCAGGTTGAAGGGTTTCTGCAGGTAGGCGACGCCGCCTTCCAGAACGCCGTGACGGAAGATGCTGTCGTCCGTGTATCCGGAGATGTATAGGACTTTGACGCCCTGGCGCTCGGCGCAAAGGCGCGAGGCCAACTCGCGGCCGCTGAGCCGCGGCATCACGACGTCCGTCACGAGGATGTGAATCTGGCCGTTGTAGCCGGCCGCCACTTCGAGCGCGTGCGCGCCGTCCGCAGCTTCGAGCACTCGATATCCGGATCCCGCGAGGTAATCCCGCACGAGTTCGCGGACGTTCTCTTCGTCCTCGACCAGGAGGATCGTTTCGCTTCCGCGAGGAGGCGCGATAGATTCCTTCTCGGGTGCGTCCTTCTCCACATCTGCGGTCACTTGCGGCAGGTAGATTTTGAATGTCGTTCCGTGGCCGACCTCACTGTAAACGTAGATGAACCCACCGCTCTGTTTTACGACGCCGTATACCGTCGCGAGACCAAGTCCCGTGCCTTTTCCCTGCGCCTTCGTGGTGAAGAAGGGCTCGAAGATGTGGGACTGGGTTTCGGTGTCCATCCCGCATCCGGTGTCCGTGACCGTCAACATCACCCAGGGGCCGGGTTCGATGTCGTGATGCTTTGCGGAGTAATCGCGATCGAGTTCGATGTTGGACGTTTCGATTGTGAGGCGGCCTCCTTGCGGCATCGCGTCGCGGGCGTTCACGACAAGGTTCAGCAACACCTGCTCAACCTGGCTCGGATCCGCCTTCACGGGGCCCAGCTTGCGTCCCGGAACGAAGGTCATTTCGATATTTTCGCCGATCACGCGCGAGAACATCTTGATCATGCCGCCGACCACCTCGTTCAGGTCGAGCACACGCGCATGGAGCACTTGCATGCGGCTGAACGCCAGCAGCTGCCGGGTCAGCGAAGAGGCGCGATCGACGGCTTTGTCCACCTGCTCGACGTTGTTCAGGAGTGGTGACGATTCCGAGAGGCGATCCCGAAGGATTTCCGCGTGGCCTTTGACCACCATCAGCAGGTTGTTGAAATCGTGGGCCACTCCTCCGGCAAGCTGCCCGATGGCCTGCATCTTCTGCGATTGGCGCAACTGGTCCGCCAGGACTTTTCGATCGGTGATATCGAGCGCGACACCGATCACTCCGGTGATTTCGCCGTCGCTATCGCGCAGCGGCTGAACGTGCGAATCGAAGACGTGCTTTCCCCATTCGAGTTCGTACGTGACGGCCTCTCCCGCCAGCGCCCTTCGGTGCGCGGCAGCCGACGTGAATTCAGGGTCGTCCGTGCGGAAGAAGTCAGTGAGCGTCATTCCTACCGCTTGGTTCGATTGCAACCCGAGGGATTCGAGGGCCGCGCCGACACTGGACGTGAACCGCAGATCCTTGTCGGTGGTCCACAAGACCGCCGGCATTTTGTCGATCATCAAGTCCAGCCGCGTGCGTCCTTCGTGGCGTTCGACCTGAGCCTTTCCAAGATCCTCGAGCATGCCGTTGATCGCGCCGCCGAGGAAGGCTAGCTCGTCCTTCCCGGCGACTTCGAGACGGCCCGAGAGATCACCGCTCGTTCCGATCCGCGTAATGCTTTCGCTCAGGTTGGCCACGCGCGAAAGCACGGTCCGCTCGAGCAAGTACAGAGTCACAGCGCCAAAGGCCAGGCTCGCCGCCAGGAGCAGCAGGAAGAATTGAAGCAAGGTGGTTTGGCCTTGCTGGTAAATCTGGCGCGGAAGCAGGGCGCGAAAGACCACGGCCGGCTTGCCATAGACGTCCGTCACGGCTTTATAGGCTGCGATGGACTCCGGGCTCCGCACCTGAACTCGCACGGGTTCCGAATCGCCCAGCCCGTTCCCAGCCAGGCGGTACTCGGGCGGGACGTCCGGCAAGTCAATTCGCTGCAGATCGATCGAAAGATGCGTCATGGCCCCAAGGCGGAGCACCTCGTCCGCATCAAGAGCCCGGCCCATGACTAAGGTCCCCAGGATTGGACCGTCGGAGTTACTCGTGAGCACGGGACGTGAGTCGACCAGAAATGGGCCCGGTGCGAGCATCAGAATCCCGAGGACCTTGCTTGATTCGTCCTTGTGCGTGGTCAGAAGGGAACCAGGCTTGAGGTGGTCGAGGAGACCGGCCGGAAGCGGTGCTTCGTCAAGAGTTACAAGGTTGAATCCGCGGGAAAAGACCTTCCGCCCGGAATTGTCCAGAACCACGACGAAATTCAACTTGAGCTGCGCCAGCGTGACGGGCGGCAAATCGGAGGAACCATACTTGGGGTTCTTACCCTGGAGAAACGAGTAGGTTTGATTCCAGGCCGAATAATCCGTCGTGGTTCGATCCAGGGTCGCGACCTCATTGGCGAGGGCCCTCGATACCCTGTCCATGTCGTCCCGGGCAAAATCTGCTTCCAGGTTCGAATAGCCCCTTAACAGGACAACTCGAGCCAGCATATAGAGTCCGCCGACCAGCCCGAACACGGTAACGAGAATGATTAGAAGCGTTTTCCGGCGGAGAGAATGGGGAAGGCGGAACCGCAGTATTCCGAAGAGGGCCACAGAGAGTTGCCTCAACATACAGTATATTCGCAAGGAGTAGCGCCCTCCCGCAGCGTGTCCTACTCGTACACCCTCAGTTGGATGGGCGGGCGATTTGCCCATCTGCCCTGCAAGAAGGCTTGGCTATCCCCTCAAAGAAGGCTTATCCTCAGGACATCTTAGCCTCCGCTGAAGGCATCCCTAGCAGGAGAAGCTCGGGAGGAGAGCATGAAACTCTTTCATCTGATCGCTGCGGGCGGATCAATGATCCTGCTGGGCTTTGCGGTGACCCTACCCGCGCAGGAGGCAGGGCCCATGCCGCCACGTAGTCAGGCCGCGGCTGCTCATCCGCAACAACCGGCTGTAGCGCCGCCGCAAGCCGCCGCGACCGCATCCTCAGCTCCTACTTCCACGCCGGCAAATTCCGGCACAAGGATCGAGCTTCCAATTGGGACGCACATTCCGCTGGTCCTGCACAACGCAATATCCACTCGCAGCGCACGGCCGGGCGACCCCGTTTATTTCGAGACCTCCTTCCCCGTAATGCTCAACGGCAAGATTGTGGTTCCTGCCGGGTCGTGGGTGAGCGGCGAAGTCACCGAGTCGAAGCGTCCCGGACGCGTGAAGGGGCGCGCGGAATTGATGGTCCGGCTGAATACTCTGATTCTTCCGAACGCCTACGTCGTGAGCTTGGCTGCTTCTCCGGGCAACGCTGGAACGGGCGGCAACGAAACGACCGACAAGGAAGGGAAGGTCATCGGCGATACGGATAAGGGGTCCGACGTGGGAACCATAGCGAAGACGACGGCGGCAGGTGCGGGGATCGGCGGACTCGCGACCCAAACGGGCAAGGGTGTGGGAATCGGCGCCGGTGTCGGAGCAGCTGTGGGGCTGGCGACCGTCCTATTCACTCGTGGACCGGAGGCTGAGCTTCCGCGGGGTACAACTCTCGACGCGATCCTCGATCACCCGGTCTTGCTGGACGTCGACAAAGTTCAGTTCTCGAGCCCCGGGCAGGCTTCGGCTCTGCCGGGTCCTCCGAATCGCGAACCGCAGCGGACGAAGAATCCCTTCTGATCGTGACCGGGACTACAGCTGCGCAGCCTTGTGCGCCGCATGCGTAGACTCGGCACCCGCACGTTGGAACCGCAGGGGCGAAAACGCTTCCACATTCAAACTCGCTCGCCCAGTCGTGATCCATTCTCGAACCAGTTTTGCGGTGACCGGCGCAAGAAGAATCCCGTTTCGATAATGGCCCGTGGCGATCACCAATCCCTCGATATCAGTGGGCCCGAGGATTGGAAGATGATCCGGCGTGCCAGGTCGCAGTCCCGACCATGTCTCCAGAATTTCCGCAGCGGCCAGCGACGGAACGAGTTCGACAGCGGCCGCCAGAATCCTTAGCAGCCCCGCCGGCGTGACATTCTTCTCGAATCCCGCATCTTCCAGCGTGCTTCCCGCCATGATACGGCCGTCACGCCTCGGCACCACGTACCCGTTTTCGGAGCGCAACGTGCGAGTCAGTCTCGTGTCGCGGTGCCGCAACGACACCATCTGGCCACGCACCGGTTTCGTCGGCGCATATTGTGCGATTCCGCCATCAATCCCGGCGGAAAAGCAGCCCGCGGTGACCACTACGTGCGACGCGGAGATTTTGTTGCCGCCGGCCACCACGCCGGTACAACGCCCCCGTTCCAACTGCACGGATTCGACCCGACAGTCGGAGCGACTCTCGACGCCCCGGTTCCGAGCAGCCGCAAGCGCCGCATCCATCAGCGAGCGTGGGTCGACTATCCCTTCCTCCGGAACCCACGCGGCGACCTCAGCCGCTGCCCCGAGCGCAGGCTCCATTCTTCGCGCCGATTCGGCGGTGATTGGTTCCGCCTTCAAGCCGGATCGGTGGCGTTCGGCTACGAACTTGTTCCGCGCAGTTTCCGCCGATGGTGCGACAAAGATCTCAAGCGTTCCTTCCAGTTCAAATGAGCTCGATTGCCCCGACGCTTGTTCAATCGCCGCCACAAACTCGGGATAGAGCGCGAAACTCTCCCTCGCGAGGGGAACCAGAACATCCCCCTCCGGCATGTCGGTGCCGGGAGCAAGCATTCCGGCGGCCGCCCAGGACGATTCGCGTCCCGGCTGCTGGCGATCGAGAACGACGACGCGCAGGTTGTGCGCGGCCAATTCGAGAGCGGAAGAGACGCCGATCAATCCGCCGCCAATAATCGCAACGTCGAAGGTGCTCACGTTCCAATCTTAACACCGATGCAACTGCGAGTTGGCGGCGCGGGATGCTCTCGCAGAAGAATCGATCGCGAAGCTGGAAGGGTGACTGCAGCGGTGGTTCACTACAGCGAATTGACGAGTTCCACGGACAGCAATCGCGCCTTTTGCGCCAAATTTTGGGCGCGAGCCCAGTCGCTGCTCTTGCTCGCGTCGCGCGACTGATCGAGAAAGCTCCGGATCTTTTCGACCAGGTCCTGCTGTCCCGCATTCAGCTGTCTTCCGTTGGCTTGCTCCAAGTTCTTTTCGGCTGCGCTGATTTCGTCGTTCGTCTTGCGCTCGTAGATTTGTTGGTCGGTCGGCGAAAGCTGAGGTGAGATTTGCGGCACGGGGGCATGGGCCGGCTGCTCTGCGACGGTCTCGGCCACACGTTCTTCGGCCGCTGGCCTGGGCGGCGCAGGGGGCTTGCTCTTCAGAATCATACTCAGTGGCGGAGCGCTCGAATCCGGGGCGAGCGCTGGAGCCGGTTCCGGTGGCGGCATCGGCGGCTGGGAACTCGTGTCCGGCGCGACATTCATGGGCCGCTCTGCCTCCGGCCGTGGTGCCACCATGACCGGCGCAGCAGCCTGCGCCTTGTTGCGAATGCATCCCGCTGCCGCGAGGCACGCGGCGAGGGCGAGGAACACAAACGCGGTGCGAACGTCGAGGTTGCGGCTGGGCATTTACCGTTCTTCGCGCGCGAAAGGCTGTCCAAAATTGCGGTTCTTCGTCGCCGGCAGTTCCACTAATCGCGCCAGCGGAAGTTCGACACGGAATGTTGTTCCGCGTCCGGGCTCCGAATCAAATTCTATCCGACCGTTGTGAAGCTGTACAAACCGAAACGTGTTCGCCAGTCCGATGCCGGTCCCTCCGGGGCGAGTGGTAAAGAACAGCTGAAAAATCTTCTTCTGGTCGTCCGGCGAGATGCCCTTTCCGGAATCCGCCACGGAGATCACCGCGAACTCGCCGCCGCGACGCAACGTCACTCCGATGTGACCGCCGGGAGTCGTGAAGTCGCACGCGTTCAGCACAAGGTTGAGCAGCGCTTGATGAATCAATTGACGGTCCACGAGCACCGGCGGAAATTCGGCGGGGTAATCGAAGGTGAGTGCGAGCCCCGCTTTCGTGACCGCCGGCCGCGCGGCGTCGAGAACCTCGTCGAGCAGCGCCCGGAGATCGGTTTCCTCCAGCCTCAGCTCCACCGGGCGCGTGAAGCTCAGGAAAGTCTTCACGGCGTGGTCCAGCCGGTCGATTTCGGTATCCAGCATCTTGACCGCCTGCTGCGGCTCGGGATCAACCGGCATATTGCCTTTGAGCACTTCGAGCCATAGACGCATCGAGTTCAGCGGGTTCTTCACTTCGTGTGCCACGCCGGCCGTGACGCGCCCCAGCGCCGCGAGGCGTTCCGAAACTTGCAGCTGATTGCCGATGCGCTCGAAAGACTCCACGTCGCGCAGCGTGACCAGAGTTCCCATCCGCGTCCCGTGCTCGCGGACAGCTTGTGCGCTGACTCCGATTCGCTGCGGGCCGCTGCGCCCTCCGAGGACGGCCTCCTTGCCGTCGGCAGGCTCGATTTCGTCTCCCGTTATCTGCAGCGCGGCGTGAATCGGATGTCCGGGAGGGAAGATCTCGCTCACCTTGCGGCCTCGCAGGTCTTCCGGGCTGCCCTGCAGGAAATTCCCTGCTGCAGGGCTCACCAGCACCGCGAGCCCGTCGACATTGAACAGCAGCAGGCCATCCTCGAGTCCGCCCATCACTTGATCGAGATTCTCCCGCAGCGCGCTGAAGATTTCGCGCACGTCGCGGAGCTGTTTTCCGATGCCGACGATCTTGTTGCTGACGGCTCCGAGTTCGTCGCCGCGCTCCACCGCGGGCTCGAGGTCGAATTGCCCCGCCGAAATCCGGTCGAGTTGCTGGGAGATGCGTTCGAGCGGGGCTAGCGATACCCGGCTCACGAGCAACGCCAGCAGCGTCGAAAACAGGACGGAACCGAGCGCCCAGTAGGCTGCCGAGATCAGCCCCGGTTGAATTTCGTTCCGCAGGAATGCCGACGACAGTCCGATACGCACAGCGCCGTACGGACTTGCTCCGAAGTCGAACGCGAGCGAGTCCTCGTATGTCTGCTGTGGCCCGAACAGTTCGCGAAGCTGCTCGAAGAATCGAGCGTTCGCCAGCGAGCTGATGTTTGGCCGTGCAGCCGCCTTCTGGCCTCTCAGCGAAGCGTCGCTCGAAGTGATCACAATCCCGTTGTCGTCTGTGATTGTGATTTCGAGGATGCTGGCGTTGAACCCGAGGTCGGACTCAATCACGGAGTTCAGCGTGCTGCTGTTGTCGAAGGCTCGCTGGAGGTAGGTCCTGATCTGTTGTGGATCGCTGGGAGTCGCATCTCCGCGCTCGTTGGCCTCGCTCATCGCGCTCTTGCAGGCCGTGAGCACCTGCTCCGCCACGAAGTCGGCGTTCTTCGACGCCTCGCGGAGCGTCTGGCGAGTGAGCCGTCCGATGTAAAGGCCCGAAACCAGCGTCACCATCGCGAAGACCAGCAGCGATGTCGCCAGCGTAAATCTAGTTTTCAGGCTGAGACGCATGTCTCCGGCCCGCTTCGTGTTCCTTCAGCTTCTCGTATTCCTTCAGCTTGTTGTGAAGCGTCTTCAGGCTGATTCCCAGCAAGTCCGCCGCCCGTGTTTTGTTTTGGCTCGTTGCCGCCAGCGTTTGCAAAATGAGCTCGCGCTCGGCCTCTTCCACGGTGGTTCCGACGGGGAACCGGATTCCGCCCAGGCCCACGCCGGCGATCGTCGGAGCATGTCCGAAGTCCGAGGGGAGATGCGTCCGCGTGATCGCTCCGCGATCCGACGCGATCGCGGCGCGCTCCAGCACATTGCGCAATTCGCGTACGTTTCCCGGCCAGGGATAGGATCGGAACAAGTCCATAACGTCTGCGCCGATGCCTGTCACTTTCTTTCCATGCTTCTCCGAAATCTCCGCCAGGAGGTGCTCCACAAGCAGCGCCAGATCCTCCTTGTGATCCCGGAGAGGCGGAAGATGGATGTGAAACACGTTCAGCCGGAAATAGAGGTCCTGCCGCAGATGCCCGTCGGACACGGCCTGCTCGGGATTCTTGTTCGTGGCTGCCAGGACGCGGACGTCAACCGGCGTCTCGACCTTGCTGCCCAGGCGCCGCACCTTGTGATCTTCCAGAACGCGCAGCAGTTTCGCCTGCGTCTGCGCAGGCATTTCGCCGATTTCGTCGAGCAGCAGCGTGCCGCCGTCGGCCAGCTCGAAGCAGCCGATCCGTCGTTCCGCCGCTCCCGTGAACGCGCCGCGCTCGTGGCCGAAGATCTCGCTCTCCATCAGCGATTCGGGAATGGCCGAGCAGTTGATCGCGATGAACGGACGGTCGGTGCGAGGCGACAGCATATGAATCGAGCGTGCCACGATTTCCTTGCCCGAGCCGGTCTCGCCCGTGATCAGCACGGACGCTGTTGACGGCGCCGCCGTTTCCACCTGATGCATCACCTCTTGCATCGCCGGTGAGGCGCCCACCAAAGCTCCCAGTTTTCCGGCTTCGCGCAGTTGCCGGGTTAGCGCAGCGACCACCTGCTGGTCGCGGGAACGCCCCAGCGCGCGGTCGAGAAGGGCCTTCAGGATTGGAGGCTTCAGCGGTTTCTCGATGTACCAAAATGCTCCGGCGTCGATTGCCTGCACCACGCGCTCGTCGCTTCCGCGCCCTGTGATTATGATCACCGGGATGCGTTGAATTTCGTCCCCCAGGTGGCGCATCAGGTCGAGCCCGTTCATTCCCGGGAGTTCCACATCCGCCAGAATCGCGCTGGGATGAAATTCCGGAAACTTTGCGAGCGCTTCCTCGCTGCTCCCCACTCCGAGGACGTCGCAGTTCCACTTGCGGAGCAGCGCCTCATAGCCCTTGCGGGCGTTTTCTTCGTCTTCCACAATCAGAATTCGCTGCATTCCTTGATGATCGGACGCCATTTGAATCAATTTACCAGCACTGCGGGGGAATGCCAATAGAACGCGGCCGCATCCGCTCGCCATTTTCGTCGGCGAACGCCCGCTGCGTGCAATGTGCGTGCTTGAACGGCGATTCTGCTCAGGCTATCGTTCTCCGGGGAGCGAACTGTGAACCCATCGGCCGCTTCGGTTTTTCGCAGGGTGATTCTTCTTCTGTTCCTTGCACTCGCCGGTAGCTCAGCGCTGAAGCCGTATTTCGAGAGGGCCCGGCAAGAAAGCGTCCTGGGGCGTTCGTCGCTCAAGGTCGTTTTGCTGGGAACCGGCAACCCGCGGCCCGCGTTGTCCCGATTCGGCCCCAGCATCCTGGTCGAGGCCGGAGACGACAAGCTTCTGTTTGATTGCGGACGCGGAGTCACACAGCGCCTTTATCAACTCAAGATCCCGTTCAACGAAGTGGATGCCTTGTTTCTCACACATCTTCATTCCGACCACACGGTGGGAATCCCCGATCTTTGGCTGAGCGGTTGGGTGATGGGCCGCAAGGTTCCGCTTCGCGCGTGGGGACCGGCAGGGACTGCGGACATGATGACGCATCTCGAGCAGGCATACTCGTTCGACGTTCACATCGGCCGCGACGTGGACGAACGCCTGCCGGCGGACGGCGCGGTAATTCAGGCCCACGACATCGAGCAGGGTGTCGTCTACGAAGGAAACGGAGCCAAGGTCACTGCCTTCACGGTTGACCACGGTCCGGTCAAACCCGCGTTCGGGTACCGCGTCGATTTTGCCGGCCATTCCGTGGTGCTCTCCGGAGACACTCGCCCATCCGAGAACCTAGTCCATTTTGCACAGGGCACTGATGTGCTCGTCCACGAGGTGCTCGACGTCGACGTGTACCGCCAGACGGACGACATCTACAGCCCCGAACAGGTGCAGAAGGTGATGGCGCACCACACCACTGCGGAACAGGCCGGAATCATCTTCTCGCGCGTGAAGCCCAAGCTGGCCGTGTATTCCCACATTGTGCCGATCGACGCGCCTGACGTTGTGGCCCACACCCGAAAGACATACTCCGGGCCGCTTGAACTCGGCGAAGACCTGATGACGATCGACGTCGGCGCCCAGATTCAGGTCCACCGCCCGCCGCGCTAGCCGGTTGCTGCGCCGTCTATTCAGTTGCGTCCCAGATACAGCGGGTGATCGAGGCTGAGTTCGAGCTTCGTGTTTTTCTCAAGCGTCAGCTCTTGGCCGAGTCCGGAGCTTAGCATGAACGCAGTGACCGCTCCGGCTGCGGCGCCGATTGCGGCGTCCTTCCCGTTATGCGCCGCGACTCCAGGCGCGGCTCCGACGAACGCTCCCGCCGCTGCCGCCTCCGCCTGCTCCTGACGCCGGCTGTTGCGAGCCTCAATGGCGCCTTCGCGTTCGAAGACCACTCGAAGCGAGTGCACTCCGGGAACGTCGGACACGAACGCAACCAGTGGGCGCCAGCCGCTTGGGGTCCTCACGTCGTCGAACGTCAGCCAGATGCGGGCCCGGCCGGTTTGATGCGCCTGGTCGACTTTGTCAACGTGCCCGCGAATCTCGGCTCCGGGCTGCAGGACCACGCCGTCGGGCGTGGACAGCGGCTCGAGAGTGTGGACCTCGAACGGCGTACCCGGCTTTGCCGCCTTTGTACTGATCGCATCGTCGAGCCGGACCAGCACGCGTGTGCCGGTGGGAACGAATCCGTCCTGGACGGGCGAAGCTGATTCAACCGCAGGTGCACTTTGTGCAGCAATGGATGGCGCCATCGATCCCAGCAGCGCCGCCAAAGCCATGAGCACACTCGTACCTTTCATTTCTTCCTCCATGCTCAGTTTTGGATTGGCGCTTTCCGCTGGAAGAAAGCGATCTTATGCAACTCGATTATGTGGGATGTCGATTCTCAAGACAAGGTGGCCTCGCGCTGGGCCGCCACGCGAGGATCGGGCGGACGCATTCCCATTTTGGGTTTTTGCCAATTCCCAATCCTGCATCGCATTGCAAAAGATGGGCTTGCGCGAGTACGTAGTAATACGATCTTGTACTCAATTCCATTTTGGAACTAGATTCGCCCTCGCTACGGCCACTCTCTGATCCTAAGAGCTTTTGAATCAATAAGAAGGCCCGTTCCCGAACGGAATGGCCATTGCTTCTGAAATTGGGAAATCGGGTCGAGATGAAAAGCTAAAGGAGAATCCAACCTTGGCGAGCGGAGCCGAAGCTGCTGTTGCAATGGAACGGCCGATGGCCGCGACCGTCCTGATCGTTGACGATGAGGGGGCGACACGGGACTTGTGCCGCGATATCGTCGCCGATTCGGGTTTGCGTACCCGCACCGCTTCTACCACCGAAGAAGCCCTCGAAATCCTCGAGCAGTATCCGATCGACATCGTCATCACAGACTTGCGCATTCCCGAATTGGGCGGGCTCGAACTTCTGAAGCGCGTTCGGGAGACGTACCCGCAGACCGCCGTCATGGTGCTCACGCAGTACGGCACGATCGAGAGCGCCGTTGAGGCTACTCGCATGGGCGCCGCGGACTACGTCACCAAGCCGTTCCATATTCCCGAACTGCGAAGCAAATTGGATCGCGTCGTGCGCCTGCTCGATGTCGCCCAAGAGAACCGCGTCCTGCGAGAGCAGCTTCGCACCAGGCCGGGATTCGCCGGCCTCATCGGGCTCTCTCCCAAAATGCAGCGTGTCTACCGCCTGGTTGAGAAGGTGAGCCAGCACAACTATCCCGTGTTGATCCTGGGAGAAAGCGGAACCGGGAAGGAACTGATTGCCCGGTCCATCCATTTCTCGGGCCCGCGCCGGAACAGGCCTTTCGTGCCGGTAGACTGCTCGGCGCTGGTCCCCACTCTGATCGAGTCCGAGCTGTTCGGCTATGTAAAGGGCGCATTCACAGGAGCCATGCACTCGAAACAGGGCTTGATGGAGGCAGCTGACTCGGGGACGCTGTTCCTCGACGAGATTGGCGACTTGCCCGTGGACTTGCAGGCGAAGCTGCTGCGAGCCCTGCAAGAAAAGGAAGTCAAGCCCGTGGGCTCCACGGAGCGCGTTTCCATATCGACCCGAGTCATCGCCGCGACGAACCGCGATCTCGAAACGGCTGTTCGACAAGGGGCGTTTCGTCAAGACCTGTTCTTCCGGCTGAACGTCGTGCAGATCAAGCTTCCACCCCTCCGCGAGCGGAAGAGTGATATCCCGTTGCTCGTCAACTTCTTCCTCGAAAAATTTGCAGATCCGGATAGCGGCTCGCGAACCGTTTACGAGGACGCGATGGCCCGGCTGATCGCCTATGACTGGCCCGGCAACGTACGGGAACTCGAAAACGTGATTGAGCGCGCCGTCGCGCTCGGCTCCGGGCCAATCCTTCACATGGGAGATCTTCCTACGAATCTTCAATACAACACCGGAGAGCGGCTGCCGCAGAGTGATGAAGTTCTTCCCCTTGAGGAGCTTGAGCGGCGGGCGATCATGCGGGCGCTTCGCGAAGTGGGGGGCGACAAGCTCGCGGCCGCGCGGCTCCTCGGCATCGGCAAAACCACGTTGTACCGCAAGCTCAAGCAGTACGAATCGAAGTCCCAACCGCACGTGAACTAGAAGCAGCCCCGCACAGCCATTCGTCGAGTGCTCCGTCCTCGCTCGTTTGTCGTCGTGGGAAATCCACAGGCCTGAAATTCCAGGACGGGCTTGCCCCCGTATCGAAGTGGGAAAGCGGCATGTTCCCCTGTGGCCTGTGAGAACCCTAATGCATTGAAACAAAAGCGGATCGACTATTCGGAGCTTGGTCAAGGTCATGCAATGCAGAGGATATGCGAGCAAAGTCATTTACCGCCCGCCCGAGGAATTGGAAGCACGCGGTGCGCTGCGGAATTGAGTACGCCGTCACAATTGGTGCGGCCCTGCTCTGCAGCTATTGGATCGTTCAGGGACGCTGGTGAAAGATCCTGCCCAACAGGAAGCCGGAACCTCCTCCCCTGCGGTTCAAGAGCCTGCTGGTTCTCCGTCGAGGCCTGCCCCGAGGCCCCGCTTCAGTTCCGCTGCGCTTCCTGGACAAGACGCCTTCAGTGCCGTCTTTGAATCCGCCGGGGAGGCGCTCGTCCTGACCGATTCTGCCGGGACCATCCAGCGGGCAAACTCGCGCGCCCGGTATCTCCTGGCGCTCAAAGCATCAAACCCTCACGGCCTCAATCTGGGAAGTGTTCTGGCCGAATCATCGGGCGCGGGGCTCCTGCTGCTGTGTGATTCGGCTCTGACGAAGAAGGCCGCCAGCGTAGACGCCGCTCTGGTGAGCGGCCATTCGGTGCGCATCACGTTGCGTGCGGTGCTGCCAGGGTCGCACTCGTTGCTGCTTTGCCTCGAAGAGGGCTCGGTCGTCCAGCGCGCCGAGGAAAAATGGCGCCGCGTGGATGCCGAATTGCGAAGCGTTCTCGATTCCGTCGCGACGGGGATTCTCCTGCTGGACCCGGCGGGCCATGTGCGGTTCTCGAGCGTGCGCTTCGGCCAGCTCTTTGGAATCGACGCTCGCAGCCTCGAGCGGCTTACGACCTTCGATGAGCTTCGCGAGACTCTCGCGCAACGATTTCGCAATGCGGAAGCGTTTGCCGCTCCGTGGCAGGCGTTTGCGCGAGGCCAGGGCGAGCCATCGCACGACGAGCTGGAAATCCTGCGCCCGGCGCGCCGCGTGATTGAGCGGTTCTCGCGTCCCGTGCTCGATGGCGAAGGATTCGCCCTGGGATGGCTCGAACTCTATTCCGACGTTACCGGCGAAAGGCACATTCAATCCAAAATGCTCCAGACCGAAAAAATGGCTGCCCTCGGGCAGCTCGTATCCGGCATCGCGCACGAGTTGAACAATCCGCTCACCGCCATTATGGGCTACGCCCAGCTCCTCCTCGGGCACGGATTGAACACCGGCCAGCTTTCGGAGGCCAAGAAGGTCTATCACGAAGCGGAGCGCGCCCGGCGCATCGTCAAGAACCTTCTCTACTTCGCCCGGGAGAACAAGCCGGAACGATCGCGCGCGGACATCAACGAAATCATCGAGCGCACCCTGGCTCTGCGCAGCTACGAACTGAAGGTCGAAAACATCGCCGTCGATTGCGATCTCGCCTCCGATCTGCCCCTGACGATGGCCGATCCCTATCAGCTTCAGCAGGTCATCTTGAACCTCGTCATCAACGCCGAGCAGGCGCTGATCGAAGGCCGTGGACAGGGCCATGTCTGGATTCGGACCACCCATCTTCATCAGCGGCCCGGGCACCGCATCTTCATCGAGATTGCCGACGACGGCCCCGGAGTCGCGCCCGAGATTGCTTCGCGCATTTTCGATCCGTTCTTCACCACAAAGCCGCCCGGCGTCGGAACCGGCCTCGGGCTCTCCATCGTGTACGGCATCGTGCATCAGCACGGCGGTGAGGTGACGTTCGATAGCCAGCCGGGGCATGGCGCGAGGTTTACCGTCGAACTTCCCGTGGTTGCGGTTCCCATGCAGGAGCGGCCTGTCGCTGTGCTGCAGCCTGTCACCGCCTCCGCCGCCCGCCGCGGTCGCATTCTGGCCATCGAAGACGAGCCCACGGTCGCGCAACTGATCGTCGACGTCCTTCGCGAAGAGGGACACCAGATCGAGGCCGTTCTCGACAGCACCGAAGGGTTGACGCGAATCTCGCGGACCCCGTTCGACCTCGTGATTTGCGACTTGCGAATGCCGCGGCTCGATGGGCCGGCCTTCTACGAGGCCCTGGTGCGCTCGGGCAGTCCGATGCAGAAACAAATTCTCTTCATCACCGGCGACACGGTCGCAAAGCGCACCCTCGATTTTCTCGAGCCGAACGGGCTCCCCTACCTCGCCAAGCCGTTTCTTGTCGAGGAGCTGAAGCTTGCGGTAAACCGCCTTCTCGAAAGCACCGAGAAGCCCGTCGCGAAGGCCAAGCCGGAGCGCGAACAAAGGGCGTCTGGCGGGGACGCAGGAGACTGAGAATGCAAGGAGCGGTTAAGAAGGTGATGCAGTCGCCGAAATGCACCGTTCTTGTAGGCATTACGAGCGCGGCGTTCCCGCGTATCGCTCGAGAGATTGAGGTCCTCGTTGGCGCGTCCCTGGTCTGCTTCGCCGCGGATTTCGCGCGCTTGCGCGAGATGGCCGCCCGCGAACGGCCGCGCGTGATTCTCCTGGACGACCGCCTTCTTGTTCCGGGACCGCTCGCCGAATCCCTGGCTGATTTTGTGGCCGTTGCGCCCGTCGTCCTGATCGCGCCCTACGACCGCCAGTCTGAGGTAGCCCGCCTGATCGCCGACGGCGGTGTGGAGTTCGTCCCGCGCGGTGGTGAATGGGTTCCCCTCGCAGCGAGCCTCATTGAGCGCCGATTGCGCTCGTCCGAGGCTCCCAAGGCTCCTCTCGCAATGCTTCCGGGACGTCTCGATCCGGATGACATCGGTGAGATCTTTCGCCACGAAATCAACAATCCCCTCACCGGGATTCTCGGCAACGCCGAGCTGATTTTGGCTCACAGCGACCGGCTGCCTGCCGTCGATACCCAGCGCATTCGAACCGTTGTCGAACTCGCGGTACGGCTCCGCGAGACCGTCCGGCGACTCAGCGACGCCTGGGACGCCCGGCCGGATTCGTTGAAGTCGGCCTAGCCCGCTCGTCCTGTACCCCCGCCTGCGAACTTCTTGCTAACCCTTGACGTATACAACGTCGAAGTAGGCAATGGGCCACGCCCGGCTGGTTCGGGCGTGGAGTTGCCAAACTTTCCGCCAAAGCCTGCCGTGGATATAAGATGGCGGGAAGAGACGACGGAGGGAAGCCATGGGCAAGCTCTGGCAGGACATTCGCTACGGCGCGCGCGTGCTGCTGAAGAATCCCGGATTCAGCGCCGTCGCAATTCTTTCGCTCGCGCTCGGCATCGGCGCGAACACCACGATCTTCACCGTCGTCAATGCGGTGCTTCTCAATCCGCTCCCGGTGAAGGACATCTCGCGGGTCGTCGAGATCGACACGATCGATACCAAGACGCACGTTACGCAGGCAAACGAGGCCAAGTTGGGCATGTCCTATCCGAACTGCCGCGATTACGCGCGTGAAAACCAGGTGCTCGCCGGGCTCGCGTGCTTCACTGCTGAGCCGCTCACGTGGAGCGGCGGCGCCGAGCCAAAGCAGCTCAACGGCCAGCTTGTCAGCGCGGACTATTTCGATGTGCTCGGCTTGCGGCCCGCGGCCGGGCGCCTCTTCTTTCCTGACGAAGACACAAAGCCCAGTGGCAACAACGTCGCGGTGTTGAGCTACAGCCTTTGGGCCAACAAGTTCGGCTCGGACCCGAACCTGATCGGCAAGACTCTTACTCTCAACGCTACGTCCTACACAGTGATTGGCGTAGCGCCACGCGGATTCAAGGGCACGATCACCTTCTTCAGCCCCGAGGAGGTCTGGATTCCCATCAGCATGTATCCGCAGGCGATGGCCGGCTTCGAGCGCGACAACTTCAACGATCGCCGCTTCCTCTCGACCGTGGTGATCGCGCGCCTGAAGCCGGGCGTGACCCTGGGTGCTGCGGAAGCGTCGTTGAAGACCATCGCTACGCATCTCGAGAGCGAGTATCCGAAGGACAATGCCGGGCGCAGCGTCGCCCTGACGCCGCTTGCCGACGCGGCCGTCGGCGCGAACGAGCACGACCAATTCGCCCTTGCGGGCGGTTTGATGATGGGAATCGTCGGGCTCGTGCTGCTGATTGCCTGCGTCAATCTGGCGAACTTGCTGCTCGCGCAGGCGGCGCGCCGCGAGAAAGAAATGAGTCTGCGGGCTGCATTGGGTGCCAGCCGCACGCGGATGCTTCGCCAGCTCGTCACAGAAAGCATGCTGTTGGCCCTCATTGGCGGGGCCGTGGGACTCGTCATCGCATATTGGGGCCGGACGGCGTTGTGGTCCTTCCGGCCGCCGTTCATCGAGCAAAGCGGCATCGACCTCTCGCTCGACTCGCGCGTCCTCGTCTTCACCCTTGGAATATCCATTCTCACGGGCCTTCTCTTCGGAATCGCCCCGGCCATCAAAGCCTCGCGAGCCGATCTCGTTGAAACTCTCAAGGTCGGCGGCCGCGGCAACGCCGTCGGCTGGCGCAGCAACCCGCTTCGCAGCGCTCTTGTCATCTCTGAGATTGCTCTCGCCATGGTCGCTCTGATCGGCGCGGGACTTTTCGTTCGCAGCATGCAGAATGCCCAGCGAACGAATCTCGGCTTCGAATCGCAGAAGCTGTTCGTGATGGCGTTTGATCTCGGCGCCCTTCACTACGACGAAGGGCGCGGCCAGCAATTTTTCCGCGACGCGATCGCGCGCGCTGGGGGATCGCCCGGCGCCGCTTCGGCAACCATCGCGTCGAACCCCCCGCTTGGGGGAGGGTTTGCTCGGACCGTCTTTCCGGAGGGCCAGAGCGAGACAAGCGGCTACCGAGGAACCCTGACGGAGCTCAACGACATTGCCCCGAACTACTTTGAAACCCTGCGCATTCCTATGATCGCCGGCCGCACATTCAACGATTCCGACCGCCCCACCACCGCGCTCGTCGCCATCGCCAACGAGGCCATGGCCAGGCATTTCTGGCCCAACGAGAGTGCGCTCGGCAAGCGTTTCCATTTCTTTGGTGACACCGAGCTCCGGGAGATTGTCGGGGTCGTCGGGAATACCGTCGTGAACAACATTGGCGAAGAACCGCAGCCTCTTGTTTATCTGCCGCTCACGCAGGACTATGCCCCGGCGGCGACGATTCAGGTGCGCACTCTCGCCAAACCCGAAGCCGTGGTGGCTACCGTCCGTGGGCAGGTGCAGTCGCTCGATCCGAGTCTCGCGATCACGAATGTCCAGACCATCGACGAAGTTGTCAGCCAGGGTCTGTGGGCGCCTCGCATGGGAGCGGCTCTGCTCGCTCTCTTCGGCGGCCTCGCGCTGATCCTCGCGGTGGTCGGCGTGTACGGCGTGCTTTCGTACTCCGTGAATCAGCAGACGCACGAAATCGGAATCCGCATGGCGCTCGGCGCGCAGCCCGCGAGCGTGTTGTGGCTCGTCGTCGGGCAGGGATTGCAGCTCGCCGGCGCCGGCCTTGCCCTCGGATTGGTCGGCGCGCTCCTGGCGATGCGGCTTCTCTCGAGCTTGCTCTTCGGGGTCAGCACGAACGATCCCGTCACGTTTGCCGGCGTCTCGCTCGTCCTGGTCGCCGCTGCGGTTGTCGCGTGCTACATTCCCGCGCGGCGCGCCACGCGCGTCGACCCGATCATCGCGCTGCGCTACGAGTAGCGGGACGGAGAGAAACGTCCGATTGCGCTTCGTGCGTGATTGTGTAAAGTCGGTGCTGTGACCCGCTCTCAACCTGGCGTACCGCGCGGATTCTTCGCCGGCCGGACCAACTGGAATCTCGAAAGCAACAAGCTCGCCGAGGCTCTGGCGCGCCACCGAGCCGCGGGTAAACCGCTCCTCGACCTGACCGCGTCGAATCCCACCGCCTGCGGATTTCGCTGCGAAGGCGATGCAATCCTGCGCTCGATTGCGAATCCGGCCGCGCTGGTCTACCAGCCCGATCCGAAGGGGCTTGAAGTCGCGCGCCGGGCCGTCGCCGCGTACTACGCCGAACGCGGCGGAGACATCGATCCGAACCGCATCATTCTCACCACCAGCACCAGCGAGGCCTATTCGTTCGTCTTCCGCCTCCTGTGCGATCCGGGCGATGAGATTCTTGTTCCGTCTCCCAGCTACCCGCTCTTCGATTTCCTTGCCGGCGTGCAGGACGTGAAGCTCGCGCGCTATCCGCTGGTCTACGACTACGGCTGGCAAATCGATTTCGAAGCGCTCGCTCGCGCCATCTCGCCGCGGACGCGCGCCGTGATCGCCGTTAATCCCAACAATCCCACCGGCCATTTCTGTTCGCCGCAGGAAGCGGCGCGCCTGAGCGAGATCTGCGCGAGCCGCCAGATTGCCCTGATCGCCGACGAAGTCTTCCTCGATTTCGCGCTCACCGAAAGCCGTCCGCGGAGCTTCGCTGTCAACGCGTCGGCCCTCACCTTCACGATGAGCGGCATCTCGAAAATTTCCGGCCTGCCGCAAATGAAATTGGCTTGGCTCGTCACCAGCGGCCCGCGCGAAGCAGAGGTTCAAGCCCTCGCGCGCCTCGAAGTCATCGCCGACACGTATCTCTCGATGAATGCGCCGGTCCAGCACGCCGCTGCCGTCCTGCTCGATCAGCGTCGCGCATTCCAGGCTCAACTGATGGAGCGCGTGCGACACAACGTGGCCGAGCTCGACCGCCAACTGGCCGGGCAGAGCCTTTGCTCGCGTTTCGAACTGCAGGGCGGTTGGTACGCCGTCCTGCGCGTCCCGGCAACGCGTTCGGACGAAGACATCGCCATCGACCTGCTGACAGCGAGGAACGTCTACGTCCATCCGGGCCATTTCTACGATTTCCCGGGTGACGGCTACCTCGTCCTTAGTCTCATCACGCCTGAAAGTGACTTCGCGAAGGGCATCGAGGCGTTGGTAAAGACGGTGTCGGCCCCGCACTGAGTCTCGAAGCCGCCAAATGCCTGATATCGTCCGTAGCTATTTACATCAGGCCGCAGTTTCCCTACCATGAGCGGTGCCTCGGCATCTCGTCGGGGTGCGATTCACGCACTCTGTCAACCGAGTGCATACACAACACATGGCACGTTCTCCCCGTCTTGTGGTGATTGAGCCGAACGGCACGCGCCGCGAAGTCCAGATGAGCACGTTTCCGTTTCGCATCGGGCGCCAGGTGGGCAATGAGCTCACCCTCCGCGACAGCCGCATCAGCCGTCAGCAGGCGCAGATCACTGCGGAAAACGGAGCGTTCGTGCTGGAGGACATGGGCAGCCGCCACGGCACGTTCGTCAACGGCGAAAAGGTCGTCCGTCACGAATTGAAGCCGAAGGACCGAATCGACTTCGGCATGCCCGATTCCTACCGCGTCCTCTACATCGGCGAGGGCGCCACCATCGAAGAGCTTGTGGAGCGCGTCGAAGCGCCGCCTCCCACGCAGTCGGGCTCGCGCGAGCTGTATCACCTGGGCGTGCTGCTCGAAGTCGCGCGGACGCTCGGTACCGGCCTTTCGCTCGAAGATGTTCTCACGGCCGTCGTCGACGCGTCGATTCAGGTGACGCGCACGGAGCGCGGTGTCCTGCTTCTCGCGAACCCGGCCGGCGAATTGCAGATGATCGTCGCGCGCGATGCGCAGCACGGAACGCTGCGGCCGGATCAGTTGCAGGTCTCGCAGAGCGTCGTGAAGCGCGTCGCGAATTCCCGGCGCGAGTTGATTGTCACGGACACGGGCGCCGAAGCCGGAATGGGCGCGCAGGAGAGCGTCGCGCGGCTCGAGCTCCACACCATCGTCGCGATTCCCATCGACAAGCTGCCGGTGATCGAGACCCTGGACGCGACGATCTCGACGCGCCAGGGAGAGCTGCTCGGCGTGCTGTACCTCGATAGCCACGCGCCGTCGAGCGCCTTTTCCGATCTCGACCGCGAGGTTCTCCGGACGCTCGCGCGTGAAGCGGCCACGGTGGTCGAGAACGCCAGGCTGTTTGCCTCCGCGCGCGCCAAAGCTCGCCTCGATCACGAAATCGAAATCGCCAGCCAGATCCAGCGCCAGTTGTTGCCCAAGGCTTTGCCGAACCTGCCTGATGTTGCCGTGGCCGGCTCGACTCTGTCGTGCCATTCGGTTGGCGGCGATTGCTTCGACGTCATCGAGCTTGGCGGCGGGCGCCACGGCTTCTTCGTCGGCGACGTCTCGGGGAAGGGAATTTCCGCCGCGCTGCTTGCGACGCTGCTGCAAGGCGTCTTCTTCACCACCGCCGCGATGGATATTTCACTGCCCGGCGTTTTTTCGCGCGTGAACCAGTATCTCTGCGAGCGCAGCGGCGAGGATCGCTACGCCACCGTCTTCTACGGGATCCTCGACAAGATGGGCCGCTTCGAATACGTGAACGCGGGCCACGTCCCGCCTCTGGTCAAGCGGAAATCCGGGGCGCTCGAAGGACTGGGCTCGGCGAATTTTCCGGTGGGGATGTTTTCCGAGGCGGAATACCAGAGCGCGCGCGTCAACCTCGAACCCGGCGATTTCCTCTTGATCTACACCGACGGCGTTTCCGAGGCGTCGAACGTCAGCAATGATTTCTTCGAAGAATCCCGCCTGCGCCAGATCCTCGAAACGTTCGCCGGCACAAGTGTCGAAGAACTCGCCCAAGCAGTTCGCGACGGCGTGAAAGCCTTCACGCAGGGCGCGCCGCAGTCCGACGACATCACCATCCTCGCGATTCAGTACAAAGGCAACCCCGCCTGACATCTCGGCAAACCGCTCACACGTAATCGAACAGCGTCATGAAGCCGAAGTCCATGTGCAGTTGCTGGTGGCAGTGGAACAGCGTCAGGCCCGGATTGTCGGCGACGAAATCCACTTCGGCTTCCTGGTAGCCGCCGAGCATCAAGACGTCCTTGAATATTCCGGCCGTTGGCTTACCCGCGAGGCTGGCCAGCTCAAAACTGTGCCGGTGAAGGTGAATCGGATGGATGTCGTCGCTCGCGTTGCGCATGTGGATGCGGTAGCGCTTGCCTTGCGTCACGTGAAATGACGCCGGGACAATTCCCTCGGTCATCGGATAGGCCACTCCGTTGATCGTCCAGCGGTTGAAGCCTTCCTCGGCGGCATTATCCTTCGCGAACGTCATTCCGATGGTCTCGTCAGGTGGAGGAACGGTGGCGCCCGCTTTGCCAAAGCGTGCGTAGCTCCACCGGAAGGCGGGCGGCGCAATCCACTGCGCCTTTCCCGTGCGGGCCGCATATTCCACGACGATTCCCATGCCGTGGTGACGGTCGTCGTCCGCGAGATCGCCCAGAATCCACACGCCCGGATGATTCATCTCCACGATCGCGGAGATGCGCTCCGCCGTGCCAATCCAGAGCACAGGCACGGACACCGGATTCGGCACAGGATTCCCATCGAGCGCGATCACCTGGAACGAATGGCCCGGCAGCGCGAGGCTGCGAATCTCTGTCGCGCTTCCATTCAAGATGTGGAACAGGACTCGCTCGCGTTCCTTCACTCGGATCGGTTCTCCGTGGCCGAGCATGCGTCCGTTGATCGTGAACGAGTCGTAGCCGACTTCATACCCGTGCGGCATGCCCCTGGCGAGCGACGCCTTCATCGCCGCCTCGCCCGTTTCCTGCAGCGCCCTGTTCGGCGCCGACGGCGACAGAAAATCCTGAGTTATGTCGCCGCCGCGGCTGAACGTCGGCTCGAACTCCTTCAGCACGAGAAAAACTTCGTGGTCGTATCGTCCCGGCTCCTCTTTCGGCTCGATGTAGACCGGCCCCACCTGCCCGCTGTACTGCCCGGCGGATAAGTCTGCCCCCGCGCGATTGTGCGTATGGTAGAAACGCAGTCCCGCCGGATTCGGCGTGAACGTGATTCTTCGCTTGCCGTGCGCCGGAACGTATGGCGTCCCCTCTTCGGCCGCTCCATCCACTTCCACCGGCACCTTCTGCCCGTGCCAGTGAAGTTGTTCCGGCGTGTCCGTATCGTTGTAGATGTCTACGGTGACTTGCCGGCCCTCTTTGAACCGGAGCAGCGGCCCGGGAAACTGCCCGTTGTAGGTGGTCGCGGAAATAATTCGCTTGGGCGCGATTTCAATGGGGGAACTCTTGATCCGCAGCGTGTAATCGACGGCCGCTTCGTCCCGCAAGCGCGAAGCGGAAGGCGTGCCGCTCGGCGAGCCGAGCGCAAACTGAGGCAGGCGCAGCGCCGGGCCCGCAAGCCCAGCTCCCGCGAGCGCACCCGCACCCGCCAGGAAATCGCGGCGCGAAATGCGTGACCGATTCATGCCAATCGACGCTCAACCGTCCGGCGTTGCGCGACTCGTTCTACGCCTTCGCGGGCGGAGCCAGCGCAACGGCCGCCTCGGCCGTGAGGAACAGAAACGTGAACGTTTCCTGCAGGTATAGATGCACGGCCGTATCGGTGTGGTTCAGATAGCCGATGGACGCGTCCTGGCCGATGTGGAGATCGAAGTCGCCGCCGCGCGTGGTCACCACGAAGGCGCCCTGAATCGCAGGCGCCCAGATGATCTTGTCGTCGACCAGCCGCTTGACGTGCTCCAGCACCGGATATCCGTGATCGCTCGTCTCAGCCAGCGCGGTGTAGGCGTCCGCGCCGAGCAGCACCGCATACGGGCCGTTCACGCCGACGAGCCGCAATCGGCTCAAGCCCTGGGCAACCGCTTCGGGGTACGCGCGGACATCGCCGGGGAGTGTCATCCTCGGATTGCTCGTTCCCTGGCGGATGCCGACGATGCCGGCGGCCGCGTAACCTTCGAATATCGCGCCGTCCTCGGCGTACGCAAGCTGGCGCGCCGCGTCCTTCGCCGGCTGCCAGTCGGCGTCGTTCGCGCCGCGCTCGACATCGTCGATCGCCTGCCGATCCAGATGGAACGGAACGCGCAGCTCGACCAGCGCCTTCACCTCCCGCTGCCTCGCGACGGTGCCCTCCTTCCCGGACGCGATCGCGCGCAAGTGGCCGGTGCCGACCGCGGAAAGCCCGGCGCCTGCGGGCCCGTGCACGTCCACGACGCGCCGTCCCGCCAGGTAGCGCTTCAGCGTGCGCGATGTTTCCTCTTCGATCTGCGCCCACGCAGCATCGGAAATGGGGGCAAGCTCGCGATGCAGGTTATTCATGGGGAATCTCTCCTTTTAGGGAACCGATGCCTAGTGAGCCATCACTTCGCCGTGGCGTCGACGGAGTCGATTCCGCCGCCGGGGCGCCGGAAGGCGCCGCAGCCGCGCGTGCGTCTCCGGCCACGTTTTCGAGAAATGTCGCGGACGGCGCGAAGAACAGGCTTCCCGTGACCGCGCGGCTGAAGTCGAGCAGCCGGTCGTAGTTCCCGGGCGGCCGGCCGATGAACATGTTCTCGAGCATCTGCTCGGTCGTGCGCGGCGAACGGCTGTAGCCGATGAAGTAGGTGCCGAATTCCTTTTCTCCGGCGCGGCCGAACGGCATGTTGTCGCGCAGGATCTTGATCTCTTTTCCGTCCTCGACGATCGTGGTCAGCGCGTTGTGCGCGGAGGTCGGCTTCACGGAATCGTCGAGTTCAATGTCGGAGAGCTTCGTGCGGCCGATGATTCGCTCCTGCGCCTCGGTCGGCAAGGCATTCCAGCCCGCGAGATCGTGCAGGTATTTCTGCACGATCACGTAGCTGCCGCCGGCGAACGCAGCGTCCTCTTCCGCGACGAGCACCGCCTGCACCGCCGCGTCGCCCCTCGGATTCTCCGTCCCGTCGACAAAACCCATCAGGTCGCGGTCGTCGAAGTAACGGAATCCATGCACTTCGTCCACCGTCGAGACGGCATCGCCGATGCGCGCCATGATTTGAGTGGCCAGCTCGAAGCACAAATCCATGCGCTTCGCGCGAATATGGAACAGCAGGTCGCCCGGCGTCGAAACGGCATGACGCGCCCCGGCGCGAATCTCGCGGAAGGGATGCAGGTTCGCCGGGCGCATCGCGCCAAAGAGCCGGTCCCACGCCTCGGAGCCGAACGCCATCACGCAGGAGAGGCTGCCTTCGAGGTCGCGAAATTCCACCGCGCGCACCACCGCAGCCAGGTCTCCGCAGAACGACCGAACGGCTGCGCAGCTTTCGAGGCCGGGGTTCAGGGTCGCGACCAGAAAGATCGCGGCGCGCGTAAGTGGCGCAGCTACCGGCTGCGCAACGGGGCGTGTGCCGGCTGCTTCGGGCGTTTGGGTCGGGCCAGAATCCATCGAAGTCATCCTGTCGGGGCTGGCGAAACTGCCTGGCGATCGCCGCTCGCCTTCAAACAATCGGACCGCCAGCTTACCATTGCTTCCCGACGATCGTCCACGCCGCCCGCACCCGTGCCGGATTCGCCGAGAAGGAGAACTTCAAACCTCTCGAACGCGTAACTTATTTCAGAGGGTTTCATGCGCAGCGTTCTGCGACCGGTCTCGCGCCTCATTCTCGCGTTGGTCGCTTTGTCTCCAGGGATCGCCGCGCTCGCGGGCGGCCTGATCGGCCCTCGCATCCTCCACCCGATGAACCTCAATCCCCCGCGCCGGGAGGAGACCGCTCAGATGCTCAGTCGTACGGGGGCCACAAAAGAGGATTTCGTGGTTCGTGCGCTGGATGGTGTCGAACTGCGCGGCTGGAAAGTGCGCCCGCCGTCTCCTGCGGGAGATTGGGTGCTTCTATTCCACGGCATTTCAGACAATCGCACCGGCGTTCTCGGCCACGCAGAGTTTCTGCTGCGCCACGGCTACTGCGTCGTGATGATGGATGCGCGCGCTCACGGTGAGAGTGCCGGCAGCATGGCGACCTACGGTTGGAAGGAGCGCTACGACACGGTCGCCGTCACGAATGCCCTCTACTCCACCGAGCACGTCCGCAATCTTTTCGCTTTGGGCGTCTCCATGGGTGGGGCCATCGCATTGCAATCGGCTGCGGTCGAGCCGCGCATCGAGGCAGTCGTCGCCGAAGACCCGTTCGCAAGTCTTCGCGAAGTCAGCTACGACTATGCAGGCTTGGATATCTCGCCTCTCCTCGGCAAGACGCTGTTTCGTCCCGCGGTCATGCTCGCGATGAGGTCAGTTCGGAAGGAGGGTGGATTCAACCCGGATGATGTCTCGCCCGAGCAGGCCGTCGCCTCGCGGGCCTTTCCGGTCCTCCTCATTTGCGGCGCTCGCGACCATCGCATTCCTTGCCGCCATGCCCGGCGAATCTATCAGGCTGCGCGAGGTCTAAGGGAACTGTGGATTGTTGACGGTGCCGGGCACGCCGCCGCCCTGGGCCACTCACCCGCCGAATACGAGCAACGTGTCACGGCCTTTTTTGCAAAGGCCCGTTCGGTGACTGCTGGGCAGGACTCGTCTAAACCGTTCACTATCAATGCTTTCCCGGCGCTTTTGAATTCGTTTGAAGTCGCCTCCAGCAAGTCCCACTATTGCAATCACTTACGGGGTGGTCTTGACGGTCGTGTTATAATGTGTGAGTAGTAGCTGGGAGGTGCTGATTGCCGCACCGCGGCAACCGTCCCGGCGTCGGGGGACGGTTCCAACGCAAGCCTCCCCACCCCTCCTATGATTTTTTTAATCGCCAAATTCGCAGATTAGAACCCCGCCTAACTCATAGAAAACAAACGACCGGACCCCAGTCTAATCGCCAAAATTTCCGATTCCGTCATTCGCGCGCGCAAGCCCACTTCCAGAAAATGGAATCCTGGCTCGGCACCAGCCGCGCTTCTCGGTTCGTCTCACGATCCCGTCGACGAGTAGTGGCGGGTGCCGAAATTCCACAGAGAGATCGCCAGGGTGAGGAACGCAGCCGCGACCACCGGCACGAACCAGACGTACTCCGGGGTCACGGCGCGCCCCAGCATCCGCACGCTGGGATAAAACGAGGCAAGCCCAAAGGGAATAATCCAGCAGAGGAAAAATTGAACGGCGCCGCTATAGATCGAAAGCGGGTAGCGCCCGAATGCAATCACGTTCCACACCGGCGGATGGACGCCGATGCGGTCCTCGAACCAGAACGAGACGGTGCTGAGAATCAGGAAAATCGAAACATAAATGACGGCCGCGCAAGCGCCAAAGAAGAGCAGCATCGCAAATTTCAACGGCGTCCACGGCACGTGCAGCCGCGTGGTGGCCCACCACATGCAAAACGCGCCGGTGCCGACTTCCTGGAACGACTCGATGCGGAACGTCTCGAAGAGCACCTGAAAGAGCGACGAAACGGGGCGCAGCAGCACGCGGTCGAACTTGCCTTCGATGATGTAGTTGTTGCCGAAATCGTAGAGGTTCAGGCTGACGACGTTGAAGATTCCGTAGGGAATCAGCGAGAAGCCGTAGAGAAAAACCACTTCCTCGAAGCGCCAGCCCTTCAGTTGGCTGGCTTTTTGGAAGAGGATCACGACAAAGCCGAGGGAAAAAATGGTGGCGGCGAAGCTGGTGGCCAGGCTGATGAAAAAATCGCCGCGGTAGCTGATGCGGACTTTGGCGTATTGCGAGAAATAGTCCGCAAACAGCCAAAGGTGCCGCCGCGCGGCCGCGAGCAGCGCATCCAGACCGGATTTTTCTTCCACTGCCAGGGCCGCAGGCATGAAAAAGCTCTAGCCTCCGTGAATCGTGATCTTCCGCGAAGAGCGACCCCACCAAAGGTGCGCGAGAATCAGCAGCCCCACCACCCACAGCCATTGCGTCCCGAGGGCGCGGAGGGCTTGCGCGCGGTCGAGCTTGCCGAGGTAGATCTGCAACGGCGTGTAAGCAATGTGCTCGAACGGCAGCCACGCCATCACTTTCTGCAGACTCTCCGGGAAAAAACCGATCGGAATCAGCAGCCCCGACAGCAACTCGATGAGCCAGTATTTCGCGCGAATCAGCGCGAGGATCGACTTCAACGGGATGGCGCACGTCCCGATCATGAAGTTGATCGCGCTCATCAGGAAGAAGCTGCCGAGCACGGCGACCAGAAACAGCAGGAAATCCCCGCGCGACGCCGGACCCTTGATGGGAAACACGAGCGCGACGATCACGGCCGTAGGCAGCGTAAGAAGCCCCAGCCGGAACGCCGATTCGCCCATGGCGCGCGCGATCCACATCCACTGAATGGAGACGGGCTTGATGAAGTCCATGGCGATCTTGCCTTCGATCACTTCGTACGCCATCTCCTGATCGATCGTGTTCCAGTAGAACGAGCGGATGATCCAGCCCACGCTGACGTAGGTGATGATTTGCGCCAGGCTGTAGCCCGCCAGGGACGATGCCGAGCGAAACACCGCCGTCCAGATGAAGTAGTACACCGTGACGTTCAGGAAGTACGTGATGATGCCGGTGAAATACCGCAGCCGGAAGGCGAGGATGTTGACGAACCCGACGCGCGAGAATTCGAGATAGGGAGCCAGCGCTTCCATGGTCTATCTGACGCACATCATGCTAACACGTCACCATTGCACGCCCGGATAGAGACTTGGGAGACGCGTGGCCCGGTATGCGTTCTGGCCGGTGATGGTCATCTGCCAGACCAGTTGAGGGCTGTCGGTGTACGTCACCTCCTGGACCACCGAGGTCCAGGTGGGAGACGTGGAATACGCGGCGATATCGAATTCCATGTTGCCGTTCGGGAGGAGGTCGACGTTGCCGCAGCAGAAGGAGAATATCGGGAGCTTGTCCTGCCAGAGGATCGTCGCGGTCTTGGCCGATTCGTCGAGCTGGAAGACGACCGGGCGGCTGTAGCAGGGGAGCGTGGACCCGTCGCACGGATCGCCATTTGCATCGGCCGGGCGGTTGTTGCCGTTGTCGAAGACCGCCAGCGGAAAGCTCCCGGCGCTTCGGTCCGACAGGAGGACGGGATAGTGCTGGCCGTAGTTCCAATCGGCCGGCCCGCCGTTCGTGAGCGTGAAGTCGCCGCCGGGTCCCAGGCGCCACAGAACGTCGCCGTTCCCCTGGCCGTCGCGATAGTCAATCTTCAGCACCCAATACTGGTGGCGCAGCGAGACGATCAGGTTTCCATCGTCCGGCGAATAGATCACGGCGTTCGCGTGCGTCCAGTCTGGGAACTGCATGGGATGGCGGTTCACGTCGAGGTGATCGAACGCCGACCATGTCCACACGGGATTGCCGTTGGGATCGACGTCGATCAGGGCGTCCCCCTGAACGGCGGTTTGGCCCGGATACCCCGGAAGGTCGGTGAAAATTCGTTGCTCGAAAACCAGCACGATGATGTGGCCGTTGGGCAGCGGAAGAATGTCGTGGTGGAGGCCGGCCTCGATGAGCGAGAAACCTCCCGCCGCGAGCCTTTGCGTGAGCGTAGCCTTCGTGACCTCCTGAATCAGGTTCCCGGCCAGATCGATTTCGCGGTAGCCGTTGTCCGAGCTTGGCCCGGAGACGACCATCAAAATGTGGCCGTTGGGCAGGAGCTTCATGGGGAAAGGCGCATCGCCTGCTTCGGCAAGGCCGAAATCGTAGAACCACACCAGATTCCCCTGCGTGTCGACGGCGATCGCGTGCAGTTGATTTGTGCCTCCGCCGTCGAGATCCATCAATTCGACGCCGGGACTGGGCGTCGAGCCGCCGGGCTGGGAAACCGCGATCGGCGGCAGCACGCTCGGCGAAACGCTTCCCGTCGCAAAGGTGTGATCCGAATCGAGAGACTCAGTGCCATCGGGATAACGAATGCGGCCGCGCATGTGGTACGTCGTCGAAGCGAGCATCCCGGCAACGAGCATGTTGACGACGCCGCCTCCCGGTGGCGCGGGCTGATACCAGGTCTGGCGCCCGTAGGTGGTGTCGGTTCCGAATTCCACCGCCATCTTCGCGCCGGGGAGCACGTTCATCGAATACTGCGCCACCAGTGGGTTCCCCGTAGAGGAGACGGTTCCGGGCGGGTCGACGAAACGCGTTGTGCCGCACGATGCGAGGCAGAGAACGGCCATGCCGGGCGCGAGCAGGCCCCGAGCGAGGTTCTTCATCCGCAAACCTCCAGGGGAAACCGGACGGCCGAACGGCCGCCGAGGAAGGGTGAGACTAGACTACTGCGAATCCAGCTAGGCTGGGTGCTGCTGCGCCTAAAGAATTACCGCGTAGCGCCGGAGCAAACCGAGAGAGACGTCAGGCGAAGCACCGTTGCGGAGGCGACGCGGCTGCGCCTACTCGCTTTGCTGGCCGTGAATCGTCTTCAGGTGGTGTTTCGGAATGCGCGACAGAAGCCCCGCCGTGAAGGTGCACAGCTTCACTCCGGACGGCGCATACACGGAAATGACGAGCTGGTTCGTCAGCGGAACTCCCTGCGAAGGCACCTGGATCGCAAATCGCGTCGGGATCTGGTCGTTGATCCGCCACTTGTCGCTGGAGTTCGATTTGATGACGGACCAGTTCTGCACAGGCTGCACGCCGTCGCGGTTCTTCCAGACGGCGGTGAACTTGAGGCCGTTGATGAACTCGTTCACGGTTTGCGGCGAAGAACCGTTGCCGGGCTGAACGTAGTTCACCGGGCCGTCGGGCGCTGCGTTGGGGCAGGGCGTGATGCTTCCTGCGAGGGCCACGGCAATCTTCGAGGGGAATTCCCGGACGGGCTGCTTGTCCTTGCGGAATTCGACGCTCTTTCCATCGCCGATCCGCACCAGTCCGTCGAAGAAATCGCCGGCGGAAAGAGCGCCAGAGAGATTTCCGCAGTAGCGGTCGCTCTTGATCGGCTGCGGCGCGACGGGAACGAACATCTCGAACTGGGTTTTCTTTCTGGGGGCTGCGTAGAGAGAGGACCCGGCCAAAAGGATGGCCGCTGGCACCGCGAGCGTCCATTTTCTTGCGAATACGACTTTCATGCGCTGACCTCCAGTAGAGCCTGCCCGGCGTATATGCGCTTGATGATTTCCTCGATGGGTTCGTCTTCGATGAGCAGGTCGCGGACTTCCACGGTCGCGAGAATCTGCCGGACGAGGTCGGCGGTTGCGATCTTCATCCGGTCGAAGCGAATCCGGTACGTCAACTCATCCACTTGTTCGAGTTCGAGGCCATCGCGCGAAAATGCGCCGACGCCGCTGGTATGCTCGCGATCTTTAAGCGCGAACTTGATTTGCTTTGTGCGCAGGAGTTTCTGTTTCAAGTGCTCCAGAGGGCCGTCGTAGAGCACTTTGCCGTGGTCGATGATCATGATGCGTCGACACAGCTCTTCTATATCGTCTAAGTCATGTGTTGTCAAGAGTATAGTGGTCCGAAACTCACGATTGATGGCGCGGAGGAAGTGGCGGATGTGGTCCTTGGCCACCACGTCGAGGCCGATGGTCGGCTCGTCCAGGAATAGCAGGGGCGGATTGTGAAGCAGCGCCGCAGCCAGGTCGCAGCGCATCCGCTCCCCGAGCGACAGCTTCCGCACGGGAGTATGGAGGTAATCGCGGATGCCCAGGATGTCGTCGAATCGCTCCATGCGCGCGTCAAAGTCGCGTTGCGAGACGTCGTAGATGCGGCGCAGGAGCTTGAACGACTCGACGACCGCAATGTCCCACCAGAGCTGCGTGCGCTGGCCGAAGACCACTCCGATCGTCTTCACATATTGGCGGCGCTGGCGGAAGGGGACGAAGCCGTTCACGCGTATTTCGCCGCTCGTGGGGACGAGGATGCCCGTCAGCATCTTGATGCTGGTGGATTTTCCCGCGCCGTTCGGGCCGATATAGCCGACCATTTCGCCGCAGTCGATCGAGAAGCTGACGTGGTCTACGGCGGCGAGGGTCCGATATTCGCGGACGAACAGATTCTGAATCGAACCCCAAACGCCTTCGCGGCGCTTGAAAGTGCGGAATTCCTTGCACAGGTCGTTTACGTAGATCAGCGAATCAGAGCTCATGAATTATGAGAATGCCAATTCTAACACTTCAGGAGCGCCCCGCCCCGCTCAACCGTCCCGCGCGGGACGCGGCTGCGCACCGTATTAGACGAGCGAAACGGGCGAGTAGGAGCGGGAATTTGAGTGCCGGCGGCTCAAACCCGGAACAGGACGTCTTCGCGGTTGAACATGCGAACGGCGGCGGCGATGGCAATGGCCGCGTAGGCGCACGTCATGCCGAAGACGGCGGCCATCAGGGCCCAATGGTAGTTCCCGCCAATCACGTCCTTGCTCACCAGGCTCGTATTGAGGATGGGAATGAAAGCCGTCTTCCAATTGAGTTCGACGCCGGGCATCACCCCGATGACCGCCGGCATGATCACGACGAAGACGAGCGGCGAAACGTACGTCTGCGCTTCGCGATAGCTCTTGGCCAGCAGCGCGACCGCCAGCAGCACGGCGGCAAAGAGCACAGCCAGCGGCAAGAGAAGCACCACGACGGCAGCCACCGCCGACGGATCGATCGACATCTGGATTTCGGAGCCGCGCAGGAAGGCGCGTTTCGACCATGCGAAGGAAACGCCCATGGAAATCAGGGACAGAATCGAAGTCACCACCGAGGCGAGCACGACCATCAGAAATTTTCCGATCACCAAATCGGTGCGCGCCACCGGACTCGAGAGAATCGTTTCCATGGTGCCGCGCTCTTTTTCGCCGGCCGTCAAGTCCATGGCAGGGTACATGGCTCCGGTGAAGCTGAGGATGATGATCATGTACGGAATCCAGCCGCCGAAGATTGCGGCTCCGACCTTCGATGGCGCGGCCACGTTTGCGGTCTTCACCGAAAAGGGTTCGAGCAAGCCCGGTGACAGGCCGCGCGCGGCAAGGGCCTCGCGCGCCAGGCGATCGCGATAATCGTCGAAGAACTTCTGAAGTCTCTCCTTCGCCAGTTCCGATTTCATGTCGTCGGCGAAGTAGTCGATCGCAACCTGTTCGGCATGGCCGCCGCTGACCGATGCCTGAAAGCCCTCCGGTATTTCGACCGCGGCGCGGATTTTCTTGTCGGAGACTTCCTGCCGGGCGTCCGGTTGATACGGCACGATCTGAATGTCCGAAGCGGAGCGCAGGGCGTCGAGTACCTGGGGAGAATCGTCGCCGCCTTGAACCATGATCGTCGAGGCTTCCTTGGTTGCCTGGCCCGCGAATTTGGACGCGGCCCAGCCGACGACCAGAAACAGCAACGGAAACGCGATGACCGGAATGATGATCATCGAGCGGATGGTCCGCTTGTCGCGCAGCATGTCGCGCAATTCTTTCCGGAACACGATGAGGGCGTTATGAAGGTTCATTGTCCATCCCCGCAAACGGCGACGAAAACCTCTTCGAGGCTGTTCTGGCGGAATTGCGAGCGCAGCTCATCGAGCCGCCCTTCAGCGCGGAGGCGTCCCGCATGAATGATTCCGATGCGGTCGCAGAGTTTTTCGGCTTCGGTCATCACATGGGTCGAGAAGATCACCGTTTTGCCGCGGCTGCGGCACTGGCTGATGAAGTCGGTGATGGCGCGCGCCGTCATCACGTCGAGGCCGTTTGTTGGCTCGTCGAAGATCATCACCGGCGGATCGTGGACCAGAGTGCGGGCGATCGAGACCTTCTGCTTCATGCCGGTCGAGAGTTTGGCGCAGCGCCGGTCGCGAAACTCCTCCATGTCGAGCGCCTTGAAGATTTCAGCCATGCGGCGATCGATCGTGGCGTCGTCAAGGCCGTGGAGGCGGCCGAAGTACTGAACGGTTTCGGCGGCGGTCAGCCGGTCGTAGAGAGCAGTGGCGGTCGAGAGGAAGCCGATATGAGCGCGAACCTCGGTCGACTGGCGAACGACGTCGAAGCCGGCGACGGTGGCGCTGCCGGAGGTGGGCGAGAGAATCGTCGCGAGCATCCGCAGCGTGGTCGTTTTGCCGGCGCCGTTGGCGCCGAGCAGGCCGTAGATCTCACCGGGTTTGCAAGTGAAGGTGACGGAGTCCACGGCGCGGATTTCGCCGCGCTTCTTATCCTTGAATACTTTCCCAAGTTCGCGCGATTCGATCATTCCCAAGGCCTGCACCGGAGTGAATGCGCAGGGACGCGAGAGAGGGTCCGCCCCTGGGCATGCCTGCCTGCTACTACGAAATGTGAGCGAACAAGATTACACGGAAATGACAGACGGAGCACGAAATCGCTCCGAATCTCCGGCCAGCGCGATCCGGCGCCTTCGCCCTGCACCGTGGAGTGCGGGACGAGCATCGAAGAGCCATGGACGACGGCACACCCTCCGAAACGCGCTGGAGTTCAGTTCACAAGCGGGGCGAAACTAAGCTTTGTGGCAGGCGGGGCAGTGCTTCGCTTCGTAGTTGTCCATCGTCACTTCGAACATGTTGTTACAACCGATGCACACGCGATGGATTTTCGGCGGCGGATTTTCGCCCGGCTTAGACTTGGGTACGTCGGCGTGGTCCGTGTGGCTCGCTTCGGTCATGGGCGGATTCTAGCACGAACCGAAAAATGCGAAAGGGGTCAGGCGGCTTGTCCCTTTTCGAGGAGACTCCGGACACGAGACACAATCTCTCCGATGCGGACCGGGCGGTAGACAACCGTGCCAAGAATGCGGCGAGGCGCGGTTTCGCCCGGCTGCGGTACCGGCACGGGAATCTTCTCTGTCCGCGAAGCTATCAAAATAGAAGGGACGCGAGTGAGGAGGTTTTGAATCTCCCGGCCAGAAATCAGATCAGCCGTGGCCTCTGCCACAACGACGGCGGGCACTTGCCCGGCGGCGAGGGCGCGGCCGGCGTCTTCTGGGGAGTCCATGCCCAGCGCGTCAATCCCAAGTTCGCGAAGTTCCGCGCGCAAGGCGGTGCGAAGCGTCCAGTCGCGCGCGAGTATGAATATAACTGGCATCCTCGACGCGTGAGTATAGCATCCCCATTATGCACATCGCGGCACTGGCCGGTGTTTGCGCGGGCAACCGTCGAGATCGTTTGTTACAATTTGCAGATTCGGTGCCGGCCGGCGCCGCGAAGCGCGGTTGAGCATGGCGCAAAACAGTAAGAAAAAATGGGTGGTTTTGACCCTGGCGGCAGGACTCGCCGTGGTCGTGCTGGTGGTGTTGGCGTCGCGCGGACAGGCTCCGTCGGTGACGATCGTGAAGATCGGGCGGGAAGATTTGAACGCGACCGTGACGAGCAACGGGAAGGTCGAGCCGATTGCGCCGACGGTGGCGCGCGCAGGGTTTCCGACGTTCGTCGACCATGTGTACGCAACGGAAGGCCAGCCGGTCCATCGCGGCCAGCTGATTTTGACGCTGAGCGCCGCGGACATCAAAAGCCAGCTGGCGCAGACCGAGGCGCAATTGCTGACGGCGCAAGCCGATTTGCGCAATGCGCGCGCCGGTGGGCCGCCGGATCAAGTGGCGGAATTGCAGGGTGACCTTCAGCAGGCGACCGTGGAAGTGCAAAATCTCGAGCGGACGCACAAGGCGCTCGAAGACCTGGTTGCGAAGCAAGCGGCGACGCAGGATGAGCTGGCACAGAACGAGGCGAATTTGACGAAGGCTCGCGCGAAGCTGGAAGCGCTGAACCAAAAGAAGCAGGCCTTGGCGCAGACGGCGAGCGTCACCGCGGGGAGTGCTGGCTTGCGCGTGAGCGAGTCGCAAGACCAAGCGCGCGCGCTTCGCGAGAAGGTGCGCTCCGCCACCGTGGTGGCGCCGACCGACGGCACGCTGTACTCGCTTCCAGTGCGAGCGGGCGATTACGTCCAGATTGGGCAGGTGCTGGCAGAGATGGCAGACCTGAAGCACGTGCGCGTGCGCGCCTTCGTCGACGAGCCGGATCTCGGCTGGCTCGAATCGGGGCAGGGCGTGCAGGTGACCTGGGACGCAAAGCCCGGGCGGACGTGGTCGGGACAGACGCAGCAGATTCCGAAGCAGGTGGTGCCACGAGAAAGCAGGAGCGTCGGGGAAGTGCTGTGCTCGGTCGACAACGGCAACCTGGAGCTGCTGCCGAACGTGAACGTGGAAGTGAGAATCACGGTGCGCGAGCGCAAGGACGCCCTCGTAGTGCCGCGGGCTGCGGTGCGCTACGACAAGGGGCAGCACTATGTGTTCGTGTTCGACGGAGACAAAGTACATCGCCGGAACATCTCGGTGGGAATTGCGAGCGTGTCTAATTACGAGGTGCTCTCGGGTTTGACCCCGAACGACCGCGTCGCGCTGCCAGGCGAGTTGACGCTGACTAACGGAATGGACGTTCGTGCTGCGGAGGTGAATTGAGACTCTCGGACTGCAAGATTGGGTTGGCAGTAGGCGTAATGATTCTGTTCCTGCTCGCGGGAGGATACGCGCCGGCGGTCCGTGCCGAGGCGGGATCGGCGTCCTCGGCCGATGTCGCCGCGCTGATGGAGGCAGCCCAGCATCAATTCGGCTCGGGAAACTACTCCGCGGCGATTAGCACGCTGGAATCGGTGGTTTCGCAGAACCCGGCGAACGCGGAAGCATTCTATTGGCTCGGGCGCTGCTACTACGAGGTTCGGGACTACGATCGCGCAATCACGAAGGCTGAGAAAGCCGTCGCGCTCGATGCGAAGAATTCGGTCTATCAGGACTGGCTGGGCCGCATTTACGGGGGCAAGGCCGACCGCGACAGAAGCTTCTTCATGGCGCGGAAGGTGAAGAAGCAATTCGAGTTGGCCGTGCAGCTGGACCCATCGAATATCGCCGCGCGGAGGGACCTGGCGGAGTATTGCGTGGATGCCCCCTGGATCGTTGGAGGAAGCCAGGACGAAGCGAAGGCGCAGGTGGACGCGATTGCAGCGATCGATCCGGTGCAAGGACACCTGGTCCGAGCCGTCTTCGATCTGCAAGCGCTGAAGAAGCCGGAGCTGGCGGACAGCGAGTACAGGCAAGTGCTCGCCGCCAAGCCGAATACTCTGGACCCATACCTCGAGGCCGCGTCGTTCTTTCGAAGCCAGAACAAGCTGGACGACATGAAGGCGGCAATCGATGCAGCGGCGGAGGTACACCCGAACGATCCGCGCCTGGCGTACTACCGCGGCGTGGAGCTGGTAACGGCCGGTTCGGACCTGTCGCGCGCGGAAGAGTACTTGAAGGCGTATCTCGCCAGCACCCCGGATCGCAGCGATTGGCCGTCGCACGCCGATGCGCGAGAGTGGCTCGGCAAACTCTACGAAGCGCAAGGGAAGCGAACCGAAGCCGCCGAGCAATACCGCGCGGCGCTGAGTCTAGAGCCGGGGCGCAAGGAGGCGCAAGCGCGCCTCGCAAAACTTGAAAAGGCGTCGCATTAGCTGCGATCGTCTTTGGAAAATCCCGGCCACGAGACAGCGTCCAATTCTTTGACGCAGCCATGAACAGCTCGACCGTATTCTGGAATGAAACGTTGCAGCTCGCGCTGCAGGCGTTGCGCGCGAACAAGGTGCGCGCCACGTTGACGATGCTGGGCGTCATTATCGGCAGCGCCTGCATCGTTCTGGTCGTCACGGTCGGCTTGGCCGGGAAGCGCTACATCATCTCCGAAATCGAAGGTGTGGGCTCGAATCTTGTTCTGGCTGAAATGATCAATCCGGGGACGGCGCAGAATCAGGTGCTGGCCGACCAGATCACTCCCGGCGATCTCCAGGCCGTGGAGCAGGAGATTCCCCAAGTGGTGCGAGCCGCCGGCACGAACGACATGCGGATGAACGTGACGGTGGGCGGCACGGTGCATCCCATCAGCCTGGTTGGCGTGACGGAGGGGTTCAACGAGATGAGGCGCCTCGTGGTGGTGCAGGGGCGGTACTTCGATCAGGACGACATGATGTCGCGCAGCAAGGTGTGCGTGATCACGGAGCAGCTTGCGTCGTCGATGTTTCCGTACGAACAGCCGCTCGGCAAGGACCTGACGATCGACGAGCTCCACTTCACGGTGGTCGGAGTGTTCAAGGAGCGAGTGGCCACGTTTGGAGAAACGGAAATCACGCCGGAGTCCGTCATCATCCCGTTCCCGCTGATCAAGGACTACACAGGGACGGATTACTTCAAGTCGTTCTACGCGCAGGCCGATGGAGCCGAAGACGTGCCGGTGGTCACAGAGCGTGTGGCGGAGGTTCTGACCAGCCGGCATCGCCCCGGAGCGAAATATCACGTCTGGAACCTGGCGGGCATCCTGGATGCGGCGAAGAAGATTTCCATGGCGCTGACGGTGGTGCTGATCTTGATCGCCATGATCGCGCTGACGATCAGCGGCATCGGCATCATGAACATCATGCTTGTAACCGTGACGGAACGAACGCGCGAGATCGGGATTCGCAAGGCGATCGGCGCTCCGCACGCCGCGATCCTTTACCAGTTCCTGGCGGAGGCGGTGATGATCAGCGGCACGGGAGCATTGCTCGGAATCGCGATCGGAGTGCTGATCCCGATGCTCGCAAATTTTCTGATCAGCTTCACGCCCCTGGCGGGAGACGTCGTCGTCCCGATTTCCTGGGGCTCGGTGGTGCTGGCGTTTGTGGTCTCGTGTTCCACGGGCCTCGTGTTCGGCTATCTTCCGGCGAATCGCGCCGCGCGGCTGCATCCAACGGAGTCTCTCCGCTATGAGTAAGCCTTCGAGGTGGATGTGCGCGTTCCTGCCGGCCCTTCTGCTGGCCGCGGGCGCCACTGCGTTCGCGCAGAGTCCTCAAAAACTGACGTTGCGTGAAGCGGTGACGCTCGCGCTGCAGAACAGCCGCGACCTCAAACTGGCGCGCCTGCAGTACAACGTCGCGATGAGCGAGGCTCGCGTCGACCGGGCGTCGTTTCTTCCCAACTTGTACACGGGCGGCGGCTACGTCTACACGTACGGATTTCCCTCGGTGCCGGGCGCGGGGCCGCCGGCGGTCTTCCAGCTCGACTACACGGAGTCACTTTTTAATCCGTTGCTCAAAGGAGAGCAGCGCGCCGCCGAGGAAGGCGCCCGCAGCCGGCAAGTGGAAGTGGACCGCATGCGCGACGACGCGATCGTCCGAACGGCGACGGCGTACCTGGAGCTTGCCGAAGTGCGGCACTTGATCCAGCTGACGGACACCGATCAAGCGAGCGCCGACAAGATCCTGGAGGTCACGCGCGAGCGCGTGGCTGCCAATCAGGAGCTTCCCATTGAGGAAACGAAGGCCGAGTTGACTTCGGCGCGGATCCGGGAGCGCCTGATCAAGCTCCAGGACCGGGACGAGGCCCTGTCGCAGCAGCTGCACGATCTTACCGGTGTCCCGGACAACCAGCCGCTCGATGTTGAGACGGAGGAGCCCTCGTTCGAGACCAGCGTGCAACAAAGCCAGATCGCCGATCTGGCGGTGCAGAACGACCGCGGAGTCCAGGAGGCCGAAAGCGAGCGCGCGGCCAGACAGCAGCTTCTGCACGCAGCGCACCTGAGCTATTGGCCGACGATCGACTTTGTCGGGCAATACAGCGTCTTCAGCAAGAGCAACAACTACGATCAGTTTTACAAGACGTTTCAGCGAAACAACTTCAACGTCGGAATCGAAGTGACGATTCCGCTGTTTGCCGCGAAGACTTCCGCGAATGTCGCCTTCGCGAAGAGCCAGCTGCAGGAAGCGGAGCAGTCGCTCAGCAACAAGCGCCAACAGGTGCGCCTCGAATCGCAGCAGACATCGCGGCAGACGCGAGAGCTGAATGCGACGCGGGAAGTCGCGCGGCTGGATTTGAAGCTCGCGCAGCAGACGCTGGAACTCACGCAAGCGAAGCTCGAGGACGGCAAGGCGACGCTCCGGGACGTGGAGCAAGCGCGGCTGGACGAAAGCGACAAGTGGATGCAGTTTCTGGATGCCGATCTGGCGTGGCAGAAGGGGCAACTGAAGGTGCTCCAGACCACCGGGCAGCTGAGTAAAGTGCTGCAATGAAAACGGATAGCGGAAAGCTGTCGGGAAGTCTCCTGAATTCGGGTACAATAATGTTTTGTGCGTACGGGACTCTTGACTTGTCCAATCCTGAGGGGGACTGCACATGTCGTCTGTGATGAAGACGCTGTTCTTGAATCCGCCGAGCTTCGAGAAGTTTGACGGCGGCGCGGGTTCTCGCTGGCCGGCAACACGCGAGATCGAATCCTACTGGTATCCGGTTTGGCTGTCTTACCCCGCCGGCATGCTGCCGGGCAGCCGCCTGCTGGACGGCCCCCCGCACCACATCTCGCCGGAAGAAGTGATCCGCACGTCGCAGGACTACGAATTCGTTGTCCTATTCACGTCAACGGTAGGCTTTCAAAGCGATCTGCGAATGGCGCGAGCCATGAAAGAGAAGAAACCCGGCCTGAAGATCGCTTTTGTGGGACCGCACGTGCAGATAAAGCCAGCGGAGAGCCTGCTGGCGAGTTCCGATATCGATTTTGTGGTTCGCGGCGAGTTCGATCATGCGGTTGTCGACTACGCGCAGGGGAAGCCGCTGTCCGGAATCTCGAACGTCAGCTACGTGAAGGACGGCAAAGTTGTGCACAATCCGTCGCGGCCTCCGCTCCACACGGAGGAGCTCGACGCGCTGCCATTCGCGACGGACGTCTACCAGCGCGATCTGACGATCGAAAAATACAACGTTCCGTTCCTGCTTCACCCGTTCGTCTCGTTCTATACGGCGAGGGGATGTCCGGCGCTTTGCACGTTCTGCCTGTGGCCCCAGACGCTGTCGGGGCACGCCTGGCGCGTGCGGTCCGTCGATAGCGTGGCCCGCGAATTCCGGCAGGCGCACAAGATGTTCCCGCAAGCGAAGGAATTCTTTTTCGACGACGATACCTTCAACATCCGTAAGGATCGCGTCCTCGCCCTGTGCAAGGAGTTTCAGCCGGTCGGCTTCCAGTGGTCGTGCACGGCGCGAGTCCACAGCGACTACGAAACGTTGAAAGCGATGAAGGATGCGGGGTGCCGGCTGCTGATTGTCGGGTTCGAATCGGGCGACGCGCAGATTCTGAAGAACATCAAGAAGGGCGCAACCACCGAGATGGGGCGCACGTTCGTCAAGAACTGCAAGAAGGTCGGGATTCACGTCCACGGCGATTTCATCATCGGGCTGCCCGGCGAAACGAAGGACACGATCGAGAAGACCATCGAGTATGCGAAGGAGCTCGATTGCGAGACGATTCAGGTTTCGATGGCGCACGCCTATCCCGGAACCGAACTGTATGACCAGGGCGCGCGCGAGGGTTTCCTGGCCACCGAAGCGATCACCGATGCGAGCGGGCACCAACTGCCGCACCTCGAATATCCGGGCCTGAGCCGCGAGTACATGGTGGAATCGGTGAATCGTTTCTACGACAGCTACTATTTCCGTCCGCGCGTGGCGTGGCGCATCGTGCGCGACGCGCTGTGGGACGGCCACGAACGCAAGCGCCTGTTCCACGAGGCGGTCGACTTCCTGAAACTGCGCCATGACCGCTGGAAGGTGGCGCGCAAGGGCGTCGAGAAAAAGGCTCTCGTGCAGGTGCCGCTGATCAAGCCGTCCAGCCGCGTCGAAGCGACCGGCGAATCACAGAGTGCATGAAGGTCGCAGCGGACCTGCGTTTCAAAACCTACCTGTTCCTTTCGATGCTGGTTGTTTTCGGCCCCGTCGGCGATCTGCTGATGAGCAAAGGCATGCGCGCGATCGGCACGGCTCCCAGTTGGGCGCCGGCGGCGTTGCTTCACTACGGGTTCCGCGTTTTTAGCTCACCGATCGTTTGGCTCGGCACTCTGGCGATGATCGGCTTTTTCATTTCCTACACAACGGTGCTCACGTGGGCGGATTACAGCTACGTGCAGCCGGCGTCTGCGCTCACGTATGGCGTCGTGGCTCTTCTGGGGCATTACATCCTGGGCGAGACGGTGACACCGCTGCGGGCGTTCGGCATCGCCGTCGTTTGCATCGGCGTGATGATCATAGGCAATACTTCGCCGCGCACGACGGAGCCTGCCGATGCTCATTGAAGTGATTCTGCTTTTTTGCATCGTCGTGGTGGGAACCGCTGGAGAATTGTGCGTCACGCGGGCGATGAAGATCATCGGCGAGGCGAAAGAGCTTCACCCAGTGGCGCTGATGGGAACGGTGGCCCGCGCGTTCCGAGTCGGCTGGATGTGGCTCGGGTTCGCGATGATGGCGCTCGCATATTTCGCGCTTCTCGGGATGCTCGCGCGCGCGAACGTGAGCTACGTGATTCCGCTGACGTCCTTGAGTTACGTGGTCGGCGCGCTGGGCGGCCGGTGGTTTCTGGGCGAAAACGTCACGCACCGGCGCTGGATTGGGGTGCTGCTGGTGTGCGCGGGAGTCGTGCTGGTTTACTTCGGCAAAGGCTAAGCTTGCGTGATCGGTTCCGTATTTCGCGACGCGCTCCTGCTGCTGGCACTTGCGCCGATCGCATATTTCGTGGTCGCGATCGCCGCCGCGAGCGCGTTTTTTCGCTCGCATCCTTCCCATCCTGACGATTTCGCGCCACCCCTCAGCATCCTGAAGCCGATCTTCGGGCTCGACCGCGAAGCATATGAGAACTTCGCCAGTTTCTGCCGCCAGGATTATCCCCAGTTCGAAATGCTGTTTTGCGTTTCGGACGAAAACGACCCCGCGATTCCCACAATTCGGAAGCTGATTCAGGACTTTCCGCAGGTACCGATTCGCCTGCTCATTGGCTCGGAACGCATCGGCGCGAGCGACAAAGTGAACAAGCTCTGCCGCATGGCGCGCGAAGCGCAGTACGACATCGTGATTGTGAGCGACAGCGACGTGCGCGTCGAACCGGGCTTTCTTCGAGAAGTTGTCGCTCCGTTTCGCGATCCCGGCATAGGCGGCGTTACGTGCCTGTATCGCGGCCTAACGGACGGGTCGTTTTCTGCGGACGTCGAAGCCCTCGGCAACAGCGCCGATTTTGCGCCCGGCGTGATTGTCGCGGGCCTCTCCGGCAGCCTTGATTTCATGTTGGGTGCGGTGATGGCGACCACGAAGAAACATCTGGCGGCGATCGGCGGCTTCGAAGCCATAGCCGACTATTTCTGCGACGACTACGAGCTCGGCAATCGCATCGCCGCTCAGGGATCCCGAGTGGTGCTCAGCCCCTGCGCGGTCGGCATCGTCTATCCGCACGAAACGATTGGCGACGCGTTTCGCCATCAAGTCCGCTGGAACCTCAGCATCCGATATTCCCGCCCTTGGGGTCACCTTGGCCTGATCTTTACGCAGGCGCTGCCCTGGGCCTTGCTGGTGGGGGCATTGGTGTCGGTTCGCGCCGCCATCGGATACTACGCGGCGGCATTGGTCTTCCGGTGCGCGGTTGCGACGTCCGTGGGATTCCGCAGGATGAAGGATCGGCTCGTGTTGCGCCGCCTCTGGATGCTGCCCTTGCGCGACGCCTTCGCATTTGCCGCGTGGCTCGCGAGCTTCTTCCCGCAACGGATTCACTGGCGCGGGCAACAGTTTCGCGTGCGCGACCGGCGCCTTGTGCCCGTTTCGCCGCGTGCGTCCTAGAAATGAGGCCAACACAAACCGGGGTCAGCCTGAGAGTTGACGAACTGCGGCTTGGTCAGTAAAGTAACAAATGAACGTGCCCGCTTTGTTTTTCCCGCCGGTTGGGAGGTCGTACAATTGGCAGTACATCAGACTCTGGATCTGATTATCCTGGTTCGAGTCCAGGCCTCCCAGCCAACCTTTTCAGTCGGTTAGAGCAAGGTCTTCATAGCTTGCGTGACGCGCTCCGGCGCGGGCGCCAGCCAGATTTCGCACGCCCGTTCCCCGAACCCTGGTTCTCCATAAGCCAAGGGCGTGCTTCGAGAGGCAGGATTTGGCCCCGAAAACACTGCCCTCCCTGCTGGGCAATCTTGCAACTTTGGCGATGTAGGGCCAGATCTATCACCCCGATTATCGTTTCAGTTTGATTCGTGAGGCTCACCGTGGGGCACCGCACCGATGCTATGGCAAGGGAGCCGGCGTGTATCTCCTTTGTCTTCCTCACCCGAACTTGGCTTCCGATGTGCGTACACATACAACGAAGTCGGCGGGCGCTTCAGGTCTAACGTGATTGCTAAGCATGAAGACGCTATGGACATTCTGAACTCGAGGATTCTGACTGACGCAAGAAGTGGAACGCGACCTCTTCCCTGCGCTGCCATCTTGATTGTTCTCCTCGTCGCGAGCTTTTCGCCGCCATTGTGTGCTCAAACAGATCAAGCGCCCCTTCCCGATAAACCAGCTCCGAGATTGCATCTCGATAAGCGGTGGATGGTCCTCGCGCTCGCCGGCCAGGCGGCAACCATGGCAGACGTGAAGACAACGCTCTCGTACTCCAATTCCTGTGCGGCAGAGGCGGACCCGCTTGCCAAGTGGGATGTCTGTCTGCCAAAGCCAGCCTACATCGCCGTTAGCTCAGGCATGACGGCAGGCCTCAGCGTTGTCTGCCTAAGGATGCGCCATTCCCGACAGCCGTGGATGCGACGGCTTTGGTGGGTTCCACAGGCTGTTCAGATTGCACTCAACGCACGGTGCGCGCTGAAGAATTCAAGGTCTCGATATTAGAGACTATTTTTTGCTGAGCAAGCCGACCTGCTAGTCTGCCGATCTGATGATCCTGGTTCGAGTCCAGGCCTCCCAGCTACTTTCCTGAGCAGTTCGGCTCCCTGCCGTGAGTCACAATTACTCGAGAGACTATGCGCGTTGACGCCGGCGGGTTTCAGAAACCCGCGTTTCGCGCTCAATTCAGTAGCCCACAAGAAAATGTCGAACAGGCGTGCGCGGTCGAGATTGTCGAAGCCGCATAGGGGCGATACCAGTTGCGAAGCCTGGTCCGCGCATTCCTGAAGGAAGCGGTCCTCCGACTCGGAGTCCGACTCTGGATTCTGAAATTGAAATGGCTTGCAGCGGCCGAGCTGGTCGTAGCAGTGGGTTATGAAATGGTGCAGGCAAAAGAACCGAAGCTCGATCGCGCACAGAGCGGGCATTCCGCAGTGCTCCACGTCGCATCGAATCGGTTTCCTTTTCGCCGAGAGCGAGCTGTCCTTTTCTTCTTCTGGCCTGGCTGAACTTTCCGTCATACCCTTCTCATTCCTAAGCCCCGGGGCGACGCTTGGCCATCCCTTGTGAGCGGCCCTCAGCAAAACTGAAGATCTGCCGGCCGCGTTCTTGTTTCGAGGGACTCCGGGAATGTTGCCTCGTACGTGCGAACGCGCGAGAACGTGTCGACCAGCGGCAACACGGCACGCTGAATCTCGTTCGCGCATTCCCACTGATTTTCCCGGCAGTCCATTTCCGTCCTCCAAAAGCTGAAGACCAGAACCAAACGAGGTTCCTTGTGAGGAGTCAGAACGGCTGCTCCGAGGAAGCCTGGCTGGCTCTCGAGGAATCTGAGCACGGAGCCGGCGATGCAGTTCCGCAGATCGGACGTTCTTCCCGGCTTGGCGATGAATTCTACGGCGCGTGCGTTGAGTGTCTGCATGTTGAAATGATTGTGTGACCCGGCATCTGCCTTCGTTTCCCACGACGCGGCTAGGAAAACGGGGACTTCGCTGCCGAGTTTCTTTGATTCGATCCGTTCCTGGCCCATCTGCTCTTGCCTCCATGCCCTGCTGCCCGCCGGCTGTTTTGGGGGCGCATCCCGGATGTCTATCGACTCGGGGGCCGGGATGCGCCTTGGGGGTCGGGGCGCATGCTGGACGAGAAGCACGGGGCTTGATTCGCTTCGCATCCAGCGTAACAGCCGACATGGGGATAGTGCAGGCCGGGCCCAAATCGTTTCAATTCGGTATTGAAGATTCTAACGCGACCGTGGTTTCCGCAGGCGAATACGAAGAAATCACCGCGAAAGACGGGCGAACCGCCAACGTTTGCGAGATTTGCACTCGCGGAACGACAAGGCTATACTCCCCTCTTCGTGAGGCGGTGTGGAATTTTTCTCCTTCGATGGCCCCTACCTCGAACGGCTCCGCGAGCGTGACTTCGAGACGGAGCAGCATTTTGTTGCGTATTTCAGCAAACTGATCCTCCTTAAGGCGCGGTCTCGCCTTCACTCTCCTCAGGCGATCGACGACATCCGGCAGGAGACGTTCGTGCGCGTGATGAAGGCCATCCGGGCCGAAGGAGGCATCCGAAGTCCGGAAGGGCTCGGAGGGTTCGTTAACTCCGTCTGCAACAATGTCTTGCAGGAGTTCTACCGCTCCTCGAGCCGCACCGAGCAGCCGCAGGAGGACGCGCCCGATCCTCCCGACACGACCATTGACCTCGACGGCATGCTCGTGACGAAGCAGGCCCGCCAGCAGGTTCGAGGTGTCCTCGCCAAGCTGCCGGAGCGGGATCGCCAGTTGCTGAAGGCCATATTCATTGAGGAAAAGGAAAAGGATGAGGTCTGCCGGGACTTCGGCGTCGACCGGGACTATCTGCGCGTCTTGCTGCACCGAGCCAAACAGAGCTTTCGCGCCGCCTATGAAGCGGGCCCCCTCACTGGCGAACACACGTCGAACGTGAGGGCCGGGAAATGAAACGATTGGGACTCCCGATTCACTATTGGGAGGATGGAATATATGGACCATTCCGAAGCAATCAGCTCTAGGGCGGCCGAGCGGTACCTGCTCGGCGAAATGGACGCTCGTGTTCGAGAGGAATACGAGGAGCACTTCTTCAGTTGCGCCGAGTGCGCGCGGGAAGTGCAGGCGGGCGCCGTGTTCATCGACAACGCGAGGGACGTTCTTTCTTCGGAGCGCGCGTCCGCGGCTCCAGCCCGCGCGCCCGAGCGGCCTGCGATGGGGTGGGGCTGGTTCCTGCGCCCGGCCTTTGCCGTTCCGGCCTTGGCGGTCCTGTTGGTCGTGCTTGGCTATCAGAATTTCTTCGCGATCCCGCACATGAGGTCGGAGCTGGCCCGATGGAACGCGCCGGAGACGCTGCCGTCGTTCTCCTTGCTGGGAGCGAACTCGCGCGGTGGCGCGATCCCCGACATAGCGATTCCGCGAAGCAAGCCGCTGGCGCTCTTTGTCGATATTCCTCCGGAGAAACAGTTTCCTTCGTACGTTTGCGAAGTGCAGAACGACTCCGGAGCCGCGGCATTCTCGGTGAGTGTTTCCCCGGAGGAAGCGAAACAGACGGTCACCCTGCTGATCCCGCCTTCCCGATTGACCGCTGGGAAGTACGTCCTCATTGTGCGAGGATATAGCCCATCCGAAGGGAGCGGCGCGACGGAAGTTGCGCGCTACTCGTTCACCTTGAAGTACTCGGATTAACCGCCGGATCGAAAGGTGACGCCGATGGATGAGCACAGAACCTACCTTTACAATGCGCACGGCCACGCTCTGAGCGGCCAGATTCTCCGGCCGTTCCAGCAGACGATAGAAGTCCAAGCGGGAATGTCGCTGCCGACCACAGGCGGCTACGGCTCCGCGCACGTCGAGAACTTCCGGGTGAAGGAAGTTCTTTCGTTCGAGTCTGCGACCACGCAGGTCTCGGGCAGCTTCAACGAGCGCGATCAGAGCTACACCACGCTCGCCTCCGTCACAATCGAAGGCCTGAGCATCCTGGACGTAGTGACCGCGGACAAAGTTGTGGCGCGCCTGGCGTCGCGGCATCACCTGAAGGAAGATGAGCCCCATATCGTGCTTGTCGGCAGTCATTTTGTGAACCTGCGCATCGCCGGATGCCCCACGACCGTCGACCTCGACCAGGAGCTCTTTCTTCGCCTCGACACGTTCGACGCCGTCCGAAAAGAGCTTGAATCGAACGCAGAATTCCGCAAAATGGCACTGGACCCATATCGGACCGGCAAAGCCCTGGAGCCTCCGAAGCCGCACGGAGTCGTTCTTTGCTCGCTCGTCAAAGAGATCAAGACCACGTGCCCGGGAGTGGAGCAGCGCGGACACGTCCTGACCGTGCCGCAGTTCGGGAAAATCTTCCTTGCCGAAGTCATCGCGCAACACTCGCGCCGCACTTTGACGATGCTGCGTCTCGAATTGGGATCACCGACCAGCGGCCCGGTGGTTGCCGGGCAGGTCCAGGGCAACGGCCAACCCTATCCGCCGACGCCCGGCGGCACCAACTAACCGTTCTAGTTTGCATCGCGCTCATCTCGAGCTTGAGCGGGTGTCGATCCGCTCCTCCACCGGAAACCGCGTACCACGAAATTCTGCAGAAGAGTCAGCACGGAGAAATAGCGCACGCCCTTCAGGAAGCGAACGCCGAGGATCGGCGGTACTCCACGAAAGATCCGGAATGGGCGTGGCGCTTCCGAGTTCTCGAAGCCCAGCTCCTCGTCGTTCAAGGCAAACCGCGCGACGCGCTTGACCTGCTGAGCGACGAACCGCCGCCCTCTCTCGCCGGCACCGATGTGGCGGTCCGCCGCAAAATGGTTCTCGGGCTCGCCCATGATTTCTCCCAGGAATTCACTCAAGCCGAGAAGGACCTCGCCGATGCGCAGCAACTGGCCGGCTCGCGTTATCCGGACCTGCTGGCCGAGATTCTGCTTTCGCGCGGAACTGTCGAGACGGACGAGGCCAAGTATACGGAAGCGGACGCGACTTTTCACGAAGCGCTCGCGCTGGCCCGCGACAAGCACCTCGTCTCCGTGCAATCCAAAGTGCTCGGAAGCCTGGGAAACGTGACGATGTGGCAGGAGCGCTATGACGAAGCGGTTGACTGGTACAAAGCCTCGCTCCAGGTCTCGCAGGCTTGGGGAGCGAAAGACGCCTCCGCAACCACGCTCGGAAACATGGGCTGGAGCTATTTCTCGATGGGAGATTTCGAAAATGCTCTTTCCTACTTCAAGCAGGCGGAAGACGCGTCGGCAAGGAGCGGCCTCGAGCGGGGCGAGATCCAGTGGCTGATCAACGGCGGAAACGTGCACTACGAGCAGAATGATTATCCGTCCGCCGAAGCCGCCTACCAAAAGGCGCTGATCCTGGCGCGGAAAATCGATTATGAAACGGCAATGACCGAGTGCCTCGATAATCTGGCGCAGATCGCGCTGGAAAAGGGACAACTCGATTCCGCACGGAGCTTCAGCAATCAAGCGATGGAGCTCATACGAGGGAGCCAGGATCACTTTCTGGTTCCTTATTCGCGGCTCATCGAGGGCCGCGTCGAGGAAGCGGCGAAGAACTACGGCGAGGCTGAGCGGCTCTTCGACGGCTTGATGCGCGACAAGTCCGTGGGAACGTCGCTGCAATGGGAGGCGGAAGCGCGCCTTGGGGAGGTGTATGCGTCGGCAGGGAAAGTCGAACGCGCCGACGGCCAGTTTCAACGGTCGCTCGGGACGATCGAGGCGGCGCGCTCGTCGGTAAAGGCCGAACAATTTCGGCTGTCGTTTCTTTCGAGCGCGATTTCCGTCTACAGCGATTACATCGACCTTCTCGTGAGCCAGGGCAGGGCAGGCGACGCGCTCGAAATCGCCGAACTCAGCCGCGCGCGCACCCTCGCCGATGGCCTAGGGTTCAGCTCTGCCAAACTGTCGTTTCCGATTCGCGGATTCCAGCCGACGAAAACGGCCCGAGCGCTTGGCAGCACAATCCTTTCCTATTGGCTTGGGGCGAGACATTCGTACGTCTGGGTCATTACGCCGGAGCGCATTCGATTGATTGCGCTGCCGCCTGCGGGCGAGATCGACCCGCTCGTGCGGTCCTATCGTTCGGCGCTCACGGGTCCGCGCGACGTTCTTGAAAGCGGAAATTCTGCCGGGCGGAAGCTTTATCAGCTCTTGGTCGGTCCCGCGCTCGGAACACTTCCGAGAGGTTCGCGAGTGATCGTGATCCCGGATGGAAGCCTCTTCCAACTGAATTTCGAGACGCTGCTCGTTGCCGATCCGACGCCGCACTACTGGATCGACGACGCGACCATTGCGGAAGCCAACTCCTTGGTACTTCTCGCGGCGTCCGCGCACGGTCGTGAATCGCGGACGGGAAAGCTTCTGCTGATCGGCGATCCGGTTTCGTCGAGCGATGACTTTCCGAAGCTGCCGCAGGCCGAATCGGAAATGGCGCAAATCGAAGGCCATTTCCCAGATTCGGAGCGAACCGTATTCTCGAATAGCGCGGCCACTGCGGCCGCATATCTGAACAGCCATCCTGAAGGCTTCTCGTTCATACACTTCGTCGCGCACGGGACGGCGAGCCGGACGAGCCCGCTCGATTCGGCGGTGATCCTGACGAAGGAAGGCGACTCGTACAAGCTGTACGCGCGCGACATCATCACGAAACCTCTCCATGCCGACCTGGTGACGATTTCGGCGTGCCACGGAGCGGGCGAGCGCACATACTCCGGAGAAGGGCTCGTTGGGCTGAGCTGGGCGTTCTTGCATGCAGGCGCGCACGAAGTCATCTCCGCACTCTGGGAAGTGGACGACAATTCGACGCCACAGCTGATGAACCGGTTCTACGCGGAGCTGAGCAGGGGAACGCCCGCCGATACGGCGTTGCGCGATGCGAAGCTCGCGCTCCTGCATTCCGATTCGGTTTACAAGAAGCCATTTTATTGGGCGCCTTTTCAGATTTATCGCGGCCTGTGAGACGGTCAGGATTTTCCGAGCGAGAGGATTTCGGAGAGCGCGGCGTCGGGAGCGGGAGTTGCGCCGGAATGGCTCGCCACCCACGCACCCATACGGTTCGCTGCTTCATTCGTCGTTTTCAGTGAAGAGCCTGCAAGCAAATGATGCGCGAGCGCGGCGGTGAAGGCGTCACCGGCTCCGACGGAATCGGCGACGCGGACAGGGAAGCCCGGATGTTCGTCGCTCTCGTTTTCCGCAACCAGCACGCTGCCGTTGACGCCGCGCGTGATGCAGACGAGTTTCAGGCCGAACGCGCGCCGAAGAGTTTCCGCCGCGGATCGTTCGCTGCCGAATTCCAGTTTGAGTTCTTCGATCACCACGCGTAACTCCAGGTCATTCAACTTGGCGACGTTTGCAAGCCTGAGGGATTCGGAGAGCACGTCCGCGGAATAGAACTCCTGGCGCAGGTTCACGTCGAAGATTCGCAGCGCCGAGGGCCGGGCGCCCGAGAGGAATGCTCGAATCGTGGCACGCGATTGCGGCGAACGCTGCGCGAGCGAGCCGAAGCAAATCGCGTCCGCTTCCGCCGCGAGACGCTGCCACTCAGGCCACCATTCGAGAAAATCCCACGCGACGTTTTGCGTGATCTCGTAGGCCGGCTGTCCACCGGCGTCAAGATGCACTTTCACGGTTCCGGTCGCGCGGCCTGAATCGAACTGAAGGAAGGATCGATCGAGACTGAGGTCCGCGAGTTTTCGTGTCAGTTCCTGTCCGAGTTGGTCGGTGCCTGCGCGGCTTGCCACGACGCCTCGATGGCCCAGCAGGCTCGCCATGTAGGCGAAGTTTGCGGGAGCGCCGCCGAGCTGCTTTCCCTGCGGCAGCAGGTCCCACAGAACTTCGCCCAGTCCGACGATCGTGCGGGCCGCGTCGCGCATGAAACGAAATCATAACGCGAAGGGCGCGGATGCCTCCTTTTTCGTTTTAGAAGTTTTGCGGCGGCTGCGGCTTCGGCAGCGGCTTGCGCGGCATCATTTCGTCCCGATTCGCCGTGAGATACACGAACGAGGCGACGATCACCGCCATTTGCTTCATGTCCGGTTCCTGGATGCGTTCGTAGAGATCCATGTTGGTGTGGTGAGTTCGCGACTCGTAGTCGATTTCATCCTGGATGAACTGAAATCCGGGAATGCCGACGGCGTTGAACGAAAGGTGGTCGGTGCCGCCGGTATCGCGAATCGTCAGTGTGGTCATGCCGAGGCCGTGGAACGGCTTCATCCATTCCTCGAAGATCGGAGCCACGGCCGCATTGCCCTGGAGATAGACCCCGCGAATTTTCCCGGTGCCGTTGTCGATGTTGTAGTAGGCGTCGAGCCTGGCCTGGTCCGGCTTGAGCTGCATGGTCGCGGGATCGCCGAAGTGCTCCTTGATGTAGGCGCGCGAGCCGAGCAGACCCTGTTCTTCGCCGGTCCACAATCCGATGCGCACGGTGCGGCGCATCTTTAAGCCTGTGGCCTTCAGGATGCGCATGGCTTCGAGCATGACGCCGGAGCCTGCGCCGTTGTCAGTGGCGCCGGTGCCGGGGTGCCAGGAATCGAAGTGCGCGCCGATCATGACGACTTCGTTTGCTTTGTCGGTGCCGGGAATCTCGCCGATGATGTTGAAGGAATTCAGATCATCGTCGTAGAACTTGTTTTCGTCGTCGATCTGCAGCGTGACCGGAACCTTCTTCTTCAGCAGGCGGTAGATGCGGCCGTAATGCTCGCTGGCGAGCGCGATGCGCGGCGGGGAAGGAGGATCCTTGGGATCGCGCGGTCCGCCCGACTGCGCGATGACGGTGCCGTCATCGTGAGGAGACGGTTCGAGCCAGGCAGCAACGCCCTCGTCGAGCAGGAATTTCTGGACCTTGTTTTGCAGCTCGCGCTGGGCGCGGAAGCGCGCGAAGCGCTCCTGATCGCGCGCCGCGGGAATCGGCTGGTTCGTCAGATCGGCGAGTTCGGCGTCGGTGTAACGATGAGCGTCGGCCTCATAGTGCGGCGTGATCTCGCGGGGCTCGGCCGTGAGCACGAACTTGCCCTTGAGCTGGCCTTTGAATTCCGTCTCGGCCTTCGCGAACGCTTCCTCGGTGTCGGCCGGGATGAAGACGGCATCGGCGGTGACGGTGCCGGTGAGGCCGGGCGTCCAAGCCTTGGGATAAGCGATGAGCTCAAATGGACGCGGCGCGATCATTTGCGCCGAGAAGCGCTCGTTCGACCAGCCCCGGCCGAAGGGGCCCCAGGGCTCGAGGTGGACATTCGAGATGTGCCATTCGTTGAGCTTGTCCATCGTCCACTTGGCGGCTTCCTTGATGTTGGGTGAGTTCGTGAGCCGCGGACCGTAGACGTCCGTGAGATAGCTCATCGTGTCCATCACCTGCGAGCTGCGAAAGCCTTCTTCTTCGATTTGGTAGATGGCGTTCAGGTCAGACGGGCTCGGCGCTTGCGCAGCGACAGGCAAAACGACCGATACGGCAAGCAAGATCGCGAGCAAAATCGACAGTCTTCGCACTATCCCCTCCGCTTCGCTAAATTGAATTTTCCGGGTAAAACGAACCAACCCCTGAATTTGCAATGCGTTGGACGGCGGAGCGCAGAATTGCGTTTCAGTGCGCGCAGAAAAAGAGAGGCAGGGGAGGTGGAGGAGGAAACTCCGCCGGATGTGGGAGCGATCCTCGGTGAGCCGGGAGGCGGGCAGATTAGAAGTGGCCGGCATCGTTTGTTTTCTATGAGTTAGAGGCATTTCTAATCTTCAGTGGATAGATTAGGAGTGGTTCTGGAGGCGAGGAAACAAGGAGGCAGAGAGGCAAAGACAGGTACCGAAGCCTCGCGGTTCCCGGGCCGCAGAGTGTACCGATCGAAAAAATTCATGTTATTGGAGCACAAGGAGTTGCGCCGATTTCCGTTTGCAAAGTGTACCGATTGAAATCGGCGGGTCGCTGACGCTGCGCTCTCTTGTTTGAGCAGGTTTCCTTTTTTCATTTCGCACACCCCTCCCTTCGTTTTGGCGCGATCGACAGACACACGTCCGGCAAGCCGGAAGTGTGCTGGCCCCGGTTTGACCGAGGGCGCACACAAATCGATTATTCTGATTATTTAAGGAAACCAAATTGTAACACAGTAAACAGTAAAAATCAAGGGCTATTTTCCCTGAGGCGGTGGTGGAAATAAAGGAGATACGCACCTCGGGCCCTGAACCTCCGCGACGCGGATGACATCTGTTGCGTTATTCGGGGTGTTGCTGCGCGACTTGGACGTCGTGGGCGCGGGCGAGCAGTTTTTTCAATTTACCCTCTATCGAGGCGTCGCCAATGTGCTCATCCTGGAGGACGCCGTCGGCATCGATGGTGAAGGTGTGAGGAATCGCGCGGACCTCGAAGAGCCTCGCCACGGGTCCTTCAAATCCGCCATCCCAATATTGCAGCCAGGTCATTTCGTTTTTTGTGACGAAGGCCTTCCACTTCTCCTCATTCGAATCGAGGCTGACGCTGAGGACCACAAGAGGCTGTCCCTGGAATCTTCTGGCGATGTCGCGCACATGGGGGAGAGCTTCGCGGCAAGGTTCGCACCACGTCGCCCAGAAATCGAGGAGAACGACCTTTCCCTGCAAGTCGTCGAGCGAGAGGTGCTGGCCGTCGATGGTGGTGATCAAGAACGGAGGCGCCATGCGGGCGCGCGTGAGCGCTGGTTCGTTGATATAGCGCAAGGCTCGCTGGCGATTCGGATCGTCCGGCTCGGCCATTTTTACGAAGCTCTCGAATTGCGTTTTCGCTGCGACGTCCTGGTTCAGGTGGCCGAGCGCCCGGCCATCGAAATAAAGGGCTTCGGGGAAATTCGGGAAGGCGGCGAGGGCCTTGGTCATTTCGTCGTGCGCTTGGGCGTAGAACTCATCTTTGTGTTTGGCCAATCCCTGGTCCATCAGAACGATGCCGACTTCGTAGTGGGCGAGCGCAATCTCTCGAGGATTTTTGGCCTCCGCGACCATTTCTTGGGCAGCGGTTTCAGCGGCTTTCCAATCACCGAACTCGGCGCCGTACTTGATCATTTTCTTTTGGCAATCGACACAGCGGCCGCCATCCTGTTTGTCGGCTTTCTTGAAGGAATCGAGCGCGGCCGGCGCTTTGTGATCTTTCAGATAGTTAAGAGCTTCCTTGTAAGTTTTCCGGGCCTTTTCATTTTGCGGGCCTTCTGGCTTGTCCTGCGCCAGCAGTGGAATTGCAGCGCAAGCTAACACGAACGCGATCGCGGCGTGCCGCATCCTCAGTCTCCTGTTTGGCTGGATCCGCGTCATGAACTTATCAGAGTAGTTTGTTTGCCAAAGGGTAAAAGATACGCGCCGGGATTGGTGGTTGTCAAGAGCTTTACAGGGAGGCTTGACAAGGGGAGGGAACTGGGCGAAAATTTTTGAGTAGGCGAAGAAAAAGCGAAAGTTGTCCCCCTTCCTTCTTCTTCCCTCTGGTGCTCGCATGGCCCGCGACCTTGCTGCTTTGCGCTTCGAAGTGGAATCGGCACTCGCCCGGCGCGTCACCGCGCCGTTCCAGTATCGCGACCGGAAGATCGTCGAAACAGTTTCCGCGGGAATTCCCGAAATCGATTCGCTGGCGGGAGGGCTGCCGCGGGGCGGGCTGACGGAGATCTGCGGGCCGCCGTGTTCGGGGCGAACGAGCCTGCTGGTGTCAGCGCTGGCTTCGAGAATGGCGGATGCGGAAGTGTGCGCGCTGATCGATGGGCGCGACACGTTCGATCCGTATTCGGCGGAGGCGGCGGGCGTCGAGCTGAAGCAGCTGTTGTGGGTGCGCTGCGGGAATATCGAGCAGTCGCTGCGCGCGACGGATTTGCTGCTGCAGGGCGGCGGCTTCGGGATGGTGGCGCTGGACCTGAGCGACATCCCGGCGGAGACGGTGCGCTACGTGCAGTTGAACGTGTGGTTCCGGTTCCGGCGCGCGGTGGAGGATACGCGAACGATTTTTGTGGTGGTCGAGCAGGAGCCGAACGCGAAGACGTGCGCGTCGCTGGTGCTGCGGATGGGGATGCGGGGCGCAGATTGGTTGAGGACGGTGGAGATTTCCGGCGCGAGAGTGTTTTCGTATCCGCATACGAATTTGTTCGATGGGGCAGCGATTCAGGCGGAGATGGTGAGGGCGAGGGGGCAGGGAGCGGAGGCGGAGTTTTATGCGAGGGCGGGATTGGCCGGAATGACTGGATTGGCCACAGAGACGCAGAGGCACAGAGGAAGGGATTTGAAATTTCAGATTTGAAATTTCAGAAGAAACAGAAGAAGAGCCACCGCCCTTCCGTTTTTTATATGGGGTTTACTGCGATTTTCGTTCCGAATTTTATGGTGCAGGCGGCGGAGCGTGCGGAGCCGGCGCTGCGCGCGCGCGCGCTTGCGCTGATCGAAGGCGCACCGCCGCTGTGGAGCGTGGCCGCCGTGAACGAAGCTGCGCGAAAGGCTGGAATCGAAACCGGGATGACGAAATCGCAGGTGGAGCAATTCCGCGGAATCGAAATTCGCCAGCGGTTGCGAGGGCAGGAAAAGGCGGCGCACGCGGCGTTGCTGGATCTGGGATGGTCGATATCGCCGCGCGTGGAAGACGTTGCGCCGGACGCGATTGTGATCGATATCGCGGGGCTGGGCTCTCTCTTCGGGACGGAACAGGATATCGCGCGGGAAATGGAAAAGCGCGCGCGAGGGCTCGGGCTGACGGCACAGATCGCGGCGGCGGAAACAATCGATGTGGCGATACTCGCGGCACGAGGCTTTGCGGGCGTGACGGTGATTCCGGCGGGCGAGGAAGCGAAGCGCATCGGGTGCCTGCCGGTGGGCGTTCTTTCGCCGCCGGAAGAAATTTTAGAAATATTCGATCGCTGGGGGATTTACACGTGCGAGGCGCTGGCGGCGTTGCCGGTGGCGCAGCTTTCCGAGCGGCTGGGGCAGGAGGGAGTGCGCCTGCATGAATTGGCGCGGGGCGAAAGCGTGCGATCGCTGGCCCTGGCCGAGCCGGAGATTCATTTCGAAGAAGAGATGGAGCTGGAGGATGCGGTGGAGGAGCTGGAGCCGCTGTCGTTTCTGCTCGGGCGGCTGCTCGACCAGTTGTGCGCGCGGCTGGCGGCGCGCGCGCTGGCGGTGTGCACGGTGCGAGTGCGATTCGAGTTGGATACTGAAGATAGTGATCGCGCTTCAGGGGTTAAAGCCCCTGATAAGAAGCCAGCGTTTATGGACCTGAAGGTCCGACCCCCTAAAAACCGGAACAGGATTTATGAAAGGCTTTTGAGCCTGCCCGTGCCGGTGCGGGATTCGAAGATGCTGTTGAGTTTGCTGCGTCTGCATTTGCAATCGGATCCGCCAACGGCGCCGATTCTGAAGATCGTTCTCGCGGCGGAGCCGGCGCGGCCGCGCGTTTCGCAGGGTGAGTTGTATCTGCCGAGTTCGCCCGATCCGGAAAAACTGGAGCTGACAGTGGCGCGGCTGGCGAATCTGGTGGGGGATGCGCATGTGGGATCGGCCGAGCTGGTGGACACGCACCGGCCAGGGGAATTTCGCATGCGGCGATTTGTGCCGCCGGGTGATCGTGCCTCATTCGGGACGGACGAACCGCGAAAGCTGCGACCTACCAGGACTGGATTCCGGGTTTTCAGGACGGCGGTGCCGGCGAACGTGGAGCTGCGGGAGGGATGCCCTGTGCGCGTCGGCTTTCGAGGGATGCGCGGCGAGGTGGTGACGGCGTCCGGGCCGTGGCGGAGTTCGGGAGACTGGTGGAGGGAAGATTTCTGGCACAACGACGAATGGGACCTGGAGATTCGTTTTGACGGAGCGGATGCGAGCCGGCGGGAAGAATTTCCGAACGGCGGCGTGCGGCCGAGCGTTCAGCACGGCGTGTACCGCATTTTTTACGACTCGGTGCGGCAGGGCTGGTTTGTGCGAGGCATGTACGATTGAAATACATCGAGCTTCACGCGCGGTCGGCTTTCAGTTTCCTCGAAGGCGCTTCGACACCGGAGGATCTGGCGGGGGTGTGCGCGGCGCACTCGATGACGGCGATGGCGCTGCTCGACCGCGACGGAGTGTACGGCGCGCCGCGATTTCATCTGGGCGCGAAGAAAATCGGGATGCAGGCGCATATCGGCGCGGAAGTGACGTCGGAGGAGGGATGGCGGTACGCGCTGCTCGTCGAGTCGCGCGCGGGCTATCAGAATCTGTGCCGGTTGATCACGCAAATGAAGCTGCGCGCGAAAAAGGGCGAAGGGCACGTTTGCGCGGAAGAGCTGGCGGGAAGGGTTGAGGGGCTGGTTTGCCTGACGGGAGGCGAGGAAGGCCCGCTGGCGCACGCGCTCGCGAAGGAAGGAATTGCGGACGCGACGGAGTGCGTGCGGCGGCTTTGCGAGACGTTCGGGCGCGAGAACGTGTATGTGGAATTGCAGCGGCACTTTCTGCGGGAGGAAGAGGCGCGCAACCAGGCGGCGATTCGAATCGCGCGGCGATTGCAGTTGCCTTTGCTTGCGACGAACGGCGTTTCCTACGCGCAGCCGGAGCAGCGGGAAGTGCTGGACGTCTTTACGTGCATTCGAAATCACCGGGCACTTGCGACGGCGGGGCGTCTGCTGGCGCGCAATTCCGAACGGCATGTGAAATCGCCGGAGGAGATGAGACGGCTGTTTGCGGATTTGCCGGAGGCGATTGCGAATACGGAAGTTCTTTCGTCGCGTTTGAAATTCACGCTGAACGAATTGGGGTACCGGTTCCCGAAATATCCCGCGCCTGACGGCGAAGCGGAGATGAGTTTCCTGCGGCGACGCACGCACGAAGGAATGATCGCGCGCTACGGAACGGAGAATGAACGCGCGCGGCAGCAGATCGAGCGCGAGCTGGCATTGATCGAAAAGCTGGAGCTGGCGGGATATTTCCTGATCGTCTGGGACATCGTGCGCTTTTGCAGGGAGCAAAAGATCCTGGTGCAGGGGCGCGGCTCGGCGGCAAACAGCGCGGTGTGCTACTCGCTGGGGATTACGGCGGTCGATCCGGTGGGGATGGATTTGCTATTCGAGAGATTTCTTTCGGAGGAGCGCGGCGAATGGCCGGACATCGACGTCGACCTGCCGAGCGGCGACCAGCGCGAGCGCGCGATTCAATATGTGTACGAGCGGTACGGAAAACTGGGCGCGGCGATGACAGCGAATGTGATCACGTACCGCGGGCGGTCGGCGGCGCGCGAAATCGGCAAGGCGCTGTCATTTCAGCCGGAGATTCTGGACCGGCTGGCGAGCCTGGTGAGGGCGTGGGAGTACAGGGACGCGAACGACACGCTCGAGCGGCAGTTTCGCGACGCGGGGCTCGACCTGCAGAACCGGCAGATACGGAAATTTCTCGAGCTTTGCCTGCGCGTGCAGGATTTGCCGCGGCACCTGGGGCAGCACTCCGGCGGGATGGTGGTGTGCCAGGGACAGCTTAATTCGATTGTGCCGCTCGAGCCGGCGACGATGCCGGGACGCGTGGTGGTCCAGTGGGACAAGGAAGATTGCGCGGACATGGGAATGGTGAAGGTGGATTTGCTCGGGCTGGGCATGATGGCCGTGCTCGAAGACTCGATCCAAATCATTCGCGAAGATTACGGGGAAGCAGTGGATCTGGCGCACCTGCCGGCGAACGATCCGATGGTGTACGCGGCGTTGCAAAAAGCGGATACGGTGGGGATGTTTCAGATCGAGAGCCGCGCGCAGATGGCGTTTTTGCCGCGCATGCAGCCGAAATGTTTTTACGACATCGTGGTGCAGGTGGGAATCATCCGGCCGGGGCCGATCGTGGGGAAGATGGTGCATCCGTATTTGAAGCGGCGGCAGGGACGCGAGCCCGCGGAGTGTCTGCATCCGCTGCTCGAACCGGTGCTGCGGCGCACGCTGGGAGTGCCACTGTTTCAGGAGCAACTGCTGCGCGTCGCGATGATTGCGGCGGGATTTTCGGGAGGGGAAGCGGAAGAGCTGCGGCGCGCGTTCGGATTCAAGCGGTCGGAGCGGCGGATGAAGGAGATCGAAGTGAAGCTGCGGCGGGGAATGGAGAGAACGGGAATCGCTTCGGAGATTCAGGAGAAGATCGTGCAGGCGATTACGTCGTTCGCGCTGTACGGATTTCCCGAATCGCATGCGGCGAGTTTTGCGCTGCTGGCGTATGCGAGCGCGTACCTGAAGTGCCATTACCTGGCGGCGTTCACGGCGGCGATGCTGAACAACCAGCCGATGGGATTCTACCGTCCGGCAACTCTGGTGAAGGACGCGCAGAGGCACGGGCTGAAAATCAGGCCGATCGATGCGACGTGTTCGGAGTGGCTGTGCCGGCTCGAGAGGCTCAAGGAGGGCTTTGCGGTGCGGCTGGGGATGCGATATGTGAAGGGCTTGCGCGAGGAGATGGCGCGGGAAATCGTGAGCGAGCGCGCGGAGAGGCGGTTTGCGTCGATCGAGGATTTGAAATTGCGCGTACCGGCGATCCAGAAATCGGAGATGGCGGCGCTGGCGGAGATTGGAGCGTTGAATTTCATCGGCGGGAGGAAGCGCGGGATTCATCGGCGGGACGCGCTGTGGCAAATCGAGCGGGCAGCGCGGCGGGCAGGGCCGCTGCTGGAGGCGCTCGACGAATTTTCGGAAGCAGGGGTGAAGACTGAAGGCAGTGAGCCGCCGGCGAAGGCTGACTCGCCGCTACTTCCGATGAGCGCGGAGGAAAGGCTGGTCGCAGATTTTCGCGGCACGGGGATGACGGCGGGGCCTCATCCGATGGCGTATCACCGCGGGGAAATGAAGCGGCTCGGAATTCGCTCTGCGATCGAGCTGCGGAATCTGCCCGACGGCGCGAAGGTGCGCGTGGGAGGAGCCGTGATTGCGCGGCAGCGTCCGGGAACCGCGCACGGATTCGTTTTCCTGAGCATCGAAGACGAAACCGGCATCGCGAACGCCATCATCACGCCGCAACTTTTCGAGGAGGATCATGCGGTGGTGGTGCAGCATTCGTTCCTGCTGATCGAAGGGAAGCTGCAGAATCAGGAAGGCGTGGTTTCGGTGAAGGCGGAGCGCGTGCGGCCTCTGCTCATTTCGCGCGCCGAAACCACTTCGCACGATTTTTATTGACGCCTTCCCGCTCAGTCCTGCGCCACCGCAACGTGCGAAGCGCGGCCGGCGCAGCGGATGCAGAGCCGCGCCCAGGGCAACGCCTGGAGGCGAGCCTCGGGAATCGGATTCTCGCAGACTTCGCAGAGGCCGTACTCGCCGGACTTGATACGTCCGAGCGCGGCGTCGATCTCGGACAATTCCTGATTCTCGCGTTCGAGAGTGACGAGGGCCAAGTCTGTCGCGAAGCTGCTGCTGGCAACGGCGCCTTCGTCGTCCGGCTCGAGATCAATCGTGACCTCTCCGAGGCGAGAATTGCGCCGCGAGAGCAGCTCATCGCGTTTGGCTTGCAGGAGCTTTTCAAGACCTGCGTACCGCTTATTATGACTTTTCGTAGCTGTCGGCATGTTCGTTCCCCCAACCTATCGCCCCACCGGCTCTTCCGTTTGGCGTCTCAGTCTATGGCGGCGGAAGGCCTCCATCCATCGGGTGCTTTCCCGAATGACGACAATTAGATGGTGTATCGGGCCAATGGATTCATCATCGGGCGAGGGCAGCCTATAATGCAGTGATGGCGCCCCTAGGCGAATACAGGAAAAAGCGGAAATTCGAGGAGACTCCGGAGCCTCGCGGGAAGGAACGCGCGCGCGGCGGCAACCGGTTTGTGGTGCAAGAGCACCACGCGCGGCGGCTGCACTACGATTTTCGGCTCGAAATCGACGGCGTGCTGAAATCGTGGGCGGTTCCGAAGGGGCCTTCGCTGAATCCCGCGGACAAACGGCTTGCGGTGCAGACTGAGGATCACCCGCTCGAGTACGGGAGCTTTCACGGGACGATTCCCGCCGGACACTACGGAGCGGGCGAAGTGAAAATCTGGGACGAGGGCACATTCGAGCCGGAAGGACCGCTTTCAGCGAGCGAGCAGCTCGAGCGGGGCGAGATCAAATTCGTGCTGCAAGGGCAGAAACTGAAGGGGAGTTTCGTCCTGGTGAAGCTGCGAAGGAGCGAGGGCGGGAGAGATTGGCTGCTCATCAAGCACCGCGACGACGCGGCGACCGGAGGGAAGTGGAAACCTCGAGTCATTCTGCCGCAAAAACAGGCGGTTGCCGAACCGGCGGCAGCGGAATTGCAAGAGGCGCGAAAACGGTCGCGCGTGAAGCGCAAGATGCCTCGAGGCGCGCGCAAGGCTCCGATGCCCGATAGCGTGCGGCCGGCCCTGGCGTCAGTGGCGGACGCGCCGTTCTCCGATCCGGAGTGGCTGTTCGAAATCAAATGGGACGGCGTACGGACGCTCGCCGAGGTGCGCGAAGGCAAGGCGCGGCTGTGGGCGCGGTCGCAGCGGGAAATCACGCGCGAATATCCGGAATTCGTGCGACTCGCGAACAACGTGAAGGCGAGCGAGGCGTGGCTCGACGGAGAAATCGTCGCGCTCGACAAGGAAGGGCGCAGCGATTTCGAGCAGCTTCAACTGCGATTTGGCGTGCAGCGGCCGTCACAGCAGCTTTTGGAGCAGGCGCCCGTTTTCTATTACGTGTTCGACATCCTGTATCTCGACGGGTACGACTTGCGCGAGGTCCCGCTGATCGAGCGGAAGGCGCTGCTGAAGGAAGTTCTGCGCCAGGATTCGCGCGTGAGGTATTCGGACCATGTGCTCGAGAAGGGAAAAGAGCTTTTCGAGGTTGCGATCGCGCGGCACCTGGAGGGGATTGTCGCGAAGAAGACGTCGGCGCCATATCCCGCCGGGCGCACGGGATTGTGGGTCAAGATCAAACTGGACCAGGACATCGACGCGGTGGTCGGCGGGTGGACCGATCCGCGGGGCACGCGCGAGTATTTCGGCGCGCTTCTGCTCGGATTGTACGAGGGCGGAAAGCTTGAGTACATCGGAAGCGTCGGGAGCGGATTTTCGACGGAGTTTCAGCAAAAGCTGTGGCCGCAACTGCAGAACCTTCGCGTCAGCGAGTGCCCGTTTTCAAAGGAGCCGATGACGCGAGAGGAAGCCTACTGGGTGCAGCCGGAATTAGTCGCGCGAGTGCGGTTCGGCAATTGGACGCAAGAGCGGCAACTGCGCCAGCCGCGCTTTCTGGGGATGCAGGAAGACCGCGACCCGAAGTCATGCACGTTCGAGGAACAAATGAAGACGGCAACCACGAAGAAGAAGGCGCCGCGAGAGAAACCGTCGCGCACCTCCCCGGCGACATCTACAGAAGGCACATTGAATACGGATCGGCGGATCGCGGAGGAGCTGGCGAACAGGACGTCGGACAATATCTTCGTCGAAGTGGACGGCAGGCGGCTCCATTTCACCAATCTCAACAAGGTTTATTTCCCGAAGGACGGTTACAGGAAGCGAGATCTGCTGGGTTATTACTTCTGGGCCGCGCCGATGATCCTGCCGTTTCTGAAGGACCGGCCGCTCGTGCTGCGGCGCTATCCCAACGGCATCGAGGAGCAGGCGTTCTTTCAGAAGGACGCGGGCAAGGACGCACCGGAGTGGGCGAAGACGGTGTCGATCGCGTCGGAGGATCGCGGACGCGTGGTGCGATACATTCTGGCGAACGACCGCGCCACGCTTCTGTACTTGACGAATCTGGGTTGCATCGATCACAACCCGTGGTCGAGCCGCTATAACGATCAGGAGCATCCTGACTACATCTTCTTCGACCTCGATCCGACCGAGGGAACGCCATTCGAGAAAGTGGTCGAGTTCGGGAAGCTATTCTTGAAGACGCTGGAGAAACTGGAGATCAAGGCGTTCGCGAAGACTTCGGGCGCCACGGGCTTCCACATCTTCATTCCGGTCGAGCCGCGGTACACGTTCGAGCAAGCGCGGCTATTCGTCCAGTTTGTCTCGGCAACGGTTTCGAAGAAGCACCCCGGAGTCCTGACGTCGGAGCGCACGGTGAGGAAGCGAGCGCGAGGTTCGATTTATGTGGATGCGCACCAGAACTCCCGCGGGCAATCGCTGGCGAGCGTCTATTCGGTGAGGGCGTTTCCGGGCGCGCCGATTTCCACGCCGGTTCAGATCAACGAGTTACGGGGCGACTTGCGTCCAGAGAAATGGAGTCTAAAGACAATTCGACGCCGCGTCGAAACAGCCGGCGACCTTTGGGCTGATTTCTGGAAATCGCGGCAGCGGCTCGAATCGCTGCTCAAGCACTCCGACGGAGAAGTCTAGCTCCCAGTCTGTTTGCGCCGGTGCCTGCTTCCTCTGCCGGTGCGACGCGCACGCCCAGATGAATCGTAAAGTTCGTACCGAAGTCATAGTGGACGATCTCGATATGGTCCTTGCAGTCGCTGGGAAGGTAGAAAGACTCTCCGCAATGGGGACAAACGACCTTGCTTCCGAGGGTCTCGTCCATTTTCAACCTCCGCAGAGCATTTCAACGCCCTCGCTGGAAAGGGTCCAAGAGCCAGCCCCGTGCGATTACTCCAAGAGCAACGAAAGAGCGGGGAGGAGCCGCTCGGAAGTCACGTCTCCTCCCCATGTTGGTCTTAGGCGGACCGGGGGCGAGGCGATGCCTTCTCAAGTTCGCTGACGAGAAAGTCCGCCGCGCGCGGAGCTATGGGCGACTCGGGCCCTCTGACGATTTGCCACGCCGTCAGGTGTTGCCCGTAGAGAGCGTCGTCGGCATCGTTATCTGGATGCAGCGTAGCTCCTTCGAGAGAGACGCCCGCGAACACGCCGCGCGAACGCGAATAACTCAGGATTTGGGTTCGCATGAACGCATCCGTATCGGCTTCGGCCGCTCGGCCAATCGGGCCTGCGGCAATGGTAACGTCTCCGCCGAGTTTCACCTTGCTCTTCAAAATGCTTCTCACCCCATCCTCGTTCATGATGAGAAGCACGAAGTCTGTCGCCTGGCCTCCGGCCTGGAAACCGAAACTAATGCCTTCCAGGGCGTACATGGCCGGGGCTCCCCACGGGCCGGTGAAGTCCTCCCCCGTGCGGCAGACCATTGCGCCGCGGCCGTAGCTTCCGCCGACGACGAAGGCGCCCTTCACTACGGATGGCAGCACGACCACGCACTTCGTCCGATCCAGAAGACTCCGGGGAATGTCGTCCGGCGCGGTCAATATCTGGTGGATGACGGTGCCGGCCGCGCGGAGACGGCGTTCCTCATCCCTTTGCGCCGATGCCGCCGGCGCAAGGAGTACGAAAGCCAACGACGATGCCAACAATGCCCCAATTAGTTTTCTCATCTCACGAATTCCTTTCTCGGGATTTCCCGATTGCTACGGGGTTTCATATCGTCGCGTCAGGCGCGCCGTACCAGACCGCCCAGAAGAGCGACGAGGAACAGAATCAGGAAAATGAAGAAGAGAATCTTTGCGATTCCCGCCGCCGCAACCGCGATGCCCGCAAAACCGAAAACGGCTGCGACGATCGCGATAATGAAGAAGGCCAGGGCCCAACGTAGCATGTTGTTCCTCCTTGGCTGAGGTGCGGCCCGGAAAAGCGCCCGCACGGCATTCAGCTTGATGGTTTGCGGTGAGGCTCTCAATACACAGTGATGGGTATTTCTCGGAGCAGGAGGCTAGGGATCGGACGAAGACGGTCGCAGGTCTCTACAGGGAAGCCCGTTCCAAACCTACAGGAACTACGGGATAGACCTCACGGGAGGAAGTTTGGTTGAATGGCCGACGAGGTTGGGAATGGATCGAGTTTTCATAACCTTCATAACCTCTGTTTGTCCTGCTGAGCCGTCCGCTTCGAATGCTCTCCGAACTCACTATCTGATCGCCCCCGTCGGCCGATTTCATCACCACAATTCACACTCCTCCCCGTAGGCGAAGCGGACGGCCGGCGGAGCATCGGGTGCCCGATTTTTCGGGCAACGCGAAGGGCCGCTCAAGCGTCTTTAACCACAAGGGTTGCCGACCGGCGGCAGGCAGGGGAAGCAGCCCGGAGTGGAGGGAGACGCTCTGAAAATATTTCCGGTGAGCTCTGCATTTCTGCCGGGCGGCAGTTAGCTTGGTTTTGGTGGTCTTGGGACCCCGGCATTCTCCGGAACCTCAGGGCAGGACATGGGTTAAGGGTAGCCGAAGGATATTCTGGTGATATGGCAGCGCAGATGCAGGTATGGATGGTCGGTTGTTACATGGAGGTGTTATCGTGGGGTCCACATCCGTTGACGTATCTCCCCGGCGCGACGTCCGGGCAGGAGGGGGTATGAAGACCCTCCGCATTCTGGTGGCGGACGATCACGATCTCATGCGGCGAGGCCTGAGGGCGTTGCTTGAGTCACGCCCTGGGTGGACGATTTGTGCGGAGGCCCATACCGGAAGAGAGGCCGTTGCAAAGGCGGAAGAGTTGCGGCCGGATATCGTGATCCTCGATATCACCATGCCGGAGCTGAACGGCGTTGAGGCGGCGAGAAGGATTCTGAAGGCGTCTCCAAACACCGAAGTGCTGGTTCTTTCGGTTCACTACTCGGATCAGCTCATTCGAGACATTCTCGAGGCGGGTGTTCGCGGCTACATCGTGAAGTCCGATTCCGACCGCGATCTGATCATCGCCGTCGAAGCGCTAGCGAACCACAAGCCTTTCTTCACGCCTCGCGCGACGGAACTAATTCTAACGAATTTCAACAACAAGGGCGGATCGCCTTCTGAGGTACCGGAGGAGGTCGGCCACCGGTTGACCTCGCGCGAACGGGAAATCGTTCAACTTCTGTCTGAGGGCAAGAGCAGCAAGGAAGTCGCCTCGATGCTGAGCATCAGCGTGAAGACGGCCGAAACGCATCGTGCCAACATCATGCGCAAGCTCGAAATCCATTCCGTGAGTGAGCTTGTGCGCTACGCAGTGCGAAATTCGATCATCGAGCCGTGACCCAGACGCGCCGCTAGGATTTCACGAACCGTCAGCCGAGCGTTTCTTGCCGACTGACTCGATGGCCGGCACCAGGGCTCGCCAGATTGTGGATTTCGGGATAAAGCCCTGGGCTCCTGCTTCCGCGATCAGTCGGGCCAGTTCGGGAGATTCGTGCTGGCTGACGATCAGAATCTCCGATCCAGGCACGGCCGCATGGATCAGCGGTGTGGCCTCGATGCCGTTCATTCGCGGCATGCTGATGTCGAGCAATATTACATCCGGCTTCAACTGCCTGGCCTGCTCGACGGCATCGAGCCCGTCGGTCGCCTCGCCGCACACGGTCCATTCAGCGTGCGTTTGCACCAGGAGGCGCAGCGAATGCCTCACGCCGGGATGATCGTCCACAATCAGGATCCGTAGCGACCCCATGCCCCAAAACATGCGCCCGTTCGCCGCCCGACTCCATACAAGGGTCTAGGCATTCGGTTGGGGAAGGTTCTGGTAGACGCGTTCAGGCGTTCTGACCGGGCTAGTACGGGATCAATTGGTCCAAGGAGCTATACCTGTCGTCTCCTGGAGCGCCATTCGAAGGCCAGCAACGCGACCGTACACACGATCGAGATGGCGCCGCCGGCAGTTCGGTCCCACGTGCGACGGAAGGACAAGTCGAGCTGATGCGGGCCTGCCGGCAGGCGCAGGACCACCTCGGCTGTTTCCGGGAGCCGTTCGATGGCCGCGTTTCGGTCGTCGATTCGCGCGCTCCACGCCGGATAGTCCACCAGCCTCAGCGCCAGGGCGAGTGGCACCGCGCTGTTCACCGAGACGATTCGCCGCTCGGCGGTCCACGTTTCGACATGCAGCTCGACGTCTCGTAGAGGAACGCTTCTTTTGAGATCGGGGCCCACTTGAGCGAGCAATGGAATCGGCTCCGACGGCGACTCCTCTGAATCAGGGCTCACTCCGGGCAGTTGGTACCGGTCACAGCCGATCGGAGTGTACTCGTCGGTGCCTTCATAGCCGAGACCGGAGTGTACCCATTGGGTGAGCGTGGCGAAGTCGTCGGTGTCCCACCACGTGCCGCTGGCGATGGCCGTGCCTGTCGCTCCGAGAAGCACCAGGACCGCTATCCACAGCGTCCACTGCCTTCGTGAACGCCCGGCAGCCGCTGCGGCAAAGAACGCGAACGGAACGGCGAGCGCATCCAGCCATCGCCACGGGAACTGAACGAACCGAAGCTCTGGTAGCAGGCGCCAGAGGATTGCGCTGGGAGAAAACATCAAGATGGTCGAAGCCAGCGCAAGGGCGAGAAGCGTCCACCAGAGTTGCGGAAAATCGCGGCGGCGCCGCGCCGTGAAAACGCAAAGAACGCCGGTGATGAGCATGAGCCCAAGCGCGAGGCTCGAAACCTTCCAGTTGAACAGAACGAATTCGGGATCGCCTCCCGAGGTGAAGATGAAATTGCGCTCGGGCCGAAGATTCCCGGTTATCGCCTGCGTGACCTGTACCCAGCGCCGCTCCCATGCGGCGGGCAAAATGTAGAAGGCAGCGAGGCCAAAGCCCGTGGCCATGCCTGTCGCGCCGGCGAGCAGCGTGCGCAGACTTCGGGTCTGGGCCGCGCTCACGGCCAACAAGAGCGCGAGTGAATACGACGCAATCACGGCTGCAGGAGCGTTGCATAGCCAGATGGCGCCGAACACCAGAGCGAGGAGGGGAACGCCGCGCCACCCCTCGCGCGCGACGCGCAGCGTAGCTAGAATCAGCAATGGGAAAAGCGCCGCGGCAAGCAGCTCGGCGAAATCGCTGCGGTAGTAAGCCAACAAGAGATTGTAGGGATTCACCGCAAAGAAGACGGCGGTGGCGACCGCCTGAGGCGGCGAAAGCCAGTCACGCGCGAGCCTCCACATCGCCATACCGGCAGCAACGAGCGTGAGCCAGATATAGGCCATCGGTGCAACAGGAACCGGAAGGCTCGAAGTGAGCGCCGCGCCCAAAATCCACGATGCGGGCGGGTAGAAGATGAAGCGAGGCTCGCCGTAGCCCCAGTTGGCCCATTCGGCCCAGCGCGGATACAGAATTCCCTCGCGCCACTGCCCGGCCACGTCCAGCCAGGATGCAACGTGAAACTCAAAGTCGTGGCCGGAGGCGTTTTCAAGAAAGAACATCGGCGTCACGACGGCGGTTGCCGCCAGGGCGACCAGAAGAAGTGGGGCGCGCCAGGTGCGCTTGCGGTGGTGCAGCTCCGGCGCTGACTGTGGCGATGCCGGTTTCGTTGTGGTTTCTTCCCGAATGAACCTGGCTCCGACTCGCGGCTGTGAGAATACAGAATGCGGCTTTCTGGCGCTACCGATAACCGCGCTCCCTCATCCAATGTCTTGCGGCCCTCATTGCCAATTCACGGCGGCAGCGGGTAGAGTAGTTTGCCCTTGCCTCAGTGAACTGGGAGAAGGGTGCGGCGGCACTGCGTTGCAGGTTTGGTCCCCTCGAGATTCGAGGAGTCATCCGGAATGACAGCGGAGGAACGGCGGCAGCGGGACAACGTCGAGCGCGAGGTGCACTGGGGCCGCTGGGGCCCGTACCTTTCCGAGCGCCAGTGGGGCACCGTTCGGGAGGACTATAGCCCGGACGGCGACGCCTGGAATTATCTTCCCCACGACGACGCCCGGTCGCGCGCGTACCGTTGGGGCGAAGACGGGATCGCAGGAATCTGCGACCGCCATCAGCACGTCTGCTTTGCGATCGCGTTGTGGAACGAAAAAGACCCCATCCTGAAGGAAAGGCTCTTCGGCCTCACCAATAAGCAGGGGAATCACGGCGAAGACGTAAAAGAGTATTACTACTACCTCGACGCGACGCCGACGAGCGCGTACCTGAAGTATCTCTACAAGTATCCGCAAGCTCCGTTTCCTTACGATCAGTTGATCGCCGAGAACGCCAAGCGCACGCGTCAGGATCCCGAGTATGAGTTGGTGGACACGGGCGTGTTCGGCCAGAACCGCTACTTCGATGTCTTCGTGGAATATGCGAAAGCGACGGCCGAGGACATTCTGGTTCGCATCACCGCCTGGAACCGCGGTCCCGATCCGGCCCGGCTTCGGCTGATACCCACGATATGGTTTCGTAATCGTTGGGACTGGGGCGACCCTTACGAGAGGCCTCTCGTCCAGCGGGTTGACGGGCCGGCGGGCGTATCGCTTCTCGAATTGTTCGAGTACCACTATGGAAAGAGGTGGCTGGCGATCGAAGGCGCGCCCGAATTGCTCTTCACGGAAAACGAAACGAACACGGAGCGGCTCTACAGCGAGGCAAACCGCACGCCGTACGTGAAAGACGCGTTTCACCGGTACCTGATCAAGGGCGAGGTCGCCGCGGTGAATCCCGCTATGAAGGGAACGAAGGCGGGGGCGCATTTCGTTTCGGAAATTGCCCCGGGCGGCAATTGGACCGTGCACCTGCGGTTGACGGACCGCGACCTCTCGAAGACTGGCGAGAATGCTGGTGACCTCTTCGGCTCGTCGTTCTACAAGGTCTTCACGGATCGCCAAAAGGAGGCCGACGAGTTCTATGCGTCGAAAATCTTCGGCGGCGCGAGTGCGGACGCGAAGCTGGTGCAGCGCCAAGCGTTCGCCGGCCTTCTGTGGTCCAAGCAGAGCTATCACTACGAGGTTCGACGCTGGCTTCAGGGCGATCCCACACAGCCGGCGCCGGATCCACGCCGCCGCTACGGGCGCAATCACGACTGGCAGCACCTGTACAATTCGGACGTCATTTCGATGCCCGACAAGTGGGAGTATCCGTGGTACGCCGCCTGGGACCTGGGCTTTCACTGTGTTGCGATGGCGCTGATCGATCCGGAATTTGCGAAGGCGCAGCTTCTCCTGTTTCTTCGCGAATGGTACATGCAGCCCAACGGGCAACTCCCGGCATACGAGTGGAATTTCTCCGATGTAAATCCGCCCGTGCACGCCTGGGCGGCGTGGCGCGTCTACAAGATTGCGGCGCGCACGACGGGCCGCGCAGACCGTAATTTTCTAGAGCGCGTCTTCCACAAATTGCTGCTGAACTTCACGTGGTGGGTGAATCGGAAGGATCCGGAGGGCAAGAACGTCTTCCAGGGCGGCTTTCTCGGACTCGACAACGTCGGAATGTTCGACCGGTCGCAGCCGCTCGGCCCCGGCCAATTCATCGAGCAGTCGGACGGGACCAGCTGGATGGCCATGTATTGCCTCGACATGCTGTCGATCGCGATGGAATTGGCGCACGAGGATCCCGCTTACGAGGATGTCGCGAGCAAATTCTTCGAGCACTTCGTCTACATTTCGAAGGCGATGAACGACATGGGAGGCGAAGGGATCGGCCTATGGAACGAGACGGACGGCTTCTACTACGACGTCCTGCACAGCAGCGACGGATCTCACACGCCGCTGAGAGTTCGCTCGGCGGTGGGATTGGTCCCGCTGTTCGCGGTAGCCACGTTCGAGCCGGATGATCTCGAGGGCCTGCCGGGATTCCGCCGCCGCATGGATTGGTTTCTGAAGCATCACGCCGACGTCGCGGACCACGTGGACATGAGCCGCCGGTCCGAAAAAGGCGCTCGATTGCTGCTCACGATCGCGAACCGGTCGAAGCTCGAGCGCATCTACCGCTACGTTTTCGATGAGAATGAGTTTCTCTCGGATCACGGAGTGCGCGCGCTTTCCAAGTTTCACAAGGATCACCCGTTCATGCTGAGTCTGGACGGCGTCACGCACGCCGTCGATTACGAGCCTGCGGAATCGACCACCGATCTCTTCGGGGGCAACTCGAACTGGCGCGGGCCGGTGTGGTTTCCGTTGAATTTTCTGCTGATCGAGTCGATGCAGCGGATTCACTACTACTACGGCGATGAATTCAAGGTGGAGTGCCCCACGTCGTCGAACCAGCGCCAGACGCTGTGGGAAGCGGCCAGCGATCTCTCGCGGCGGCTCTCGCACATTTTCCTGCGACACGAGGGACGGCGGCCCGTTTACGGAGACGCGGCGCTTTTTCAGAACGATCCCTTCTGGCGCGACCTGATTCTCTTTTACGAATATTTTCACGGCGAAACCGGCGCGGGACTCGGCGCCAGTCATCAAACCGGATGGACTGCGCTCGTGGCGAAACTGATCGAGCAGAGCGGCGAATAACCGAAGCGCTCACGCGCCCGCGGCGGGCCGGCTTACCTCCACAAATTCAATCAGGACTTTTCCGCCTTCCGGCGTGCTGACGAGAAAGAAATTCACGCGCGTTCCGTTCGCTCCGTCGCGTGTTGAGCGATAAAGTGGCTGGATCCCGAATCGCTTCTGGAGAGCTTCCGTTGCGCGATCGACGTCCCGGACGTCGACCTCAACTTGCTGGATGCCTGCGCCGAACTTCTGAAGATAGCGAGCGATTGCACCGACGCCGCCGGGATCACGGCTCGTCAAGATGTCCAGCCGGATCCCGCCTTCGAACTCGAGCTCGAATTCGTTTGCATCCTGATCGGTAGGCACATCGGCCAACGGCGGCGATCCGTTCGCGGAGCGAATCTGTTCGAATCGATTCGGGGAAACGGCGACGCCAACGGTGATCAGAGGCGCCCCCGCGCGCAAAGCGAACTGTTGTGCCAGGTCTGAGTCGGCGAGCCACGTCTGTAGAACGCCGCCGGCAATATCTGAGCCTTGGCGAAAAATCTCTGCCGCCGCGCGCTCGCGCGTCGCTGGATCGGCGTCTGATATTTGGCGGATTAGCGAAGCGACGTCTTGACTAGCCATGGCAGCGGAATTTCCCGAAGCGGTCAGAGAGAACTGTGAGGAGGCTGGATCGCATTGACGTTTGACAGCGCGATACGCGTGGTTTCTCCCGGCTTCACGGTCACGGGGACATCCCAGCGCGGCCTCACGTCGCCCACGGTCGCTGCAACATCCAGCGTGCTGAGCCAGTACGTGCCCGGCTGAATTCGGCTCAGCAGGCCTTCTCCTTCCAGATTTGTCTCCGTCCGAGCGACCAGGTATTTCGACTGTGCGAGTTCAATCGCTTGCCGCTGAATTTCGGGTTCGCGCTTGCCCACCAGAATCGCCCACTTCGTGCTGGGATCCTTCTCGGCAAGGGTGAGATCCATGCCGTCCTTGCTTTGAGGATTCGTTTCGATGTAGTGCTTGATCGCGTCACGGTAGTCGCTCAAAAGCCTCTGGTATTTCGCCGGATCCTTCTTCTCGTCTGACGGCTTGTATTTCGGCTTCGGAAAATCCACCGACCGGCCGCCCGCGTTTCGATCCATATAGGCTGTGTAGAATTCAGGAACGGCGAGGATATCCGCGGGAGTCACCTTCCCAACGAAGTCGTCGCCCGAGAGCTGCGTCCAGTGATTCTTCTTCATCCACGCCTTCAGCTCGTTTGACACGTCCAGCTTGTCGATAAACGCGTCCATGTCCGGCTGAGGATATGCCGCGGCCACTTCTTTGGAAATCTGCTCGAAGCTCTTGCTCAGAAGGTAGACGGGGAATCCGCGCACCGGCTCTTCCAGCCCACCGGACGGCATCGCTCGTACGACGAATGCCACGGAGCCGGTTTGTGCCGAGACACGCGGAGCGGCCACGCAAGTTGCAAGCAGCGCCGCGAGGAGAACGCGCTTCGCGAGGTTCACGGCGTCATCGTAGCAGAAGGAAACTGCCGTGGATACGGAGCTCGAGCGAGATTCGTTCGCATGACTAAATGCAAGAATCGAGCGGCGAGAGCCCACGGCTCGCAAAAGTGCGGAAGGAACTGGAGCCCCAGGGCTCAGTACAGGTGGAAGGTAACTTCGATGATTTGACGCACAGGTGCCGGCCGGCCGTCCGGACCAAGCGCAGGCTTGAACCGCCACGCGCGAACCGCCTCGACAGCCTTCTCGTCCAGCCCAAGACCGAGGCCTTTCACGACGTGAATGTCGGTTGCGCGGCCATCAGGCGTGATAATCGCGATCAGCGAAACGGTCCCTTGATATTTTGCCTTGACGGCTTCATCCGAATACTGAGCCGGTGGGCAGTACAGGCAGGCGGGATATCCGTACCCGCCGGTTCCGGCATTGTAAACGCCGCCACCGGTGCCGCCGCCCGAGCCGGGTCCGACGCCTCCGCCACTGCCGCTACCAACTCCGCCGCCGCTCCCCGAACCGATTCCGCCACCGCTGCCCGGTCCATTCGAATCGCTGATAACCTTCGACAGCGGATCGCCCCAGTTGTTCATGTTCGGGCTCGGGAGATTCAGTTGCGGCGGTCCCGCGACGGTCGGCCGAACTGCAAACTGCGGCGCCGCCGGCGGATGCACGGATGGCGATGCCAGTTGGTCGAGGGAGAACTTGGGGAGCCTGCCTTTGCTCGCTGGAATCGGATTGTGCTCGCCGCCGCCACCGCCGCCCCCTGCCTTCTTGGTTCCTGGGGCCAGCTTCGGCAAGTACGGAGAAATCGCGGTGATGTCAACGTTCGAATTCGCCTTGGTGATCGCTGGTGACATGATCTCCGGTAGCAGCGGCACGATAATCAGCACCAGAACGGCGACGTGAATGGTCACCGAAAGGGCTTGCACGCGAGTGAACTGCGTGTCTTTGGTCCAGATGTCCTTGACGGGAACCGGCTTGCTCGTCACCTGAAGCGGAGGCAGCTTCTTCGGAAACAGCGCGTCCCGCACATTCTGCCAGAATCCCGCCTGTCTCCAGTCGACAAGCAGATCCGAGTTGACGCGCTTTGGCGCCGGGCGGAACAGTTCCTTTATGTTCTCGCCCATCCCCGCGCCGAAGCTCGGCATCCGGAACGCCGTCGCCTGGCCCGGCCGAATCTTCACGGGCCGCTCCGTCAGAAAATCTCTGAGATTGGAAATAAGGCTTGTCAGCGGGGATTCGTGCACGCGCGCCGGCAGCCGGCCCAGGTGCAGAGCGGGCTCCGCGCTAGCGCGTTGATCGTGATGCAATCTCGAACTAAAGTCTTGCATAGCCGTTTCTGGCTCCCGCGCCGCGAGTATACATAACCTTAGACGCTTAGCGTCCAAAAAGGATGTATCAGGCTGGGCGCGGCTGACATGCTTCCTGATTCATTGTAACATACGATGCCGACAACAAATTCTGAGTTTCCTGGATTGGATACGGCAGAAGGGCAGATGAGCTCGGCACGATGGCGAAAACCCTCGACCTGAAGAGTACCCTCAACCTCCCGCGAACCGACTTCCCCATGAAAGCGAAATTGCCCGAGCGCGAGCCGGAGCAACTCGCCGCCTGGGAACAGATGCGCCTTTACTATCGCATTCTCGATTCGCGCGCGGACGCGCCCCTCTTCGTCCTTCACGATGGGCCGCCTTATCCCACGGGCGAAATCCATATCGGCACCGGCCTGAACAAAGTCGTCAAGGACATGATTGTGAAGTCGAAATCCATGGCCGGATTCCGAGCGCCCTATGTGCCGGGCTGGGACTGCCACGGGCTCCCGATCGAAACCAAGGTCGAAAAGGAGCTTGGCGGCAAGACGACGAAGGTCTCCGCCGCCGAGTTTCGCCGCCGCTGCCGCGAGTACGCCTCCCGGTACGTGGAGGCTCACAAGCGCGATTTCCGCCGGCTCGGTGTTTTCGGCCAGTGGGACAAGCCCTATCTCACCATGGACCCGGGCATGGAAGCGTGTACCGCTGGAGCCTTCATCGACTTCCTCGAGAAGGGCTACGTCTACCGCGGCCTCAAGCCGGTCTATTGGTGCATCTACGACCGCACGGCTCTCGCCGAGGCGGAAGTCGAATACGAAGATCACACCAGCCCGTCCGTCTGGGTGACGTTTCCTGTTGTTCCCGACGAGAAATTGCGGACGCTCGGATTGACCGCTGACGTCAGCGCCCTCATCTGGACCACGACTCCCTGGACGCTTCCGGCCAACCGCGCGCTCGCGTTTCATCCCGAATTGGAATATGCCGTCGCCGATACGCCGATGGGCAAGCTGCTGCTCGCGAAGGAGCGCGTCAGCGCGCTCGGCTCCGACCTCGGCCTTGAAGTGCGCGGCGTCGCCGGCGGTTGGAAGGGCCGGGAATTCGAGGGCGCGAAGTTCCGGCATCCGTTTCTCGACCTTACTGTTCCGGGCGTTCTCGCCGATTATGTCACGCTCGACCAGGGCAGCGGTATCGTCCACACCGCGCCCGGGCATGGCGCCGAGGACTTCTACACCGGGCAGAGATACGGCCTCGAGGCCTACGCCCCGCAGGACGACGACGGCCGCTTCACCGAGGGCCTGCCCGAGTACAAGGGCAAGACCGTATTCGAAGCGAACCCCGTCATCATCAACCTGCTCAAGCAGCGCGGCATGCTGGTCGGCGAGCGAAAGCTGGCCCACAGTTACCCGCACTGCTGGCGGTGCCACAATCCCGTGATCTTCCGCGCCACCGAGCAGTGGTTCGTTTCCATGGACAAGCCGTGCGGGGAGCCCGACCCCCGAATTACCTCGGTCCCCGGCGATCAGGCTCGCAGCCTCAGGGCGCGAGCGATGTTTGAAGTTCAAAATGTGAAATGGAATCCGGATTGGGGCATGGCTCGGATGAGCAACATGATTGCCGAGCGGCCCGACTGGTGCATCTCGCGCCAGCGGTTCTGGGGCGTGCCTCTGATCATTTTCTCGTGTGAGTCCTGTGGCAAGCCGCTGATGGATTTCAAGGCGCTCCGGCACGTCCTGCCTTTCTTCGAGCGCGAAGGGGCTGACGCCTGGTTCACGCATTCTGCGGAAGAATTGCTTCCTCCGGGCACCAAATGCCCGTGTGGTGCGTCGAAATGGAAAAAGGAAGAGGACGTGCTCGACGTTTGGTTCGATTCCGGTTCCACGAATCTCTCCGTGCTGAGCGAGAAGGACGGCACGTGGCCTGCGGACGTCTACATGGAAGGCCCGGACCAGTATCGCGGCTGGTTCCAGAGCTCGCTGTTGGTCGCAGTGGGCCTGCGGGGCCGCGCGCCCTATCGCCAGGTGGTCTCGCACGGGTGGACGCTCGACGAGAAGGGTATCCCGATGTCGAAGTCGCTTGGGAATGCCGGCGACCCGATGGAAATCTGCGCCAAGTGGGGCGCGGACGTGTTCCGCGTATGGGTTGCGTCGCAGGATTTCACGACGGACGTGCGCGTCTACGAAGCGATGATGCAGCAGCTCGCGGAGGCGTACCGCAAGATTCGCAATACGTTCCGCTTCGCGCTCTCGAATCTTTTCGATTTCGATCCGGCGCGCGATCTGGTGCCGGATTCCCGGCTCTGGGAGATGGACGCATGGATGCTTCGCCGCACCGGCGCGAAAATTCGCGAGTGCCGCGAATGGTACGAGAAATTCGAGTTCCACCGCGTCTATCACGCGCTGCAGGATTTCTGCACCGTCGATTTGAGCGCGTTCTATTTCGACGTGCTGAAGGATCGCCTCTACACGTTTGCGCCGAATAATCCCGGCCGCCGGTCGGCGCAGACCGCCGTCTATCGCATTGCGAGCGCGCTCGTTCGCCTGATCGCGCCGACTCTGACGTTCACGTCCGAGGAGGTGTGGAAATTCCTGCCGCACGCCGCGGGCGAGCCCGAAAGCGTCCACATGGCGCTGTTTCCCGCGGCTGAAGGATTCGAGCGCGCGCTGGACGAAAAGCGCTCCGCCGAGTGGGATCGCCTGCTCGCCGTTCGCGAGGAAGTGTTGAAAGTGCTCGAGCCGCTTCGCGCGGCGAAAACGATTTCGGCGAATCTCGAAGCACGAGTGACGCTGAGCGCATCCGGCGAGTTGGCCGCACTGCTTCAGAAGCAACTGAGGCACCTTCCCCCGCTATTCATCGTCTCTCAGGTCGAATTGGCGCCCGGCAGCGGCGATGGCGCGTCGACGAGTGGAATTGAAGGATTGCAGATTCGAGCCGAGCGCGCTCACGGCAAGAAATGCGAGCGCTGCTGGAATTACTCGACGCACGTCGGCGAAAGCGCCGACTACCCTACACTATGCGAACGCTGCCTCGCCGCTCTCGAAGAAATTGAACGCGATGGCGGTATACTGACGGGGAGCGCCAAGCCCTGATGTCCTACTCCCCTTACCGCAATGGTTGGTACCCCCTGGCTTTCATCGCGCTGGGTGCGCTGGTGGCCGACCAGGTGAGCAAGTACGTGGTCGAGAAGTCGATTGCCGCCGGCACGCTTCCGATTGCGGTCATACCGGGACTCGTGAATCTGGTGCACACCAGCAATCCCGGCGTCGCGTTCGGGCTGGGCGCCGATTCCACGGCGCCGTGGATGGCCCCGGTGCTGATTCTGTTTTCAGTTGCCGTGATTGGGCTTCTGATATGGCTGCTTGCCACGAACCGCGCCGGAGGCTGGTGCGGCCAGTGCGGCCTGGCCCTGATTCTTGGCGGAGCCGCGGGAAACGTGCTCGATCGCGTTCTGCGCCAGAGCGTCACGGATTTCATCGACTTCTACATCGGCCGCCATCACTGGTATACGTTCAACCTGGCTGACTCGGCCATCGTCATCGGCGCCGCTCTGGTGGTCCTGGAACTGTTTCGCGACTGGCACCATCCCAGCCACGAGCGCGCCGGACAGAGCGACGTCTAATCAGCGATGCACCCGATCCTCTTTCAGCTCGGCTCATTCACGATTTACACCTACGGCGTTCTCGTCGCCGCGGGCGTCGTTCTCGGCCTGCTGTACTCGCGGCGCCAGGCCTCGCGAGTGGGTCTCGATCCCGAAAAAGTCTGGAACATGGGCATCTACACGATCCTTGCTGCGCTCGTCCTGGCGAAGGTGTGGCTGGTTTTCAGCGCGTGGGACTACTACATGGCGCACCCGCGCGAGATCTTCAGCATCGCGACGTTCCAATCGGGCGGCACTTTCTACGGAGGCATCGTCGGCGCCGCGGTGACGATCGTTCTGTATGCCTATGTCCAAAAAATGCCGTTTCTTTCCGTCCTCGACGTTTGTTCCGCGGGCCTTCCCCTGGGCCACGCCATCGGGCGGCTGGGATGCTTCTTCGCGGGCTGCTGCTACGGCAAGCCGACCACGATGCCCTGGGGCGTCACGTTCACCAATCCGACGGCCGCCCAAATCGCCGGCACGCCTCTCGACGTCCGCGTGCACCCCACACAGCTCTACGAGGCCGCTGCGGAATTCCTGAATTTCCTGATTCTGGTTTGGTTAGGCTCGCGCCAGCGCTTCAAGGGGCAAATTCTCGGGACCTATTTCCTGCTTTACGGAGTCGAGCGCGGAACGATTGAGTTTTTCCGCGGCGATCCGGGGCGCACGATGCTGTTCCACGATTCGGTCTCGCTGATGCAACTCGCGAGCGTCGGGCTCATCCTCATCGGCGGGTTCCTCTGGTACCGCGGCCTTCGCGGCGCCTCGCCCGTCCAGCCGGCAACCGTCCCCGCCCACCGCTAGTTTTGCGACAGCCTCAGTCTTGGGGAGCTTGCGCCACGGTCGCCGGATCGCCCGTTTGATGCTCGATAATCTGGAACAGCAAGAACGCATGCACGGCGTCCAGAGCTTGAGCGTTCTGCGTTGCGATCCTTACGCGGCCGCCGCTCGCGGTCTCTTCGAATCGATACCGAATCTCGCTGTGCAGCCTGACCATCGTCGGCACGCCGGGCGGATTCGTGGCGTGAATGAACATCGGCGCATTGAAATTGCCCTCTGCAAACATCGAAGCGATGTGTGAGAGGTGCATCCGGATCTGGTCGCGGCTCGCCGTGTCCTTCGGATCGTTCGCTTCGACTTCGATTGCGCCGCCATCCTGATAGAGGTGGAAATGATGGGTGGTCTTGGCCGCGGGGAAGCCCATCGCTTGATCGCCGCGATGGGTCATTTCGTCATGGTGTTCGGCCTGACCGGCCGCGCCCTGTTGTTGGCAGCGAGCCGGCGCGCCTGTTGCCATGCAAATCGCGAAAATTGCGACGTATGTTGCGGCGAATCGCATTGTCTCGTTCCTCCATATTCTGCGGCAGATTTTCCAGAAGCCACGCCGGTTGACCCTTCTGTGCTCGAGCAATCCGCGCGCTCCAGTCTCCCAGGATCTCCTGGAGTTTGCGGCGCATTGCCTTCAATTCTTTGATTTGCGAGTCCACCTGCTTGAGCTTCGATTTCGCCGCCGCAAAGACGCCTCGACACGGAACCCCGCCACGATCGCGCACGCGCAGGATCGTCGCCAGTTCACCCAGCGAAAATCCCACCTGAAGCGCCCGGCGAATCAGCCGCACGCGGTCAAGAGACTCCGGCGGGTAATCGCGGTAACCCCCGTTCGTGCGGGGAGGGGCCTTGAGCAGGCCGAGCCGCTCGTAATGACGAATCGAGTCGGGACTGATTCCTGTTCGCTGCGCCAGATCGCCGGATCGCATCGTTTTCGAGTCTACACCTTGGAATCCATTCCAGAGTCAAGCCCCGCTCTGACCCGGTCAGATTGGCAGCGTTCGCACCCAGGACGTTGCCAAGGCGCGCGATTGAAATGCGCCTGCGATGTTGCTACGGTCTCCTGGGGGCAGCCCTGAAAACTCCGACCGAGCAATTCGAGTTCACCGTTCCCGAGGAACATGCCGGCCAGCGGCTCGACCGCTTCCTCACCGCGCAACTTCCCGAGATGACCCGCTCGCGCGTCCAGGTGCTCATGGACGAAGGGCGTGTCCGCGTCGACGGTGCTGCGCTGAAGCCGTCGCACCGCGTCGCCGCCGGCGAAGTTATCGTCGTTGAGATTCCGCCCGCGCCTCCCGCAGGCGTTGAGCCCGAAGAAATCCCGCTCGACGTGCTCTATGAAGACCGCGACGTCGCTGTCATCAACAAGCCCGCCAACATGATCGTGCATCCCGGCGCAGGAGCGGACTCCGGCACGATGGTCGCGGCGCTTTTGCACCGCTTCGGTGGCATGGACGGATTGTCGGCGGTCGGCGGTCCCCTGCGTCCCGGAATCGTGCACCGGCTCGACAAGGGGACCTCCGGCGCGCTCTTAATCGCGCGCACCAATCCCGCGCACAAGAAGCTCGTTGACGAATTTCGGGATCGCCGCGTGGAGAAAACGTATGTGGCGCTGCTCCACGGAAAAGTGAAGGGGGAGTCGGGACGGATCGAGATGCCCATCGCGCGCGACCTTCGCCGCCGCTCGCGCATGACGGCCCGCCGCCGCGAAGGCCGCGACGCGCGCACCGACTGGCGCATCCGCCTGCGCCTGGGAGCGTTCAGCTTCGTGGAAGCGGATTTGCACACGGGAAGAACGCACCAGATTCGCGTGCACTTTTCGGCGCTCGGATGCCCCGTCGTCGGCGATACGCTCTACGGTGCGCCCCGGCAGGAGCGCGCAGGAAACGAGTTGCTGCCGCCGCTCGCGAGGAACTTCCTTCATGCCGCGCGCCTCGCGTTCGAGCATCCGCGCACGGGGAAGCGCATGCAGTTCCGCGCACCGTTGCCGCTCGAACTCGAGAATTATCTTCGGGAACTGGCGCGAGCCACCGGAACCGCCCCTGATTTGGTTGACGCTGCCTTGAAGGAGTTCCTATAATTGCGGTTGTGAGATTCGCGCTTTTGTCGCTTGCGATTGCGGTGCTTCTGGCGCTCTCGGGGGCGACCGCGCGCGCGCAGGACACCGCTCCCCCTCCGCCGGCTCAGGCGCAACAGGGCCAGGCAAAAGAGAGTCAGACCCCGTCGAAACAGCAGAAAGAGCCGCCGAAAATCGTGTCCACGACGGGCCTCGTCCATCTGGTCGCGACCGTGACGGACCGCCATCGCAATTTCATCACGGACCTCCAACAGACCGATTTCAGGGTCGTGGAAGATGGCGTGCCGCAGGAAATTCGCTTCTTCGGCCGCGAGACCGACCTGCCCCTTCGCATCGGACTTCTGCTCGACACCTCGAACAGCATTCGGCCCCGCCTCGAATTCGAACAGGACGCCGCGATCGATTTCCTGAGCAACGTGATTCGCCGCCACAAGGACGAAGCGTTCCTGATGACTTTCGACAACTCGCCCGAGGTCATCCAGGACTACACCGGCGATATTTCGGAGCTGACGGATTCCATCCGCAAGCAGCGCGCCGGCGGCGGAACGGCGCTCGACGACGCCATCTACATGGCTTCGGAAAAGCTCACCAACGCACCGCTCCCGGCGGGCACCAGTCCGGAGATTCGGCGCGTCCTCGTGGTGATCAGCGACGGCGACGACAACCTGAGCGATCACGCGCTCAGTGAGGCGCTCGAAGCGGCGATGCGCGCCGAGGCTTCGATTTACGCGATCAGCACGAACACGGATTGGATCGCCATCGACAATCCGGACCGGCCGACCAAATATCACCTCGACCCGGGCGACAAGGTTCTCGAACAGTTCGCCCTCGAAAGCGGCGGCCGCGTTTTCTTCCCGTACAAGGTGGACGATCTGGCGCAGTCGTTCGTCGATATCGGCACGGAGCTGCGCAGCCAGTATTTCATCGCCTATTCGCCGTCGAATCCGCAGACGGATGGGCATTACCGGAAAATTGAAGTGGACACCGACCGGAAGGGGCTCGTTGTTCGGACGCGCAAGGGCTACTACGCCGCGGCGCCTTCTTCTCCAACTCCTGCCAGCAAGTAGAAAAGAATCTCAGCATCAACGCGGAACTGCAAGCGTCGCGCCAGACTGAAGGTCAGATTCCCACGCCTCCGCGCGGCCTGTCGCGGCGAACGGCCCTCGTATCCTGCATCGGCTCGGACTCGCATTCGATGGCGATCGTCGTTACGGGATGATCGGGCGGCTCCTTGGGCAGGCCCATGAACCGTACACGGAACTTTTCCTGTTCGAATTTCACCGGCTCGTTCGTGGCAAAGAGTCTCGCTGATTTCACGGCAGTGGTAAGTCCGCCGAGGGCCACCGTGTCTCCCGGCCAGAAGTGGACGTGCATGTAGAGCGTGTTGCCTTTGCGCGTGAACCCCGCGAAATTCGAGCTGCCCACGTGGCAGACATCCGCCCCGTAAATCGTCTCGGAGTTGCGCGACATCCACTGCCCGACCTCCGTAAGAATCCGCACGGAATCATCGGGGATCGAGCCGTCGCCTCGCGGACCGATATTCAGCAGGTAATTTCCTCCGCCGCGCGAACATTCCACCAGGTTCCGCACCACGGTCTTCGGGCTCTTCCAGTTGTCGTCCGCGCGCTGGAATCCCCAACTGTCGTTCATCGTCATGCAACTCTCCCACGCGCGTCCGCTCTTGGCAGAGACGATCTCCTGCTCCGGCGTTGAGAAGTCGCCCGGCAGGCCGTTGCGGTTGTTGACGATGATGTCCGGCTGCAGCCCGAACACCATCTTGTTCATCTCCTCGGACTCCCAGCCCTTCGGGTCGAGCGGCCAATCCACGTCGTACCAAAGCACGTCGACCTTGCCGTAGTTCGTCATCAGCTCGCGAATCAGCCCGTGCGTGTATTCGACGAAGCGCTTCCGCGCGTCGTCGTCGGTCGCGCAGCGCGCGCCATCCGGATGGTGCCAGTCCATCAGCGAGTAGTAGAAACCGAAGCGCAGGCCTTCCGCGCGTGCCGCTTCGACGTATTCGCGTAGCACATCGCGTCCCGCGGCTTGCTTGGACGCGCAGTAGTTCGTCAATTTCGTGTCGAAATTGCAGAAGCCTTCGTGGTGTTTGCTCGTCATCACCATGTATTTCTGGCCCGCTTGTTTCGCGAGCTTGGCCCACGCGCGCGCCGAATTTCGAACCGGATTGAATTGCTTCGCAAGCTGCTCGTACTCGTGAACGGGAATGCCTTCGTCTTCCATCGCCCATTCGTGGCGTCCCAGCACGCTGTACAAGCCGAAGTGGATGAACATTCCGAATCGCGCTTCGTGCCACCACTGCATCCGGCGGGCGCGGTCGGCCTTGACGGCGTCCGATTCCTGCGGCTGGCTCTCCTGTCGCGAAGCGGCGCGCGCGATGGCAGCAGACGGGTTCGCCGCGAGGGCGGCAAGGGACGCTCCCGTTCCCGCCAGCCAGTCGCGCCGCGTGATCCCGCTCTTCGAGTTTGCGCCGGACGGTCGGTTTCGTTTCATTCGTTCACCTCGTGTGGCCTGAATTGGACTCCCTCACATACATCCGGCGGGTGGCGGCGTCAAGCGCCAACGGAGAACAGCGCGGGAAAATCGAAACGTGTTTTAACCGATGCGGCGGCTAGCGGACCGGTGCGTAGTAACCTCGGCGGGCGAGCAGCTTCACGTCCGGGCGATTTACGTCGACCTTGATCTTCCGGAACGTGCCGTCGCGCTTGGCGTTCGTGGGATAGTAGCCGATCAAGTATTGCGAGCGCAGCTCTTCCGAAATCTGATCAAAGGCTTTTTCGAGCGACTTCTGGCTGCGGACTTCAATCTCGCGCCCGCCCGTATCCTCGGCCATTTTTCGCGCGACGCTCGCGCCGCTGTATCCGAGTCCCATGCTCATGTAGAAGGGTTCGTCGGAGAGCCGCAGGACATGAATCACAGTGTCGGAGCGTTGCGCAGACTCGATTGCGTCTTGCATGGTCAGCTTGCTGCCGGTGTCTTCCGCGTCGGTCAGGAGGATGATCGCTTTGCGGCCCGCTTCGCCCGACAGCTGATCGTGGCACGCGGCGTAGACGGCATCGTACAGATCGGTGCCGCCGTTACTGCCCGTCGGCACCGTGCTGGGAGTGACGACGCCGCCGCTCGATACCGCATTGATCTGAGCCGTGCGAATCGCGCGCTCGAGAACCGCCGTGTCTTCCGTAAAGTCCGCCAGCAGGTTGAGGTCGAAATCGAAACTGATGATCATGGCCTCGTCTTTCTTGCGCATGATCTCGTGCACGAAACGCGAGGCGGTGTCCTGCTCGGCGCCTAGGATATTCTGCATGCTGCCGCTCGTATCGATCAGGATGCCGAGCGTGATCGGCATGTCCGCTTCCTTCGCGAAGAAGGCAACTTTCTGCTCCTGGCCGTCCTCGTAAACCTTGAAGTCATCCTTGCCCAGGTCGGAGATGACGCCGTTGTGCTTGTCGCGCGCCGTCACAAAAACGTTGACAAGGTTGGTTTGAACCTTCAGAGTTTGCGACGATTCCGGCGGCTGCTGCTGTTGCGGAGGCGGTGCCGGCCGCTCCTGCGGTTGCCCGGCGCCTCCGGGATGCATGGGGCCGGCGGTGGATTGCGGCGGCGCACCGGACGCGCTCGGCGCCAGCGCGTTGAGCGCCGCATAGCTCGCGACGGCCAGAGCCAGTGTCACTGCAGCAACGCGGGTCAATCGCATTGTATAATTCTCCATGGACGCCGTTCCGAGAAGTACGATGCGCCGAACGACCGGGTGGATGTTCGGGTGAAGACACCGAGCCGACCGATGCACAGACGCGGAAAAGCGCTTGCTAACACGCAGCCGCAGGTCCTCATGACTCGAATCCTTTTTGCATCAGTGGCGCTCCTGCTCCTCAGCGTTCCGGCGGGCGCGCAAGCCACGGCTCCTCAGCATGCCACCCCCGGTGTACCTCCGCAACAGCAGCCCGCGCCGCCCCAGCAGGACACGCGCACGCGCATCGTGTCGCGCACGGAACTCGTCATCGTTCCGGTGACGGTGAAGGACAGCCGCGGCGACCTCGTCGCCGGGCTCGAACAGGACGAATTCCGGGTGTACGAAGACGGCGTCGAGCAGAAGATCATCTTGTTCGACTCGAATCCCTTCCCGCTCTCGGCCGTGGTGCTGATCGACAACAACCTGACGACGAAGCAGGCCGAGCAGGTGCAGAGAAGCCTGGTTTCCATCTCGGCGGGATTCGGGCCGAGCGACGAAGCCGCGGTGATGACCTACGAGGAATATCAGGACGTCGTGTCGGACTTTTCGAACAACAACGACGACCTTTTCACGAAGCTCAAGCGGCTGGAGCTCGGTTCGCGCTCGACGGCGATGGTGGCGGATCCCACGACGGCGGGCCCCGTGATCAACGGCCAGTCGCTGCCGAGCGCGCAGGGGGTGCCGATTCACGGCTCGGCGCGCCCGGCGAACAACACCGCGCTCGACGACGCCATCTTCGCGGCGGGCCAGATGCTGAAAAGCCGGGGCCGCGACCGGCGCAAAATCATTTTCCTGGTCTCGGACAGCAGCAACTCGCGGCACAACGAGCACACGTACGCGGAAACGCTGCGGTCGCTTCTCGCCGCGGACATTTCCGTGTATTCGATTTCCGTGTCGCACACAATTCCCGGAAAATCGCTGTTGCAGCACGGGCTCGGACAGGCGGACAAATACGCGTTCGAAACGGGTGGCGACACGTTCTACGCTTCGAAAGAGGATGACCTCGACCGTTTGTATTCGTCGGTGACGGAAGAAGCGCGCAACCAGTACACGCTTACGTTCTCCCCGCACGGCGCCGACAAGACCAAGGACTACCACTCGATCGAAGTGCGCGTGAAGCGTCCGGACCTGAACGTCTCGGCGCGCGAAGGCTACTATCAGAGCTCGCTGGGCGTCGCGCACTGAAGCGCGGCGAGAAAGTGTTTCGCGTCCGCAATCGCGGCGAAAGTTTTTCTTCTTGACTTCAACCGCCAGCGCATTTATAGATGAACGAGGCGAGTGAAGCGCGGTTCGAGATTCGATTCGCGTTTTTCTCGCGGGAGAAACTTCACTGTAGTTCATGCGCGGAACCAGTTGAGGCTTTGAGTTCGGCTCAGGGCTTTCAAACGAACGGGGCGGTAGCGAAAGCAGCCGCCCCGTTTTCTTTTCGGCGTGGACATTTGTCCGGGGATTTCCAAGTTCAAAAGAGCATCCCTGTTTTCGGTTTCGGCATTGCGGGGCGAATGGAAACCAACTGTTCGTGCGCGGGACAAAGCGGCTTGTAATCACACGTCCCGCAGCCATAGCCCGGATTCGGCGGGAAGTCCCGCGCGCGAATCGAGTCCGCCACTTCGTTGATTGTTTGTTTGACGGCGGCGAGCGCCTTCGCGTCGCGCGTGGTGGCGACAGCGGAGTTCGTCATTAGGTTGTAGAAGATGAGGCGCGAGGGCTCGAGCTCCAGAATTTCACGCGCCGCGAGCGCGTAGATGCCGAGCTGGAGATCGTCCGCCGCCTTCTTCGGATCCTTCGGCCGGCCCGTCTTGTAATCCACGATTTCGTATTCATTCTTGCCGATGCGGTTCACCTGATCGATGCGGCCGGTGACGATAATTTCGTGCTTCAGCGGCAGCTCGAATCTTTTCTCCTGATGCACCACGTCCGCCGGCGCGGCCGAATAGGTTCGATAAAACGCCTCCAGCTGCTCGCGCCCGGCCTTGCGATATTCCTCCTCGTGGTAGGCGTCCGGAAATCCCGCTGACGACCACTCGCGGCCGTAAATCGCGAGCACGTCCTCGAACGGAACCTTACGGCGCTCGCGCAGGTCCGCGACGAATTCCTTGACCGTGGTGTGCATCACGCTGCCAAACGTGGCCTGCGCGTGCGGACCGCCGCGGATGCTCCAGAGATACTGGAACATGTATTTCATCGGGCAGCTCCGGTACGCGCTGATCGAGGAGGCGCTCAATTGCAGCGGCTCGGGCCGCGGAGGATGAAACGCCTTCGCCCACAGCGCGACGCGCGAGTACGCGCGCGTATCTTCCCGGAGTCCGCTGAACAGGTACGACGGGTCGGCGGAATCGGGCGCGGGGCCGGCGGACTCCTCTGCGGGCGGCACGAGAACCTTGGGCGATAGCTGCTGCGTGTCCGGATTTCGCGCCTTCTGCGACTCGAGGCAATCCTCCAGAAATTGCGATTGGCGTTTTCTCTTGTTGATCACCGCCGAGAGCGTGAGCCGCATTCTTGCCCGTGTGAGCGCCACATAGAAAAGCCGGCGCTCTTCCTGGATGTGGAAGTCGCCCTCGGGCCTCTCCTCCTTCATCAGGTCGGCAGGGAACTCGAAGAACGGGCGCCGCTGCGAGGAAGGGAATTCGTTCCGCGAGAGGCGCAGGACGAAAACGTGCGGAAACTCGAGGCCCTTCGCCGCATGCACGGTCATCAGCTCGACGGCGTCCTCCGCCGGATGGTCTTCGAGCGTGATGTCGCCGCGGGCCTCGCCAAAATAGTAGAGGTACTCGAGAAAATCGCGCAGCCGGTTCGGATCGTTTTTCCGCTGCCATTCTTGGATGAATCTGGCAAAGCGGTCGATGTAGTAGCGATCCGCTTCCGACGGCAACGGCGCGATCTCCAGCGCCGCAATCAATTCGTCGAGCAGTTCGACGGCGGTCTTGCGGCGCGCGCTCTGGCGCAGGCGCTGCAGCAGATCCCCAAGCTCCTTGAGCCGCGGGAACTGCTGCTGGTTTTCGTCCGATTCGATTTCGTCGGAAAGCGGACGGCGATGATTCTTGTCCGCGCGCTCGGCGAGACGCACCAGATCTCGCGGTTCGAGCCCCCAGTACGGCGCGGCCAGAACGCGAGCGCACGCGACGTTGTCGGAGGGCTGGCCGATGAGCCGAAGCCACGCCAGCAGATCGCGCACGACCGTGCTCGAAAGAATCGAGAGCTTGCGAATGACGAACGGAATGCCGCGGCGCTGCAGCGCGCCGAGCAGAGGCTCGCGGTGATTGTGCTTGCGATAGAGCACGGCCATGGAGTGCCAGGGCGCGCCGGATTCATGCAGGCCGTCGATTTCGGACGCCACCCAGTGCGCCTCTTCGAATGCATCGCCGAATTCGACGATGCGAATCCGCTCGCCTTCGCGATTCTCGGTCGTCAGCCGACTCTCGGGAAGCAGCGGCGATTGCTCGTTGTTGCGGATGACGGCGTCGGCGACTTTGAGGATGCGTTTCGTCGAGCGGTAGTTCTGCGCCAGCCGGAGAACCAGGTCGCGCGTTCCGGGACCGGGCCCGAGCGAGCGCACGCCGCAGAACCGCTTGAGGAAAATCGTGAAGCTTCCGTACGACGCGCCGCGGAAGCGGTAGATGGCCTGGTTGTGGTCGCCAACGGCCATGATGTTCCGGCGGTCGCCGGCGAGAAGCCAAAGAAGCTCGAGCTGCGCGATATTCGTATCTTGAAATTCGTCGACGAGGATGTAGCGGTACTGGCTGCGCATCTGCGCCAGCAGCTCTTCATCCTTTTGGAGCAGCGCCACCGCGTCGGCCAGCTGCGCGCCGAACGTGGTCAGGTTGCGCTCGCGCAGCAACTGCTCGCTGACGCAGAAGGCGCGCGCGAGCTCTTCCTGCTTTTCGAGCTCTTCGCGGGCGATGGCAAGCTCGTCGGGCTGGAGCGCCTTCTTATGCGTTTCGAGGTCTGCGCGCCGGCTCTCGACGAAGCGCCGGTAATCGTCCGGGGTAACGAGCTCGTCCTGGCAGCGCGAGAAGAAAGTGACGAAGTCGGCGAGGAACTCGCTCGGATCCTGAAGCCGCCAGAAATACTTGAGTTCGAGCCGGCCGATATTCCGCCGCAGAAGGATTTTGTGGTCCAGCTCGTCCAGCGGCTCGACCTTGGAATTGGCCGAGCGGAGGATTTTCTGGAGGCAGAATTCATGGAACGTGCTGAGCCACACGCCTTCGGCGCGCTCGCCGATGGCCTTCACGACGCGATATTTCATCTCGTTCGCGGCCTTGTCCGTGAAGGTGAGCGCGAGGATGTTTTCGCCGGCCAGATCCGGATTCGATTCGAGCAGGTAGCGGATGCGTTCGGTGATGACGCGCGTCTTGCCGGTACCGGCGCCGGCGACGACGAGAAGGGGACCGTCACCGTGCTGGACGGCGGCGCGCTGCTCGGGGTTCAGGGGGAAGCCGGACTCCGAGGCTTCGTGCGAATTGGAAGTGGACGCCATGAAAGCGGCCCGACCGGGCATTGTACCAGAGTTTTGGCAGGGCGAATATAAGGCGAACGAAGTCGGGAACCCGGAAAAGGGCGTTTTGTTGCGATTAGAAAAAGCCAGCAGCCTTTGTTTCCAACAAGATAGCGATGATTCTAATCCGCGACTGTTGCGATTAGAAATTTGAAAATGGGGGGATTCTGTGTCGGAAGGGCGAGGCTAGCGGCGCACCCCGCCACGCCGGCCTCGCGGGCCGGCTGCCGCAACGATCAGCATCGGATTCGGTTGCGCGTTCGTCATCGAGGCCATTTTATCATGCGATGCAAATCGCATTTCGCGAGCGCGTCCGCAAGCCTTGGCGGCTGTGCGGGTTACAGCATTCTAATCGATACACGTGTTGCGATTAGAACGGGAATTTGCCACAGAGGCACCGAGCGCACAGAGAAGAGCCTAACGGCACCGAAAAGGAGACGACAGGGGCCCGAGTAACGGCCACTCCCGTGGCGATATAGCTGCGTTCCGCAGTGCTCGCCCAGCCTCGGGTCAGGCTTGGAGGCGGAACGATCCCGCCATCAGTGTTTGTCCGTCAGGAGGGCGCAATTGGCAACGCATTGCACCGCCAGCATCTCGATTTCGGCCTTCTTGTGATTCGGGACGCTCCCGCCGGGCTCGGGACCGATGACGAGTGATTGGGGGCCATCGGCAGAGTTGAACGTGCACTGAAACTCCAGCTTCTGGACGCCGCGCTGCTGGCAGGGGCTGTTCTGGAGCGCCGATTCGAGCCCACCCGGATTGGAGTGCAACTGGTTCGCGACTTGCGACGGGAGCATGGCAACCATCATCGGCACCGGCGATTTGACTTTGATGCTGACCTGGTCGGCGTCGTGGTCGGGGACGAACCCGCCATACACTTTGAGAAATGAAGTGAGTTCATACTTTTCCTTGACGCGACTGATCCACTGAAGTTCGGGTTGCACGCAGTTCTCGACGCAATCCCACCTGTAATACTGGACGTGAACATCGTTGGGAGACATGAAGCGATGCGTGACGGAGCCCTGCCCGGTCAGCATGGTCGCGATGCCTGCGCCGGCGGCTCGATCCGTCTTGTTCTCGGGATTGAGAACTGCGCCGAGCCCCGCGAAGACCGCGCGGTCGGGATTGTTTCGTTCGTCGAAGATAATGAGTGTCATGGCCTCGGCGGGCAGCTCGCAGACGTAGGTGGTCTGGGTCACATGCTGCGAGGGACACAACTGGCGAAGGCCGGCGATCTTTTCGGGGTGCTGCAGGGCGTCGTTCCATTCGTCGGCGTCGGCCAGAAAGATCGTGACCGGTTTTTCGGCCTGGATGTCCACGTGAATGTTGCCGCCGGGAGCGGTGGGCCGGTACGTGCGTCCCGCATGATAGTTGGCGGGATCGAGCCGGACGCTCTCGTCATTCGCCGGAAGCCACTTGAAGACGCGCTGCTGGCCAAAGCAGGGTCCAGAGAGGGCAGCGGCGAGCACAAAAAGGAACAGGGCGCGCAGGTTGTTGGTTTTCATGGTGCTTCCATTTTGGGCGTGACACAGTCTCGGCGGCAAGGCTTCGGGGCGAGTTTGTGGCTTTGGAGATACTTGTACGAAAGGCCAGATGGCCCAGAGCGGCGCCGCGGCTCTTCGTCCGGTTCAATCAGCAGGGAATGGCCGGGAGGCTAGGAAGAATTACGTCGGCGCGCGCGCTTGGCGCGCGAGCGGATGTAGTGGAACCGAACGAGGTAGATGTTATTGCCGCTGCCGTGCTTCGCGATCTTCAGCAGGTCGAGGACGCCGAGAAATCCCGACGCGCGCGCCAGCTCCGGCGTGATGTCCGGGAACGCGATTGGCTCGATCGAATCGACTTCAATCCAGCCTTGCTCCATTGGGTATCGCCCGCCTACTTTGACGTGAGGGCGCGTCCAGATGCGGACGCTGCACGTGATTTCGCCGCGGCGGACTCCCTCGCGAAGGCGTTTGGTGAACACCATCCGCAAAGCTTACCACGCCGCGTTTTCGCGGACTTGAATTCGGCGCGAGGCTTCCGGGTGCACGCTGGGCCGCGATTCCGGCTGTGGGCGAAGAAAGAAGTTTTGCGGGGGCCGTTCTGATGTACACTCGCGTCACCTGTAGTCCGAAAGCCAGCCAGAATGGAGCTTAGATGAAGAAAAAGGCATTGGTCGCGGCCTGTGCTGCGTTGTTTGTTGCCGTTGTAGCTTGCTACGCGGCCGGCGACGCGTTCATAGGCACCTGGAAGTTAAACGAAGCGAAATCCAAACTCACCGCGGGAGGGCAAAAGAACTCCACGGTGGTCTACACAGCTGCAGGGGACAAGGTCACAGTCGCAATCGACGGAACGGATGCCGACGGCAAGCCTTACCACAGCGAGTGGACGGGAATGTACGACGGCAAGGATTACCCTGTAACCGGTGATCCGACGATCGACACGCGGGCATACAAGAAGGTCAACAGCCACACCCTTTCCATTGCGGGCAAGAAGGACGGCAAGGTGACCCAGACCACGCGTGTCGTCGTTTCCGCTGACGACGGCAAGACGCGCACGGTTACGTCCACAGCCACGGACGCGAAGGGCATGAAGATGTCGACCACGGCGGTTTACGACAAGCAGTAACGACACAAGTCGCCAATTCCTGAGGGGCCGCGCGTAAAGCGCGGCCCTTTTTGTTTGCGGTGGCGACGCCATTCGGGAACGAATTGACCGGCCGACGGGAGACCGGCTTCAGACGTTCCGACGGCGCGCGCCCATCAAGCCAAGCAGACCACCGCCAATCATCACCAGGGTGCCAGGTTCGGGGGCCGGCGTGGTTTTGTCGGTCGCGGTGATGTCGCCGAACAGTCCAGTTCCCGATCCCGTCAGGGAGGTCCCGGCGGTGAAGTACAACGCGTTCGGGTCGGCGTTCGAATAGCCGTTTCCGAATTCCAGCGCGAGGAGGCCGCTGTTGACGATCGGATTCCCACTGACATCCTCCAGCGTGCCGAGGAAGGCGCCGGTGACGGGGTCATACGCGTTGATTTCACCGTTGCCGAAGTTTCCGATCAGCAAGTCGTTCGAATACTGGCCGAAGTTAGAGGAGGCCAGGGTAACGCCCCACGGGTCGTTCAGGGCGCCGCCGGTGGCGAGACGCTGGAGAAGATTGCCGTTGGCGTCGAACACGTCGACGATGCCGGTGCCGGGCACGGGAAGGTGAGTGATCGAGTCGACCTGCACGTACTCGACATACAGCTTGCCGTTGATGTTCTGGATGTTGAACGGCGCGTATCCGGCCGGCAGATTTGGATCGAGAAAGCCGCCCGGGAGCAATGTCCGAGAAAAGCTCTTATAGAAAACGTCTATTGCCCCGGATGCGAAATTCGCTGCGTAGAGGTAATTGTCGGAGCCGTTGTTCGCCAAGGCGAGTCCCGTGTATGACGCGCCCTGGCCCAGCACTTCTATTTCAGCATTGGTCCCGAGAGCTCCTCTCCAGCCGTCAATGTCGCCTGAGAGTGTCGCGAAGAGGAAGGCGTCACTGTTGAAGTTGCTCGAGCCGGCCGAATTGAAGACTTGCCCGGTCGGGTCAGAGGAAGGAATGGAGACAACGAGAGCCACTTGTGTGCCGTTGCCCTGGTAGAGGGTGGCGACACTGGTGCCTTCGTCTGAGACCCAGAACGGGCTCGTCGCGCTCGCCGAGATGCCCCATGGATTGACGAGGCTGGGATCCGTAGTCGTCGCGCCGGAAGAGTTCGAGACAAGGTTCGTTTGAGCGTACGCTGTGTCGGCGTGAGCCGGAATCGGTACAAGCGCCAGAACGACAAGCAACATCAGGGCGGACACGAAAACTGACGCCAGGTTCCTGGTACTTGGGTGCATGTCCTCTCCTCGGTCGAAGAATCCGGCTTCGGGCGGGGGCCGAAGAAGGCGGATTGCCCGTTTGGGCCTTTCGCTGGGCCGGGATTATACGCCCGATTATTCCAAAGGAGGGGCTTTTTCACACCGCTGGCATCGCCCACGACCGACGGAACCGAAGCCGCCGTCGAATTATTGACCGGGGCGCGGGCACCTATCCCGTGATTGAAATTCTCCGGTCTGTGGTGATATACGTCGTTCTCTTTGTGTGAGCTCTGAGGCGAATGCTGAAAGCACGTTGGCTTGAGCAGATCGGGAAACGCTGTCAGCATCTGCCTTCACAGGTTCGCGCGTCTTCAGTGCGGGCTCTCCTGGCGGTTCTTTACTTTGTCTTCCTGCTTCCGTTCGGAGTCTTTTTTCTCCTGTTTACCGACACCCTCAGCGTCAAGAACCTCCCCGCTGAATGGCTGGATCGCCCCGACGAAGTGTTCGATATCCAGTCGGCGCGAAAGCCATAGCAGATGGATATCCTGGGAGTTTCCTGCTACTACCACGACGCGGCCGCGGCCCTGCTGCGGGACGGAAAGCTGATTGCGGCGGCGCAGGAAGAGCGCTTTTCGCGCGTCAAGCACGACTTTGGCTTCCCTCGAAGTGCCATTCAGTTCTGCCTCGAAACGGCGGGCATCCGGGGCTCTGAGCTCGATTACGTAGTCTTCTACGAAAAGCCGCACCGGAAGCTGAGCCGAATCGCGGCGAGCATCCTGCAGACCTACCCGCACTCGCGGAAGGTGTTCCGCGAAGTTGTGACGAACTGGCTGATGAACAAGTTCTGGGTGGCGAGGACGCTGGCCGCGGAACTTGGAATCCACAAAGACAAGATTCTTTTCTGCGAGCATCACGTGTCGCACGCGGCCAGCGCCTTTCTCTGTTCCCCCTTTGATGAGGCGGCCATCCTGACGGTGGACGGAGTCGGCGAATGGGTGACCGCCACGTACGGCGCCGGCCGCAGAAATCAGATCCAGCTGACCCGGCAAATGAAGTTCCCGCATTCGCTGGGATTGCTGTATAGCGCGTTCACGAGCTTCCTGGGCTTCGAAATCGGCGAGGGCGAGTACAAAGTGATGGGCATGGCGGCCTATGGTGAGCCCCGTTATGTCGACGAGGTCCGGGAACTCGTTGACCAGAACGAGGATGGTTCGCTCACGCTGGACATGGACTACTTCTGCTACCACTATTCGACGGAAGGAATGTTCAATCGGAGGATTCTCTCTCTCCTGGGCGAGCCGCGCCCGCGCGACATGCCCTTCTTCACCAAAGCTACCGGCTTCCCCAAATATTTCGGCACCCGCCCGGCCGATTTCGACGAAGCCGCGCGCCTCAACCAGCACTACGCGGACGTCGCGTGCAGCATCCAGCGCGTGACGGAAGACCTGTTGTTGGGCATGGCCCGGCAGGTTCATCGCGAAACCGGGCTCAAGAGGCTGTGCATGGCCGGCGGCGTGGCGCTGAACAGCGTGGCGAATCAGCGGATCCTGCGCGAGACTCCGTTTGAAGAGCTCTACATTCAGCCCGCCGCGGGCGACGACGGCGGAGCCCTCGGTGCAGCCCTGTGGGTCTATAACACGGTCCTGGGAAAGCCGCGTTCGTTCCAGATGGACCATGCATTTTGGGGCAAAAGCTACTCTCCCGACGAAATCGGCTCATTCCTCGGGAAGAACAATGTTGCGCACCGTTTGATTCGGAACGAAGACGAATTGCTCGAGTGGGTGGTCGAACGCTTGATGCGAGGGAAGGTTGCCGGTTGGTTTCAGGGACGCTTTGAGTGGGGACCGCGCGCGCTCGGCAACCGAAGCATTCTGGCGGACGCACGCAATCCCGCGATGAAGGACATCGTGAATACGAAGATCAAGTTCCGCGAGCCGTTCCGGCCGTTTGCGCCTTCGGTCCTCGCGGAATGCGCGGAGACTTACTTCGATCTGCCCGATGCCGCGCGGCATTTTCCGGCGCGCTTCATGCTATACGTCGCGCCGGTGAAGGAGGACCAGCAGAAGGTGCTGCCGGCGGTGACGCACGTGGATGGCACTGGCCGGCTGCAGACGGTCTTCCGAGAGCAAAATCCTCGCTATTACCGGCTGATTGAAAAGTTCGGGCAGGCGACCGGCGTTCCGGTGGTGATGAACACTTCCTTTAACCTCAAGGGTGAGCCTATCGTGAACACTCCGGAGAACGCCTACAGCACCTTTTGCAGGAGCGAGATGGACTGCCTGGTCCTTGGCGACTTTGTGATCGAAAAATAAAGGCGCTTGAGGACTACGGGCGGGAACACTGCAAGGGTGCCTTCCGTTTCCGGGAGCCACCCCCCAGCGTTGGATCGCCTGTGAAAACGGAACGGTTAGATGATTTTGTACGCATCGCCGAGGATCGGCTTGATGCTCGTCTGCGTGTTGATGCCGGGAATCAAGCGATAGGCATCACCGCTGAGCGGCTTCGTCGCTTCCATCTTCTTGCTCTTCTTCAGACGCTTGGTGGCCTTCTTGCCTCGAACGCGTTTTGCGGCTTTCATAGAGCATCTCCCTTCCTGGAGGATCGTCGCAACTTGGCACGGCACGATATGCCAGCGGTCCCAGCAGTGTCAAGCTGAGCCGACCCATGCATATCAGCGTGCACGGTAATACAAGCAATTCCCGCGCCGAACGCGTTGCCTCACCTGGGCAAGGAGCCGGCGTTGGCGGTAAAGCACTTATCCTGCTTCCGGCAGCCACACAGGCGGACCGAACGGGTCAAGACTGTTGAAATATTTGTTGTTTGTTGAGTTTTTCAATGACTGGCAGTATTCGTTGGTTCCGCCGTCGAATTGACCGGGTTATGGGCCGCGCCTATACTGAGTTTTCCAGTAGTGGCGCTTGCCTCGGAGGAAATTCCATGCGAGAGCCGGTGATCTTGAGCGCGGTGCGGACGCCGATCGGGAAATTCATGGGCGGGCTTGCGCCGCTGGCGGCGACGGAGCTCGGCGCGAAAGCTGTCGCGGAAGCGGTCCGGCGCGCGGGCATCGAGCCGAAGGCGGTCGACGAAACCATCCTCGGCAACGTGGTGCAGGCGGGGCTGGGACAGAATCCGGCGCGGCAGGCGGCGTTACGAGGGGGCCTGGACGCGCGCGTGGCAGCGATGACCATCAACAAAGTGTGCGGTTCGGGATTGAAGGCCGTCGCGCTGGCGGCGCAAGCGGTGACGCTCGGCGAATCGGAAATGGTGGTGGCGGGCGGGATGGAGTCGATGTCGAACTGCCCGTACCTGCTGAAGGGCGCGCGAACGGGCTTCCGGCTGGGCAACCAGGAAATCTACGATTCCATGATCACGGACGGTCTGTGGGACGCGTACGAGAATTACCACATGGGGCAGACGGCGGAGCTGGTGGCGGAGAAGTACAAGATTTCGCGCGAGGAGCAGGACCGGTTCGCGCTCGAGAGCCATCAGAAGGCCGTGCGCGCGATCAAGTCGTGCTTCTTCGGCGAGCAGATCGTGCCCGTGGCGATTCCGCAGAAAAAGGGCGAGCCGGTGGTGGTCAAAACGGACGAATCGCCGCGCGAAGATACGTCGATGGAGGCGCTCGCGAAGCTGCGGCCCGCGTTCAAGAAGGACGGCACCGTGACGGCAGGGAACGCGCCGGGAACGAATGACGGCGCGGCGGCGGTGGTGGTGACGAGCGAGGAGAACGCCGCGCGATTGGGCAAGAAGCCCATGGCGCGAATCATTGCGCAGGCCGTGAGTGGCGTCGAGCCGAAGTGGGTGATGATGGCGCCGGTGGACGCGGTGGAAAAGCTGCTCGCGAAAACGGGCTGGGACCGCGACAAGGACGTCGACCTGTACGAATTGAATGAGGCGTTCGCCGTGGCGGCGATTGCCGTGACGCGCGAGCTGAAGCTGAATCCCGCGAAAGTGAACGTGAACGGCGGCGCGGTCGCGCTGGGGCATCCGATTGGCGCGTCGGGCGCGCGCGTGCTGGTGACGCTGCTCTACGAATTGCAGCGGCGCGGGCTGAAGCGCGGGATCGCGGCGCTCTGCCTTGGCGGTGGCAATGCCGTGGCGCTGGCGGTGGAGAGATAGAAGGCGTGCCTAACTGCTTTTGTTTGCAGCCTTCCGTGTCTTCTGATTGCGGCCCGTTATGGCATAGCAAGGTTTCCACGCGCGGTCCGAAGAGACAGGCCCGACAGCCCTCGGCAAAACCGCGCAGGTGTGGCCTCCCGAACCGAGAGCGACTGGCGCAATTTCGGATTTTGCGTTAGAACTGCGCGGAATGTTTTGTCCCGTCTGCAAAGCCGAATACCGTCTGGGATTCACCCACTGCCCGGATTGCGACGTTGATCTCGTCGAAAACCTCGACGACGCGCCATCAGCCAGCTCGCAGGATTCCGACACCCCCTACGCTCTCTGGAGCGGCACTGACTCGGCGGCCCAGAGCGCTCTTTGTGATGCTCTGGACTCAGCGCACGTCCCGTATCACAAGCGCGAACGAAACGTCGGGATATTGCTCGACTTCACGCAACCGGTCTATGCGATTCTGGTGCACGGGCGCGACCGGGACGCCGCCCAGGCCGTGCTGGAGGACGTTCGGCGCCGCGCGGAGGCGGGAGAGCTCTCGAAGAGTAGCGACGCCACTGAGCAGTTGCCCGAAGACGACGGTGAGCCTGAAGAGGAAGAAGGCCAAACGCCCGCGCCGGATGATATCGCAGAGGACTTTCATCCAGAGGACGCGACTTCCGAGACTTGGGCCGGAGCAACCGTGGAAATGGCGGAGCTGGTGCGTCTTTGCCTCCGCGAAAACGGAATCGGGTGTGTCGTCGACAACTCCGACGGGACGCAGCGCGTTCGCGTTTTGCCGGCGTCGGAGGCGCGCGCGAAGGAGATCGTTCGCGAAATCAGTGAGGGCACGCCGCCCGAGTAGCACGAATGTTGGCGGCAAACGGAGGATGGATGGCAGCGGATGCGATCAAGACGGTTGGCGTGCTGGGCGCGGGAACCATGGGGAACGGGATCGCGCACGTGTTCGCGCGGTCGGGATTCAAGGTGATCCTGCGCGATGTGGAGAAGCGGTTCCTCGATCGCGGGCTCGAGACGATCGGCAAGAATCTCGACCGCGAAGTGAAGAAAGGCAAGCTGGCCGAAGCCGACAAGCCTGCCGTGCTCGCGCGCATCGACGCCACCACGGATGCGTCGAAGCTGGCCGCGGCGGATTTCGTGGTGGAGGCGGTGCCCGAGCAACTCGACCTGAAAATCCGCGTGCTGAAGGAAGCGGACGCGGCGTTGCGGCCGGGCGTGATTCTGGCGAGCAACACGTCTTCGATTTCGATTACGCAACTGGCGGCGCAAACCAGCCGCCCGGAGCGCTTCATCGGGATGCACTTCATGAATCCCGTGCCGGTGATGGTGCTGGTGGAAGTGATTCGCGGCCTCGCGACGAGCGACGAAACGTTCGCGACGACGATGTCGCTGTGCGAAAAGCTCGAAAAGAAGCCGGTGGCCGTGAACGACGCTCCGGGCTTCGTTTCGAACCGCGTGCTGATGCCGCTGATCAACGAAGCCGCGTTCTGCGTGATGGAAGGCGTCGCGACGCCGGAAGCCGTCGACGCCGTGATGAAAACGGGAATGAATCACCCGATGGGGCCGCTCGAGCTGGCGGATTTCATCGGGCTGGACGTGTGCGTCGATATTCTGGAAGTGCTGTTCAAGGGATTCGGCGATTCGAAGTACCGCGCGTGTCCTCTGCTGAAGAAATATGTGGCGGCGGGGTGGCTGGGAAGGAAATCCGGCCGCGGCTTCTACAAGTACTCCTGAGTTTTCCGCGTAGAATTTAGCCTGGGGCGTCTCCCTGCAATCATTGAATTCTGGAGGTTTGTGATGAACCGCCGGATTGCCGGCGTCGTGATTCCGCTGCTCGGGATCCTGCCGCTGGCCTTTGCGCAGAGCCAGTCGACGCAGCAGTCCACCCAGCAAGCGGCGGACCCCCAACAGGCGCAGTCCACCCAGGCCGCGCAATCCGGAGCCGCAGCGCAAGCCGCGCCGCCAGCAGCGCCCCAGGCCGCACCCCCGGCAAATGCAAACGACAAGCTCGTCCTCGAGTTGCCGAGCAATCGCTGGTTCGAAGGCCCGCTGACGCGGGTGACGGTGTCGCCGGACGGAAAGTGGGCGTTGTTCAACGGGCACGGCGGGAAGGGCGACCTGAGCCTGATTTCGTTCAAGACGGGCGCCGACGATTTGTACCGGCGGATGGGTGACCTGAACCGCCTCGACAACGAGGTTTTCTGCGGCACGGGCGTGGCGCGGCTCGGCGAACGCCTCACGGAGGACGGCTGGTTTCTCCCGGAGGACGACGGCGCAGAACTCTCTGCGTTGCCCGCCGATGCGATTCCGATGTGCGCGCAAGACCAGACGGAGCTTGCCTACTACCGCACGGACGCTCCCGATCAGGCGGTATTCCTCGAGGTGCGCGGGCGCTTCCGCGACTACGGCGTTGGCGGGCGAATCACGGCGATGGCGTTTTCGCCGGACGGCAGCTACTTCTACGATTTGCTGTTTCATCCAAACGTCGGCGATTCCTCACTGGTGCGCATCGACGTGAACACCGGCGCTGCGAAAGTGGTTGCCGCGCACCTTGACGCAAGCCCGTTGCCGGGCCGCCTGGCCCTCTCTTCCGACGGGCGAAAGATTTATCTCCCGCTTGCGAGCGACGGCGCGCCGAACAACGAGCAGCGGCACCAGCCGGATGCGGACCGCTGGCTGAAGATTTACTCGCTCGATCTCGCGACTGGCGCGCGGCAACGCGTGATCGAAAGCGCGGGGCAGGACAACGTCGCGCCGACGATTTCGGGCGGGAATCTCTATTGGGTGCGGACCGTGTATCACGACGGGATCGCGCTGGTACCCGCGGCGGGCGGCGAGGCGAGGGAAATCGTGCCGGGAGGCGAACTGCCGATGTGGAGCCCGGACAGCAAGCGCGTCGGATATTTCTACGGCGGCTGGCGGCTGGCGGATTGGCCGCTGGACCTGGACGACGCCGTGGTCTCGATCGACGACCAGGGGAATGTGGCGTCGCAGCCGGTCGTGATCGTCTCCGGGTATCACGAAGATTTCTCGCCCGCGTGGTCGCCAGACGGGAAGTGGATTGCGTGGCACTCGCACCGTTCGCCGAAGCCCGTGCCCGAATACGGCAGCGCCGACAGCACGGACGACATCTATTTGCGGAAAGCCGACGACGTTCATGCGCCCGAAATTCGGCTTACGGATTTCGGCTGGGAGACAGGCCCCGCGTTCTGGTCACCCGACGGGACGAAGCTGCTCTTTAGCTCCTGGGAACACGGGCAGCCGGGAATCGACAAGCTCTTCGTGCTGACGTTCGATCCGGAGATGGGGCGCGTGACGAAGAGCGAGAGGCTGCCGCTTCCGGCAGAGATTCGCAGCGCGTCGTGGGCGGCGTGGTCGCCTGACGGCCTGCAAATCGCGATCGAAGACAATCGCGGCGGCGATAGCCGCGCGCTCTGGACCGTTCACGCCGACGGCTCGCACGCCGACAAGCTGCTCGACTACAAGGGCACAACGTATGACGGCGTGGACTGGACGTCCGACGGAAAAACCATCGTCTACAGCGCGCTGGCCGACGGGCGCTTGCAACTGTTCGTTGTTCCGTCGTTCGGCGGCGCGCCCCGCCAGTTGACTCGCGACTCCGGCAACCTCCTGCACCCGGTCGTTTCGCCCGACGGGAAATGGATTGCGTGCACGCGGCTCGTGCAGTCGAAGCAGATCTGGCGCCGCCCGCTGAACTGACTCAGTCCGCTGCGATTACACCTCGCCGATTGTAGTAAGCTCGTCCCGCCGGGACGCACCCGAGAGGACTTCGCCCATGAAGACGATTCGTCATGCAATTACTCTGATCTTGTTGCTCTTCTGCGCGAGCGCGCTGCTCGCAACCGCGGCGCTTGCCGCCGATGACGGCGTCGCGCTCACTCCGCCGATGGGCTGGAACAGTTGGAACAAGTTCGAGTGCCACGTCAGCGAGGACCTGGTGAAGTCCGCCGCCGACGCGATGGTCAGCAGCGGCATGAAAGACGCGGGCTACCAGTACGTCGTCATCGACGATTGCTGGCAAGTGAGCCGCGACGCCGGCGGCAACATCGTCGCCGACCCGGTGAAATTTCCTTCGGGCATCAAGGCGCTCGCCGATTACGTTCACTCGAAGGGGCTGAAGTTCGGGATTTATTCGGACGCGGGCGTGAAAACCTGCGCCGGCCGCCCGGCAAGCCGCGGGCATGAGTATCAGGACGCGATGCAGTACGCAGCGTGGGGCGTCGACTACCTCAAGTACGATTGGTGCAACACCGGAAGCGAAGACGCCGAAGCCGCGTACACCACGATGGCGCAGGCGCTGAAATCGACCGGGCGCCCGATCGTCTTCAGCCTATGCGAGTGGGGCACGCACAAGCCGTGGCTGTGGGGCGAAAAGGCCGGCGGAAATTTGTGGCGCACCACCGGCGACATTCAGGATCACTGGGCCGGCCGCCAGAAGTGGCCGGATGGCAGTTGCTGCTCGAACGGAGTTCTCGACATTCTCGATCTGCAGGTGGGGCTCGAGTCCTACGCCGGGCCGGGACACTGGAACGATCCCGACATGCTCGAAGTCGGGAACGGCGGCATGACCACCACCGAAGACGCCGCGCATTTCAGCTTGTGGTGCTTGCTCGCCGCTCCGCTGATCGCCGGGAACGATCTGGCGGCGATGTCGCCGGAGACGAAAGCGATTCTCACGAATCGCGAAGTGATTGCCGTCGATCAGGACCCGCTCGGCAGCGAAGGAACGCGCGTGTGGAAGGACGGCGATCGCGAGGTCTGGTCGAAGCGGATGCAAGACGGCAGCCGCGCGGTGATTCTCCTCAATCGCGGCGCCGCCGAGCAGGAGATATCGGTTGACTGGCAGCAGATCGGCTATCCTGCGCACCTCAGCGCCGCTGTCCGCGACCTGTGGGCGCACAAGGATCTCGGCAAATTTACCGGCAGCTTCAAGGCGCCCGTGCCGAGCCACGGCGTCGTCATGGTCACCGTGAAACCTTAGCCCGCCGAGAGCGTTCACTGCGCGGGGCTCAGCCCGATCGCGGTGTAATCGTCGAGGCCCAGAATCCATCCCACTTTGCCGTCGACGGAAATCTGCAGCCACACGTCGCTCGGACGGTCGTGCTCCTCGGGCGGCCCTTTGCGGAACAGCGCCTTCAGCACCTGAACGCTCGACCGCGGACCGACGCTCACACCCTGCGGCGTCGCATTCTCGTCCGGCGACGGATACACATGAATGAAGCCGTCGCCCTCGATGTCCGGCTTCCGTTGATACGGCGGCTGCTGCACCACGTCGAGTTCGCCGGACTCCTGTTGCGCCACGCGAAATTTCTGCCAGTCGATCCGCACCGGCGACACGACGTAGAAATAATTGGTCATCACGTAGATCGGCAGCACGTCGCCCGCGAGCAACGCCTTCGAATTCTTCGCGGTGCCCGGCGGCAGCTTGCCGAGCACGCCGTAGAATTCGAGCGGCTCCTCATTGAGCGCTCGCAGCGCGCCATCGCGCACGCCGAAAAGCTGGATCGTCGCTCCCGTATTCGCGTGCGACGGCAGCCGCGTGTCGACGATTTCGAGCGCCTGATGCTCGCGCCCTTCGAGCAGCGTCACCTCGACGACGTGCCGTTCGAGCTGGTGCATGAACCCGACCGGAAACGATTCGCTGAAGCGCGTCTTGCCGGCGTCGTCCTCGATCTTCAGCGACCGGACGGCTTCCTGATCGTCCTCGTTGCACATGCCGGCGTGCGGCGTTTCCTTGTAGCACGTCACGCTCAGCTTCACCGCGAAGTTGCGCCCGTCGAGCGCGAACGGGCCCAGCGTGCGGACGTAGTGCGTCGCGCGGGGCGACTTCTCGTTTTCCTCTTGTTTCCGCTGCGCTGCCGGCGACTGCGCCTCCTCTTGCTTCTGTCGCGCCGGCGCAGATGCGGCTCCAACAAGCGCCGTCGTGACCCCTATGACTGCGGCCGCAACGTAGCGGCAAATGTAGCGCCACCCTTCAGGGCGGCATCGTGTTCTTCTCGCCTTCAACCGATTCTCCCGCACGAATTGTATCCCGCCCCGCGCTTCTTTCGAGGTTCCAAGAAATGCAGCGCTGCGCGTCAGGGCGGCACCTTGCTTCGATTCACGCGGCAAGGTCACAGTTGTTCCATGAATCATGACGACTCGCGTCCAATGTGTAGTAGGATGCCGCGCTAAATGCCCGCCACCTCTGCGCCAGAAGTCGAAATCAGATCCGCAATCGCGGGAAGCAAACACGCCGCGAAGCGCGCGCCCTTCCTGGACAAGCATTTCTATTTCATGATGTCGCTGCTGCTGCCCGTGATCGTCGCGTACGGCTTCAGCCACACGGTGAACGACAATCTTCTCCACGCGGTTCCGCCGCGGCCGTTGATATTGTGGTTTCATGGCGCGGTTTTCGTCGGATGGCTGTTCTTCTTCATTTTTCAGTCTGCGCTGATTCAGACGCACAACGTGAAGGTGCACCGGCTGACAGGCTGGTTCGGCGCCGCGCTCGGCGCCTCGATGGCGGTCCTCGGCGTCTCCACCGCCATCATCATGACGCGTTTCCATATTCGCCAGTTGCACGCGGGCCCGGAAGCGCCGGCGTTTCTCATCGCTCCGCTCTGGGACATGGCTTCGTTCGGCACTTTCTTCGCGCTCGCCGTCCTTTGGCGAAAGAAGCCGGAGTTCCACCGCCGCTCGATCTTCATCGCCACGTGCGCCGTTACGTCCGCGGCCTTCGGGCGCTTCCCGCCCAGCATTCTGCCGCAACCGTACTTCTACGTCGGCGTGGACCTGCTGATTCTGCTCGGAGTGGCGCGCGACCTGATCGTCAACCGGCGCGTCCACCCGGTGTACCGCTACGCGCTTCCGCTCCTCATGCTCGGCCAGATTTTCGTGGTGTACACGTTCACCCACAACCTGCCCTACTGGCAGAAGATCAGCCACGCCATCCTCGGCTAACCCGCACCCGCGCGCGCCGCTCGCTTGTCCCGGACGCTTTTGATTCCAGGTTTGAACGTAGCGCCGCGGCCTTCAGCGCGGCATCTTCGCTTGCCGCCGCAGTCGCGCCGGTTTATTCCCGTATTGGGAAATACGACTCTCGCCTTTTTGCCGCGCTCGGCTTTCGCCTCGTCTGCTCTCCGAAATACAGTGTTCACTGTATTGCGCTTACTCGGTCCGCTTGGTAAGCTATGTAGTACTTAACTAGTAATTAACTCCCTTGGAGGCGGTCATGGAAACATCCCCTCTGGGCCCGGGGTTTTCCGCTTTTTCTCCGAAGCCAGTTGGTCGAACCACTTTGGCTCGCGTAATCGCCTGGTCCGCTGCTGGGCTCTCCTTCTGACGCTGTCTGCAGCGCTGGCCCAGATTGCCGTCGCGCAAACCGCGCCACCGCCTTCAAAGACGAAGACCTTCCCCGCGCCTTCCAGCCTTCCTGCCGTGGCGCAGGAGCAATTTCTCGCCTACTGGACAACGGAAACCGGGTGGACCAGCGAGTTACAGTTGCGGAACAACACTCGCCAGAATCTCATGGTCACTCCGGCGCTCCGCCTGCCGGGCGGCGCCGAGACGGCGCTTGCAGCGGTCACGATCATGCCGCAGCAGGTCGCCTCCGTCGATCTCGATAGCGCCATTGCCGCTGCCAATGCGCCGCAGCTCGTGGGAGCGTGGGGCTCGGTCGTACTTCGTTACAGCTCTCCCACCGCTGCCTCCCTCTACGCTGCGATGATGCTTCGCCGCCCCGGACACCCAATAGCACTTCATGTGGACGCAGCGGGCCAATGGCAGACCGTGCAGGCAGGTGGACGCGAGGGCGTTTGGTGGCTCCCGCAAACAACAGCCAGCGATTATTTAATTCTGACGAATCGCGGGGATAACGCAATTCCCCTCAGCCTATCGATCTATGACGCCGCCGGGCACCAGAACGGGCAAAGCATCTCCCTCCCGCCGCATCAAACTCTTCGTTACTCTATGCGGAGCCTCGTGCAGTCTGCCGGCTTTGCCGGCTCCTTCGGAGGAGTCAAGATCTCGGCCAGTGCATATGCCGGATCGTTGGACACTCTGCATTTCCTGTTCGACGACGGTGCCGGATTCTCGGCGATCTTGAAAATGTTTGATTACGATCCGAACGCGACGATGCAGGAACGCGACTATGCCGCAACCGGCATTTGGACCCTCCGTGCGCCGATGCTCGCGCTCTCCAATCCCGATCCGGCTCTTGGCTTCCCAGCGGGCACCACGCTTCACCCGCTGCTTTTCATTCGCAACACGACGGCCAAGCCCCTAACTGCATCGCTCCAGTTCAACTGGCGCACAAGCACGGCATCTGGGAAAGTCGCGGGGCCGTCCCTCCAGCTCGCTCCATATCAAACCCAACAGATTGATGTCGCCGCGCTGCAGACTGCGGGAACTCTTCCCCCGGCGGCCAACTGGACATCCGTAACGCTGGTCACGAACTCGAATCCCGACGAAGTTGTCGCCGTGGCTGCCAGCTACGACAGCACCCTGCGTTACGGCGCCCAAACTCCGTTCTCCGATCAGCTTACATTCGAGTGGGAAGGCGGCATGTGGGAATACGACGCCTACCACGATTCCATCATCACCGCCGGGAACGGCGGCACGCAGCCCGTCACCGTCGCCTTCCGAATCTTCTATAATCAGGGAACGAAAAGCTACGAAGTCGACCAGACGCTCCAGCCGGACGACCAGATGTGGATCGATATCGGAAAATTGATTCGCCAGCAAACCCCGGACAAGAACGGCAACACCCTTCCCGCAAACCTTGCCTCCGGCTCCTACCAAGTCCGTGAGATATCCAACAAGGGAGCCGGAACGCTGTTCGAGGGTAAGGTCATCTACGACAAGACCTATGGAAGTGCCACTTATGGCTGCGCTCTCTGCTGCGGCTACGCAACCAGCGGCTACGGCTTCTGGTACGACCCGCTCCCCATCCCTGACCAGGGCGCTGCCGACCAGGGCGTGCAGGCTCTGAACGAGTGCGACGGCGGCGACCTCGAAGACGTAAGCGGCTCGTTCTACGGCTCCTGGACCACCGGCAACTCGTCCATCGCCACTGCGGACTACTACGGCACTCACACCGGCGTCGGTATCGGCTCCACGACCTCGCAAAGCCACGGCGACCTAAACAGCAACGACGTGCCCCAGCGCTGCCCTTTGAAGGCATACAACTGCAGCGGCAACGACAATACGAATCCTGTCCCGGACCACCTCACGGTTGTGGAAGATCAAGGAGGCTATCCCGCAGCGTGCCCCACCACGGGTGTTTATGTTCGCCAGATGCTAATGCAAGTCATCGATAACAATGGCCAGGCGGACGCACAAAATTCGTCGGTCGTGGAAACGCTATCGCCGAACAACCCGACGAACAGCTGCGGTAACGGATCCCCCATCCCGGCCGCCTGCGCGCCCACCGGGTCGACCGGATGCTCTGTCTGTGGCACCGGACAGTTTCTGGATACGATGACGGTGTCCCTGAACTTTTGTGGTTCGGGGATTACCCAAGGCAGCGGCTGCGGATTCTCGGCTACGTCGACTTGGTCTGCGTGCGCCACTTCCGGAACCAATCAAGTCTGGGTATCCCCACGAACCGTGCACAGCAACGGTGTCACCGTGGACGGAAGGTCCACCTCGTGGCCGCCAAACACTGTTTGCAACACCTCTGGGTGCTAACGGCTCCTTAATGTAGGAGTGCCTATCGTGTGGCTCGGTATCATTTCGGCGGCTCCGACGGTCGCTACAGCTCCGGCAAGTCGGCATCCCAACCCTTTTGCTTCGCTGGTGATCCTGCTTGTCCTCACTGCTCCTTTAGCCCACCAGGAGAAGCAGCCGCCGGACACTGGGACAATCGAGGGGGTTGTGCTGGATGATCAGGGCAAACCCTTGGCCGACGCCGTGGTTTACGGCCTGCCCGAAAGAGACATGCGCGACCAGATTCACACCACGACCGACAAAAACGGAAGATTTACGCTCCACAGCGTCCCCGCGGGTGGTATTTACCTTAGCGCGTTCAAGGAGAGCGACTGGTACCCCTACAACTTCTTCTCCTTTTTTCTCACCCCAGGCCAGAAAACCCCCAACAAGGTTCAGGTCAAAGGCGGCCAGACCACTGCGAGCGCGGTAATTCGGATGGGAGAAAGAGCTGCGCGCCTCAATATCAAAATAGAGGATGAGCGCGGGGCTCCTCTCTCAAGTGCCGCCGAGCTTGTCTTCACTCGGCCCGACATGCCTGGCGAATACTCCCGCGGCGTTAACAGCAAGATCTCCTTGCTCGTGCCCCCTGTCCCGTTCACGCTGGCCGTGCGGGCGGAGGGCTACGAACCGTGGCATTATGCCGCGACGCAGGACAGACTGCTCAGGTTAAGGCCCCGCCAGACGTTTGACTTAACTGTCACGCTAAAGCGGATCCGATAATGGCCCGTCCGTGGAGTGCGCCAGGCTTTGCCCTTGGCGGGTGGGCCACCCTCCACCCCGATGAGGCCTCCAGATTTTGCGGGTGCCGCTCGGTTTTTGCAAGGGTGCGAGCCCGTACCCTGGTTCTAGCCGTACTACTCAATTTTTGAACCTGTTCAAGATTCCGCTCCCGTGCTACCGTGGCTCGTTTTTGTGCTGAGCGAAATCGGGTATACGAAGGGGGAGGCGTTGAAGAGGAAGCTGAAGACCGAAGTCGCGGGCAAGTTGGTGATCGATCACCCGCCTTTTCGCCGGGGGTGTAAATGTAGCGCTGCCCTTCTCGCCCTGAGCTCGTCGAAGGGTCAGGGCAGCATCTTCTATCCGGTTCTAATATACAGTTCCGCGATTAGAAATCGCCGTAACTCGTTGAAAACACTAGGCCGGGACCATGTCTAATATACAGTTGCACGCGATGTCAGCAGCCACGGGCCGCTCCCTGCCTCCGCATCGTAATCTGCTCCTAATCTACCCGCTGAAGATTAGAAACGGACTCAACTCCATGAAAACAAACGACAAAAAGTTTCTAATCTATCCTTCACCCGGCTTAATGCGCTCCGGCACGGCGCTCTGGACCTCCAGTCTCCAGCGTCCAGCCTCGAGCCTCCAGAGCCTAATCGCAACAGTTCATTATTAGAACTCCGCCTAACTCATAGAAAACAAAGCCTCGTCCCCAAGTCTAATCGCAACAAAACGCGGTTTTCGTCATGCCAAGCTGCGGTTGCCTCCTCTGTTTTAATCGATACAGAAGTGGAAACAGAAACGCTCGCAACTCATAGAAAACAAACGGCCGCGATCGGCTCTAATCGATACAAAACTCGGGGTAACGCGCTCCGGGCGGGAACAGGCCCTTCTCCCGTCGACCCATCCGTAGCGTCGCCCCCGGTTCCTCTGTGCGCTCTGTGCCTCTGTGGCGAAGCATCGCCGGAGCGTCAAGAAAGACTTTTGCTTTTTCTTCGCCCCATGCTATACTCCCGTTCCAGAAATGCGGGGATGTGGCCTGGCGCACTCTGGTAGAATCAGGCCGCCTGCCGCGGCGGGACCTAAAAAATCAACGCTTAGTCGAGGTGGTCGATGACCGACGAAAAAACAAAAAATCTGGAAATCGCGATTTCGCAAATTGAAAAGGATTATGGCAAGGGCTCGATCATGCGCCTGGGAAGCCGGGACGTGCTGGTTCCCGTCAGCGTGATTCCCACGGGCGCCATCTCGATCGACGCGGCGCTGGGCGTGGGAGGATTCCCGCGCGGCCGCGTGATCGAAGTCTACGGCCCGGAATCAGGCGGCAAGACGACGCTGACGCTGCACGTGATCGCCGAGGCGCAAAAAATGGGCGGGCAAGCGGCGTTCATCGACGCAGAGCACGCGCTCGATCCCGCCTACGCGCGCAAGCTGGGCGTGGACGTGGACAACCTTCTAGTCTCGCAGCCGGACAACGGAGAACAGGCGCTCGAAATCGCGCAGGCGCTGATTCGCTCGAACGCCGTGGACATCGTGGTGGTGGACTCGGTGGCGGCGCTGGTCCCGAAGGCCGAGCTCGAGGGCGAGATGGGCGATGCGCAAATGGGTTTGCAGGCGCGCCTGATGTCGCAGGCGCTGCGGAAGCTCACCGCGATCGTTTCGAAGTCGCGCACGTGCCTCGTTTTCATCAACCAGATCCGCGAAAAAATCGGCGTGATGTTCGGCAACCCGGAAACGACCACGGGCGGTCGCGCGCTGAAATTCTACTCGTCGATTCGCGTCGACATCCGGCGCATCCAGTCGATCAAGGAAGGCGACCGGGTGGTGGGCTCGCGCACCCGCGCCAAGATCGTGAAGAACAAGGTGGCGGCGCCGTTCCGCGAGGCCGAATTCGACATCATTTATGGCGAGGGCATCTCGCGCGAGGGCGATTTGCTCGACTTGGGCGTGATGAAGGGCATCCTCGAGAAGTCCGGCACGTGGCTTTCCTACAAGGGCGAGCGCATCGGCCAAGGCCGCGAGAACGCGCGGCTCTTCCTGAAAGAGAACGCTGAGATTCGCGGCAAAATCGAGCACGAACTGCGCAAGGCGTTGGGCCTGCCGATCATTGGCGGCGAGGAAAACACCAAAGCCGCGGCTGCGGGCGCATCTGAATCGTCGAAGACGGTTTCGATGGCTGCTGCCGCCGCAAAAGGCCGCGCCGCTCGCTAACGCAAGCACGCGGAAAAATCGATGACTCCCGCCGAACGCGAACGAGCGATGACCCTTCTCGACGAGACGCATCAGCGCCTCCTCGGGACGACGCGCGGGCTCACGCAGGCGCAATGGCATTTCAAGCCGGCACCGGATCGCTGGTCCGTGGCCGAGATTGTGGAGCACATCGCCTTCGTCGAGGGCGGGATTCTGAAGGGAATCCAGAAGGCGCTGCCGAAAGAGCCCACCTCGGTCAAGCCGTTCATGGCAGACGACGCGTTCGTGGAGAGAATCGTGGGGCGCGTGGACCGCGCGAAAGCGCCGGATGTGGTGGCGCCGTCGGGGCGGTGGCGGCTCGAAGAATTGATTCCTGAATTCGAGGCGGCGCGAAGGCGCTCGATCGAGTTCGCGAAAACGACGAGCGCGCCCTTGCGGCAACATTCGTACCCGCACCCATTCCTCGGCGAGCTCGATTGTTACGAGTGGCTGCTCGTGATTCCGTCGCACTGCGAACGCCATCGCAGGCAGGCGGAGGAGGTGATGGCCGCCCCCGATTTTCCCCGCGCCGCCGCGGCCCCCTGAATGGGTCCTATGGCGGCCCAAACTAACGTACCGGCCAGAACTGTCCTTTCGGTCAGTTGCCTATTCTTTTGCCAGGCTGGAAAATGATAGAGCTTTCCGATTGCGCGAACGCACGGGATTTCCGTACACTAAGTGGCGCAATCGGGGAAATCCAGCTTCAGGACGGCCAGATTCGCGGATGAGACGGAACCCAGCCTTCACCAATGGAATCGCGGTCCTGTGCCTCCTGCTCTCGGCTGGAGTCGCATGGGGCGGAGCGCCCGCGGCGCACAGTCGCACCTACCGGTCCCGCCGCGCGGTGCGGTACTTCGATCCCGCGAAATATGATGCGAGCAATTCGGACGATCCCGTGGTTCGCGAACTCGCGATCGCCGCGCTCGGACACGAACAGGGCGCCGTGGTTGCGGTGGATCCCTCGAGCGGGCGCATCCTGACGATTGTCGACCAGAAGATGGCTTTCAGCGCCGGCTTCGAGCCCTGCTCGACCATCAAGCCGGTGATTGCGCTGGCGGGTTTGCAGGAAGGCGCGATCACGCGCGACACGATGATCAATGTGGGCCGCCGCCGCTACATGGACCTCACCGAAGCGATGGCGCACTCGAACAACAAGTATTTCGAAGAGGTGGGCACGCGCCTCGGATTCGACACCGTTCATAAATACGCGAGCCTGGTGGGACTCGGCCAGCGCGTCGGCTACGACATCCCGGAAGAACAGCCCGGTTCGCTCCCTGTGGCGCCGCCTCGCTATGGCGGCGTTGCCCGCATGTCGAGCTTCGGGGAGGGGATTCGCATCACGCCGTTTCAGTTGGCGGCGCTGGTTTCGGCCCTGGCGAACGGCGGGACGATGTATTACCTCCAGTATCCGCGGACGGAAGACGACAAGCAGAGTTTTCAGCCGCGCGTGCGGCAGCAGCTCGACGTCGCGAGTTTGCTTCCCGACATCCGCGAAGGGATGCTTGCCGCCGTCCTCTATGGAACAGCGAGGCGCAGCTATGATCCCTACGGCGAGCAGGCCCTCGGCAAGACCGGCACCTGCAACGACGAAAACGTCGGCGGCCGGCTGGGGTGGTTCGTTTCCTACGCGGATCAGGAGCATCCGAAAATCGTGATCGTCGTCCTGCTGCATGGCGGCGGGCGCATCACCAGCGGCCCGCATGCTTCCGCGATCGCGGGGCGCATCTATCGCGGGCTCTACCAGCGAAATTATTTCGTGGATGCGGAACCGAACCGCGGCTCGTCCTACACGACGCTGGCGGCCGGCGTCCAGAAGTAGAGTTTTTCTCTCCGGCGCGGCTCCTACCAACTCAGTTCTAGCAGCGAAATCGATTGCCTCGGCAACGCGAAATCGATTCTTGCGCTTCGATTCCGAGTCTCGACCGGGCGCGGAGGCTCGAGCAATTGCAACTGCCCGGCCGCCTTCAGCTGGGCGAGTTGCTCGGACGTGGGATTCTGCGGCGAGCCGAGCGCGAGCCAGGCGGTGTATGCGTTGCTGTGGTCGCGGTCGATGCGATAGTGGTGGAGAAGCAGACGCCGCGCTTGCGGCGGGAGTTCCGCGATGCGGAGCGCGATTCGCGCATCCGGGCCGGGCACGTCGTCATCGTGGTAGTTCCAGATCATCACGGCGATGGATCGCTTGCCGCGCGCTGCGAGGACATCGACATCCGGATTCGAGCGGACGCCGGATTCGAGAATGTCCGCGAGCGGCTCCGCGCCGCTGCTCTCGGATTTCAATTGCTCGCCGGCCATCCGTCCCGCCATCCGAAAGAAGTTCAGCTCCGGCTTGTCGATTCCATTTGTCGCAAGCGTGCGAAAGCCCTCGAACGGAGGCTGGCCTTCAAATTCGAAGGCCCACGTGAGCACGCCCGCGAGATTGATGTTGCACCGGTGCGCCAGCTCGATAATCCCGTTGATTGCCGCGGCCGTGTAGGCGGGGTAGAGAGTTCCATTGCGGTAGGCGTACTGCGGGTGATCGCGTGACGCACACGCGGCGCAGCCGTCGGGATCGGACTCGCTCAGAACGACCGGTAGCTTTGCAAATTGCGGAAACGACGCCACGATTTCGAATCCGCGATCCGCGCTTTTCAGATTCGTGGAAAGGCCCATCTCCACGCGGCCATCGACAGCCTTTGGCGAGCCCTTCGCATGGAAACTGATGAAATCGAGCGGCGCGCCGGTTTTCCCGCTGACGAAGTTCGTTCCGCGCGCGCAGTGGCCGAGAAATTCGCGGAGGAATACGGCGGCCTTCGGATCGGCGGGGCCGGTGGTGGCGGGTCCGCCCACGCGCGCCCTGGGCATCGCGCGCTTCACAGCGTCCGCGGAGAAGTCATAGAGCTTTTCGTACTCTTCCGGAGTTCCGTGCCAGTAAAAGATGTCGGGCTCGTTCCAAACCTCGAAATACCATGACGCCACTTCGCCCTCTCCATATCGCTGCGCGCAATGCAGGACCAGCTGGTAGACGAGCTCCGCCCACTTTGAATAATCCCGGGGCGGGTAAGACCAGCCGGTGTCGAGCGGCCCTTTCGGCCAACTGTGCTGATACGGTTGCGGGTGGATCGAAAGCGCTTCCGGCATGAAGCCGAGCTCGACGAACGGCCTGGCGCCGGCGTGGACGTACGTGTCGAAAATGCGATCGACGATCGTCCAATCGTAGACAGGCTTGCCGGACGCATCCTCGGTGTACGCGTTGGTCGATCCCCACTTCAGCGCAGGGGTGCCGTCTCCCGTTGTGAGCAGGTTGTGTGTGCGGATGTAGACGGGGACGGGGCCGAGGGCCGCGAGTTCGGAAATCAGTTCGCGGCCATGCGGAGCATATGTGTAATTCGGTTCGTCATAGCCGAAGTAAGACCAGACCGAACGAAGCGGGCCCAAATCGCTGGCGGCGCCAATGCGAACGGTGACCAGTTCCTGCGCGGGGACCGGTTTCGCGCACAGCACGGCGAAGAGCAGGAAAGCCAGAGCGCATCGCCGCCGATTCACGGGACGCAAGCATAACATCCCCGAACAATCTCGAAGGTGTTAACTCGAGCGGATGGGGCGGCGCATTTTCACTTTTTCTTCATCGCCGCGCGCGCTATCCTTGGCGGCTCTCGGGGGAATCGATTCGGAATGGCGAAACTCAAGATCATTTTCTGGGTGCTCCTCGTGGCGGCGGGAGCCGTGTGCGTTGGCGCATCGTACCGGTTGCGCTTCGCCGCCGAGGCGCGCTTCGATGCGGAAGTGCAGCTGGCGCGGGTGGAGGCGCAGCGCATCCAGCACGACGTGATTTTATTCCGCGAGCGCGTGGTTCCGCCGAGGGTTCCATTCGTGGCGGCGCTTCAGACTCTGGGAATCGATTCTTCGACAGCCGCGGAACTCGCGGCCTCGGCTCAATCCGTTTTCAATCTGCGCCACTTGCGCGCGGGGAATCAAATTGCCGTCGGCCGCTCGGTGATGGGCGTTCTGCGGGCCGTGCGGTATCAAATTGACCCGGACAGCGTCCTGATGATTTCGCGGCAGGGCGACGACTTCCATTCCGAGATCGAGACGATTCCATCGGAAACGCAGGTGGTGGGCGTACAGGGCGAGATTCAGGACTCTCTCTTCGGCGCCGTGATCGACGCGGGAGAAAAACCGGAGCTCGCGATGCGGCTCGCGGACATCTTTGGATGGGACCTGGACTTCTACACCGATCCGCGCCCCGGCGACACGTTTCGCTTCGTCGTCGAGAAGAACGTCCTGGCGAACGGCGTGGTGGCATCGTACGGGCGCATTCTCGCGGCGGAATACAAGAACGAAGGTCGCGCCTACCGCGCGGTGCTGTTTCACGATCCGATGGGCCATCCCGCGTATTACACGCCGGACGGCAAGTCGATGAAGAAGGCGTTCCTACATTCGCCGCTGAAGTTTGCCGCGCCGATCACTTCGCATTTCAGCGTGCACCGGTTCCATCCGATCCTGAAGGAATACCGCCCGCATCTGGGCATCGACTACGGCGCGCCGGAGGGCACTCCGGTGCAGGCCATCGGCGACGGGCGCGTGGTTTTCGCGGGCCGCAAAGGCGGCGACGGAAACCTGGTGAAGATTCAGCACTCGAACGGCTACACCACGTACTACATGCACCTCTCGCGCGTACTCGTGCGGGACGGCCAGCGCGTCGATCAGGGGCAGCGAATCGGGCTCGTGGGGATGACGGGTCTCGCGACGGGACCACATCTCGATTTTCGGATTCAGCGCGGCGGGCAGTTCTTTAACTTCGAGCGGCTGCCGCTGCCGCCCACCGACCCGGTGGCGAAGCGGGATTGGAATGAATTCGCCGCGATGCGCGACAGAGCGCTCGCGCAAATGCCTCAGGCATCAACGCAGCAGGCGCTGGCGAAGGACGTCAGCCCCAGTTCGACCGCGCCGCAGCCATCGCCCGCGCGCTAACGCTTCAGAATTTCTTCTCTTCCACGCGATCGAGATGGGTATCCGGAAGCGGCCTGCTCAGATACAGGTGAAAATCCCCAACGGACTTCAGCGCAAAAGTGGGCACGCCCGATTGTTGCGGAGCCCGCATGCGCAGCAAGTCTGCGGAGTGAACGTCGTCGAGAAGAAACGCGGGACGCGCATCCGGCGCCAGCGCCTCGATTTCAATGTGGCTCATCTCGAGGCCTTTCGCGTGGCGAATGTAAAAGCCGTGCGCGGGGATTGTGCCGAACATGTCCGGCTCGGGATAGGCGTCCTCGCGCTCGGGCGGCACGATCGCGGCCTCCGCCTTCGTCCCGCCGCCACGATGCTGGATATAGATGTTGCTGAGCTTTACGTCTTCGATCGGATGATCCGGAATTCCGCTGATAATCGAACCAAACCGGGAAGCGGCGGCTGAACAAACGATATTGCTGATCAGCACCCGCCTCAGCTTGCCGACCGGCACGCCTGTGGGACCGCGCATCCGCCGGCCGAGCCGGAGAAAGATCGGCGCCGACGTAATCTCGCGCATCGTTATGTTCGTGATCGTGACGTCTTCGAAAAGCGCGCCGTCGACCGTTTCGAGTGCGAGGCCCTGGCACGCCTCGAAGGCACAATTCGAAACCGTGATGTTCTTGAATCCGCCGTTCGATTCGGTGCCGAACTTGATGCGGCCCGTGCGCCAAACCTTGGCGTCGGGATCGAAGCGCTTCCACGTGCCGTCGAGCAGCGTGCCTTCCTGGTAGTCTCCGGTGACGTAGCAATTCGCGATGGTGACGTTTTCAGTGGCGCGCGCGTACCCGAGCGCAAATGAACTCTTGGGGCAAATGGCGTCGTCCCACGGGGAATTGACGCTGCAATTCGAGATGCGGACGTTGCGGCAGCAGTCGACGTCGATGCCGTCGCGGTTCGTGTCGATCAGCAGGTTGTCGATCGTGAAGTTGTCGACGCCAGTCGCGAGAATGCCGAAGTGGCCGCCATGAAGAATCGCAAAATCCCGCAGCGTGACGTTGCGGCAGTTCTTCAGACTGATGGATTTGTTGCCCACGCCGGGATTCTCGGCTTTCGGTCCCGCACCCCATCCGCGGCTGAGCCCTCTGCCCCAGATCAAGCCGGGCCCCAGAATCGAAACGTTTTCGAGCCCTTCGCCCCAGATCAGGCTGTTGTGCCAATGGCTGTGCCCGAAATCCTGAAACGCGTCCCACGGATTCGATTCTGCGGCGTCATACGCGGGACCGCGCGAACCGGGCGCCGGAGAATCCGCCGCAACAATCGTGGCGCCGCGATCGAGATACAGCGCCACGTTGCTCTTCAGATGGATGGAGTGACAGAGATAATTGCCCGCGGGAAAGTAGACCGTTCCGCCTTTGCTCGCGGCTGCTTCGATGGCTTTGTTGACGCTGTTCGTGTCAAGAGCGGCGCCGTCGCCCGCCGCCCCGAACGCCTTCACGTTGAAACTAGCCGGGGCGGCCGAGGATTCCGTGGGCGTTGGGATGTCCTTCTGCCAACGTGCGCCAACCGTTGAGGCGAAACCAACTCCCGAAAGGCTCACTAGAGCCGACGACAGGAAGTCACGTCTAGAGTCCTCGGGCTTGGACATTATGACTCCGTTCATATTCGCTTCGGAACCGACGTCGGCAGGTTCGAGGTGACGTTCGCGTCCAACGAGACCTGCTCATAGATCGACTGCGCGGCCGTGGTCGCGCTTCCGCTTGAGATTGATCCTGGTTTTGGCGAGGGGAGATTCAGCGAAGAATCGGACCAGGTCCCGCGACCGTGCCCACCTGATTTTAAGATTCGCCAGGGGCTTTTTGAATCGTGATTTCGTCATTTCACGTCTTGGCGGGACAGATTGGTTAGCAAAGAGTGCCGCGCGGAATCACGGCCGATTCGCAAGAGTGAAGCGGTTCCGATCGTCCGCTACCGGCGGACTTCCCAGGTGTCGCCGGCGTGGAGGAGCTTGTCGAGATCGCCCTTGCCCCGCTTGCTTTGGACGTTGTGGATCTGCTCATTGATGACGTGTTCGTAAGACGGCACGGTGTCCCACGAGCGGAGAACACCGATCGGCGTCGGGAATCCTGGACGATGTTCCATGTGCGCGAGCAGGAAGGCGTAGGCGGTGCGAGGATGCTTCTCGTCGTGCACGAACAGATCCTTTTCGCTGATGCCGTTGCCGAGATGAACCACTTCGAGGTCGAAGCCGTTCAGGCGAATGCCCTTGTCCCGATTCTTGCCGAAGATGAGGGGCTTGCCGTGCTCGAGGTGGACGATGTGCTCGCTGCGCGCGTCCTTTTCGGTCAGGTCCTGCCACGCGCCGTCATTGAAGATGTTGCAGTTCTGCAGAATCTCGATGAACGCGGAGCCTTTGTGCGCGGCGGCCTTCTTCAGCGTGTCCTTCAGGTGCTGCTGGAAGACGTCGACGGAGCGCGCGACAAACGTCGCCTCCGCACCGATGGCGAGCGAGACGGGATTGAACGGTCGGTCGGCGGTGCCGTAGGGAGTGGATTTTGTTTTCTTGCCGAGCTCGGACGTCGGGGAATACTGTCCCTTCGTCAACCCGTAAATGCGGTTGTTGAAGAGCAGGACCTTGATTCCGACGTTGCGGCGGAGCATGTGAATCGTGTGATTGCCGCCGATCGAGAGCGCATCACCGTCGCCGGTTGCGACCCAGACTTCGAGTTCCGGCCGGGCGATCTTGAGGCCCGTCGCCACGGCGGGCGCGCGGCCGTGAATCGAGTGGAATCCGAACGTGTTCATGTAGTAGGGGAAGCGGCTGGAGCAGCCGATGCCCGACACGACCACGAATTTCTCGCGCGGGATGTTCAGCTCGGCGAACACCGACTGCACGGCGGAAAGAATCGCGTAGTCGCCGCAGCCCGGACACCAGCGAACCTCCTGGTCGGTCTGGAAATCTTTTCTCGTGTAAACCGGCAACGATGCCGTGGTCATTTCAGTCTCCCGATAGGCCTGGATTAGTCCAGGATCTCTTCAATCTTCGCTTCGATTTCCGCCTGCTTGAAGGGCTTGCCCTGAATCTTGTTGTATCCCTGCGCGTCGACAAGGAACTTCGCGCGCAAAATCATCACGAGCTGGCCCATGTTCATCTCCGGCACCAGGATGTGCTTGAATCGCTTCAGGATGTCGCCGACATTGCGCGGCAGTGGATTCAAGTAGCGCAGGTGCAGGTGGCCGATGCGGCGTCCGTTGGCGCGCTGCGCCTTCAAAGCGGCGGTGACGGCGCCTTGCGTCGAGCCCCACGCGACGATGAGAAGGTCGCCGGACTGGTCGCCTTCGACGACGGCTTCGGGAATATCGTTGGCGATCAGCGCGACTTTCTCGGCGCGCAGGCGAACCATGTGCTCGTGGTTGAGCGGCTCGTAGTTGATGTTGCCGGTCACATCCTGCTTCTCGATGCCGCCGATGCGATGCTCGAGGCCCTTGGTGCCGGGAATGGCCCATGGGCGCGCGAGCGTTTCGGGGTTGCGCCGGTAAGGCTGAAAGCCCTCGGGATTCGTTTCGAACTTCACTTTGAAATCGGGCAGCTCAGAGGCCATCGGGACTTTCCAGGGCTCCGCGCCGTTGGCGAGGTAGCCGTCGGAGAGCACGATTACCGGCAGCATGTGCTGAACCGCAATGCGGCTGGCTTCGAGCGCGATCCAGAAGCAATCGCCCGGCGTTGCCGGCGCGAGCACGGGAATCGGGGCTTCGGAGTTGCGGCCGAACATGGCCTGCAGCAGGTCGGCCTGCTCGGTTTTCGTAGGAAGACCTGTCGAAGGACCGCCGCGCTGAATGTCGCAAACGACGATCGGCAGCTCGACGGCCACCGCGAGTCCGAGAGCTTCCGTCTTGAGCGCCATGCCGGGCCCGGACGTGGTGGTGATTCCGAGCGCGCCGCCATAGGCCGCGCCAATCGCCGATGTGATCGCGGCGATCTCGTCTTCGGCCTGGAAGGTGATGACGCCGAAATCCTTGTACATCGAGAGTTCGTGCAGGATGTCTGACGCCGGCGTGATCGGGTACGAGCCGAGGAACAGCGGAATGCCCGCCTTTTGCGACGCGGCCACGAAGCCGAGCGCGAGCGCGGTGTTGCCGCTGATGTTGCGGTAAACGCCGGGCTGAAGCTTCGCGGGCGGAATTTCGTAGCTGATCTGAAATGCTTCGGTGGCTTCGCAATAGCTGTAGCCGCCCTGCAGCGCGAGCTTGTTCGCCTGCACCAGCTGCGGCTTGGTCTTGAACTTGTCCTCGAGCCAGCGAACCGTCGAATCCATCGGCCGGTTGTAGAGCCAGTAGCACATGCCGAGCGCGAAGAAGTTCTTGCAGCGGTCCATGCTCTTCGCGTCGAGGCCGAGGTCTTTCAGCGCCATGCGCGTCAGGCGCGTCAGCTCGACGGCGAACAGGCGATATCCGTCGAGCGAGTGATCCTCGAGCGGGTTCTGCACGATTTGCGCCTTGCGAAGATCGGTTTCCTTGAAGCTGTCGAGATTGACGATCAGGATGCCGTTCTTCTTGAGATCCGGCAGATTCATCTTCAGCGCCGCGGGATTCATGGCCACGAGCGCATCCACCGCGTCGCCCGGCGTGTAAACGTCGTTCGACGAGAAGTGGACCTGGAATCCGCTCACGCCCGGAAGCGTGCCCGCAGGGGCGCGAATCTCGGCGGGGTAGTCCGGAAACGTGGCAAGGTCGTTGCCGTAGAGCGCGACAGTGTTCGTGAACTGGCTTCCGGTGATCTGCATTCCGTCACCGGAATCGCCGCAGAACCGGATTACCGCTTTATCGATAACTTCGCGCTTTCGCTGCTGAATAAGTGTCGTCGTGGACATAGCTTTAAAACCCCACTTCTGCCAAAGGGGAGAAGAAGTACGGGGATTTCTGGCCCTTTCCCTCGAATTCGAATTGGCGGGTGATCCCAGCCTCTAAAAGCGTAGCACACGGGCCGTGGAACGAGAATCGAATTTGGCACGCGCTCATGTCGTTTCGTGTATCGCGTTGCATGCTAAATGATTTAGATGCGGCGTTTCGGTGACGCGCGCACCAGCCTGATGTGACGAGCGTCACACGCGCCCGGCTAAGGGGCTTACGAGAGTGGGAGTTCGAAGTAGCGCGTTCCGGCGACCGGATTGTAGCGATAGGGCGGAATTTCGCGGAAGCCGAGCGCGCGATAGAGGGCCTGCGCCTCAGCCATTTGCGGCAGCGTATCGAGGCGCATGCGCCGGTAGCCGATTTCGCGCGCTGCGTGAATTACGCCTTCGGCAAGCACTCGGCCGGCGCCGTGCCCGCGAGATTGCGGACGAACGTACAGCCGCTTCATTTCGCAAGTCTCGGCGTCGATTCGGCGCAGCGCGATGCAGCCGACGGGCTCGGGCGTCTCGCCGACGAACGCGAGCAGCAGCCGCCCCGACGGCGGCGCATAGTCGCCGGGCAGCCCGGCCAATTCGCGGTCGAAATCCTGGAACGAGAGATCGACGCCGAGCGATGCCGCGTATTCCCGAAAGAGCATCGCGGCTTGGCGGACGGCTTCGGCGGTTTCAGCGGATACGATTCGAACCATGGGCGCGCTCTGGGGAGCGCGCGGATTGTGCGTGATTGCGTAGGGGGCGCAAAGGCCCAATTTGGCCGAGCGAGCGCGTTGGCGGCCGGCTCAGTGACCCGCTTCGCGGATAGTGTCGATATGAATCACGTCGAGGCTCGCGTTGAGCGTACCGGTGATCAAGACGCTCTTGCCCACGAACTTGCCGGCCTTTTTCTGATCATCGAGGTGGTACCAGGTGTTGTTCGCATCGTCGCGCAGGATGAAGAGTTCGCCATTCAGCGATACGATGGTTCCGGTGAACGATTGCGCCGCCGTTGGGCGAGGCGTCGTCGCCTTCGATGTAGTATTCGCGGACGTCTTGCCCGTTCCGGCGAACCCCTCGACCGGCACCTGCAACAGCGGGCAGACGCTCAGAAAGCATCCCAGTACAGCGATTACCAGCAAACTCTTCTGCATTGACGGACCTCGGATCGGTGATTTGACGGGAGTCCACTGGGAGAAATCCCGGCCTCGGCTCGCCCGGCAAGTCTAGCGAGTCACGCCACCCTAAGCTAATTCGCCGTCGTCGCCACTTGAATCGGGGAAAAGCCTGAGAACGCGGTAGAGGAAGCCTGAAGGAGCTGTAGGCATGCCACGGGCGACCGTCCAATCAATTGTGAGATTCTGTCGAACTGACCGCAGCGAGAAAGCTATGCAAGCTGGCGCGGTAGCGTGTCGGAGCGAAAAGAGACGCCTCTTCGTGGCACGGTCCTTCGACCCTGAGCACGTATTTTGGAGGATTCGCCTCTTCGTACACCTGCTCTTCGAGCGGCGGCGGGATCACCGGATCCTGCTCGCAGTGGGCCAGCAGAAGCGGCGCATTGATGCGAGCGAGATGCCTGCTCGTTGGAAATTGACCCGCGACAACGAACTGAACGCCGGGCAGGAACCAAAACACCCGCCGCGCTACGGCGGAGATTGACGGGAACGGAGCTTCAAGGACAACACCTCCTACCTCCGAGTTTGCGGCGAGGTGTGATGCCACGGCGGTCCCAAGCGATTGACCGAATGAGATCACAGTCCTCGGAGCGATTCCCCTTGTCCGAACGAGATATTGGTAAGCCGCATCGGCGTCCCGGTAGAGACCCGCCTCGCTCGGCGCGCCGTCGCTCCGGCCGTAGCCACGATATTCAACTGCCAATACGTTGGCCGGTGTCTCGCGCAGGAATCGGTATACGTCCGCACGGTGCGAGATGTTTCCCGCGTTTCCGTGAAATGCCACGAACGTGAAGGTGGCACCATCCGCCGGAATCCACCACGCGTGAAGCTTGACGCCATCCGAAGCGCGCAGCCAGAGGTCTTCAACCGGCAGGCCCGAGGGATGCCAATCGCCGTCGAGCCGGCCGGGATCGTTCGGGAAATAGATCAAATGGGACTCGAACAGACGAAGGACGCCCAGGGCTACGACGTATCCAACCAAAAGCACGAATAGGAAGTTCACCAAGCGAGCCGCGATCCTCTTGGATTGCATTCAGTTGGGGACTGCGAGCAAGTTACGAAGGCAGGGGCACCTTAGTACGAGAACGCTGGCGCCAGAATCGGCCTCGAACGCCTCTGCCGCCACAACGCGCATTTTGCCTTCACTAGGTACGATGATAACCACGCGTGTGCCCGCGATGCTCCCGTCCGAGTCGAACCACAGGCCGGAATCAATCGACGCAATTGCATTGTGGAGAAATCCCTGCATCAACCTGTCGGCGCTGTCCCGCGACTTGAAGTGGTAGTGGGTCCGACTCACTCCTGGCCCGTCCGAGGCAGTCCATTGCTGGGTATCCATCACGCCGCCATCGTCCGTAAATCCGTTGGCCATCAATACGCCAAGGCGAAATGTAATTTTGCGCGCGCTGTTGAGGCCCGCTTCATCTGCTTGTTGAGCCTTGATCGCCCCATGCACGGCCACATTTGTTTCGTCGGTGAGGCCACGACTTCCAATCGTCAAGCGCCGGTGCTCCGGGATTGAGCCCGGGTGAGTCGTGAACAAGTCAACGGCGTAGCCGAAAGGCAAGTATTCCACCTTCGGCGAATGCCAGACTCCGAGAAGGTCAGCAACGCTGTATCTGGGGACGTGGGCCGTCTCTGTTGGGAGATCTGCTGGGCGCAAAGCGATAAACCGCGCCGGGTCTTCGAGGTGATACTCGGACAGCGACAAGTAGAGGTCCGTCAGACGAACCGCTTCATCCTCATTTGTCGGTACAGTGTTGGTTGTGAGCATGAGGCGAGTCATCGTCTCGGAGTTCTCACCGCAGAAGAGCTCGTCAAGAACGAAGAGCTGATCACCGTCGAGGATCCCCGTCATTTCAAACCGAAGCTGGCCATCCCTCACCGTCACGAATTGCGCGTTCCTGAAAAGACCAGTGGGTGGCTGTCGCCATGTCGTCGGTTCGGCATTGTCTTCGAGAATTGCATCGCCCCTCGCGAACAGCAGCTTCCCGGCCGCCTCCGGGAAGACGCGATACTGAGCGGTTCTGCCGTCCTTCCAATGAGCCTTCATCACTCCGGCGGCTCGTTCCTGGGCCGAGGCCCCGAGCAATCCCATCGCACCGAGCACGCAATAAGCAAGAATGACCCTTTTCATGGTCGACCTACCGTCTAAGATGCAGCGTCAAAGGCGAGGAGTAAAGGCCACCGTCGCCAACAAAGGACAGGCTGGCCCAGAGTACTATTGACTTTCGCTTTTTATTTGCCTATAGTGCGGCAGGCTTGGCGCAAGGTGCAGGGAACTACGGCCCGCCCGGCGACGGGGTTCCCAACGCGCGCGGCATGAAGCTGAAAGCGACAAGTTCGCGACGGAGAGATCGATGGCCCTGACCAAACGACAGAAGGAAGTCCTGAACTACCTGGTGAGTTTCATCAACAAGAACGGCTATTCGCCGAGCTTCGAAGAGATTGGGCACGCGCTGAAGCTCACGTCGCTCGCCACGGTGCACAAGCACCTCTCGACCCTCGAGAAAAAGGGGTTCATCCGCCGCGGCTACAACCAGAGCCGGTCGATTGAGGTCGTCCAGCTCCCGCGGCCGGTGCGCGAAGAGATTCTCGACCGCCATGTGGTCGAGCTGCCGCTCGCCGGCAGGATTGCGGCAGGGCGTCCGCTCGAAGCTGTCGAGGACCGCGAAACGATTTCGCTCGCCGATTTCGCGCGCGGGCAGAACACCTTCGTCCTGCAGGTGAAGGGCGAATCGATGCGCGACGACCATATTCTCGACGGCGACTTCATCGTTGTCGAGCAAACGCAAGTGGCGAATTCGGGCGAGATCGTCGTCGCCCTCGTTGGCGAGGACGAAGCCACCGTGAAACGGTTTTACCGCGAGGCCGGCGGCAAGATTCGCCTCCAGCCTGCCAACTCGCAGATGCCGCCGATCGTCGTGCCCGCAAGCGACGTGCGCATCCAGGGCCGCGTCGTCGGCGTGCTTCGAAAATACTAGCCGCGCGAAACGCCAATAAATGCAAACGAAATCGAAGCGTCGCGCGGCGGCGCTTCGCTCCACTTGAACGAACTCCGCCGCTTTTCCTGTCCTTTCGCCCGTTAATGCCCCGGACACAATCGTTCCAATTTGGAATTGGCAGACGTGCCGCTCAGGGCTAAATTGATAGCCCCAGTCCTTCTGTTTTATCGCTACGTTTTTGGTGAACTTGGGCCCAAGGAGGGCAAATGTGGGGAGACAAGAAACCGGACGCTCCCGCAAGGACGCCGCTCCCGCAACAATCTAAACCGGCCGCGACTACCGGAACATCTTTCTCAGGGGAGGCTAAGAATATGGCACCTTTGGATTCGACGTATCCCGCCACCAGCAGCGGCAGCACGGCGCGGCTTGGCGCCAGCCTGCACATCAAGGGCGAGATTACCGGGAACGAAGACTTGCAGATCGACGGCAGCGTCGAAGGTCTCGTTCAGCTCGAAGACCGCAAGCTGACGGTCGGAGCGAGCGCCCGCGTCACGGCGGACGTCATCGCTCGCGAAGTGATCGTCTACGGCAACGTGAAGGGGAACCTCCGCGCGCGCGACCGCATCGAGATCAAGAAGGACGGCTCGGTGGTCGGCGACCTCACCACCGCGCGCATCATGATCGAAGACGGAGCCTACTTCAAAGGCTCGATCGAGATCGACAAGGCCGGCGAGGCGGGCGACAGCGAGAGCAAGTCATACGCGCGCTCGCGCAGCACCGCGTCGACCTCAGCCGCTTAGACGTCGCGCCAACGCCGTCGCTTTAGCGAAGGCGGCCAGTCGCGCCGTAGCTCGAGCGAAGGCGGAAAAACGCGGCTTCGTTCGCCGCAGCGAGCGAAGCCTGTGCGGGCCGCAGCCTTCGGCAACCACGGAGGCGCGGCCCGCTGCGTTTCTGGGCCCGGGTGTGCCGGTCCCTTCCTGCCCTTCGCCCGGCACTAGGAATCTGCTGTTCCCCACCTCGCTGAGACCCAGACGACCGTCGCATGGCTCGAGCCAAGGGAGTAGGTCAGTTCCGATTAGCGCGTTTACCAGGCGCCAGAGTGTCCCTTCACCCGCGGAAGTACGAACCGGGTTGGTTGGGAACCTCGTGGGCTAAGCGGTGTCTCGGAAATATAAGTAGGAGGGTCTATGCTCAAGACCTTTCTTCTGGCTCTTTGCTGCGCGGCTTGCGTTTTCACATTGATTCCTCAGGCTCGCCCCTCAACTCCGGCCGACCGGGATTCCGATTCCGACGAGGTTTATGCCGCAGTTGTGAACTGGCGGACCGCTCATCCAGGGGAGGAGCCGAAGGCAAAGCGGCTGGTCTTTTTGGACACGACGGTAGAGTATTCTTGTTTTGCGGAAAAGCCCGAGGATTGTGCGACCAAGGTCAGAGAAGAGCTAACGCGAGCCTTTGGGCATGACCTCGATGCGAGCGTCTTGAATGACTATCTCGAACACAATAAAGATCGAGGACCGCTCTCAAAATCTATTCCCACGGGCCGTCCGAAGTTCTGGCTATCTGATGCGGAGGAGGAAGCTCTCTTTAAGAGCAAAAAGCACGATGGCTGGCAGTCTTTCTATGCCAAATACCCCGACTCGGGCGGCATCATGGCGTTTTCACGCGTGAGCTTCAATGAAAAGCGAGACCGCGCGCTCCTTCTCTCGATGATCGGCTGCGGCTGGCTATGTGGAACGGGCCACTACCATCTGCTCAAAAGGGAGTCGGGCAGGTGGGTTCTGTCTAAGAGCTATATGGCGTGGATTTCCTAACGACGCGGTTCCAAATGGGGTAAGACGGATGAGAGCTTGTTGCACGAGACTCATCGAAGGCAAGCCCATGCAACGTGAGTCATAAGTCCTGGTAAGTCGGGTTACCGGACGCGTGTTCTAAGCGGAACGCAAGTTTCCGGTAACGCGTTTACCGGGCATCTGAGACTACAGCGGTCGGCAAGTCTCTGGGGACTCGCTCACGCCAAAACGAAGTTCGCCTGTTTGGTCCGTGCAGAAAGCACGAACTCCTGTTTTGCCGGGCGACACAGGTACTGCGGTTGCTTTATATCGGACGACCACACCTTCCGCGTCGGCCTCGCATCCAGTAAGCGAGAATTTGTAACCCTCAAACGCGTCAGAAAACAGAAACCCATCGTGGGTGGGGTCTCGGTTCGAAGGCACTTCCGTTTTCAATAGTGCGAGATCACAGGTGAATCCCTTCGACGGATGCTCTGTTGCATAACGGGTTTCGAGGCTCGTGAGCTCACGGAGGCCGTTCACCGCGCTAACCTCGTCATGCGCCACTCGGCTCACCATATTGTGGGGGATCCAGATCGCAGCAACGATGAGAACCAAAATCACGGACCCGATAATAACAAGCACCCGAAGGCGTCCGTTCATGGTACCAGCATGGCGTTAGCTTCATGTTCGTTCGATTGCATGTCCACGCACCGGACTCAGGCTACCCAATTTTGGTTTTACTTGGAAGCTGTTTCACAGTGCGGTCTGCGTTTTCGTAGCCACCTCTTGGTAAGTTGGTAAGTCGGACAATCGGAAACCGACTTATTATGAGCTCCCGGGTCTCCGTTGACATATCACCCGCCTTACCCTACACTTAGCGTTTGTCTTTAGACGGAAAGGTGTGACTGAGCAGATGCGGACGTACGTTCCAAAGGGCCGCGAGGCCGAAGAGCTGGCCGAAGGCAAGAGTTGGTTCGTCGTGGACGCGAACGGGCAGGTGCTGGGGCGCCTGGCGACGCGTATTGCGCGGATTTTGATTGGCAAGGACAAGCCGAGCTTCACCCAGAACGTCGACTGCGGCGACCATGTGATCGTCGTCAACGCGGAAAAAGTTCGGCTGACGGGGAACAAGATCGACCAGAAAGTCTATCGTCACCATAGCGGTTATCCGGGTGGGCTGAAGGAAATTCCCATCCGGGTGGTGTTGCAACGCCGTCCTGAAGAGGTCATACGCGAAGCGGTGCTTGGAATGCTGCCGAAGAACAAGCTTCGCGCGCGTCGCGCCAAGAAGCTGCGTGTTTATGCCGGAAGTGAAGCGCTCGCCCGCCACGCCGGACAGAAGCCTCAGCCGCTCGCGCTGTAACCTCGCGATAGCGATTGGATTTTAGGAGCCCCGGGGGACAATTCCGCCGCGGGCCTGCGCGCAGCGTCGTGCTTTGCCGCGCGTAAACAGGAGGAAAGTTGAGTTCAGCCAGTTCGATCGATGCTGCGAAGCAGTTCTACGGCACGGGCCGCCGGCGCGAAGCCGTGGCGCGCGTGTACATCAAGATGGGTCCGGCGCGCTTTACCGTGAATGGGCGCCCTGTGGACGAATATTTTCGCAATGTGGCATGGCACACTTCGGCCGTCGAGCCGCTGAAATTCACGCAAACGCTCGACCAGCTCGACGTGCGCGCGCAGGTGAAGGGTGGCGGAGTCGGCGGGCAAGCCGGCGCCATCCGCATGGGACTTTCCCGCGCGCTCGCCCGGTTCAACCCGGAGCTGCGCCCGGCGCTGCGAACCAACGGATTCCTCACGCGCGATCCACGCATGAAGGAACGCAAGAAGTACGGCCAGAAGGGCGCGCGACGGCGCTTCCAGTACAGCAAGCGTTAGTCCGGTAGTGCCTCGGGGCGCCAGGCCGCCGTCGCGGCTGGGCGAGCCGGGGAAAAATTCACGGCCGGCAAGGAACCGGCGAAAAAGGACGCTGGTCCCGCACGCGGGACAAAAAGCGTCCCTTCGAACAAGGAGGTACTTTGGGAGTAGAAATAACAATGAAAGAGCTTCTGGAGGCGGGAGTTCACTTCGGCCACCAGACGCGGCGCTGGAACCCGAAAATGAAGGAATACATTTTCGGGGAGCGCAACGGAATCCACATCATCGATTTGCAGAAGACCCTGAAGATGTTCCGCGAAGCGGCGCGCTACGTTGCCGACCAGGCGGGGCAGGGAAAGAACGTCCTGTTCCTCGGCACGAAGCGGCAGGCGCAGGAAGCCATCGCCGAAGAAGCGCAGCGCTGCGGAATGTTCTACGTGAACCACCGCTGGCTCGGCGGCACGCTGACCAACTGGATCACGCTGACGAAATCCATCAAACGCCTCAAGCTCCTGAAGGCCATGGTCGAAGACGGCCGCATGGCCGCGCTTCCGAAAAAGGAAGCAGCGCGCCTGGAGCGCGAGCTCAAGCATCTCCAGCAGAATTTTGCGGGCGTCGAGAACATGGCCACGCTGCCCGACACGATGTTCGTGATCGACCCCAACGCCGAGGTCATCGCGGTGCGCGAGGCGCGCCGCATGGGCATTCCCGTCGTCGCCATCGTCGACACGAATTGCGATCCCGATCTCGTCGATTGGGTTATTCCGGGCAACGATGACGCGCTGCGCGCCATCCGGCTGTTTACGTCGAAGATTTCGGATGCCGTGCTCACCGGACGCCAGACGTTCGAGCAATCCCAGGTGGCGGAACAGAAGGCCGCCGAAGGCGCCGCGGGCGAGGATCAGGTCGATTACGTCGATACGAGCGCGTACGAGGTCTACGAAAAGCAGGAAGGCGATTTTGTGGAGGGCGAGCCCGGAGCTGAGGAAGCTCCCGCCGAAGCCGCCACCGCGCCTTTGACGACCGACGACGAAGGTTCCCGCTAGGGGCCATCCTTCGCCGCTCACATCCGAATCCAACAAAAAGGAATCGAGCATTTTCATGGCAACGGACGGAAAGCCGAATGTATCCGCGCAGCAAGTGAAGGAGCTGCGCGACCGCACGGGCGCGGGTTTCACGGCGTGCCGCGACGCGCTGATCGAAGCGAAGGGCGACGTCGAACAGGCGATCAGCGTCCTGCGCAAGAAGGGACAGGCCGCCGCGGCGAAGAAGTCGCAGCGAACCACTTCCGAGGGGCTCGTCGGCTCCTACATCCACGCCGGCGGCAAGATCGGCGCGATCGTGGAAGTGAATTGCGAGAGCGACTTCGTCGCGCGCACCGAGGATTTTCAGCGCCTCTGCCACGAAATCGCCATGCACGTCGCGGCCACCGATCCGCGCTTCCTCCGCCGCGAGGAAGTCACGCAGGAAGTGCTCGATCGCGAGCGCGACATCTTCCGCGAGCAGGCCAAGGCCACCGGCAAGCCCGAGCCCGTGATCGACAAGATCGTGAGCGGCAAGATGGAAAAGTTCTACGAGGAAAACTGCCTCTACGAGCAGCACTTCATCAAGGACGAAGGCGTCACGGTGAAGGAGCTCGTCGATCAGGCCATCGCCAAGCTCGGCGAGAACATCGCCATCCGCCGCTTTTCGCGTTTCAAGGTCGGCGAGACGGACGTCACGTCTCAGCCGCCCGCCGCGGCCGCGGAAGAGCCTGACACGCCGGTGACGGCGTAGCGCCGAATCCTCATCCAGCCCAGATCAGGCGTAGATTTTCTCACGAAGGGGAATTTGTGCGTTCGTCGAGACGCGGCGTGAGCTTCGCGGATTTCTTTGCTAGAATGCCCGCCGGGGAACAGGGCGCAAGCCACACGAGATGACGACTCCAGCTACGAAAGCAGGCGCACCCGTCGGCCGCGCGGTCTACAAGCGTGTCGTTCTGAAACTTTCCGGCGAATCTCTTTCGGGGCCTCAGGATTTCGGCATCGACGCCGCCACCATCCAGGGCATCGCGGCGGAAGTCCACGAAATCAACGGCCTCGGCGTGCAGGTGGCGATCATGGTCGGCGGGGGAAACATCTTTCGCGGTACGCGGCAGAAGCAGCTCTCCATCGACCGCGCCACCGGCGATTACATGGGCATGCTTGCCACCGTGATCAACGGCCTCGCGCTGCAGGACGCGCTCGAAAAACTCGGTTGCCACACGCGGCTCATGAGCGCGATCGAAATGCACCAAGTCGCCGAGCCGTTCATTCGCCGCCGCGCCACCCGGCACCTCGAAAAGGACCGCGTCGTGATTTTTGCCGCGGGAACCGGCAATCCGTATTTTTCGACGGACACCGCCGCCGCATTGCGCGCGATGGAAATCAAGGCGCAGGTGATTTTGAAGGCCACGCGCGTCGACGGCATCTACGACGCCGACCCGGAGAAGGTGAAGAACGCGAAATTCTTCGACCGCATCACTTATCTCGACGTGCTGCAAAAGGGCCTTTCGGTGATGGATTCGACGGCCATCTCGCTCTGCATGGACAACAAAATGCCGATCGTTGTCTTCAATATGAACGTGCCGGGGAACCTCAAGCGCGTTGTGACCGGAGAGCGCGTGGGCTCGATCGTCACGGCGGCGTAACCGCTCGAACGCGGAGGCGATTTTTCCGATGACTACGATTGCAACCAGCAAAGAAGCTATGGCGCAGGCCAGGACGCGCATGGAAAAGGCGGTGGAGGATTTTCGCCGCGACCTCGCCGGCGTCCGCACCGGCCGCGCGAACGTCGCGATTCTTGATGGCGTGCGCGTCGATTATCACGGCACGCCCATGCCCATCAACCAGCTCGGCACGGTCAACGTGCCCGACCCGCAGTTGATTGTGATTTCGCCGTGGGATCCGGGCGCCGTGCCGCTGGTCGATAAAGCGATTCGCACCTCCGATCTCGGCCTGAATCCGACGAACGACGGCAAAGTGATCCGTGTCCCGATTCCGTCTCTCACCGAGGAGCGCCGCAAGGAGCTCGTCAAGCACGTGCACCGCGTTCTCGAAGACCATCGCACCGCCGTGCGCAACATCCGCCGAGACATCAAGGAAGCCGTCGAAAAACTCGAGAAAGACAAGAAAATCAGCGAAGACGAAAAGAAGCGTTCGCTCGACGAGCTCGAAAAGCTCACCCACTCCGAAACCAAGAAGATCGAGGATCTCTCCGCCGCCAAGGAAAAGGAAGTCCTCGAAATCAGGTGACGATTCACCCTTTCGGCCCTCCGGCCGTGAAATCTCCGCACCATTCCCGTTGACATATGCGCGAGGGCCGGCCCAGCACCACCGCTCAACGCGTCGCCATGCGGCGCGCCGCTCATCAACTTTTCGATTCTCCGCTCGTGCTCGATGACCCCGTGGCCGTTCCGATTCTCGGCCCCGACGTCGCGGAGCGCCTCGAAGCTCAACGCGCAACAGCGCAGCAGCCGGCCGCGCGTTACATTCGCGCGTTCATGGTCGCGCGCAGCCGCTATGCCGAGGACGAACTCGCGCGTGCTGTCGCCCGCGGCGCCGCCCAGTGCGTGATTCTCGGTGCGGGCCTCGACACGTTCGCCTACCGCAATCCGTATCCCGAATCCGCTCTGCGCGTTTTCGAAGTCGATCATCCCTCGACGCAGGCCTGGAAGCTCGAGCGTCTCGCCGCCGCGGGAATTTCGCCTCCGCCCTCGCTCACCTTTGCGCCCGTCGATTTCGAGCGCCAATCGCTTGCGGCCGGCCTCGACGCCGCGCGCTTCCGCCGCGATGCGATTACATTCTTCTCGTGGCTTGGCGTCACGCCGTATCTCACCAGCGACGCCATGACGGCCACTCTTGCATTCATCGCGGCCATGCCTGCGGGAAGCGGCGTCGTCTTCGACTACGCCGTGCCGCGCTCCTCGCTCAATTGGTTGGGCCGCTTGGCTTTCGACCGCATGGCCAGGCGCGTTGCCGCCGCCGGCGAGCCTTTTCAGCTTTTCTTTGATCCCCAATCCCTTGCGACGCAGCTCCGAAGCATCGGTTTTCATTCGCTCGAGGATTTGGGGGCCGAAGAGATCAATGCCCGGTACTTCGCCGATCGAGCGGACAAGCTTTGCGTCCGCGGACGCCTCGGCCGCTTCATGAGCGCCACAGTTTGATTCTGTCCGCGCGCCGTGGCGCGAACCCGGGACCCCGGCCTCCGTACAGGTTCCTACTTGCGCACGCTTCCGCTGGACTCGCCGCCACGACCCCGCGCCACCGGCTAAACTTGGATTAAGAAATACTCGCGCTGTGTGCGGCTGGAACCGGTCGTACACGGGCGCGGCAGCGCATCCTCTCAAGCTTGGAGGCTCCCATGGCGAAGTGGATCGGCGTTGGTCTGGGTGTCGTGCTGCTGGCGGTTGCGGCCGCCGGTTACGTGCTGAATAGCGGCGCGCCTGCAGCTCCCGCGGGCGTGTGCCCGGCCTTGCTTTCGGCTGCCCCTCTCGACGCAAACGTTGTCGGCTACGTTGACCTCGCTTCGATACGTTCGCCTGAGCTGGCGCGCCAGATGGGCGCCCTCGAACAATCGCCCCAGGCCGCCGCCTATCGTGACTTCGTTGAGAAGACGAACTTCCATCTCGATCGGGACCTCGACCATCTCTTGTTCGCAGGATCGACCGAATCCCAGGGCGTCGCGCTGGTATTGGAAGGCCGCTTCGACCAGCCGCGCATCTCCGCTTTCGCGTCCAACTACGCCAGCATGCGCCACTACGATGCGGGCGACCTCTACCGGTTTCAGAGCGCGTCGCCGTCGCAGAACGCGTCCATGATGTTTCTCGGGTCGAGCCGCCTGGTGTTCGCCGCCGGACGCGACGCCGACACGCAAATTCTGATGCTGGCGGACGCGGCCAAGGGCGGCGGGGGCGCCGAGCTGCACGAAGACCTGTGCTCGCAAGCCCAGCGCTTGGCCGGCGCTCCGTTTTTCGTGCTTGGCGACGTGCCCAAGACCGCGGTCGCACAGATGACGCCCGTCGTGTCTCGCCAAAATCCCGCCGCCGCTGAGATCCTGCAAAGCCTCCGCGGCTGGGACATGGCGTACTGGATGGAGGGCGACAACGTCCGGATGGCGGTCGAAGGCGAATTTGACGGCCGCTACGACGCGCTCCAGGCTCGCTTCGCTTTCGAGAAGTTCCGCGACACGATCGACAAGGCAGAAACCACTTGGAAAGCGGGCCAGGGCGCTGCCAATCCCGGGGCTCCAGTTCTCGACGCGATGGTCAAGAATCTCGCCATCTCGATCGACGGCCGCTACGTCCGCATGGGCACCATGTTGAAGAAGTCCGACATCGAGAAGATCGTCGCGGCGTCCGGTGCCGCGCCGCCGCACTAAGGAGAGTTTCCCGAATTCCCCAGGGACCACATGACCCCGTCTCGCCTGCACGATGATTATGAAGATCCGCGCCTGCGCCGGAGAAGCCGGCGCATCGTCGTCCGGATCCACGTTCTGGTTCGCGTGGAAACGGACATGAAGGAAACCGTGTGGGAGGAGACGGACGCGATCGTTGTCAACGCGCACGGCGGTCTGGTCCTCCTCGCCGCCAAGGTCGCGAGCGACAAGTTCCTCACGATCCAGAATCCCGCGAACGGCATGGAGATCATGGCTCGCGTCACCGGACTCGGGCCTCGCTTCATGGGCAAGACCGAAGTCGGGATCGAATTCATCCGGCCCGCGCCGGAGTTCTGGGGCGTCAAGAACCAGCCGAAGGACTGGGCGAGCGCCGCGTCCAAACCCCGCCGCGAACCCCAAAACGCCTGACGCTGTCTCTCGACCCGAGCGACGCATGCGGCGCTTGCGACGCGACACGTTCGGTTTGGTTTCACTCTTCGCCGAAGCTTGCGCGCGGCCTTCTAGCGCGCGCCTTCGGCGCTGGCTTGCCCCGAGAGCCCAGCGAGGGGCGGCCCGCCGGCTCTTTGCTCCTGTTTGTGGATCTCTGCACGTCCGCGGTTTCCTTCCTCACTCCGGAATCATTCCGATTGTCCGCAGCCAGGTCTCCACCAACTCAGGCCATCCCGTAATCGGAAGCTTCGTCCGCCGCAGTCCAAACGCATGCCCGCCATGCGCATACAGATGCATCTCCACGGAAACCCGGGCGTTTTTCAGCGCAATGTAGTAAGCGAGCGAGTCGTCTACGTTGTCCACGTGGTCATTCTCCGCCTGCAGTAAGAACGTGGGGGGCGTCTGCCGGGTGACATGAATATCGGGATTCAACCCGAGCTGTTTATCCGCGGTGGCCGGATAATGAAGCACAAACTTCTTCGAACCTTGCTTGGCATCCCATTCCGACGCGGCAATCGTCAGATGTCCCGGATAGATAGCCACTGCAAAATCCGGGCGGCAGCTTTCTTTGTCGGCGGCGTCTACCACGGGATACAGACGCTTCTCGAAATGCGCGCTCATCGCCGCCACCAGGTGCCCGCCTGCCGAAAACCCGAGCACGCCGATCTTGTGCGGGTCGACGTGCCACTCCGCCGCGTGAAAGCGGACCAGCCCCACCGTCCTCTGCGCATCCTCCAGCGCCATCGGTGATTCGGGATATGGCCCTGATTTCGGATACGGCCCCACATCCGTCACGCGGTATTTCAGCAGCACGCACGTAATCCCCTTGGACGTCAGCCAGTTGCACACCTCCGTGCCTTCCAGATCGATCGCCAGAATCTGATAGCCCCCGCCAGGAAACACGACCACCGCAACGCCCGTATTCTTTCCTTTCGGCGAGTACACGATCATCGTCGGCCGCGACACGTTGCTCACGCTCGTCACCGGCTTCCCGGCGATCAGACCCTTGGACACCTCCACCCTTTCCGGCCCCGCCGGCACCACCGCCGCCGCGTCGGGTGCCGCCCCCGGCCATATCGGCACTTGCGTGCGTCCCGGCGATGGCTGCCACGTAGTCTGCTGCGCGCTCAGGCCGCCACACACAAACACAACACAGAGAGCAAAGAACAAAGGCTTCATCACAATCCCCCCAGGTTAATGCCGCTCGCTGCCGGAAGGCGCTGATCGAAAACGGTCAAGATCATATCGTGCAACAAGAAACCGCAGCCATCCTTTCGGATCGCCGCCGCCGACTTTTGCGCCGTCCCATTCGGCCGAGCCTATCGCCGTTCACCTCCTGAAAATCCCCATTCGATGTTATTTCGTTGCTAATTTTTCACGTCCTTTGCTACCGTGACTCGGATGCAATGATGAAAAAATTGATCACCGGGACCGGAAGCAGGCCGACGCGGACGGCGACGCTCGCCCGCGCCCCTTTCCTTGCCTCCGCGCCTCCCCGCCTCTCTGACTCTGCGAGGCTTCAATCGGTACACTTTGCAAACGGAAATCTCCGCAACTCCTTGCGATTCAACAGCTTGAAAAATTTCAATCGGTACACTTTTCGCACTCGGACGAACTACGATCCTGGTCTTCCCGGCCGGCGGTTCCGGCCCTTCCTTGCATCCTTGCCTCTGTGTCTCTGTGCCTCTGTGGCAAATCCTAATCGCCAAATTCGAATATTAGAACCACACCTAAGTCATTGGAAACAAAGGACCGGCACCCTCTCTAATCGCCAAAAATCGCGATTCCGCTCGCCAATTCCACAAGGCCCTGCTGGCGAACCCTGCCCTCTCAAGCTAAAATTAGCGGTCAGCCATACCACGACCGTTTCCCCGGGGAGGCCTCAACCATGACATCGCCAGCCACGACGCTGCACCGCGGTGAGTTTCGGAACGAGCCGTTCACCGATTTCACGAAGCCGGAAAATCACACGGCCATGGAAGACGCGCTGCGTCACGTGAAATCCATGTTCGGGCGCGAATATCCGCTCGTCATCGCCGGCGAGAAGGTCACCACCCCGGAGAAGACGAAGTCCGTCAACCCGTCCCATCCGGACGAAGTCATCGGAGTTTTTCAGAAGGCCACGGTCGAGATGGCGAACAAGGCGGTCGAAGCGGCCAGCCGCGCCTTCGATCGCTGGAAGCGCGTTCCGGCCGAGGAGCGCGTCGCGGTCGTCTATCGCGTTGCGGACATTCTGCGCAAGCGCCGCCTCGAGCTCGACGCCTGGCTCGTCTACGAAATCGGCAAGACATGGCCGGAAGCCGATGCGGACGTCGCCGAGCTGATCGACTTCTGCGAATACTATGGCCGCGAAGCGCTGCGCCTCGCGGAGCCGCAAAAGCTTGTCCCCATGCGCGGCGAGAAGAATTACCTGAAATACATTCCGCTTGGCGTCGGTGTGGTGATTCCGCCGTGGAATTTCGCCGCCGCCATCATGGGCGGCATGACGTTGGCCGCGATCGTCACCGGAAACACGGCGATCGTGAAGCCCTCGAGCGACTCGCCGACGATCGCCGCGATTTTCGTCGACATCCTGTACGAAGCGGGCGTGCCGCGCGACGTGGTCAGCTTCTTCACCGGCCCGGGCAGCACGGCCGGCGAAGCGCTCGTCACCCATCCGAAGACGCGCTTCATCGCCTTCACCGGCTCGAAGGAAGCGGGGCTCCGCATCAGCGAGCAAGCCTCGAAGGCGCAGCCCGGCCAGGTCTGGATCAAGCGCACCGTTCTCGAAATGGGCGGCAAGGACGCGATCGTCGTCGACGACGAAGCGGATGTCGACGCTGCCGTCGAAGGCGTCGCCGCATCGGCTTTCGGTTACCAGGGACAAAAGTGCTCGGCGTGTTCGCGCGCGATCGTCGCCGGCAAGGTCTACGACGAATTTCTCGGCAAGCTCGTTGAGCGCGTGAAGAAGATCAAAGTCGGGCCCAGCGAGGATCCCTCGAATTTCATGGGGCCGGTGATCAATCAGGCCGCCATGAAAACGATTCTCGGCTACATCGACGCGGGCAAGAAGGAAGGCAGAGTGGTCGCGGGCGGAAATAGAGCGACCGGCGATGGATTCTTCATCGAGCCGACCGTGATTGCGGACGTCAGCCCGAAGGCGCGCATCTTCCAGGAGGAAATCTTCGGCCCGGTCCTCGCGGTGACGAAGGCGAAGGACTTCGACGATGCGCTCGCCATGGCTAACGACAGCGAATTCGGCCTTACCGGCGCCGTCTACTCGCAGAATCCGAAGAAAATCGAACGCGCCGCCGAGGAATTTCACGTCGGCAATTTGTACATGAACCGCAAGTGCACGGGCGCAATGGTCGGCGCTCATCCCTTCGGCGGATTCAACATGTCCGGGACGGATTCGAAGTCAGGCGGCCAGGATTATCTGTTGCTGTTCCTTCAGGCGAAAACCGTTTCGGAAAAACTCGGCGCCACCAAATAGCGAAACTCGAAAAATGACGGCAAAGCGCGGCGCACCTGTTGCAACGCGCTACTCTTCCGTCTTGCGGACGTCATTCCGCGGGGGCTTGCGGCGCGGGCTTCATGCGGAAGCCCCAGCGCAGGATGACGTAGGCGACGGGGCCCGACGCCAGCAGCAGCGGAGCCCAGTGCCAGACCAGTGGCTCGCTGTAGTAGATTTTCATCGCGCACAAAATCACCGGAAAGAACACGACGCACGCGATGCCGGCAATTCCGCCGGGAATCCGAAAGCTTCGCGGCGCGTTGGGAGCCTTGGCCCGCATGCGCCACGCCGCGAAGAGCGTGAGCAGCGTCGTCGCAATGCGCGTCCAGATGTAAATGTTCACCATGTCCTCGACCGGATATTTCGCGAGAATGCAGTAGATGACGGCCGACACGGCGATCGCGCGAGCGGGTGTGCGAAACCGCGAATGGATTTTCCCGAGCCACGCCGGCAGGTAACCGTCCTCGGCCATCGTCGCGGGAATGCGCGTGGTATACAAAATCGTGCTGTTCGAGAGCGAGAGCGTGCCGATCAGCGACGCGACCAGCATCGCGGCACCCAGCGCTTCTCCGCCGATTTGCCGCGACGCCGGGACGATGTAGCCCGTCTCCCACTTCTGCCAGTCGCCCAGGACCGCGAGCGCCAGCGTCGTCGGCAGAATGTAGGTGAGGACGTTCAGCGGCGTAATCCACGCGAGCAGGCGCACGAACGTACCCTGCGGATTTTTCATCTCGCCTGTCACGCTGGAGAGCTGTTCGTAGCCGGCGTAATTCCACATCGCGAGCGCCAGTCCTTGCCCGAAAACGCTGCCGAAGGGTTTGCCGGGCGGCACGAAGGGAAGCACGGGATTGTGTTGCCAATGGAAGAGCGACACGAGGCAGAGCCACGCGACCGGAATCAGGACAAGAACCAGGAGCGCGATCGAAATCCATCCCGCGACTTGAATTCCGCGCGCGTTGAGGTAAGCGAGCAGGCACAGGACGAGGCATGCGCCCGCCCATTTCGTGTAGCCCGTGAGCCACGGGAGATAGTCGGCGAGATAGTCCATGAGCAGGACGCCGTAGAGGCTGTTGAGCAGGAACGTGCCGGTCCAATTCCACCAGCCGCACTGAAATCCCCAGAAGTCTCCGAAGGCGGCGCGGCTCCAGCGGTAGAAGCCGCCTTCGACGGGAAGGATGCTGTTCAGTTCGGCGGCGGCGAGGGAGATGGGAATGCTCCAGAAGAGCGGCACGAACGCGAGAAACACGAGCGCCATGCCGGGGCCGGAGCTTCGAAAGATTTCCTCGTAGCCGAAAGGGCCGCCGGCTGTGTAGCCGTAAAAGATCGCGAGCAGCGGAAGGAACCCGATCTGGCGCAGGCTCGCGCTGGCATGCGGGGCGGAAGCACGGTTGTCGGAGCGTTCAGTTGGCATTGGCCGAGGCGTGAAGGCCGGCATCATATGGGAGCGGTCGAGGCATTTCAACCAGGATTGCGCCGAAAGACGCGGCGCGAAAGCTTACGCGGACGTTATGTCGAAAAGGTGGGCCTGAAATCCGTCGCGGCGGACGAAGAGACCGATGTTGTGCAGTTCTTCGCCGTGGCGCGGATAGCGGACATCGTTCAACTGGTCGTCGAAGGTGTATTCCGCGGTGGGCGAGACGCGATCGCCCAGGTGGACGCGTCCTTGCGATGGATTCGCGGAGAGGTTGACGACCATCATCTTCCACGCTTTTTCGGAGCGCCACTCGTAGACGATCAGGTTGCCCGACGTGCCGTCTCCCTCGGGCATCACCGGAAGCAGACTCCACTGGCCTTCGTGGAATACCGCTTCGTTGGTCGTGCGGAGAACTTTGTCGAAGAATGCGACAGCGGCAGGGTCGGGCGGCTCGGCGGCGGCCATTCGCAGTTGAATCGGAAGGTGAATCTTGCGCCCTTCGAGTTCGCCCTGATGGTAGAGGCGCATTCCAGGAAGGGTCGACATGAGGGTGCCGGCAGCGGGGAGGCGCGCACCGAAGGTGGCGGCGCAACGAGCCTCGTCGTGATTTTCGAGAAATCGCGCGAAGCGGCTCTGGACCTCGAGTGGAGCGGCGACGGACGCGCGGACCTGGTCGACGTTCGCGTCGCGAACCGCGTCGTACAGGACTTTGTCATATGCGAACGCGATTCCGAGATCGAGCAGACGTTGCTCCGTGCCCCAGTAAGCTTCAGCGAGGAGAATCACCTTCGGAACCGCGGCGCGCGCCTCGGTCCAGAACTCCGTTGCGGGCGGCGGCTCGCCATCAAGCAGGGGAGTCCAGATTTTCGCGAAGATATCATTCAACTGAAGCATGGCCATATCGCAGCGAACGCCGTCGCAGTGCGCGGCGATCGTGCGCAAATCGTCGAGCTGCGCGGCGCGCATTCCCGGATGGAAATGATTCAACTGCGCCGCGTCGCGCCAGGGCGGGAAGTAGAGATCGCGCGCAAGCGCCAGGAAAGTCGGCCCGCCCTTTTTCGCGATGCGGAGGAAGCTCGAAGGATCCCGGTCGAAATCCCGTTTCGTGCCCTGAACGTAGAATTCCGGATGCTTTCGCGTCCAGGGATGATCGAGCGCGGTGTGGTTTCCGACAAAATCGAGAAAGAGGCTCATCCCGCGCTTGCGCAGTTTTTCGCGGACGCGATCGAGGGCGTCCCAATCGCCGATACGCGGATCGGGCGTGTACTCCGCCACGGCATATGGCGAGCCGACCACGTCCTTCGGCTTCCAACCGGGCAGCGCGTCCGCGTACGACGCCGTGCCGGCAGGCTCGAGCGCGACTCGCCGCGCGGCGCGGCTGCGTTTCCACACACCCATGAGCCAGACGATGTCGAAACCGCGCGCGACGAGGGAATCCCATTCGGCGTCGGGAACGCTGGCAAGCTTGATCGAGCGCTTGGAGCGGAGAGAAAGCTCTTCGAGCCAGGCCCAGGTGTTGATTTCGTAGAGATGCGGATGAGCGCGAAGGCTCGGGGCCGGAGCGGGAGCGCGAGAAGGCGATTTGGGCGCGGGCATGAAGCTTCAGCGTAGACCGCGGTTGGCGAGAGTGTCAACGTGGAGAACGGGTTGGCGGGAAGACATCTGGGCGAAAGTAGCCCCTCAGTTTGGATTTTAGCTGAGTCGATGAAACGGCGCAGGCCGTCGTGTTAACCTCAGCCCAGCCAGGAGGTGCGGCCGTATGACGCGACCGACGATCGAATCCATGTGCCCGTTTTTCATCGTAAGCGGCGTCGAGCAGAGCATCGCCTTCTATCGGGAAAGGCTCGGCTTCGAGGCTCAGTTTAAGGAACCGGACGAGGAGCCATTTTTCGGGATCGTCGGCCGGGACGGCGCGATGCTCTTCCTCAAGTCCGGGGAAGCCGCACCCCTGCCCAATCCGCGGCGCGATCCGGCGATGCGGTGGGATGCCTACTGCTACTCGCCTGATCCTGACGCGCTGGCGGCGGATTTCGCCGAGCGCGGCGCTGCATTCAGCAATCCCCTCAAGAATACGAGCGACGGCCTGCGCGGCTTCGAGATCACCGACCCGGACGGCTATGTGCTGTTTTTCGGCCGACCGCGATCGAGGGTCGAAATGGAGGCGTCTAGCGCCGTGGTGGTGACGCCTGCAACATTTCCCAGGTGGATTCGAACTGAGCGCGAGCTGGAAGAAAGCCGTCTGGACAAAGGAGGGAAATGATGCCAGAGTATTTGCCGCTGTGGGGCAACGCTGTCCTGAGGAGGAATGAATGGTGAAGCGTCTGATGCTTTGTTCGGCAGCACTTCTTGTCGCGGGTAGCATTACGCTGGCGGGGCCGGGAAAGAGCGGCACATGGTCGGGCGTGATCACCAACGACATGTGCGGCGCCAAGGATGCCAGCATGGCCAAGGCCGAATGCACCAAGACCTGCGTGAAGGAACACGGCGCGAAGTATGCGCTGTACAATCCGGCGGACAAGCAGGTGTACGTTCTTGAGCCGCAGGAAAAGGTCGACGGCGACGAAGGCAAGACGGTGACGGTGAAGGGCACGCTTGACGGCAAAGTGATCAAGATCGAGGCCATCACCATAAAGCAGTAGGCACGCGTGGTCGAGTTTCGGACGATTTAACGATCAACCCATCTCCGCAAAATTTGCAGCTTCGAAACGGGCAGAGTCGCTTCTGCCCGTTTCGCTTTTCTGCGGCGTGATTTCACGCCGTTGGTATACTGCTCGTCCGCTCACAACCGCATTCGTTGGAGGTCCGTCTTGCAATTGAAACTGAATTTCCGCGCGGCCGGGCTTGCGGTCGCGTTGGCCGCGGCGGCTTCGCTTCTTGCGCCACATGCTCGGGCCGCCGGAGCCCAGAACTCCCAGTCGCAAAAGCACAATCTTACGGTCGATGACTACGTCCGAATCAAGGAAGTCTCGGACCCGCAGATCAGCCCCGAGGCGAAGTGGGTGGCGTACACCGTCGAAACGCACGACCTGAAGGAAGACAAGAACGAGGAGCGGATTTGGATGGTCGCAACGGCGGGCGGGGAAGCGATTCCGCTGACGGGTGAAAATGTTTCGTCGTCGCATCCGCGATGGAGTCCCAACGGGAAATATCTGGCATTCCTTTCCGCGCGCGAGGAAGGCAAGAAGCAGGTTTGGCTCCTGAATCGAAGCGGCGGCGAAGCGCAGCAACTGACGGACACGATCCAGGACGTCGATCATTTCGCGTGGTCGCCCGCCGGCGATCGCCTCGTTCTCGTGCTGCAGGATCCGACGCCCGACGAGGTCGAAGCCGGGAAACACAAGGACGACGATACGAAACCGAAGTCCAAGCCGCGCCCGTGGGTCATCGACCGATTGCTTTTCAAGGAAGACGAAGCGGGTTATCTCGATCGGCGGCGGACTCACCTTTATGTCTTCGATATGGCCAGCCACAAGATGACGCAAATCACGTCGGGCGATTACGACGACAGCGCGCCGGCGTGGTCGCCGGACGGGCGGTCGATCGCGTTCGTGAGCAATCGCTCCGAAGAGCCGGACCGGAATTTCAACGATGACATTTGGGTGGTCAGCGCCGACAACACCGACGAAGGAAAGAGTCTCGTGCGCGTGACAACGAATCCAGGAACGGACGTCGCGCCTACGTGGTCGCCGGATGGAAAGTGGATCGCGTTCGCGAGCCAGCTCGATCCGAAATTGTTTCAGTACGCCACTTTTCACCTCGGAATTGCGCCGTCGGGCGGCGGGGAAGAGAAAGTTCTGACGCGAGCGCTCGATCGCAATGTTTCTTCGCCGCATTTTTCATCGGATGGCAAGCGGATCTACTTCATCGCGGACGACGACGGCACGCAGAATCTGCTGCGCACTTCGCCGGCCGGCGGCGAGATTAAGCGGCCCATCGGCGGACGGCTGATGCTCAATTCGTATTCGATTGCGGCAGACGGCACGGTCGCCGCGCAGATAGGGACGGTCGAACGCCCGGACGAGGTTTATCTGCTGCCAGCCGGCGGCGATCTGCGACGAATTACGACCACGAACGACGCGCTGATGGCGCAAATTCGGCTGCCGAGCGTCGAGTACGTTCACTTCAAGAGCAAGGACGGCACGACCGTGGCGGGCTACCTTTACAAGCCGCCGGATTACACGCCGGGAAAGCAATACCCCGCGATCCTGCAGCCGCATGGCGGACCCGTGGGGGCGTACTACGCCGAGTTCGATTTCAAGCCGCAGCTTTACGCCGCGAACGGTTACGTCGTGCTGACGCCGAATCCGCGCGGGTCCTCCGGCTACGGCGAGGATTTTTGCAAGGCGATCTACGCCGACTGGGGCGACAAGGATTTTCAGGATGACATGGCGATGGCGGACTACGCCGTCGCGCAGGGAATTGCCGATCCCGAAAAGCTCGGCGTCGGCGGACATTCGTACGGCGCGATTTCGACGAACTTCATCGTCACGCAAACCACTCGATTCAAAGCGGCGATTTCGGATGCGGGCGAATTTCTCTACGCGACAAACTGGGGGCACGATGAATACGTGCGGGAGTGGGAGATCGAATTGGGCTTGCCGTGGGAGAATCGCGCGCTCTGGGAGAAGCTGTCCCCGTTCAATCGCGTGACGAAAATCACGACGCCCACTCTGATCGAGGGCGGCGACGTCGACTGGAACGTCCCTATCATCAACGGCGAGCAGATGTACGAAAGCCTGAAGAGACTCGGCGTGCCGACGCTGCTGGTGGTCTACCCCGGGGAACATCACGAGTTTCAGAGGCCGTCGTTCATCGAAGATCGATTCGAGCGGAACCTGGCGTGGTTCGGCCACTACGTTAAAGGTGAAGGCCCGGCAATTCCGCCACAGAAAACGGGGAACTGACGATCGGCGGAAGCCTCCGACCTGACCTCGCCCTAGATTCGTTCTATGGTTGCGGCGGATTGCAAGGCGGGCTCGCGAAGGTCAGTGTGATTTCCTTCGTGGCTTCATCCGCGCCGTCGACGACGATGGAGTCGGAGTCGATTCGCGGCGGAAGGGAGCAATCGCCGGCGCCGCGGCCAGTCCTGCCGGCGCGCGAAGGATCGAGATCCTCCCACGCGGAGATTGTGTAGTGCGCAGCCTGGAACAGCGTGAACTCGTAGGCACCGTCTGCAATTTTCTCGGCGGCCGGGTTGTCGCCCTTATCGCCTTTGGCCATCAGGGTCGCGGTGCCGGGCGGCCTGCCGTCCTTCCAATTCAGATGGACGCGAAGCTCGCGCGTCGGGAACTGGTTGCCTACGGAAAAGACCAGTTTCGTGAGCTGCTCGCCTTCCTTCACTTCGACGGACTTCGCCTCCTTTACATTCTGAGTGCCGGGATAGAACGTGCGCGGAAACGGCGAATTCGGATCCATACGATTGCCGCGATTGTAGACGATGATGTACTCGCCGGGGCCGACGTGATTGAACTCGAAGATGCCCTTCGCACCTTGAAACGTCCACAGGCCCGAATGCGAGCCGTCGTACTTGCCGACGCGAAATAGTTCGAGTGAGGCGAGCCGCAGCGGTTTGCCATCGGGATCGACCACCGTCCCTTCGATGTGGCCGGTGGGCAATGCGTCGACGTTATATTCATAGCACGCATTGCCAGGAATCGTGAAAGTCGGCAGCGGACCCGTAAGCGCGCGTTGCGAGAGCTGGACGGCGGAAGGAAGATCGGCCGTAAACTGATAGTCGCCTGCGTGAACGTCGTAAAACGAGTAGACGCCGTGCTCGTCCGTCGTCGCGGTGAAGCGGTCGTAGCGTGAACGCAGTCTGAGGGCGACGTCGGGAAGCGGCTCGTCGGGATCGTCCGGCAGCTCCAGCGTCGGCGGTTGTGAACGGCGCAGCACGCCGAAAACGGAGGCGACACGCTTGCCGTCGCGCATCGCGCGCAGCTGGGGCAACAGAGCGAGCGCGTCGCTTGCGGGGCGCGTGCCATTGCAACGCGTGGCGAAGAGGCGGCCTTCGGTTTCCTGTTGCGTGTAAACCACGTACGTCTCGTCTTTCTTGAAGCGATAGGCGCAGTCGCCGTCGTCGCCACCGGAGAAAACGTCGATTTCGGAGGCGTCGGGGCCGGCAAACTTCTCGTCGATGTGAAAATGGTAGCGGACGAGGACCGCCGGCCCGGGGCCACCCGCTTGCGTGCCGGAGTTCGCGCTCGCGGTCTGACGCGGCAGGACGGTGACCTGCGTGACGGTTCCGAGGAAGACGACGTCGTCTTTCTGCAAGCCGGGACATTGTCCGGGCGGCGCTTGCGAACAGGCACACGCCCACGAAGCGGCAGGCGCCGCGGCGGACAGCAAAAGCACACCCAAGATTCGTCGAAGCATCGCGAATATCGTAATTCGGCCGAGGGGGAAAATCGAGCGCGGCGGCCGGATTTTTCGCTGCGAGTTGCCGAGTGAAAACGTGCGTCGCGACGCCATCCGGGCGCCCTTCACCGGAATAGCGAACACTGCTAAACTTCCAACGCCCGCCTCGGGTCCATCTCTCAGTGAGGAGAATTCGCAATGGCACGCGCTCTCTTAGGACTACTTTTGTTTTCGGTGCTGGCATGTGGAACTTCCGCGGACACGATCGTGCTGAAAAACGGCGATCGGCTGACCGGCACGATTGAAACCTCGGACGGCAAGACGATCACGTTCAAGACCGACTATGCCGGCGAAATCAAGGTGCAATGGTCCGCGGTGAAGGAAACGGCCACCGAACGGCAGCTATACGTGGTAAAGAGCGACAAGACGACGGTCAACGGCGCTGTAACCGCCGAGGATTCAAACGTGACCGTCCACACTTCGAATACCGGCGATGTGACTGTTCCTCTTTCGAACGTGACCGTCATTCGATCGCCGGCGCTCCAGCAGGCTTACGAACACAGTTTGCATCCGGGCTTGCTTGAGGACTGGAATGGCGGCGCAAACTTCGGCTTTGCGCTCGCGCGCGGCAACAGCGACACCACCAATCTTGCGTTCGGTTTCAACGCGGTCCGGAAGACGCTCTCGGACCAAATCAAGATGTACGCTTCGTCGATTTATTCGACGAATGGCGGTCTCACCGGTGCGATGGTGACCGCGAATGAAATTCAGGGCGGCATTCGCTACGACAAGAACGTCAACCATATTCTGTTTGGCTACGTGAGCGGCGACTTCGCGCATAACGCGCTGCAGGACCTCAACCTTCAGCAGATTTACGGAGGCGGTCTCGGCGCGCACCTGATCAATCACCCAAACACGACACTGGACGTTCTCGCTGGAGCGAACTACACGCGTGAGACCTATAGCGGGACGCCGACCGGCGGCACGGCCATCGCGGTGCAGCGCAATCTAGGCGCAGCCACGGCGGGCGAGGACTTCGAGAAGAAGTTCGGATCGACTTCGTCTCTCACCGAGCATTTCTATTTCTATCCGGACCTCAGCGAGACCGGCGAATACCGCTTTTCGCTGGACGCCGGTTGGGTAACTCAAATCAAGAAATGGCTCGGGTGGCAGATCACCGTCAGCGACCGCTACATTACGAACCCGCCGATCGCGGGCACGAAGGATAACGACGTTGTCCTTTCGACAGGCGTGAACTTCTCATTCAGTCATTGAAAGCTCCCCATCCGGGTGGCCGCGCCGCGTCGAGACGATTGCGGCGAAGTTTTTTTGACTTCCCCTTTGCTCACCACATAGAATTCGGCGCGTCAGAATCCGAGTCACGAGATGAAAGGGAGCGAACGAATGAAGAAAGTCTTCTGTGCCGTAGCCGCACTCATTCTCTGCGCAGGAATCGCACCTCGCGTTTCAGCGCAGCAAGCCGAAAGACCCGATCGAGAGGCCCGGGCACCCGAAGCGAAGTCTGCGGAGGGCTGCGACGCCGCCGCCACGAAGGAAGATTCCTCCGTAACCGACCATACGATCCATCTGGGCGCCCAGACCATTCCCTACAAAGCGACCGCGGGCTACATCCTGCTCAAGAACGACAAGGGCGACGCGACGGCGCTGATGTATGCGGTAGCCTACACGCGAAGCGATGTGAAGGACCTGACGCAGCGCCCGGTTTCGTTTCTGTATAACGGCGGGCCCGGCTCGGCCACGATGTGGCTCCACATGGGCGCGTTCGGGCCGCGGCGCGTGCAGGTGAATGGCAACGAGTTCACGGGGCCGGCTCCGTACAAGCTGGTGGACAACACCGAAAGCCTCCTCGACAAGACGGACCTGGTGTTCATCGACGCGATTGGAACCGGCTACAGCCACGCGGTCTGCAAGGCGCAGGACAAGGATTTCTTCGGCATCGATGAGGACATCGAGGCGTTCGGCCAGTTCATCGACACCTACCTCAGCCGCAACGATCGATGGAACTCGCCGAAATTCCTGATCGGTGAGAGCTACGGAACGTTTCGATCGGCCGCGCTGGGCGACTATCTACAGAGCCACTTCTCGATTCATCTGAACGGAATCGTGCTGATTTCGTCGGTGCTGGATCTTTCGACGATCACGTTTGGGCCGGGGGACGACCGCTCCTACGTTTTCTATCTGCCCAGCTACGCGGCCGTCGCGTGGTATCACAAGGTCTTGAAGGATCGTCCCGCCGATCTGCCGACGTTCATTGAGGAAGCGCGCCAGTATGCTGAGGGAGACTACACTGCCGCCCTTTACAAGGGCGCAGCCTTGCCTGCGGACCAAAAGGCGGCTGTCGCCAAGAAGCTCTCCTACTTCACGGGCCTGAGCGAGGACTACTTGATGAAGGCCGACTTGCGCGTGAAACTGGGCCAGTTCATGGCCGAACTCCAGCGCAGCGTTGGCCTGACCACCGGACGCATCGACGCGCGCTTTACCGGATACACGTACGACCTTCTTGAGGAGTTCGCGCAGGGCGATCCGGAGGGGCCGGCGGTCGGCGGCGCGTACACGGCCCTGATCAACATGTACAACCACGACGAATTGAAGTTCGGCAAGGACCGCGTCTACCACAACAGCGCCACGGGCACGAACGAGTGGAAATGGACGCGCCGTCCAGGGCCGGGCCGCGGCGGCTTCTTCCCCGGCGCGCCGAACGTCGAGGGAGACCTCGCGCAGGCGATGATCACGAATCCGAGGCTGCTGGTGCAGGTCGAAAACGGATACTACGACTTCGCCACGCCGTTCTTCGCGACCGAGTACACGATGTCGCATTTGGGCTTGCCGGCGGAACTGCAGAAGAACGTCACGCTCGATTACTACACGGCGGGACACATGATGTACCTGCACGATGAGGATCGCGTGAACCTGCACAACCACATCGCCAGCCTCATCGACCGGGCGACGCATCCGTAGTCGGAGGTGTTCCATGAGGCGTTGTGCAGCCCTGGCGGTGGTGTTGTGCGCCCTCAGCTCGACGGCCAAATCGCAATCAAAACCGAGCGCAGCGCCCGCGACGGTCATTCTCGTGAAGGCCGCACGACTTCTGGACGTGAAAAGCGGCACCTACGTTGAGAATGCCGCGGTTTTGACCGAAGGCGAGCGCATTAAGGCGGCCGGGCCGGTGGCCGCAGTGATGTCGCATGCGCCGAAGGACGTTCACGTAATCGATCTGGGTAACGCGACGATTTTGCCGGGCCTGATCGATTGCCACACCCATCTGCTGCTGCGAATTCCCGAAGGGCCAGACGGCTACGCGCTGAATCTACTCACCAAGTCAGTTGCCTTCCGGGCGCTTGAGGGTGCAGCAGACGCACGAGCCACGCTGGAGGCGGGCTTTACGACTGTGCGCGATGTCGAAAATGAAGGTTCTGGATACGCAGATGTGGCGTTGCGCGACGCGATCAATCAGGGTTTGGTCGAAGGGCCGCGAATGCAGGTAGCAACTCGCGCGATCGCTGCCGTCGGCCAATACAATCCGTTCGGCATCTCGCCCGACTTGCACGATTTTCCAACCGGCGCGCAGATGGTGAGCGGGGCCGAGGAGGCGCGGCGTGCAGTCCGCGAACAAATTGGGCACGGCGCCGACTTGATCAAGGTGTATGCCGACTGGGAGTATCCAACTCTCACCGTGGAGGAGATGCGAGTGATTGTTGAGGAGGCGCACAAGCTTCACCGTAAGGTCGCAGCGCATGCGACGACAGCCGAAGGAATTCGCAATGCCGTGACTGCGGGCGTTGATTCGATCGAGCACGGACATCGGGCGGACCGGGCGGACCTCGAGATGATGAAAGCCAAGGGCGTGTACCTGGTGCCAACACTCTCGGTGATTGATGCCGCGTTCGCGAAGGTGACGGACAGTCAGCTTCCGCCGCAAGCCCGGCAGTTTCTGCAGGAGGTGGATGAGGCCGTCCGGACAGGGAAGGAACTCGGTGTAAGAATTGCGGATGGCTCCGATCCGGATAGCGCCGAACGTCACGGAAAAAATGCCGAGGAACTCGTCGCTATGACGAAACGCGGCCTGACTCCCCTGGATTCGATTCGCGCCGCGACAGTCACAGCGTCGGACCTGATGGGCTGGGACGACCGAGTTGGTTCAATCGAACCGAGCAAGTATGCGGACTTGATTGCCGTGCAAGGCGACCCGCTGACGGATATCACGGTCCTGGAAAATGTTGAGTTCGTGATGAAAGGCGGCGTCGTGATCAAGAGCACCTCTCGAACCGCTGTCCCCTCGTCGATACACTGACTCAAAAGCGCCTTATGCAGCGCTTGGTCCAATCAGAAGAAAGGTTAGATCCACACGGGAGTGTTGCCGGCCAGCTTCGACTTGCCTTCATCAAACTCTGCAGCGCGCCTGACCCAAACTGCAAAGAGCGCTATTTGAAGCCGTCACCAAGCCTGACGACGGCAACGTGTCCGTGCTCGTTTCCCGCGGAGTCGAACGAGATCGCCCCGCTCGCGCCCTGTATAGGATTTCCGGCGGCGAGAGCGTCGCGAACCCGCACGCGATTCGCCCCGGCTCGACGCACGGCAGCAGCGACTATGTGGACTGCGTCATACGCGGCCGCGGCGGCTTCGGTTGGCTCGGCTCCCGTCTGCGCAAGGGAGCTTTTGTGGAATTGGCGTTGAACGTGCGTAGTTCCAGCCGGGGAAGCTGAAATCCAGATCTCGGCATCTTTTTCTTCAGGCTGCTGCGAAGCGGACGCCGACGCTGCGACGGGAATCACGGCGGCGGACTCGGCCGCTTTTCGACAAAGATAAACCGGCACAACTGGAAGGGCTTGCCGCACGCGCGGAACAAGGTTTGCGGCAAGATCGTAGTCCGTCCACAGAACAACTGCGTCCGGCGCCAGCGTTTTCATTCGCGAAACGACCGACTCGACGGCATCGGGCGAGGATGGCACGTCCACTCGAATAGGAGGGACCCCTCCGAGTTTTTCAACTGCTCTTTCGAATTCTTCGGCGCCAGCGCGCCCGTCGTGGTCGGGCTGAGCGAGCAAGACCACTTTGCGCAGGCCACGCGTTCGATAGATGTGCTGCGCGAAGGCGGATGCTTCATCCTCGTCGCTGGGCGCCAGACGGAAAATCCAAGGCATGTTGATCTGCGTCGTGGTGGCGTCAGTCGAAAGCGTCACGACAGGCACGCCGATTTTGTTGGCGACCTGCTCGGCCTCGTGCGCGATCGTTCCTGCTGGGGACGTGATGATCGCGACGGCTTCATCTTGAAAAATCAAGCGCACGATCTCGTCGCTGGCCTGCCCCCATTGTCCGCTTTCATCGCGCACGGCGAGCACGAGGTGCCGGCCGCCGGGAAGAGGAGTTTTGGATTCTTCGTCCAGCGCCATTTGCGCCGCCTGCAGAAGCGCCTTGCCCTCCGCGGCAAGAGGCCCTTCGAGAGGTACGGTCATGCCGATTGTGACATGATTTCCGCGCAAGTCGTCCGCGGCTGCGCTGCCGGCGCCAGCGTAATAAACTGCATTCCGATTCATGGAAGCGTAGGGCTTTGTCTCGGGCGAAACGGTCTGTGCCGATGCAAGGCACGCTGCGAGCATCCACGCGCCGAGCATGATAAGGCTTCCGCGCAGGATGGTGCGCGCGAGGGATGAGTTCGTGATCATGGGCGTTTGCATCGTCTCAACCGTCAAGCAGGAGCAGCGCGAGAATCGCGAATGCTCGAGAACGCGCTCGGGCTAATCTTTCGCCCCCACTTCAGTGGTGGCTGTTTCCTGGTGCGCGGGGAAGTACACGAACTTGCCCTCTTCGACGCGTGCCATCCAAATGGGCCCGATATTGTTCAGCGTGTAGTCGAAGAGCGCGCGCCCGCTGACGCCGCCGTACTCCTTCATCCCGTAGCGGCGCAGAGCGTCCATGATGAGGCCGCGGTTCAAGCCTGCTTCGCCGATGGCCTTGATCAGGATGCGCATCCCGTCGTAGCCGTAGGCGGCGTAGCCGTCAGGCTCCGCCTGGAAGCGCTTGCGATAGTCGTCGCGAAACGCAATCCACATCGGATCCGTGCTCGCAGGATCGATGACGCTCGTGGTCACCAATCCCTCAGCGGCAGGCCCCGCGACGTTCAGCAGATCCGGGTATGCAAGGCGGCTGGAGCCGAAGGCAGGCTGACTCATTTCGGCAGCGCGCATCTGTTTCAGAATCAGCCCCGCCTCAGGAGGCTCGCCCCAAATCACGAGCCCCTGAATCTTTGCGTCCTTGAGAGCTTTGAGTTGGGCTGAGAAGTCCGTGTCGCCGCGCTCGAATTTCATTTCCAGCACGGGTGTGTGGCGCAGGCGGCGCGCCTCCTCGGCAAAGATCTCGACGCCGATCCGCGCATAACGGGACTGCGTGCGCAGAATTCCGATTCGCTGGAGCTTCAGCCGGTTGAACACGTAGTCCGCGAGCGCGTAGCCCTGCTGCCGGTCATCGGGGAAATTGTGCATCAGCCATTGAATGCGCGTCTGCGTAACGGTCGGGTCTGTAGTAGCCGTGTCCATAATCGGGATCTCGAGCTTCAGCGTCGTGCGCAGCATGATGTGCGTCGAGGCGCCGTCGATCGAGCCGAGAATTCCGACGACGTGCTCGTCGAAATCCATCTTGACGATCTCGGTCGACGACGCGCCCCACAGCGGCAAATCGTTGTGGACCTTCAGCAGGAACGGCCTGCCGACGGGCGCGCCCTTCGCCCGCCACCCGCCCGCGGCGTTCGCCTCATCGACGGCCATGGTTGCGCCGTTTAGCATGGCCTTGCCATACGGTCCTTCGGGATTGGAATCATCCAGCGGCCCGAGGAATCCGATGTTCACCGTCTTCGAGCGAAGCATTTCCGGCGGCGTCTCGTCGCGTGCAGCGCCGAAATAATCCAGCGTATCCGGATCGACGAACCATTCTTTGTAAGACTTTGTGAACTTTCCGAAAGGCACAGCCGCTTCCGGCATGTTCGCGTAGCGCGCCGGTGTTTCAGTCTTGTCCGTCGTTGTCTTCGGTGAGGACTGTGCGACAGGAGCTTTCCCCGGTTCTTTGCCAGGCAAATTGCTCGATTGCGCGGCGGCGCTCCCTGCCGCAGCCAGAATTGCTATAGCCGTCAAGATTCCCTTGCTCATCGCGCTATCCTCTTCGCCCGTTCCGGGCGACCTAATGCTTCTTCGTGCCAACCGAGACTCTGTTCTCGATTTGCTAAACGGCAGCTTTTGCCTTTCGGCGCTCGAGGTATTCTTGTCTCGCGTCGATGAACTCGACGATATCGCGCAGAATTCCGGGGCTAATGGCCTGCGCTGCATCGCATTTGGGCGCTGGCGCTCCGGCCCGGTCGCTGGCCACCTCGATGATCAGACCGTTGCTGCCAAACTCGATGGCCGCGCGGCTGGCTGGTTCCACCATGGTGGACACTCCGGTGGAATGGCTTGGATCGACAATAATGGGAAGGAATGTTTCGGCCTTCACCGCCGCGATCACGTTCAAGTCCAACAAACAGCGCGAGTATTCACCCGCCGGAAATGCCTTGACCCCACGCTCGCAGAGCACGATATCGAGATTTCCTTCCTTGGCGATGTACTCCGCCGCACCCAGCCATTCGCACAGGCCGGCCGCCATGCCTCGCTTGAGCAAGATGGGCTTTCCGCTGCGCCCAGCCTCAGCCAGCAACGGATAATTCTGCATATTGCGCGAGCCGATCTGGAGCATGTCGGCGTATTCGGAGACCAGCTCGACGAACCGCGTATCCATGACCTCGGTGACGATGGGCAGGCCGGTTTCCTCGCGGGCCTCGCGCAGAATCTTCAGTCCCTCCACGCCCAGCCCCTGAAAGTCATGGGGCGACGTGCGAGGCTTGAACGCGCCGCCTCGAAGCATCTCCCCTCCGGCGGCTTTAACCGCCCGCGCCACCTCAAGAGTCTGCTCACGATTTTCGACCGAGCACGGCCCGGCGATCACGACCGGCCGTTCTCCCCCAAACTGCACGCGGCCCACTTGAACGACACGTGTCTCGTTGCCCTCCGCACCGGGATGGGTCCTCCGGCTCAAGATAGGACAGATCCTCGGCAAGTCGCTCAGCCCAACTAATCCTGCAATTCCCACGGCCCACCGCCTTTCCCAGGTCCGACTGGAGTTCCCATACTAGGGAACGCTCCTTTCCGTGAATCGGAAGCTGGCCGGTCCCATTCGAACCGGCCGCCGCGCCCCTTTTAGTGCGTTACGGTTCTGCCGCTCGCGTCGAAAATCGCCATTGCCTCGATCTCGATCAGCAAATCCGGCCGGCAAAGGATGGCCTGAATGCCAGTCGAGGCCGGCAGCGGGTCGAGCCCTTGCTCGTTGAAGAACTGTGTGCGGATGCGGTTGAACTCCGCGTAATCGCGTTCGATGTCGCGCAGATAACACGTTGTGCGAACCACGTCCTTCCACGTCGCACCTTCGGACTCGAGCAACGAGGTTATGTTCTGATACGTCCGCCAGGTCTGCGCTGTGAAGTCGCCGGCGTGAACCGTCTTCCCATCCTTATCGATGCTGGCCGTGCCGCTGATCAGCAGGATGGTCACGCCCTTGATGTCCAGACGCAGTGCCCGTGAAAAAGACGACGGCCGCGGATAGTCGTAGGCCTCGTTCAACGCCTCATGTGAAGTGACCTGCCTCTTGTGCACCAACTCCTCTTGCTGCGCGACGGCTGCGCTTTCTTCAATTTCCGCCTGTAGTCTGCTCATGACTTTTTCCTTCCTTTTGAGATTGGCGTTTTCCGTGACTCAGCCCGCGGGAAGTGGCTACCCAAACGTCGTCCCCCTGAAAATCCATGTTCAAGATGTAGTTGTGCGCAAGCGATGTTGCAGTTTCGAGCGTGGTCTTCTTGTGGTCGGGTCCCGTGATCACGATTTCTCCGCGCTCGTTCTTCGGGTCCGGCCGGTAGGTCACCCAGGTGTTCGTCTTGTAGTTCAGGAAGCTCAAACCCTTGTCGGTGCAGGCCCACACTTCGTCGCCGCGCGATTTCGTAGCGTTGACGAAATCTGAGGCCAGCCCGCTGTCGGTCGAGAGGTAGTTGTGCCAGTTGCGGCCGTCGTATCCGCTCAGTCCAAAATAAGTGGCGGCCCAGAACATCCTCGTGTCGGAGTTGTATGAAATGTTCGCAACGATGTCGTGGATCAGGCCTTGATTGCGGAACAGCACGATCTCCATTTGGCCGTCGGGATCCCTGTACGGTCTCCAGTAATCACCGGCGACGTCATATTCCAGCACGCCGCCGCCCCACACGGCGAAGTAGACTTTGCTTTCGTCTGGCGCGACGGCGATGCCGTAGGTCCAGGGCTCATTCATCGGCGCGTCCTTCTCGCTCACAATGGTCCATTCTCCGGTGCGCTTGTTCATGCGGCTGATGCCTGCGGTCGTCGCAGCCCAGATGTTGTTCCCCTGGACGGCAATGCCGTAAACGACATCGTTCGCCAGACCGCTGCTCAGGTTCGTGTAGTTCTTGAAGATTCCTCCGGAATACTGGCTGATTCCGCCGAATGTCGAGATCCAAACGTCTCCGGTCGCCTTGTCGACGGCGATTCCCGTCACGACGCGATTCGCCAAGCCGTCAGCGGGCGTCAATACGCGCGCGACTCGGCCTTTCTCGATCAAGACAAGCCCACTCTCGGTTCCTGCCCACACGCGGTCGCCATCCACGGTGACGCCCAGGACCTTCTCATCCGGCATGCCGTTCTTCGTCGTGTAGTTTTCCCATTCCTTGTACAGCGGAGGCTTCTGCCCGGCCGCAGACAACGCGAGCATCAGCCATCCCGCCAAGCCGAACAGCCACCGCTTTCTTCCGGTGATCTTCATAGCCGCCTTCTTCCGTTCTGTCCCGGTTCGTTCACTTCTTCCTCTCGCCACCTACAACGTCTTCAAAAACTCGATCAGGTCGTTCAACTGTTCTTTCGTCATGTCCGACGTGACGCCGTGCTTGTCGTGCGAGTTGAACCTGGTCCAGATTTCCTCGAGCGTCAGGGCCTGGCCGTTATGAAGATAGGGCGGCTTCTCGTACACGCGCTCGAGCTGCGGAGTATCGAAGAGCCCGGACGTGTCGTACTCATTTGCCGTCCCGACGTCCTCGCTGGTCTTGTTGGTGTAATGCGTCTCCGGCGTGTGGCAGACCGTGCAGCCCTTGTCGTAAAAGATTGCCTTGCCCCGCTCCTGGGCCGGCGTCAGCCGGCCGTTGGTCGCGACGTGCCGATTCGGAGGCAGTGGAATCGACTTGATGAAGGCGACCAGCGATTCAAGCTGCTCGTGATTGAATCCCTGGGAGCGAAACAGGTATTTCGCGATTCGCGGGCCGCACTGCGTTTCGAGATCAGGATTGTGGCCGTTCCATTTGTAGGGCGCCGTCTCAGCGATTCCGCGCAACGTGCGATTGGCCACGCGATCGCGTCCAAGCTGCGGCGTTTCCAGATTCCACGACACGCCATCGATGTGGTTGTCCGGATGGCAGCTTGCGCAAGCAAGCTGTCCTTGAAAAGAGAAGCTCGCGGCATGGAACATCCGCTCCCCTTCGCGAAGCGCCGTGATTTCCTTCGGCCCGCCCAAATCGATCTTCGATTTCACGCGCAGCGCAGGAATGTCGACCACCGTGATGCTGTCGTCCAGCCGATTCGCGATGTAGGCCAGCCGCCCGTTCCTCGACACCAGGATGTCCGTGGGGTCGATTCCGGTTTGAAGGCGCCGGACTACGAACTCTCTCGCCGAATCCAGGCGATTTGGCAGTTGATCTGCGGGCAATTCATGCAAGCGCCGCTCGAGCCTTGCGGTGTCAATCACCGAGACGACATTCGCCTCCGCCGAAGTCACCAGCGCGTACCGGCCATCCGGCGTGAACGCCGCTCCGTCTGCACCGGCGTAGTACTGATCCACGTCGTCAAGCAGCACCTGAGTGACCCGTGAACGTGCACCTGCCCGCGAAGAGCCGGTCGGGCGCCGTATGATCGCCATGCCGTGCGTGACGATCCACCCTTGATCCACCTGGATGAGGGGGCCGAGATTCTTCGGCCGCATCAGCGGAACCAGAAGGAAATCGCCGTTTCGGGCAGGTGCTTCGGCGATATGCCGAAGCTCGAGCGCGCCGGGGAGGAGCACTCTTTCGGAAACAATCTGACGCGTGGTGTCAATCACTGTCAGTTCCGACACCGGGGGTTCATCGTACTGCATGAGGTGCGGAAGGAGGTTCGAGACGTAAACGAACCGGCCATCGCGCGAAAGCGCAACGTCATGAGGGGAGCGCCACGCATCGAGGCGCTTGATCTCGGTTCCCTTTATCAAATCCAGCACAGAAATGTCGTTCCCGATGCTGTTCGCGACGTACAGCACCTTGCCGGAACGGTCGGTCGTCAACCCGATGGGACCCCAGCCGGTCGGCAGCGTGCGCCGCACTTTGAGCGTTTCTGCGTCGATCTCGCTGACCGTGTCGCTCCACTCGTTCGACACGTAAACCGTCGTTCCGTCCGGCGAGACTGCCACGCCCTTGGGCTTGTTGCCGACTCTCACGCTTCCGGCGACGCGCTCTGTTCGCAAATCGACGGCGAGCAGGGAATCGTCGTCTTCGCAGGCGACGTACAGCTTCAGGCCGTCAGGCGAGAGAGCCAGCTCCACAGGCGTCAGATAGCGCGGCTGTTCGTTCGCTGGAGGCTGCGCTTCAACTGCGGCGGCTCCGTTCCTTGCACTGCTCAGGATTCCCGCAGTCAGCCCAGCCGTCAGGAGGACTATTCCCGACGCTGTTCCGAAAGCCCGGACTGTGCGGGTCACCATCAACGCGCCCTCCCTCCCGCTGGTGCGGCGGGCGTTGAAGAGCTTGCCGCTGGTTCTGTGACCGTCAGGATCCGGTCGGCCTTCACGTTCTGCAGCGTCTGCACGATTCCGCTCGGCCAGTGAATCATGATTGTGTCCACCTGCGTGTGTTGTCCGAGGCCAAAATGAGGACGTGGATCGTTCTGTGAGAGATATCCGCTCTGCGGGACGTTCTCCACTGTTTGGTGCAGGTCTCCCGCGACGGCTTCAATCCGCGGGCCGAATCCATCACGATTGCTCTTCGTGCCAACCAATTTCAGTGTGAGCCAATGGTTTTTCGCATCGCCGGCGGGCGGTATCGCGTGCAGGAGGATTGCTTTTCCTCCCAGGGCGACGATGAAGGCGTCAACGTACCCATCGTTGTCGTAGTCAGCGAAGCAAGCGCCGCGTCCCACCTTCTTTGTCTGGAAATAACTTCCCGCCTGCGTGGAGACGTCGGCGAACGTTCCGTCACCGCTGTTCCGCAGGAGGGAATCCTCCATAGGGATCAGCCAGTTCAGCCCGCCATTCACGATGAAAATGTCTTTCCAGCCGTCGTTGTCGAAATCGAAGACTCCGTCTCCCCAGGCCACGTACTGCCCGGAAACCTGAGCGATGCCGGATTCGACGGTGGCGTCCGTGAAGTATCCCTGCTTGCCGGCGTTGCGATAGAGGCGGTGGTACCGCATGTCCGACACGAAAATATCCAGCCATCCGCCGTTCTCGAAATCTGCGAAGACGGGTCCCATCGAAACGGGCGACTCGCCGTTCTCTCCAAACGCCACATTCATCTCCACAGCCACATTCCCGAACGTTCCGTCGTGATTGTTGTGGAAGAGGAAGCTCGCCATCTGATCGTTGGCGACGTAGATGTCCGGCCAGCCGTCGTTGTCATAATCGCCCACCGTCACCCCCATCGCCCGGCCGCTCACACTGGCAATCCCGGACCGCTCGGAAACATCCGTAAATGTCCCGTCGCCATTGTTGTGGAACAGACGGCTTGTATCCGGCTCGTAATCGAGTGGCCCAGGGAAGGCTTCCGCCGAATAGAAGGGCTTCCGCGCGTTGGGATCGAATTTCAGGTAATTCCCCACGAAAAGGTCGAGTCGGCCGTCCCGGTCGTAGTCGACGAAAGCCGCGCCCACGCCGAAGTGGTGGTTCTGGACCCCCGCCTTCTCGGTTACGTCCGTAAACGTCCCGTCTCCGTTGTTGTGGTACAAGATGGCAGCGTTCCAGCTGGTCACATAAATGTCTTCGTAGCCGTCGTTGTCGTAGTCTCCGATCGTCACGCCCATGCCGAAGCCCTTGCCCCCAACGCCAGCCTGCTCGGTCACGTCCGTGAAGGTTCCGTCCCCGTTATTGCGGTAGAGGTGGTTGGACGCGTTCATGTCGTCCGGATCGGAGTGGTTGGTCACGCCGTCGATATGGCGTCCACTGGCGACGTAAAGGTCGAGAAGCCCGTCGTTGTTGTAGTCAAACCAGGCGCAGCCCGACCCCGTGGACTCCATAATCGAGCTGAGGTGCTGCTCTCCAAAGGAGTGCCGGAAATTGATGTGCGCTCTTTCCGTCACGTCTTCATACGTTGGCAGCGCTGCCTGCGAAGCGCCTTTCGGCGCGTTTTGTTGGCCATAACTCGCAGCACATACACCAATCAGCGCTGCCGCTGTCAGGATCGTCCCCAGCTGAAGTTTTCGATTCATGATTGCTCGCTCATGGCTTCGTCTCGGAATGGTTCGCCGTTCCCATTTGTGTGGGCGTATCGAACCGCTTCAGTGCAAGCGGCCATCGATTCGCCGGGGTGATCGTCCGGTCCTCGTGGCAGCCCGCGCAGCCACGATCCTCTCCCGGCCGCGCCCATACCCAGCCCTTTTGCGCTCGGATCACGCGGCCTTGCACATCCAGCAACTCAAAACGAACGGGGCGGTCCGGGGGAACCGCGATGTAAAATGAGCCATCGCTCTCAACCGGCGCCTCTCCAAGAGACTTCTCCTGATTGCTGCCAAGCGTGATCGTCAGAACGCGCACATGCGCAATTTTCGTCTCGATTCGGCCCTTTGGCGCGTCTCCCGACAGATAACTGTCGAGGCAGATCAGGCGCCCGGCATCTCCTTTGGGCTCCACTAGGCTCCAAAACCACTTCGGCGTCTCGTGCGCCGCAAGAGGCACCGCTTGAATGCTCGAAAAATGAGGGTCGCTGTAAATTCGACGCCTGTACGCCGCCGTCTTGACGTCAAAACTGTACAAATCGAATCTTCCCGAGCCGCCCGCCGATGCCGGCACGAGGCGCGACACAATCAGTTCGTCTCCTGTGAATTCGCTCGCTGACCAACTGAACCCTGCCTGCGATCCGAGAGCCGCGCCATGTAGCGCGCCGCGCCCGATTTCCGCCAATTTGCCGCCCGCGGCCGCGCCTGCGATTGACGCACCCTCAAACACGATCGACCCGTCGTCCAGCTCTGCGGCTTCCGTCTTCACTCCCGCGGGAGCGTGTTCGTAGCGAAGCGATTCGAGTTCCGTGCCGTCCGGCTTGATGGTGTAGAGCTGCCTCGTCCTCGCGCGCGGCCCGCTCGCCTGCAATGGCCAGGATGCCGAGGCGACGATGAGCCCATTTCGCAACACGGTTTCGACTTCGAAGTCTCCCGGCCCGAACGTGATGGGCCGGGCGTCGGTGCCGTCGCGCTTCGAAACCATCAACTGCCACTCGGTCCGCCCTGCCTCGTTCCTGGCCGCCGAATAGACGATCTCGTCTTTTGGGAGATAATTCGGCCGCAAGCAGTCGGCCGGGCAGCTCGTCACCTGCCTCGGGCCCGACCCGTCGGCGTTCATTTCCCAGACTTGCCAAGCTTGCAGGGCACCTTTCTGTCCGGAGAAAAGCACTGTTGTGCCGTCGAAGGAGGGCCGCGGGTCCGCAGCTGCGAAGAAGCCTTCGGTCAGGATTTTCACCTCGGGTGACTTGCTCGCGGGATCAAACCAAGCCAAGCGGCTGCCCTGCGGAAAACGGTCAGACAAGCCGCCGAAGGCGACTCTGGCCGCCTCAACGAAAACAATTCTCGGAGCGCCTCGGGAGGGTCCCGTCGACCCCGGTCTTGTCCAGCCGTCTGGCGACAGAGTCAGGAGGAAAATGCACAAAATAAAGGAGATGCCCATCGCGACCGGTCCGCCCACCCATCTGCAGGACGTGTCCCTTCTCATTCGCCCATATGACTCTCCCTGCTGACTTGCAGCAATGGCAGGTATCACAGGGGCCTGTGACCCAGGTCACTCACGCATCGGCCAACGTCACGAGCCCGGCACGCATCGTGACTCGATTACCGTATGAGGAAATGCCTGGCGGACGCCGCAGGCCTCTAGAACGCGGATTGCGCAAACGAAGGGCCTGCGACGACCAAGAGAGTTCGAAGACCGCCGCCGCTGCCGCCCACTGCGGCGGTTGAAGCGCACTTGAGGAGCGTTGGCCGCAGGCAGCGCGAGCTCTGCGCTGGCCCGACATCATTGGGAAAGATTGGGGTGAGCGATGGGATTTGAACCCACGACCCTCGGTTCCACAGACCGATGCTCTACCGGCTGAGCTACGCTCACCTTCGATGGATAAAAATAGTTTACGCTACGTCTTTCGGTTTGTCATCCGGGCAAAGATAGGTCCGATCGCTCGCGCCGTTGTGCTCGCGCGAAATCTCTCGCGACGCCGCCGCGGACTTGCTATAGAATCACGCCACGCTGGACGAGGCAAAGGAAACCACGCTGGAGCAAACGCATGAACAAGCCGCGATCCTTCGGGTTCTTTCTGTGCCTGCTGTTGGCCTCCTCCGCCTGGGCCCAGGACGGCGGCAGCATGCCGAAACGCCTCACGAACCAGGACATTATCAGCATGGCGCAAGTGGGCCTCTCCGAAGACGTCATCATCGCGAAGATTCGCGCCGCCAGCGCCGCTGGAGCTGAGGCGATTAGTTTCGATACCAGCTTGGACGGCTTGAAAGCCCTCAAATCCGCGAATGTTCCCGACGCCGTCATCAAGGTGATGATCAATCCGGCCCCTCCTCCTCCAACAATTGTCGCGGCCAGTGCGGCGCCAATGACCGTCGATCCGAACCTGCCTCCGCCGGAAGTCGGGGTCTACTGGAAAGACGGACCAACCTTCATTCTCATTCCGGGCCAAGCATTGACGCAGGCGAAGGTTGGGGGTCGGGCCGGCAGCTTCTTCACCGACGGCATGAGGAACCAGCACTGGGACGCGACCTTGGATGGCCCCACTTCGAAGAATCCAGTCAAAGATCGCCGGGCCGTGTTCTACCTGTATGTGCCGGATGGTAACAGCGCTTCCGACTACGTCCTCATCAAGCTCAACAAGAAGAGTGACCATCGGGAATTTCAGATCGGCTCTTTCGGCGGCGTCAGCGGTGGCAAATCGGGCGTTAAGAAGGACAGGGAAATCGCCATCAAGGCAGAACATGTCGGCATCCGAGTCTACAGAGTGACCTTGGAAGAAGACCTCAAGCCTGGGGAGTATGCCTTCTTTATGGGCACAGGCCAGTCGGCCACGATGTCGGGTGCCAGAGGCGGCAACAGGTCCGGGGGAGCTGCCTCGGGCCGCATCTATGACTTCACGATCCCCGAGTAGCCCGCGGCACGGAAACTGCCAGGCCTACGTCTTCCCGTCAGTCCCTGTAATTTTGCGCCCTCGCCAGACGTAACAAAAATTGAGACAATTCGTTATCCTAATTGGCGGCTGGTATGTCCGTGTCTCAATCGTCCATCTCGCCCAAACCCGATCTTGGCTCGCTCCGGATCGATGACCACAAGCGCAGGTCCGGCAGCACCGGCAAACGCCTGGGCGCCGTTTTCGCGCTGCTTTTGGGCGCGCTCGTAATCAGCGGCGGCGTCTATGCGTACATGCACCAGAAGCCCGTTGTCGAGGTAGTTGTGGTGCAGAAGCCTGCCACAGGCCCGGCGGCGTTGCTCAATGCCAGCGGCTACGTGACGCCGCAGCGGCGCGCGACGGTCGCCGCAAAAATCACGGGCCGCGTGACCGGCGTGTTCTTCAAGGAAGGATTGCACGTAAAGGCCGGCTATGTTCTTGCCACTCTGGACGATTCGGACGCCCAGAAAGCCCTGGCTTCCGCGAAGGCCGACCGCGACGCAACCGCGGCCGGAATCGCCGATCTTCAGGTGCAACTGAAGAACGCCGAGATCGAATTGCACCGCGCCCAGGAGTTGCAAGCGGCGGGAGTGCAGACGCAGGAAGCTTTGGACAACGCTCGCATGGCGGCAGACAGCCTCCAGGCCAAGATCGCCCTCACGAAGGAGCAGGTAGTGGCTGCCGAGGCCCGCGTCCACGAAGCGCAGCAAGCGGTGGACAATTGTGTGATTCGCGCCCCGTTTGACGGAATCATCGTTTCCAAGGATGCGCAGGTGGGCGAGATGGTGTCTCCGATCTCCGCGGGCGGCGGTTTCACGCGCACCGGCATCGCCACGATCGTCGACATGAATTCGAACGAAATCGAAGTGGACGTGAACGAGAACTACATCGCGCGCGTCCGGCCCGGCCAGGAAGTCACGGCAATCCTCGATGCCTATCCCGATTGGGAAATACCCTGCCGCGTGCGAACCATCATTCCCACCGCGGACCGGCAGAAGGCCACCGTCAACGTGCGCATTACATTCAAGAAGCTGGACCCGCGCATTCTCCCGGACATGGGAATCAAGGTCGCGTTCCTGGGCGACGACACCACCCAAACGGGCGCGGCTGACGCACCGATCGCCGTGCCGCAGAATGCAGTTCGCGACGATGGCTCGCAGAAAATCGTCTTTGTCGTGAAGGACGACCGCGTGGAGCGCCGCGCCATCAAGCCCGGCGCCAATCGCGGCTCGGAGACAGAAATCCTGGCAGGCCTCGCAGTCGGGGATACCGTCGTTGTTCGCGGCCCGGCCGACCTGCACGACGGTCAATCCGTCGCGATCAAGAAATAGGAGATCCCCCAATGGTTCGAGTCGATGGCAATGGGCAATCGAATAGCCTGATTCAAGTGCGCGGTCTCGACAAAACCTACCGCCGCGCCGGCGAAGACATTGACGTTCTCCAAGGGCTCACTCTCGATGTGGACAAAGGCGACTTCGTGGCCTTTATGGGTCCGAGCGGCTCTGGCAAGACGACGCTCCTGAACTTGCTCGGCGGGCTCGATATTCCCACGCGTGGCAGCATCACTGTCGCGGACGACGAGATCACACACATGTCCCGTGGCAAACTCACGGCGTGGCGTGCGCGTCACGTGGGCTTCATCTTCCAGATGTACAACCTGATTCCCGTTCTCACCGCGTTTCAGAACGTCGAGCTGCCGCTATTGCTCACCAGCCTCTCGAAGGCGGAGCGGCGCAAGCACGTGGAAGCGGCGCTGGCGATTGTCGGTCTGGCCGACCGCATGCACCACTACCCCCGCCAGCTTTCCGGAGGGCAGGAGCAGCGTGTCGCCATCGCTCGCGCGATCGTCGCCGACCCGACGTTCCTGCTCTGCGACGAACCCACCGGCGATCTGGATCGCAAGAGCGCCGACGAAATCATGAACCTCATCCATCGGCTGGTGAAGGAGTACGGCAAGACGGTTCTCATGGTGACGCACGATCCCGTGGTCGCTCGCCAGGCCGATCTCACGCTTCATCTTGAGAAAGGTGTCCTGGTCGAATCCACGGACCGCCCGCAGGGAGTGGTCGCGGGAGGTGTCGCATGAAATTCAGTGGTTTGATCTTCGCCAATCTGTTTCGAAAGAAGGCGCGGTTGGTCCTCACCATCGGCTCTTTTGCCGTTGCGCTCTTTCTCTTCGCGTTTCTTGCCGTGGTCAAGGGCGCGTTCAGCCGCGGCACCGATATCGCGGGCGCGGACCGCCTCGTCATCATCAATCGCATCTCGATTATTCAGCCGCTGCCGCTTTCCTACCGCGACCAGATCGCGCAGATTCCCGGCGTCAAAGTGGTCACGCACAACAACTGGTTCGGCGGCGTATACCAGGAAGAGAAGAACTTTTTCCCGCAGTTCGCGATCGACCCGGAAAACCAGCGCCAGGTGATGTCGGAGCTCGTGGTGCCCGACGACCAGTGGCAGACCTTCCTGAAGGACCGCGAGGGTGCGATCGTCGGAGCTCGGACGGCGCAGCGCTTTGGCTGGAAAATCGGCGACCGTGTCCCCATCAAGAACGTCGCTTACGGCAACACCGGCACGTGGGAATTCAATATCGACGGCATTTATCACAGCGAAAAACAGGGGGGCGACGAGAGTCAGTTCTGGTTTCAGTGGGATCGCTTCGAGGAGGGCGTGCCCGCGTCCTACAAAGGCAATGTCGGCTGGTACGTGCTCAAGCTCGATAATCCCGACGATGCCGTGCGCATCGCGAAGACCATCGACACGATGTTCGCCAACTCTTCTTTCGAAACCAAGACTGAAACGGAGTCCGCCTTCGCTGCCGGCTGGGTCAAACAATTCGGTAACATCGAACTTCTCGTCCTCACCATCGGCTCGGTCGTCTTCTTCACTTTATTGCTTGTGACCGGCAACACGATGGCCATATCCGTTCGCGAGCGTGTCAATGAACTCGGTGTCCTCAAGGCTATCGGCTTTAGCGATCGCTCCATTCTCTTCTTTGTCCTTGCCGAATCGCTGATTATCGCGCTTGTGGGAGGTCTCCTGGGGCTTGCTTTTGCGGCCTTTGTCGGGATTCCTTTGGCCGGCGCTGCCCTGATGGGTTTGCTGCCCCCACTCATTCTGTCGCCGGCGATTCTTTCCATGGGTCTCGTGACGGCGCTGCTCGTGGGCGTCGCGGGCGGGATTCTGCCGGGGATCGGCGCGATGCGCATGCGCGTCGTCAACGCCCTGCGGAGGGTCTGACATGGCTATTCCTATCATCTACAACGTTCGCAGTGTGAAGGCGCGTTGGACGTCCACGATCGTGGCCGTGCTCGGCATCGCCGGAACCGTCGGCGTGTTCGTCGCGATGCTCTCGATGGCAAACGGATTCCGCGCCACGCTTGTCGCCTCCGGCTCGGTCGACAACGCCCTCGTCATGCGCGGCGGCGCCACAAGCGAAATGATGAGTTTCGTTCCACTCGACAGCATCAAGGTTATGCAGGACGCCCCCGGCGTGGCCCACGGCGGCGATGGCCCCCTCATCACCTCTGAAGTCGTGGTCGTTGCGCCTTTCCCTCTGCGCGCCACCGGCACGGACGCCAACGTTCAGGTTCGCGGAGTTTCCGCCAACGTCCTCGAGATCCGCAAGAACGTGAAGATTGCTCAGGGACGGATGTTTCAGCCCGGTCTCTCCGAACTGATCGTCGGCAAGAACGCCAACACCACCTACGGGGGCTTGACTTTAGGCAACACAGTAAACTTCGGCGGTGGCCGCTGGAAGGTTGTCGGCGTGTTCGACGCGGGCGGTAGCGCCTTCGATTCCGAGGTTTGGTGTGACGCCCGCGTCCTCGACGACGTTTACAAGCGCCCGTCGACCGTCTTCCAATCCGCTACCGTGCACCTCTCGTCTCCGGACGCGTACCAGCAGTTTAAGGACTCCGTGACCTCGGATCCGCGTCTCAATGTTCAGGTCAGCCGCGAAATCGACTACTACGCCAAGCAGTCCACCGCCATGACGCGGCTCATCAAGTATCTCGGCGGCCTCGTTGCCTTCATCATGGCCATCGGCGCGATCTTCGGAGCGCTCAACACGATGTACTCCGCCGTGGCCGAGCGTGGCCGCGAAATCGGGACCATGCGCGCGCTGGGCTTCGGCGCCACAGCCGTCGTGTTCTCGTTCTTGTTCGAGGCGCTTTTCATTGCGGGCATCGGCGGTCTGATCGGCTGTGTCTCCGTGCTGAAGCTCAACGGATTCACGGCCAGCACGATGAACATGCAGACGTTTTCCAATATTGCCTTTGCGTTCCGCATCACGCCGCCGCTGCTCGTCGGTGGCATGATCTTCGCTCTGGTGATGGGTCTCCTCGGCGGTTTGCTTCCGGCGGTTCGGGCGGCTCGCCGTCCCGTGGCCCTGGCCCTCCGCGAACTTTAGCCCGTATGGAGCGGAGCAGCCCGGACCCGCCGACAATTACGGTTCCGTTCGGTCCTCTGTGTCTCTGTGCCTCTGTGGCTGGTCCTGCGGTGACTTACGCTTTGCGCGGGAAGGGAATTGGTGCGTTGCCTCTGCGCCGGCCGTATTGCCGCAGGCGTGCGCGCGCCTGATCGGCCCACGGCCCGTTGGGCGCATAACGCAGATAGAGCATCCACTGTTCGCGCGCGAGCCGGCGCTCGCCGCGCTTGTCGTAAGCCAGCGCGAGGTTGAAATGGACATCCGGGTGTGCGGGCATCATCCGCGCGGCGCGCTGCAGATGCTCGATTGCCTCGTCTAGTTCGCCCCGTTCCTCGAGAACGCACCCCAGGTTGTACCGCGAGATACTGTTCATCGGATCGATCTGCACCGCCAGCCGGAAGGCGGATTGCGCTTCCTCGATGCGCCCCAGCTGATATAGCGCGACGCCCATGTTGATGTGCGCCTCCACCCAGTTCGGCGAAAGCTCGATCACGCGCCGGTAGGTCTCAATCGCTTGTGGCAGCGATTCCGTCTGTGACTCGCAATCGATCGCCGACTGAAACAGCTCCTCCGCGCTCTGCGCCGACATCGGCCGCAGCTTTTGCTCCTGTGTGCCGTCGAACAGGAACACCCACTGCTGCGTCAGCGGATCAAACGGCGAGCTCGCGCCCGGCGGCACCACGACCACGTGGCGGCCTTGTTCGACAAGCCGAAGTTCTTGCAGTGGGAGAGATACTTGCCCGAATTGCCGCTCGATCAGGCTCACGGCGCGCTGAACGCGCTTGGCGGGAACCCTGTTCTTGGTCAGCCGTTGAATCGTCCGAAGCGCGACGAGGTCGCCAAAGCTGTAGAACCGCTCGCCCCACCGGGAGCGGGGACGAACAAGCTGCAGACGGGTCCAATAGCGGAGACGGCTCGCTTCCAACCCTAGAATGCGGCGGACTTCTCGTTGCGTGTAGCGCTGCTGCGCCAACCCGGCGGCCCCCAGGGTCGAGCTTTCTACCCCAATGATTATGCACCCGGTGTCAATCGTGTCCTCTCCGGAATTCCACAAGACGCTGTGCATAACGTCACCTCGCGCCCGCCCGCGCGCGATTACCATAAGACCACACCGTGTTGCGGGCGCTCTGCGGATTGTTAGACTTCTAGATGTAGCTTCCGAACCCTCCATTGGGGAACTTAGGGGCTGCGCTTGCGGCCCCTGACTGCGAAAAGATGTCTCTCGACAGCGTTGAACGGCTGTATTTGGAGCGGCAGGTCACCCTGGGCCGCGCCGTACTCGTGTCGCTTTCCTTGATCGTGCTGCTCGAGACGTCTCAGGAACCCGTCCGTCGAGCCTCCGTCGTCTTCCTTTTCGTCTACCTTGCCGTCGCGCTGGCTGCGGTCTTGATTGAGCGGTTCTTCGCGTCGTTGCCTTTCCGCATACCTCTCGCAGCCGACTGCCTGGCCCTCGCGCTCTTCTTCTATCTCACGCCGTCGGTCTCCGCTTTCTGGTTCCTCTTCCTGTTTGTCGTGTTTGCCCTCGCTACTCGCGGCAAGACGCGCGCGGTCCTCGCGCTTGTGATCGTTGCCACGGCGGGCGTCATCATTCGAGTCGCGCTGGGCGACCCCTTTCGTTGGCAGAGCGTGTGGCACTGGCTGGCGATCGGATTCGGAACCATCGTTTCCGGCCTCGGCATGGGATTTCTCGGCGCGCGTGAAGGTGACTACCTCAGCCGCCAGCGGTTCATCGAGAAAATCACCGGGCTGCTGCACTTCGACCGCGGATTGACCGAGTCCGTCCGCCAGGCGCTCGGCGAACTGGCGCTCGAATTCGAATGCGAACAGGCGTGCCTCGCGGTTCGCGACGACGAGCTCGAACGATTGTTCGTTTGGAAAGTGCGCCCGAACGACCGCGAATCCGCCGAAGCCGAAACGCTTCCGCTCTCGCGCTCGGATGCTTTCCTGATTGATACGCTCGAGGTTTCGCTGGGCTGGGCGTTTCGCAACGGCACGGGAGAAGGATTCGGCTGGGACCGCCGCTCCGGCGAGCGTTTTCATTCGATTCCCGCTCCTACGGACGCGGCGCGAAATGAATTTGCGGCTCGCGAGCTCATGGCTGCGACGATCGAATCGGAAGGCCGCCCTGCCGGCCGCGTCCTGCTCGTCAACCCTCGGCGCCGCTTTTCCGTCGGCGACTTGCGGCACTTCGAGCAGGTCGTCCGCCACATTGGCCCGCCCCTCGAGAACATCTTCCTTCTGCGCAACCTTCGCGCTCGCGCCGTCGAGTCCGAGCGCAGCCGCATCTCCCGCGACCTGCACGACGGCATTCTCCAGACGCTCATGAGCCTTCACATCCAGCTCGACGTTCTTCGCCGGAAGCTGCCGCAGGCTCCCGATCAGGTCGCCGAGGATCTGGCGAACCTCCAGCAGACGATGCAGCATGAAAGCCTGGAGTTCCGCCGCATGGTCACGGACATGCGGCCCTTGCGCGTCGAGAGCGCGGATATGCGCGAATTGATGCTCGGCTTCGCCGAGCGCTTCCGCAACGAGTCCGGAATCGCCATCGATTTGTTCATCGAAGATCGCAATTTGCGCCTTCCGGACCGCCTCTGCCGCGAGTTATTCCAGATTTACAGAGAGTCACTACACAACATAAAAAAGCATGCGAATGCCAGCCACGTCGTGGTAAAACTAGGTCAAGACGAGACGAAAGTCTCATTGGTAGTCGACGACAATGGCAGCGGTTTCAGCTTCTCTGGGCGTTTCACAAGCGAGGAGCTTGACCGCTTGCGTCTCGGGCCGATTTCGATTAAAGAAAGAACGCGAAGCGTAGGGGGCACGCTGACGGTGGAATCCAATCCCGGGCATGGCGCGCGTCTGACCATCGAAATTCCATTGAATTGAAATGAGTAAATCAAAACAGGCGATTCGGATCCTGGTGGCGGACGACCACGCGATCTTTCGCGATGGTTTGCGCAAACTCCTCGAATCCGAGGACGACGTCCAGATTATCGGCGAGGCTTCCAACGGCCTCGAATGCACCAAAATGCTTGCGAAACTCAAGCCGGACATTCTTCTCCTCGATTTGCGCATGCCGGAGAAGGACGGTTTGGGCGTTCTCGAAGAAACGAACTTTGATTCGCTGCCCACGCGCGTGATCGTGCTCACCGCCGCGGAAGACGATCGTGACGTCGTGCGCGCGATGCGCCTGGGCGCCCGCGGTGTCGTTCTGAAGCAATCGGCCAGCGACCTCTTGGTCAAGAGCATTCGCAAGGTCTACGGCGGCGAAATCTGGCTCGACAATCGCATGACCGCCGAAGTCATCGACGCCTTCAAGAAATCCGCTGAATCCGGCCAGCGCCGTGAAAAGCCGCTCTTGAGCGACCGCGAAAAGGAAATCGTTCAGCTCGTCGCGCAGGGCTTTCGCAACCGCGAAATCGGCGAGAAGCTCTTCATCAGCGAGCAAACCGTAAAAAACCACCTGCACAACATCTTCGACAAGCTCGGAGTTTCCGACCGCCTCGAACTCGCGCTCTACGCCATCCATCACCGCCTCATCGACCAGGCGTAAGCCTCGGGAGCGACATTGCACGCAACCTATCTCTCCCTCCTCCAGCCTTTCGGGAGTTTTCGCGAACCTCGCCGCGCTTCATGGCATCGCCTGATTCTGCCCGGACTGCTCCTCCCCATGCTTCTCGCCCTTTGGGCGGGAGCCGCTCTCGCTGCCGATCCGCCGCGCCGCCACCGAATCACTCGCGATCTGCCTAGGGAAGTGCCGACAAAGGCAAAAAGGGCCGTGGGGTTGGAACCGTTGACTAAGGCAGGCCAATTCGCTCGACTAAGTGTGTGAATCGCGCATCGGATCTCAGCGAATCCCATTCCGGATCGACCTTCAGCAGGATCAAGGAGCCCTGCCGCGTGCGAAAGCACTCCTCCAGCAGAACGAACGCCTTATCGTTTTCTGCAAGCTCGGAATCAAGAGAAGCAAGGCTGCACGGTCGCAGATGGCCTGCCCCGCTTGAATTCTCGATTTCGCGCTGAATCGCTCTTGCTTCCTTCTTTCGCCCCGACCTTGCCAGGGCTATCCCCAGCGCGGGGAAAGCCCATGTCCGGCCGCCGGGGAGCTGGGAAGCCTTGGTCAGTTCCGTGACGGCCTCTGGCGTCTGCCCTTTCCACAGATAGGCGAGCCCTAACGTCGAATGAGCCACCATGAAATCAGGGCCCATTTTCAGAGTGCGTTGCAACTGTTCAATGGCTCCATCGTAATCCCGCCCATACATAAGCAACTCGCCAAGGTCGGTGTTGATAATCAACGAAAGAGGGTCGAGTTGCCGCGCCTCCGATATCTCCGCAATGGCCGCATCCTTCCTGCCGATGGCCATCAGCAGATACGCGTGCCATTCACGAGCGGTGGCGTAGCTGGGATTCAACTGGATCGCGCGCCGGTACTCCGCCTCCGCACCCGCCCAGTCCCAATCGTAGTGCATCTTCACGAACGCCAGCGATGTGTGCGCCTCGGCCAGCGACTCGTCTAGTTTCAACGCGTGCTCAGCCTCGGCCTCGGCTTCGGACATCGTCTCGCGCCTGGGAATTGCGGGGTCTGGCACCGACCCGAGCAACGCCAGCGTGTCAGCCAGGCCCGCGTAGGCCTGCGCATAATTGGGATCCTTCGCAATCGCCTCGCGGAAGTACCGGACGGCCTCCAGGTAATCGCCTTTCGTCCGGCGGTTCCAGAAGAAGCGGCCTTTGAGGTAAGCCTCGTGTGCATCCGGGTTCAGCCACGGATGGCTCCCCAGCTTTGCATGCTCTTCGGGGGTCAGCTGCAGATGAATTTCGGAGGCGATCTTGGCCGCGACTTCGTCCTGAAGCTTCACGAAGTCGCCCGGCTTGAACTCATAGCTCTCAGTCCACAGGTGAGTCTGATCGCGTACTTGAATCAGTTGCGCGTTCACTCGCAACTCGTCGGTGCCCCGGCTGACCCCGCCCTCCAGGATGTAGTCCGCTCCCAGTTCGTGCCCGATTTCGCGGATCGTCTTTTCCGTGTGTCCGTACTGCATTACGGACGTTCGCGCGATCACTCCTAGCCGGTCGGGCTGCAGTTGTCCCAGGTCCGTGATCACCTCGTCCGTCAGGCCTTGGCTGAAATAATCCTGCTGCGGATCGCCGCTCATGTTTTCGAACGGCAGAACCGCCAGCATCACTTTCCCCCGGGCAGGAACCTCTCGCGCCGCCAGCCATTTCCTTCCGGCGTACAACCCGATCAGCAGCGACAGCACGATCGCCGCCGAGATCGCGAACCACGGCCGCACCTTGGTCGTCGGCCTGCCTTCCTCTCCTGCGCGCGGAAAACCTCCCTCGGTCGGGCCCAATGACTCCTGCCGATCGCCATTGACCGGCGCAATGAACCGGTAGCCCCGGCGCGGCAGCGTCTCGATGTAGACCGGCGAATCAGCGCTGTCGCCCAGCGTCTGCCGTATCTGCCGGATGCAAAAATTCAGGCCCTGTTCGAAGTCGACGAAGGTCTCCTGACCCCACAGTTCCGCTTTGATCTCTTCCCGGCTGACGATCTCACCCGCGCGGCTGGCTAACAGGACCAGAACCTTGGCCGGATGCGGCTGCAGCCGCATCGCCATTCCCGACTTGCGCAATTCCCCTGAGGGCAGTTGCAACTCGAAGGGCCCGAAGCGAAGAGCACATTTTGAAACGGTGGCCGCCAAGTAGAACCCCCGGGGCCGTCAATTTCGCCGGATTATACAAGTGTCCTTCGGCTCCTCATAGAAATATGTAAGTCCAACTGGGCCTCGACTTGCGCCCTCAGAAAGAAATCATCCCTTTCTCAGTTGTCAACTCAAGCGTATTGGCAAAAAAATGCCGCTCGTCTCCTCCGATCAGGCGAAAGAGAGGGTGCTCGCTATGCGTTCGCATTCCAGCCTCCGCCCCGGGCGCGGCCGCCTTGCCATTCTGATTGTTAGCCTCATCGGTACCGCAGCCCTCGCCCAAGACCCTCCCGCCCAGCATCGCCCCGCCCATAAGCCGCCAGCTGTACAGGCCGCCCCATCGGCAACTGCCTACAAGGGCTTCCTCGAGCCCGCGAACTACCCGCAAGACGTGGATCTGAGGGACGTGTTCTTTACCAGCGCCGAGGAGGGCTGGGCCTCCGGTGACCACGGAACGATCATCCACACCGCGGACGGCGGTCACACCTGGGTCGCACAACTCGGGGGCACGCCGGACTCCACGGACCCCATGATTTCGATGCTGCGGTTTGTCGACAACCGGCACGGCTGGGCCGTGCTCAAGAAGGACGCGGGCAACGATAGTCAGGTGCTGCTGCGAACCGAGGACGGACAGAACTGGTCGCAGGTCGGCGGGATTCCCAGCAACTATCAGCTTGTGGATTACCAATTCTCGACGCCGACGAACGGCGTGGCCATCAACGGAAACGGCAACTTTGCGATGTTCTGGCGCACGCGGGACGGCGGGCGAACGTGGAGGCAAGTCATTCCGTCGGCCGATTGTCACGCGCGTGTGTTGGTCAATGGTCTTTCACGCGATGCCGCGTGCGCCTTCGAGGGCGTGATGCAATTCGTTTCGATGCGAGTTGCGTATGCGGTCGGCCACGTCGGGTACACGCACGACACGCTGCTTATCGGGAAGACGACCGACGGGGGAAACACATGGACGTTTTGGGGCATGCAGGACACGACGATGAACGGGTTGCCCCGGAGCATCGCGTTCGCTGACGAGAATCACGGCTTTGTCGACCTCGGCACCCAAATCTACGCCACCACCGACGGGGCGAAGACGTGGCATCCGCTCCTGGGGACTGTCCAGGGAATTGTGCGCTTCGCTGATCCGGAAACCGCTTGGGGCCTGGATAGGGGCGTGATCTATTATTCAGTTAACGGCGCTCGGAGTTGGCGTTCCTTTGGCTACTCGTTTCCCGCGGATCCCAACGCTTTCAGCTTTCCACGGAGGGATTGCGTCTACATCGTGGGCGGGGATGGAATGGTGTATCGCTATCGAATCGTCCCGAAGGATTACAAGGTCGCGCATGGTATCGATGCGCCTTTGATGCCGGCCTTCGGCGGTCAGGCGCTCGCGTCGAAGGCGGATGCCATTCGCCGCGACATTGCCCAGTTGCGAAGCAAGCTCCCTCCAGCTCAGCCGGGCGCTTCTGCACAGGGAGCAGGAGCGGCCCCCAGTTCGGGCGGATTTGCACAGGATGTGAGTTCATCCGGATCGGCTCCGGCTTCGGGGGCTTCGGGAGGCGGCTTCGCGCAGGACGCGGCAGCCGCCTCTCCCGCGGTTGCAGATTGCTGCGGTGCGGCGCTCCAGACGCTGCAGAGCGACACGGCCGCTTTTGCGCAGCAGGCGCCGGCCGTTGCCTCGCAATATCAGCCGCTCAATCTCGTGATTGCCGGCACGCAGTTGGTTTCGACTCTCACGTCGCAGGCGCTGGGTCTGTGGAACACGTTTCTGGCGTTCAAACACGCGCCCACGCAGCAGGCTGCCTCGGCGGCGCTGCAGCAGCTTTCGACGGGCGTGAACACGACCAACCAGACCGCATCCACAGGTCTCCAGAATCCCGGTAGCTGGATGGCGACCAATGCCCCTGCGGACTTTGTTCAGGATGTGGGATCTCAGTGACCGTGACCGTCCGAACGGCCTCGAGGTGCTAAAATGAATTCGATAATCCGTCTCAGCAAGCCACTCGCGTTCACGCTGCCGCTCCTTGCAGCGTTTTTGCTCCTTGTCCCATGCCCGGTGGCTCATGCTCAGGGGGAGACCAAGAAGGAGAAAGAGTCGGCTGCGAAGCCCTCTCCGTCCCCTTCTCCAACCCCATCCAAAAAGCCAGCCCCGGCGCCCACCCCTGCCAATACACCGTCAGGCCAGGGGCCGGTCAACACCGCCGGAGCCGCTCAGTCCGCACCAACGCCGACCTCCGCCACGGCAGCGCCAGTTGATGGTGCGCGAGCGGCGAAGGGCGCCGTGAATCCGGGGGAACCCTGCTGCGACATCACCAGCATCAATACCAGTACCGGCGTCGTCACCGCCAAAGTCAACGCCACCGGTCAGACCTTTCAATTTAACGCCGGTTCCGTTCTGAGCCAGTTGCACGTCGGGCAAGCCATCTACGCCAATCTCGCCACAAAGCAAGTCTCGCTGGACGGCGCAGCGCCGTGCTGCGGCATCATCAGCGTCGGCGCAGCGCCAGTCGATGGTGTGCGCACGGCAGCGCCAGTTGATGGTGCGCGAGTGGCGAAGGGCGCCGTGAATCCGGCGACCCCCTGCTGCGACATCACCGGCATCGATGCGAGCACTGGCGTCGTCACCGCTAGGGTCAACGCGACTGGGCAAACGTTTCAGTTCAGACTGTCCAATGCGGCGCAGGTGCATCAGTTGCGCGCCGGCCAAGGGGTCTTCGCCAACCTGGCACACAAGCAAGTCTCCCTCGACGGTAAGACGATCGCCGGAGCCATTACTACTGCCAGCTCCGCTGCTGATAATCAAGCCGCTGGCGGATCGCAGCCAAGCGTCGCCAGTACTCCGGCCGGCGAAGCCTTGGCCACTCCTCCTGATTTTTCGATTGCCTTCGCGCCGAATTCGCCCACTAGCGCGCCCGCGGGAACGAACGTAACCTACACGTTGAACATCGGGCCTATTGGAAGCTTCAATGGTGACGTCCAGCTCTCCGCGAAAATCAACGGCGTCCGGAGCACACCGATTAGTCCTGCTTCGGTTTCGCTCGGATGCCAGGCATCTTCGTCGGGGACGGTGCAGACGACCAAACTGAACTGCGCTGATGCCGCCGCTGCACAGCTCACCGTGGTGGCTGCCCTCGGCACTGCGAACACCACCGGTGGTGTTCCCACCAACTCCACCGAAACCATTGAGGTTGACGCAACGTATACCCGTCCCAACCTCGTTCAGGGATCGGAAACCAGCACTCCTACGATCACGCACTCGGCCCAGATCACGCTGACACCGACTATGCCGACTGTACCGCCCCCAGTTTCTATGTCGTGCGGCGGCACCTCCAATCCGCTGACTGCGGACACGTGTGGCAAGACAGGGAGCGTCGCCACCAATTTGGGCATTGTGGCCTGCGGTGCATCCATAACGATTACCGGCAACACTTTCCCCGCTGGAAGTAGCGATTGGTTCGCATTTACGATACCGACATCTCGCGCGAACTGCGCGAGTCCGCTGCTTATCATTCGCATCTCATCGTCGCCCGGCAGCCAGAACGTGTTCGATGTCGTTCACGGGAGCCCCACGGGTACAGCTGTTTTTAACAGCTGGGGCACATACACGGGCGGTCCATCAGTCGCCGTCAATGGTGCTGCTGGCCTGGGATCGGCGAACGCTCCTCTAGAGTCGGGGATATACTACATCCGCATCTATGCCGTCCAAGGATCGACCGGCACGTGGACGTTGACGATAACCGGTTGAACGGCCCTACGCCTGATCAGATGACGCTGTCGCCTCCTTCTCCCGACTAAACTCGGTTGCGCTGAACGACCAAGGTCCGGTCTTAGGACTCCGGTGGATGCTTTGGTTGTCCTCTGAATCGCCCCGACGACGTCGGGGCGGCCTCGTAGCGCTGTCTTGTCCTTCTCTCAAATCTCAAATTTCCAATTTGAAATCCGGCTCCGCCGGGTACCTCAGGTTTGCCGGGTGCCCCAGGGTTTCTCCACCTAGAACCGTAAGCCTCCCAATCAATCATTCTCGGCCAACAAATCCAACCCTCGGGTGCCCCATGCCCCCGTTCTTGGAGCGTGGGTGTTTTCGGTCTTGACACCGCCTGTGGCCCTCCACCTTGCTTACCATAGCGAGCAGAACGCACAACCTCCGATCCTCTTTCTCGGTACCCCTAGTACTGGGTCTTGAAATTGTCCCTTAACTGTGATATAAGCAATCTATCCTCAACAATCAGAATAATTAATCGTGTGTGCGCCGGGTTTCAGGGTTTGTACTTGCCTGCCCCCGTGGGGGCAAACCCTGAGATGAAGACGTCTGCGCCCTGGGTGTGCCCAGGAGGATCGAACGAGAGGAGGGACGATGAAGCAGGAGCCATTGATGCGGGGTCGGGTCGCGGGCCACGGGTCGCTGATCGCGGCCTTTCTAATATACAGTTGCGCGATTAGAAATCGACCTAACTCATTGAAAACACAGGGCCGGCACCATGTCTAATATACAGTTGTACAAGGAGCAGGGTGCTTATCCCTGCCTCTTTGCCTCCTTGTTTCCTTGCCTCCAGAACCACTCCTAATCTATCCGGAAAATATTAGAAATGCCTCTAACTCATAGAAAACAAACGATGCCGACGACTTCTAATTTGCCCGCCTCCCGGCTCACCGGGGATCGTTCCTACAGCCGCCGGGTTTCGTCCTCTGCTTCCTATGCCTCCTCCACTTCCTCTGCCTCAGAACCTCCCTCACCTCCTCCCAGTACCTCTGTACTAAAAGGGCCTACCCGAATTGATGCCTTCGCTCTATTGGTGCAAAATGCCTCCAACCGTAATCTGGTCGGGAACTTGGGAGCTCATGTGTTCGCTAGCTCTGGAGGTTGGTGTCCTGTGTCCTTAAAAGAACGTCGAGCAAGTCGGCGTTTTCTCATGCGTTTGCCGCTCACCGTCCGCTGGACGGACGAACTGGTTGTGGGGGAAGCTGCTACGGAATCGCGCGAGGTCAGTTCGCGGGGGCTCTATTTCCATCTGCCCAAAGGGCTTAAGAGCGGTTCGCCGGTCGAGATCGTCATGACCCTGCCGCACGAGTTGACCCAGGCAGGTCCCGTCCGTGTGCGGTGTCTCGGACGCGTTCTCCGCAGCAGCCCCGAGCATTCGGGCGATGTCGGCGTCGCGGCCGCGATCGAACGGTACGAATTCATGCGGAGCGGCGAGAACGCCGCGTAAGTCCCGCATTCACAAGTTCTTACCCAGACCCTGCGGAGATGGGTGAGAAGAGGCCGGGCGGCTCGGGTCCCTCAGCCGAGCCCCCGGCTATTTTTCGTTCGCCCACAAAACCCCATAAACAATTGATTCTAAATGTGATACGCGTCACTTGCCGGGCGCGGCCAGTCCGAAGGCCCGCGAATGGAATTCGAGCGACGCAGGAAGGTGCTCCGCGAAATAGCTCCAATCATGGCTTCCCGGATACAAATGAAACTCATGCGGGATCTTCCGCAAGACCAGCAGCCTGTGGAACGCTTCCGCACCGCGGTTAAACCCAAAGCTGTCTTCAGTTCCGCAGTCGAAGTAGATCTTCAGGCCGGCGATGCTCGCTCCACTGCGCACGATCGTGAACGGACTCTCGCGCTGCCAGTACGCAGGATCGAATGGCGCACCGAAAGCCGAGCCCAGCACTCGCGAAATCCCCATTTCCTGCGCGCCGGATGCGTTGGCGACGGGCGGCTTCTCAACCAGCGCGGCGCTGTGCGCGCTAACCGACCCAAAGAGAGCGGGATAGCTGAACGCGAAGCGCAGCGCGCCGTAACCTCCCATCGAGACGCCGGAGATTCCGCGCTCTCGCCGTTCTGCCCGGATGCGATAGTGCCCCTCGACGTACGGTATGAACTCACGAATGAAAAAATCCTCGTAGCGGACGCGGCCGTCGCGCGAATTGACGTAAAAGCTGCGCCCAGCGTCTGGCGTGACAATCAGGAATTCGCCGAGGTTTTTCTGGTGCCACAGATCCTCGATCACGTCGAGGCCGCCCGAATCGATGAGCGTCTGTGAATCCCCGCCCAAGCCGTGCAGGAAGTAGAGAACGGGATAGCGTTCGTCTTTCGCGGAGTCGTATGTCGGAGGAAGAATCACGCAGTAGGGAACTGGATGGCCAAGAATGCTGCTGGGCGCGGCGCGGCACTCGGCGCGGCCTTGGGCGCGGACGGGCGCGGAAAGACCGAATCCAGCCGCGAGAATAACTGCAATCGCGAGGGCGCGGAGGAAATCCCTACTCATACCGCAGGGCCTCCACCGGGTTCAGCCGCGACGCGCGCGAAGCGGGGTACAGACCCGCGGCGAGGCTTACGGCGATGGAGAAAGCGATTGCTCCCGCGACCATCCACCACGGCACCGATGAGATTTGAATATCGGGCAGGTCCTGGCGATGCAGATAGATATTCGTTCCGAGCGTCATGCCGCGGCTGATGAGCCAGCCGATGAACACGCCGAAGATTCCACCAAACAGCCCCATGACGCCGGCCTCCGCAAAGAACAGAGACTGGACGTCGCCATCGGACGCGCCGAGCGCCTTGAGGACGCCGATTTCGCGTCGCCGTTCGAGAATCGCCATTACAAGGGTATTGATGATTCCGAGCGACGCGACGATGAGCGCGAGACTTCCGAAAACGCCGAGCAGCACGTCGAACACGGCAAACACCAGGCGTAGATTCTTTGTGGCGTCAAGCAGCGAGAATGTCGAAAAGCCCATCGCTTTGATCGCGTCCTCGGCGGCTTTCACGTCGGCGGGCTTCTTCACGCGCGCGGTCAGGCTCCCGTACGTGCGCTCGCCCGAACGGCCGCGCAGGATATCGCGCAGGTCGTTCGATTGGGCGGCGCTCAGCTTCTCGGCAGGTTGCTGGGGAATCAGTACGCGGCCGCGGCCGAAGGCGCCGAATCCTGCTGCGGGCTCCGTTTCAACGATTCCCACGATCCGGAGTTTTTCCTCGCGGGGAATCACGGAAAAACCGGAAGAAAGCTGCGGGTCACTCGAGCCCTTCGCGGAATCGGCGCCCGGTCTTGCATTGGCCGCGTTCTCCGCGGGGAGCGCCTGCCTCTCCGCATATCGAAGCGTGATTTCCTTTCCGATCAGCGAATCGGGCTTGTCGGAAAGCTGTTTCGCGAATTCGATTTGCAGGATGGCCTCATCTGCAGTCGGGCTCGAAAAGAAGGAGCCTCGCATTCCGTCGAAGGCGCCGCCATTGCGCGCCGAATCCGGAATTCCGGCAACCATCGTCATGTAAGGATTGCCGTCGTACAGAATCTCCGTGTTGAAGCGAATTTCCGAGTAGACCTCGGAGACGTTCGGAACCTTCAAAATTTGCTGCCGAGCGTCTTCATTCAAAGGTTTGCTTTCGTCGCCTGATCCTGCCGCACGCCGAGGCGGCCGGCCGAAGCCGTCGTTCATTCGAGAGCTGACGAAAACGGCGTCGAACAAGCCGGAGTTCGAGAGGCGCTTGTTTGCGAGTTCCTGGAGTCCGACGCCCAGGGAAAGCATCGCGACGAGCGACGCCACACCGACGGCGATGCCGAGCGTGGTCAGCGAATTTCGAAGCAGCGCCTCGCGGAGATTGCGGGCCGCCAACTCGGTGAGGTCGCTGATCTTCACGCACGGTCTCCATTACTGATGAGCTTTCCATCTTTCATCTCGAGCAGGCGGCTTGCGAACCGCTCGGCCCGCGGACGTTCATGAGTGACCATGATGATGGTCATCCCCATTGATTCGTTGATCTCCCGCAGCAGGAGCATGATTTCGTCTCCCGTCGCGCTATCGAGATTGCCTGTCGGCTCATCGGCAAGCAGGATCGTCGGCCGATTCACGAGAGCGCGCGCCAGCGCAGCGCGTTGCTGCTCGCCTCCGGACATTTCCGTCGGCCGGTGAGTGAGGCGCGCGCCGAGATGTACCCGTTCGAGCGCCGTGCGAACCCGCTCGGTGCGTTCCTTGCGGTCGACTTCCGCCAAGCGGAGCGGCAGCTCGACATTCTCCTCGAGCGTCATTCGCGGCAGCAGATTGAACGCCTGAAAGACCATCCCGACAGTGTGGCTGCGATGATTCGCAAGCTGATCCGGCGTCATCTCCGCGAGGTTCTTCTCATGTGCGAACATCGATCCCGAGGTGACGCGGTCGAGGCCGGCCATCAGGTTCAGAAGCGTGGATTTGCCGGAGCCCGAGCTGCCAAGGAGCGCGGCGAACTCTCCCGCGCGAATCTCCAAAGACACGCCGTCGACCGCGCGGACCAGAGACTCGCCCATTTGATAATGGCGCGAGACGTCCAGTGCGCGAATTGCGAAGCCGTTGTTTCCAGTCATTGTCACTCTCAATGTTACTACGCAAGGGAGTGATCGCGAATAACGCGCGAACATCGAGGAGGAGGCCGGCAGAGCGAGTCTAATCGGGGAACTTCTGGCGAATCCTGACCGTTCGGTCCAAGTCGTCTACAGCCTGAAGGATTTTGAGCCGCAAATCGGGGTCCAGCGGAGCGGTGCGGAGGTATTCGTGGACCTCCTCCTGTGCGGATGGGGATTGCTGGCCGTCGATGAAGGAATTGAGCCAGTCGACGAGGAAGAAGATCTTGCGCTCGCGCTTGATTTGCGGCAATGCCTCGAGCGCCGGCTTCAAGTAGGGCTCCGTCAGCGCCGACTGATTCCAGTAGTTGAAGGATCGGAGGCTCAGTTCGATCCAGTCTTCCTCGCGCGAAGCATTGTGGATGTACTCGTCGAAATATTTCCGCTTTTCTTGTACATCGGGCCTAGCCACTTCCGCCACGTATGCGTACTTTTGACCGTCGCCGCTGGGATCGCTGTTGCGCTCCGCTTCGAAGACGGACTGAGCGTCGGGATCGTTGAACGCGAGGAGGGCCGTCACCAAGGTCCAGCGGTCAAGCGGACGCAACTGGACGCCGGGGACGGATAGCGTGCCGTCCAGCAGAGCTCTCAGCTTTGCGAGGCCGTCGGGCGTCTGCGCCACGGAGCGCAGGCCGCGGAACCAGAGGATTCGCAGGTCCTGATTCTCCGAATGCAGCATTTGGCCGGCCGCCATCGTTTCAAATCGCGGAGCGAACTCACTGCGCGTCTTGTCGCTCACGTAGCGGTGTAGCGCCACCGTCGACCTTGCGAGAACGCTTTGCAGAAGTGGGGGATCGGTCTCGTCCGGCAGAAGCTTTGCCGAAAGCGCGAGGTAGTCGCGTGGCGCGAGATCGGCTTCGCGCACGGAGTCCCACAGTGAGCCCCAGAGCAGGGTGCGGAGAAAAATGTCGTGGACGCCGTCGAGATGAGCGAGAACGTCGCGCTGGCTTCGCGGATCGAGAAGAAATCGCCCGTACGCGTAATCTCCATCATTGGCGAACACAAACTGCGGGCAGCTCGTCCCGTTCTTCAGGGGCACGTCAGCCGTGCGCGTCTTGAGATCAAGGCGCATGCGCTCCGTGTGGCCGCCGCCAAAGCTCAAAAGAAGCTGCGTAGCAATCGGCCACACATCGTCGGTACCGAGCACATCATGCTGGGCGAGTGAAACGTGTTCGAGGCGATTCGAGCTGCACGACCACGAGACGTCGACCTCCGGCATTCCACGGTGGCGAATCCACATGTCCGCCCAGTTGTCGAGCGGCTTGCCTGATACCTGCTCGAACGCGTGGACCAGATCGCTCCACTCCGCATTCGAGTAGGCGTGCTGCTTCAGGTAGACGCGCAGCCCATCGCGAAAATGCTCGGCGCCCAATACGAAAGCGAGTTGTTTGAGTACTCCCGGCGCTTTCGAATAGACGATCGCACCGTAGGCGGATTTCGCGTCCTTCAAATTTGGAATGTCCTGATAGATCGGCGTCGTGCCCTCGGTCGAATCGATTTCGTACGCGGCGGGCTTTATGGATTCGTAGAAGCGTTTCCAGATTTGTTCGTTCGGCTTCAGGGAAGCGAGCGCCTGATACGCCATGTGCTGCGCGAATCCTTCTTTCAGCCAGAGATCGTCGAACCACCGCATCGTGACAAGGTCGCCGAACCACTGGTGCGTCAATTCGTGCAGGACGAGAGTGTCCCGGCCAAGAAAGTCAATGTGTGTCGGAGCAGTGCGAAAAAGGACGGATTCCTCGCGCAAGAAGGTTGCGCCTGCGTGTTCCATTCCTCCGTACGCGAAGCCGGGGATCAACACCATGTCGTACTTCGGAAATGGGAAGGGCTGCGCGAAGTAAGCTGAGAGATATTTGATTCCGTCCGCAGCGATTTGCTGTACCTCCGGCGCTTCGGTTTCCGCGCGCTTGGACTGGGACTTGCGCACGTAGAGGCCGGGAAGGCCGGGCGTGTCGTGAATCCGCTGGAACGGGCCGGCCGCGAACGCGAACAAGTACGTGCTGATCGGCCGAGTCTCTTCAAACAGTGTGCGGCGCCGCTGCTGCGGAGCGGCTGAAGACTCCTTCGTGGCTGTGTTTGAGATGACGGTCCAATCTTCCGGAGCGACGACCGCGAGCTGAAAACGGCCTTTGATGTCCGGCTGGTCGAAGCAAGGAAAGGCCATGCTCGCGTCCATCGGAACGAAAAGCGTGTAGATGTATTCGGAGCCGTCGTCGCGGTCCTCGAAGCGGGTCAGCGGTTTTCCGGCCAGCGCCACATTCGAGACGAATTCGATTTGAACGACATTTTCTCCCACGTGCAGCGCGCGGGCGGGAAGTTCGATGTGGCCATTGTCGAGTGCAGGCGGGAGCGGCTCGCCATTTACCGAAAGTCTCGTGACCGTCCCGGCGCGGTAGTCCAGCAGCAGCGAAGCCACATCGCGCAGATCGAACTGAATCCGCTCGCTGCCTTGCGTCGTGGCGGCGGTTGGCGCCAGATTGAACGACAATTGATAGCGGACGTTCGAGACGCGCGACGCACGTTCGCGAGCCAACTCGCGGGGGATTCCGTCGGGCGCGCTTGCGTAGGCGCACCCGCAGGAAAGAAGAGCGAGAAGCAGAGCGAGGGGGCGCCCGGTCATTTCGGGACGGAGTATACCGTACTTGTCAGGCCCGGGTTGTGGTAGTCTAGGCGCCGCAACTGGGCCCCCTAGCCGTGTCGTCGATAGAAGCTGCTCATCTTCCAGGGATCACGTGGATTCGACGATGTCACATGGCCTGCAATCGATCGAGCCAGGGCTGGAGACTCCCCCGCCTGTTTCTCTTTATTTTTCCTGTTACCAACCAGACCGTTTTTCCATCCAACGTTTGCGTCCGGACACTGCCGGGCTCGGATCTGTGCGTTCTCGCGTCGAGACGCGCGATTGAAGCAAGGAGGCGCAGGCAATGCAGACGACTCGCCGGAACTTCCTGAAAATAGCGACAATCGGTGGGACGGCGGCAACTGTTTTTGGATTTGATCTGGCCCCCGCGTACGCTCAATTGCGCGAGCTGAAGATCGCCAGGGCCACAGAGACGCGGTCGACCTGCCCGTACTGCTCGGTGAGCTGCGGCGTCATCATCTATACGCTCGGCGACAAGGCCAAGAACGTCACGCCGCAAGTGATTCACGTAGAGGGCGATCCCGACCATCCCATCAACCGCGGCACGCTTTGCCCGAAGGGCGCCTCCCTGGAGCAGGACATTTTGAACGAGCGCCGGCTGTTGAAGCCGCAGGTCCGTCGGCCGGGCGGCACGGATTGGGAGGATATTTCCTGGGACGATGCGCTGAACGAAATCGCTCTGCGGGTAAAGCAAACAAGGGACACGACGTTCGTCGAGAAGGATGCCAACGGGACGAGCATGAATCGCTGCGAAGGAATCGCCTGGATTGGCGGTTGCACCGACACCAACGAATTCAACTATCTGGTCGTGAAGACCATGCGCAGCCTGGGGGTCTGCTACCTGGAAAACCAGGCCCGTGTTTGACACGGCCCCACGGTCTCAAGTTTGGGACCAACATTCGGACGCGGGGCGATGACGAACGGATGGATCGACATCAAGAATACGGACATGATGTTGATCATGGGCGGGAATCCGGCGGAGAACCATCCCTGCGGATTCAAGTGGGCGATCGAAGCAAAGCGGAACCGCAACGCCAAAATGATCGTGGTCGATCCGAGGTTCACGCGGACCGCTTCCACGGCTGATCTTTTCCTGCAGATTCGGGCGGGTTCGGATATCGCGTTTCTGGGTGGCCTGATCCACTACGCGATCGAAAATGACCGGATCCCGAAAGAGTACCTCGTCAACTACACGAACGCGGCGTTCGTGATCAAAGAGGGATTCAAGCTGCCCGAGGATGGTCTCTATTCGGGTTTTGATCCCGCCACGAAGACCTACGACAAGTCCACGTGGAATTATCAGGAGGGCGGCGATGTGTCCGGGAAGGCCGTAGCGGCTGAGCATTCGGGCGCTGCCGCGACTCCCTCGAAGACGCCGCCGACATTGCCTCCGAACGTGGCCTACGACCTGACGCTGCAGCATCCGCGCTGCGTGTTCCAACTCTTGAAGAAGCAGTACTCGCGATACACACCGGAGATGGTGGAGCGAATCACCGGCATACCGAGAGACCAATTCCTCAAGGCGGCGGATCTGTTCACGTCCATCCGAAAGAACGGCGACACGAAGAAGGCCGGCACGATTATCTATGCCGTAGGCTGGACGCAACACACCTATGGCACTCAAGTGATCCGCACCGCCGCGATGCTGCAGCTATTGATGGGAAATGTCGGGCGCGCGGGCGGCGGCGTAAATGCGCTGCGCGGGCACTCGAACATTCAGGGCGCTACGGACATGGCGGGGATCTTCGATAACCTGCCGGGCTACCTGAAGGTTCCGAACCCGGCGGACAAGGATCTCGCCAGCTACCTCAAGCGCATCACCCCGACGGCGTCGAAACCGGGGCAGTGGGATTCGTTCAATTATTGGTCGAACACTCCGAAGTTCGTCGTTTCCTTGCTGAAGGCGATGTACGGCGACGCGGCCACGAAGAAGAACGACTTTGCCTTCGACTATCTGCCGAAGGTGGACCGCAACTACTCGTGGACTCAGATCTGGGACAACATGTACCGCGGCTCCGTCAAAGGCATGTTCGCGTTCGGCATGAACGGCGTGATGATCGGGCCCGACACGCAAAAGAACATCGATGCACTGAAAAAAGCGGACTGGCTGGTGGTCGGCGAGATTTATCCCGACGAGACGAGCGAATTCTGGCGGGCTCCCGGCACGACAGAAGCGGAAATGAAGAACATCAAGACCACCGTCTATCGCCTGCCGTGCGCCGGATTTGCGGAGAAGGACGGCAGCATGACGAATTCGGCCCGCTGGCTGCAGTGGAAGAACGTCGCGCTGCCGCCGCCGGGCGAGGCGCGGCTGGACCAGGATATCGTCGCGCAGATTTTTCTGCGGGTGCGCGATCTGTACAAACGCGAGGGAGGAAAATTCCCCGACCCGATCTTGAATCTCACCTGCGCGTACACCGATCCCCAACATCCGGCGCTTTCGGACCTAGCGAAGGAAATTAACGGCAAGGCGCTGGCCGATCTCACGGATCCAAAAACGCAGCAGACGATCAAGACGGGGCAGCAGCTTCCGGGCTTCGCGTGGTTGAAAGACGACGGGACCACGGCCTGCGGAAACTGGCTCTATTCAGGGAGCTGGACGGAAGCGGGACCTCAGCTTGCGCGGCGCGGGACGGAGGATCCGTCGGGGCTGGGCATTTATCCGAATTGGGCGTGGTCGTGGCCGGCGAACCGGCGCGTTCTTTATAACCGCGCGTCGTGCGATTTGAACGGCAAGCCGTGGGATGCTACGCGCCGGCAGGTCTGGTGGAACGAAGACGCGCAGAAGTGGGTGGGGAACGACGTGCCCGACTTCAAACCGGATTCGGCGCCGAAGGAGCATCTCGGTCCGTTCATCATGAATCCGGAAGGCGTGGGGCGAATTTTCGTTCCGCTCGCGGGGCTCGCAGATGGGCCGTTCCCGGAGCATTACGAGCCGTTCGAGAGCCCGATTCAGAATCCGCTGCATCCGAATCAGTCGACCAATCCGGTGGTGCGCAAGCTCACGACTCCCGCCGACAAGCTCGGGACTCCGGAAGACGGCTTCACGGTGGTTTGCACCACGTACCGGCTGACCGAGCAGTACCACTATTGGACGAAAAACAACCCGATGAACGTCCAGCTGATTCCCGAGCCGTTCGTCGAAATTCCGGCGGAGCTGGCGGACGAGATGGGAATTCGCGGGTCGGAGAAGATCAAGGTCACGAGCGCGCGAGGCACTTACGTCGCGAAGGCGTTCGTCACGCGCCGCATCAAGCCGATGATGATCGACGGAAAGAAGGTCTATCAGATCGGGTTGCCGATTCACCAGGGATTCCGCGGGATCGTCGAGGATCAAGACAGGGATGCGCGCACGCCCGCCAATCTGCTTACGCCCACCGTGATCGATCCAAACGCATATACGCCTGAATTCAAAGGCTTCCTCGTGAAAGTGGAAAAGGCCTAGGGGGGAGACATGAGCCAGGCAACGCTCGAGATTCGGAGAATTTCAGGACACGCCGGCTCGGTTCCCGGAGCCGGTTTCAACCGCGAGTACGACGTCTGCAAGCTGATCGACACCACGACGTGCATCGGCTGCAAGGCGTGCGAAGTCGCATGCCTTGAATGGAACGGGTACACGTTCACGGAGACGACGTTCAACAACTCCTATCAGACCATGCCGGACACGGCGTGGAATTATTGGAATCTGATCCGCTTCAACGAGTACGAGCATCCCCAGCACGGCATGATGCTGCTGATGCGCAAGGATCAGTGCATGCACTGCGAAGAGCCGGGCTGCCTGGTGGCGTGCCCTGCGGACGGGGCCATCGTTCAATACGCGAACGGCATCGTCGATTTTCAGCAGGCGAATTGCATCGGCTGCGGCTACTGCATGACGGGATGCCCGTTCAACATCCCGAAATTCAGTCCCACGGCGCGCAAGGTGTTCAAGTGCACGCTGTGCTCGGACCGTGTGTCGCAAGGGCTCGAGCCGGCGTGCATCAAGTCCTGCCCGACCGGCTGCCTGCATTTCGGAACGAAATCGGACATGAAGGACTTGGCGTCGGCTCGCGCGGCGCAGCTCCGTGAGCATTCGAGCTTCCCGAACGCGGGCGTCTACGATCCGGCAGGCGTCGGAGGGGCTCACGTGATCTATGTGCTGCACGACGCGACGAACCCCGAGGCTTACGGGGGCTTGCCGTCCAATCCCCGCATTCCGTGGACCGTGCAGCTTTGGAAGAAGCCCCTCAAGTGGCTCGGCAATTTCGCAATTGTCGCCGGTGCGCTCGGCGTTTTTGCTCATTACCTGCGCTTCGGGCCGAAGACCGTAAAAGAGGATGAAGCGGGAGCGGAAGGAGGAAAATCATGAGCAGCGAGCCTTATCTCCTCCCGAACGGGCGCGTGCTGCGATATACGTTTCGCGAGCGTTTGATCCACTGGTTCGCTGGCGTCTCTTACGTGTACTTGCTGCTGACGGGCCTGGCGTTTTGGTCGCCCTGGCTCTTCTGGCTTGCGTTCGTGTGCGGTGGTGACACCGTTTCGCGCGAGCTTCACCCCTGGTTCGGAGTGCTGTTTACCGTCGCTGTGATCCTGATGTACCGAATGTGGGGCCGGGACATGAAGGAGACGCCGCACGACAAGTCCTGGTGGGAAAACATTGGCCACTATATTCGCAACCAGGATGAGTTAATGCCCTCAGCAGACCGTTTCAATCCCGGACAGAAGCTGCTCTTCTGGGGATTTTTCGTTAACGGGCTCTTATTGTTGATCACTGGCGTGATCTTGTGGTTCCCGCAATCAGTGCCCCTGTTCTTGCGTGGTTTGGCGGGGATCGTCCACGCGATTTGCGCGCTGTTGACGATTGGACTCTTCATCATCCACGTGTACATGGGGACGGCCATGGAGCGCGGAGCCTTCGGATCGGTTATCCGCGGCGACGTTTCGCGCGCGTGGGCCGCCAAGCATCACCGCACGTGGTTCGAGAACATCGTGCGGGACTCGACGTCGAGGAGATGAGAACCGAAAAGTGGGACGCGCGAATTCGTCGCGCACGGGAGTTGGCGTCGGAATATTCGTTCGCGGTCGAGGCGCTGCGTTTTTACGAACACGTAGCCCAATTTCAGAAATCGCTCTACGCCGACATCGAGTCCCAAAACAGGTCAAGCGTGCCGCGGAATCTGCTGGCTCCGCCCCGTGCCGAAATCGACCTGTTTCTGTTGCTGCCGCGTTTTGCCGCCTTCCTTTCCGTGATTGAACGAAACGGCCCGGCGCCTCTGTCGCAATCCGCGGCCGAGCTTCGCGCCGCAGGTTCGCCGCGATGGCGGGAGATTCTGACTGAATTCTGGCAAGCCGGCCCGGATACTCAGGCTGAGTCCCCCAGTGCCGAGAAGCTCATCGCTTGGATTTTTCTGCAGCCCTATGCGCAGTTCTTTGCCGACCGCATGCAACGAGTTCCGAACGGGGAAACGCCGTCACTGTGCCCGGTCTGCGGCAGCAAGCCCCAGCTTGCCGTGCTGCGCCCGGAAGGCGAGGGCGCCAAGCGCTCGTTGGTTTGCGGGTTGTGTGCAACCGAGTGGAACTATCGGCGTATCGTTTGCCCGTCATGCGGCGAAGAGGACGTGCACAAGCTTGCAGTGTACACGGCGGACGAATTCAAGCACGTTCGTGTGGACGCTTGCGAGACATGCCGCAGCTACATCAAGACGGTAGATTTGACGAAAGACGGCCGCGCTGTTCCGGATGTGGACGAGCTCGCCACCATTCCCCTGAACCTCTGGGCCACGGAACACGGCTACGGAAAATCGCACACCAACATCATCGGAATTTAGCGCCCGCCTGCGCGTCACACCTGCTCGGTAAGACCAGTTATCCTCTGCCCCGGATCCAAGCTCCCCAAGGCCGTCGTGACAAACGACGCCGGTGTTGGACGTCTTTGCGTCAGGAGGCCTTCTCGGCAAACAGATTGTAGAGCCACGCGAAAATCAGGCCGCCGACACCGCCGTCGACCAACGCGTACGCTCCGCCCACCACAGCGTCACCGAAGGTGCGGGCTCCGTGGAAGCCCGGGTAGATGGAACTAATCCCTTCGAGGAAGCTCGCGCCGTACGGGGGGCTCGCAACGTGAATCAGTCCCAGAAACAGAACGCCGCCTCCCCAAAGCAGCCCTCCAGCAATGGCCATGCCCTTAATTGAAAGCCGCATATGACTGCTCCTTCGAAAATCCTATTTCGCCGAACAACGGACGGAAAATCGTTATCGTGTCTTGGAGCGAAGTTCGCGTTCTGCTTGGAGCCAATCCTGCAATTCGTCGCCCGGCGTGCCAATGCGGGAGAGGTAGATTTCATATGCGCGCTGGCGAATCTGCTCGGCGGTTGGTTCGTTCCGGGCAATCTCTTTAGGCGTTTTGGTTGTCGGTGCGCTCTTGATACCCGTTCCTTGACTCATTTCCCCCTCCTGTCCGAGTCTCCATCACCCGGCCCTGAAGGCCGACAACAACTAAGTTCCCTCCGTCTCGTCGCTAAGTCAGTGACGCTAATCACACCCGGCAATTGAACGGACTTGGACTGAAAGCGGGTCTGCTGCAGTGCAGGAAGCCACTCGGTCCAGCGGCTTGACAAACGCCGCACGAAACGTCACTTTACGAGTGTAACCGCCCGCCGCGTGGCATTGGTGACCGCGCCCAGTTCCCCCCAAAGCATTGACCCGCTTGTCTGTTTAGGCCATTTTTTGAACGACGCTCCGCGCAGCCAGAGACAGCATTAGGCGGGACGTGCCGCTAAACAACATGCTGATCCCCACCAGTGTGCCGATGACCCATCCCGTGCTCGACGGCCATGTCCTCCATATCATCACGGCGAGGATTAGAGTGACGATCCCGTCGACTAGGAACCAACCTGATCCGGGAAGCGGGCGAAGGGTGAATCCCAAGACAAATTCCAGAATCGCCTCCAGGAATAAGTACATCGCCAGGGCAATCGTCAGCGACGCCAGACCAGTCACCGGATGCATGAGCAAGTAGCCTCCGATGAAAATATAGAGAATCCCAACCAGCAACTCCCACAGGAGTCCCCCGGTGCTCGGCCTGTACCACGCAAACACAAGGTGAACACCTCCGCTGAAGACGAGCAGCCAAGCGACAAAGACGTTTACGGCGATCCCCGCCGCCAGAGGCGAAGCGATCGCAAGAATTCCCGCCACAATCATTAGCACGCTCAGCGCGATCGACCACCCAACCGATTTCTTCACAAATGTAGCCGCCGATGTAGCGCTCATAAGTCTCTCCTCCTCCTTTGTTTTGTCCGAGGACTTGCGCCCTTGTTGCTAAGCCCGCTCGTGCTTCGCTTGGTCAAATGCAGCTTCCAGGTCTTTCGCGGCCTTGTTGAAGCCCGCCCGGATATCCTTCCAGGCTCGTTCGTCATCACGTTTTCTCGTGCGCATCTGAGCTTTCAGTTCGGCGAAGGAATGCTGAGCCGCGTTGATGGTTGCTTGAACTTTGTCCCGGACGTTGGCGTGCAGCAAACTCGACTGGACACGAAGGCTCTCGAACCACAGCTTCAATTGCCCCAGCCGTTCCTCAAAACTGTCCTGAAGCGCGGCGCGCTGCTTCTGGAGAGTCCTCTCGACCGCGAGGAGATGATTCTCGATGGCAGCCTTCGTTTCCGCGCTCGCCTTCGAGGCTTTCGTCTTCAAATCCGAAACCTGGCCTTTCAACTCATCGATCTGGTGTTCGATGAGGTCTTCGAGTTCGTCATTGTAGCGATTGAGTTGGCGGTGAAGATCGTCGATCGCCTCCGCGATTCCGGATCTTGCTCTGAGTCCGGCCAGCTCCATCCGGAAGTTCATCTCTCGAATTTCCGACTTCAAATCGGCGTTCGCCGCTTTGATTCGGTCTTCCAGCTTTTCTCGCAGGGCTTCGAGTTCAGCCCGCCTGCCAGCCACGTCCGCTTCAATTTTGGCTTTTTCGGCTGCCGTGGCAGTCTGGGCTTTCGTCAAGCGAGCCTTGATGTCATCTTGAATGGAACGCATCTTGTCCTTGGATCGCTGCAGGTAGGCTTCAAATTCCGCATCGCGCTGAGCCTGCTTCAGCTCCCGCTGAAATGTCCGCCCAAGTTTCTGGAACTCTTCGTCCAGCCGCTCTGCATAGCGATCCTCTACAACTACCGCCAGCGCGGAACTATCTGCACCGAGCCCTTCGAGTAATCCCTCTGGAAGCGTGTCACGCACAACCCTCTCCATGACCCGCATCGATCCCGCTCCGACCAACGTTCCCGCGGCGACCCCAACGGCCGCTCCCACGGGACCGCCTGCGATGCCGCCCGCGATGCCACCGGCTACGCCCACGCTTGCAGCCGCTACCTTTTCCGATAGTTCATCGTCCATTTCTCGCGTCGCAATATGGCCGTTTTTGTCTCTGCGGATGAGCCCATAATCCATCAGTTCAATCCAACCGTCGCGAGCAAGTGCCTTCGCCACATCAAGAGCTTGCGTCGCGCCGTCTTTTGAGCTTGAGGTCAACAGAATCAAAGTCAGGTCGCCCATGTTTGTCTCCTATCCCCAAAAGGAATTATTTGACATTCGAATAGGTCCGATTTCTAACAGCTCGGGAATGTTTGCCGGTTTTGCTGCGGCTTGTCTGTGACCGGCATCACCGGCCCTTGGATTCGCGGATGCTACACCTCCCCCAGCCTCGGCGCAACCAATCAGCGCCGCTGGAGACTGGCGGCATCAGCTCCCCGGGGAAACTTGAAAAATGTGAGCGCAGGCGGATATAAATAGCGTGAGTCGTTATAATGCGGACCGTTATTCGCGGGCTGGCGTCGCTTGTCGTGGTCGCGGCGATATCCCTGCCAGGCTTTTCTCAATCGGATCTAGAGCTGCAGACGTTCTTTCAGCGGGACATCGGACTGAGCCCGGATCAGGTCGCCGCCATCCGAAATGGAAGGCCCGTGACGAAGGCGCTGCCGTCGCGCACGCCGGACGAGGTCTTTTTGTTCGGCGCGGTTTACATCCATGCGGCTCCTGAGGCTTACCTTCGGTTTGCACGCGACTTCGACCGGCTCCGCAAGCTTCCCAGCTACCTGGCCCTCGGCGTGTTCAGCAATCCCCCGCAGCTTTCTGACTTGCGGGCTTTTTCGTTCAGCGATGATGACATCGAGGCCTTGAAAGATTGCAAGCCCGGCAGCTGCCTGATTCAGGCGCCAGCCAGCTCCATCGAAGAGCTTCACCGGTCCATCAATTGGTCGTCCCCGGACGTGAATGAACAGGTGAACCAATTCCTGCAGAAAGGCGCGTTGCAGTTTCTGCTTGCTTACCAGCGCGACGGCAATCAGGCCCTCGGCGTCTACAACGACAAGCGCGATCCGACTCTCGTGCCGCAGCAATTCGCCTACATGCTCAGCTACAGCAGCGCCTTGCCCGAGCGTCTGCCGGATTTCTACCAATACCTTCTCGCGTATCCAAACGTGAGGCCGGCCAACGTCGAAGACTTATTCTATTGGGCGAAGGTGAAATTCGGACTAAAGCCGACGCTGCGTATCGTCCACGTCGTGACCTTGCGAGGCGGCCCGACCGACGAGTTAGCGTACGCGATCGCCGAGAAACAGCTCTATTCGAGCCACTACTTCGAGACTGCGCTGGATCTCTCGTTTTGCGTCCGTGGAAACAACCACGCGACAAACCCCGGATTCTATTTCATCATGCTGATGAGTTCCGAGCAGGCAGGTCTGACGGGTGTCAAAGGTTCCATAGTTCGAAAGGCCGCCATAGGTCGCTCGGTTTCAGATCTCCGAAACGCGCTCATGAGCATCAGGAGCACACTAGAGAGCAGATAAGAGCCGATATCGGTTTCTTTTCACGCCTACGTGGCAAGCAGGCGCGCCGTTGTGTGTCGTTGCTCCTCCCAATGTTTGCAGTCGTTTACGCGATGTCTCAGAATTTTTCTTATTATTCCCAAGTTGCACCAAAATGCAGCAGAGTAAAAATTGCCTCATTGCACCAAAGAGAGTTGGTCGGGGCGTAGAGATTTGAACTCCAGAGCTCCTGCGCCCAAGGCGAACCCTAGAGTGTTAAGTAATTGTCTCGTCTACGTTTTTCGCGCGTCTGACATCACGGTTTATGTGGGTCGGGAGTTATTGCTTCCAGTCTTGTTTTGAGACTCGTCCCATATGAAACCATTGTTAGGGTGCGTAACGCGTGAAGACAAAATCGCGAGAAGCCTTTGCGTGGCAGGGAGAGCAAGTTTTGAGTAGCGCGTCGTCGCCAGGTTTGCCATCTGTGTTGAAGTGTCCGAACCCCCAGCCGCCCGTCGCTGCGTACTTTTTCGAGTCCTTGACCATGAACTGAATGTTCGTGGGCGGGCCGGGAACGAAAGATTGTACTTGGCCAAAGACCTTGTTGTTCTCATCCGACGGCACGTGGCCGTAGTGCAAGGCGGCGATGATTGAGCCGTCGGGAAAGGGGAGTTTCCCGTCGCGGTACGCCTTGACCGCTACGTCGTTGCCCAAAACGGCGGCGAAACTGTTGAGGTTGCCTTCTTCGTGGGCCACGGAGATCAGCCTCCAGTCGCGGTATCCTGACGGAATTTTGGTTACGTAGACGGGGGCCGAATTCTCATTCGCCTGTCCGAACGCGGGGACCATGTAGGCGATAATGCTAGTCAGCGTTGCAACTGCAACCAGCAAAAAAGCGATCCGTCTCATACCTGCTCCTTCGAATACGAATTAGTCCACAAGTTCTCTTGCCTACGATCGGAGCGGGAAACGAGGCCTTTCGATGCGCGATACAGGGCTAAAGCAGTCGGCTTCGAGATTACTCCCGCAGCGGCGCGGAAATCCAGACGTATTATTCGAATGCAATTCAGCAACATGCGGCAGGATAGAGTTGAGGTTCGGAGAATTCTCATTGCGGGGTCTGATTAGAGCCAAGGAGCTGGAGCAGAGTGTCTGCTCACATTGCACCCAAGTTGCACCACAATGTAGCAGTGCCAAAATTGAGTCTCTGTAACTTGCTGAGTGAGCAAGATTTGGTCGGGGCGTGGAGATTTGTGGACCCAATTCGTCAGCATTTGGACCCAGATGGACCCAAGTTTTTCTTCGTAACGAGGCAGACGCTAGGCAGGCGCGGCCCAAACGATAGTCAGTTTTCGTTGGGCGAGTTTACTAACTGGAATCTTGTCGCTGATCGGAGTCGGCTACCTGCCCCGGCGCGGTAAAATTGCATGGACCGTCGCAGGTTTGTCCGGTCGCGACGCAGGACTTAATTGTGAAGCTTCCGCCGTCCCTGAAATTATTCATTTTGTCAGCTGGCGCTGGGACTGTTGGTGCAATCGCGCTCGGGGTGATCGCGTACGCGTTGGCACCTCTATTCGACGCAGTCGGCATGTATATCATGCCAGCGAGATTGCTGGTTCCAGTCGTGGGACGAATCATTCCGTCGCGCTTGATGTACCAGTTGGTCCCAGATGGGGGCGCCGCGGCGGGGCTTCTTTTGATTCTGGCCTCCGCAGTTCTATTCTGGACCGTCTCTTTCGGTGCGATTTATTTTGCGTGGGCTACATCAAGACGGAAGCAGGCACCCAGGGAAGCGATCGGTCTTTGAACGGGCCATGCCAGGGGGAGCGCACAGATTCGAATTCGCGGGCAAGGAACCACTGGCCTTGTGGGTAGTCGTGTCCTTGCTCTTTGCAAATACCGTTGTGATGCTGCTGCCCGAATCTGCCGGAAAGTACATTCTTGCGCAGCACGCGCCGGGGTTTTCTCACTGGTACGCGGATCATTCAATCGCAATCCAGTTTGTTCTTTTGGCCGCGCTGGCTGGCATCTTTATCATCTTTCGCAATCGCGTTCGCTATCTTCGCCGTAAATAGCACGACGGGGTTCATCCATGGCGCTCATCGGCCAAGAAAAACCGCCAGCGTTGCAGGTCGCACTTTCTACGATCGTTCCCTTTGTTGTCGGGCTCAGCGCCACCCGCATCACGCTGGTTCTTGGCGAGAAATACGGAATGGATACGCTGCCCTTTGTCCTAGTGGGATGGTGCGTTGTGATGGCCGCGTCAGCTCTCTGGCTCAACCACGTCGTATTCCGCTCGACGCGGACGCTGCATCCCTTCATAGCCGCCATTGTCGCGATTCTAGTTACTTGGTCGTGGCAAAGGTGGGCCTTCACAAAGCTTGTTCCGCGCTCGGGATTCACCTACGGATTTTTCCTGACCCCTGCTGGGGCGAAGGCGAGATTTTGGGCTCTCACTTGTCCATTTTGGATGGGTTTGGCTTGCCTGTCGGTCTGTCTAATAGTGGCGCTAGTGGTGGGCTGGCGCACCGGCCGTCGCGGGCTGTTGGCATGCGTGATCCCATGGTGGATAACGGCCTTTCTCATATTCGTGTTGCCTTCGATGTATCTCGACGCGCAGGGAAACGCCTCCATTTTCATCTAACACGTGCTGGACCTCACTGTGGTCCGTTTTGCCGCTACACCAGTGCGACTTCGCGGTCGAAATTGGGCTTCTTCTCGGCATGGAGCTTTAGTGCCGCGTCGCAGGCCGTGGCGATGCGCACCAGCATCGTAAGCGAGTGCCCGGTGTATTCGGCGTCCTCCAGACGGGCAATCACAGACTGCGTGGTGCCAACCTTCTTGTGGCAAGTTCGGCCTGAGTCAGACCCGCATCCTCTCGCATCTCGCGGGCCAGGAGAGCCAAGTCGACCTGGTGCAGGGTGCGCTCGAAGGTCTTGCGGTACGTAGCGCTCTTTCGCGCACGCTGCTCGACAATCTCGCTGTGTCCGTCGCGCTTGACGGTTTGTCTCATAGCCCCAACTCCTTCAGGATCGCCCGCCGCAGCCCGTCTTTTCGATACGGGCACTTCAGTATCCCCGGCTCCTGACATATAGCATAAGGCTTCGCCCGAGGATTAACACCACGCAAACCATCCACCATAGACGTCCAGGCATGCTGACTTGTCGCACGCGTTACTCGTGTGGCTTAAGCATGCCGAACGTTGGTATTATTCTAGAAGCAGGGACCTGGACATGAACATCAACCTCACGCCCGAGCAGGAACGAATTGTTAAAGACGAGCTCAAAGCTGGCCACTTTCGTTCGGTTGAGGAGGTGATCGGCGAAGCCCTGCAGGCGCTCCGGGACAAAGAGAAGTCCGCTGTTGCCAGCACTAACGGTGCACAATTGGAAGCGGTGCGGGAAATGCTTGCGTTCGTCGAAAAGAATCGCGTCCGCCTTGAAGGTGTGACGGTTAAGGAGTTGATCCACGAGGGCCACCGTCTGTGAGTGATTTGGTGCTGGACGCCTCCCTCGCGCTCCAGTGGTTCCTCGAAGACGAAACAGACCGGAGGTATAGCCTGGCCGTCCTCGCAGGCCTTTCCGAAAACCGCGGCGTCGTCCCCCTCCTGTGGTTCTATGAAGTTGGCAACGGCCTCTTGATGGCGCACCGCCGCAAGCGAATCTCCGTTGATCAGATCGATGGGTTTTTGACGCGCTTAAAAGCGCTCCCTATCGACGTCGCTCAAGAGACTCCGTCCGAGATTATCGAGCTGCCGGGCCTCGCCCGCGCGCATGGCCTGACGAATTACGACGCTGCCTACCTCAGCCTTGCTAAAAAGCTAAATCTCCCACTTGCTACGAACGACGCTGAACTTCGGAAAGCGGCGACCTCGACGGGCGTGACCATAGTGGCGGCGTAGGGATTTCGCTCTCGGGCTCAGAGCTTTACCAACGCTTCGCTGAGGAATGAATTGCAGACTTCGATGCTGAAAAAAGACCCCGGACGAAAACCCCGGTTTGGGCGGTAGCGACCCAAATGGGCCCAAGTTCAGCCTCCGACGCAACCGGCATCAACAAGACTGAATTGAAAATTCAGGAGTTAGTGGTCGGGGCGTGGAGATTTGAACTCCAGACCTCCTGCGCCCAAGGTAAACTCTAAAACGCTAAGTAGTTGTCTCGTCTATGTCTTTCGCGCATCTTATATCACGGTTTGTGGCGGTATTCGGCGGTTATTGTTCCCAAATTGTTCCCAACTCTTGTGCTGAACCCCTATAGTGAGACGATTCAAATAAGCATACTGGCACACTTGCGCAGGCTTTTCTCACCGAGCCGCACTGCATCCCTCATCAACATGTCTTCGAGAATTGTCGTGGCAATGATCGGATTCCCGTTGCCATGGACGAAACACAGGTTGCGGTAATTAGTGGGAACATTTTTGCTCACTGTCAGTGAAAAGCCGAGGCCCGGCATCGGGAATTTATAAACGTGTACCTTCCCCTCGCGCTTTCCGAGAGGCGCATAAGTCATGCGGTCGATTTGTCCGCCTTCGCGCACGATGACCCACAGCGAAGAATCCTTCGGGAAAGGCGCCAAACCCATCAAATACGTCCGGAACGGTTCCTGGAACGGTCCCAGGTTCACCGGATAGGAGCCGTCTCGGTTCCAGGGATAAATCGATCCCCGCCAGAATATGCTGGCTGCGAAGTAGGACAATGCGTCAACGTCTATCGCGGAGATCCCAGAAGCGTAATAGACCTTTGTCGTGGTCTGCGCCGAAGACAGGTCGGGACTTTGGGAAGCCAGTGTGGCGGCAAGAGGGAAGCTTCGATCCGCCTTGAGACAATTCCGCAGAGCCCAGTTTTCGCCGTTTCTGGAAAGACGCTGTTCGCAATCAGAACACAGAAGCGGGGCCTTTTGCTGCTTGGACGTTTGAAATGCGGCCTTTTCCATGATCACCCATGGATTGGGATTCGCCTCTCCGTCGCCGCGAAGTAATCTGTATATGCCCGCCGACAGGAAATGACTCTCCTGCAGGTCCATCCCATCGAGCAGGCAGAGTTTGCATTTCCCTTTGCTCATGCTTCACCAATTATCCCCGATCCGTAAATCGCACTCCACGCATGCCGTTCAACGTCGTCACACGACATGCCCGCACACTGGCGCAGCGACTTCTCACCACCATGTCGGCGGATTTTCGAGGAACTCCTCAATATCATCGTACGGCCAGAACCTCTGCTTAGGAAACATCGCCCGCCAACGAGTGCGAACGTCCCCGGATGGATCGATCACGCAGGCATCCTCAAGGCATCCACGACCGAGCGACAATCGCATCAGCTCCGATGCCTTTAAGTCAGTCAGTGGCAGCGAATATCCCCAAACGATCAATCGAGACGACTTCTTTAGACGCGCGGCAGCCCGTTCCCAAATCCGACTCCACGGTTGTTCATCTATCTTCTTGTCCCAATACGGAAGCATTATCGCGAAGCCACTATGCGACCGGTATCCGGGCTCGTTATCAAAATCGGACCAATTCTCTTGTCGAACCTTGAACACCTCACTGTCGTCTTCGTAGACCCAATTCACGCTTCCGTGCAGCTTATAGAGGGCGGGAACGTTTTCAGCATTCACCGGCTTCGCCGCGAATCCATAAATCCAGCTACCGAATTCGGGCATATCCGGCAGCTTTTTCAGAGCCCTTTCAGCAACCAAGTCATAATTAAAGGTAACAACAGTGTCGGAGGACTTCATTTTTTCGAGTAATTTCATGTGGTGCTTACAGGCCTCGGTGCCATGCGCCTTCCGCAAGAGAGTGTCAACGGCCCGCGTGAAGCAACTGAGGAGCTTTTTGACGTTGGCGTCTAGACGTTCCGCCGGAAACAACACCTCTTGCATCCGCGCGCGCATGTGCAACGTGTAAAAGGTGCGCTCCATCGAGGTCCAGACAGGACTGTGGGCCGCGAGTATCCACTGAATCAACTCTGAAACAGCCGTTTCATCCTTGTCTTTCGCCTCGACTTTTTGGAGAAGCTCAAAAAAATCCGCATCGAGGGGTGACCGGATAGATCTTTTGCCGGCGTATGATACCGCCCGGCTCGCACCGGCCCCCAGCAGCAGTGTGGTTCTATGGGCCATCGGGCCTAGGCTTCCTCCTGGTCAGCGCAGCTCATTGGCAATCCATTCAGCGAGATCACCGGAAAGACGCGCGAGGTCTGGAAAAATCAAAAATGAGGCATGTACGCCTTCTTCAGTAACCGGATCGACGCTAGACGGGTGTCCAGCCTCATTACGCGTCGCACGAATTTGCTGCGCAAACGCTAACCAATAGGCTTCAAATTCTTCGCGCAAAGTTTTGGAAAACAGATTTTTCCTGGCGTTGAGGAGATCATATAATGTGTCGAGAATCGTCTTTACCCGCCAGTCGGAAAGGCCTTTGGGCTCTGCAATGCTTGCCTGAGCCATCTTCTGACGCGCAATGTCTCTAAGTTCAAGAATAAGACTCTCTGCGGCTCCGCCGATCATCACAGCCGCGGCTTTATAAAATCCAGCGACAAAACAGTCCAATCCTTCACCTAAATAGGAACTGGCAATTGGGTTCAGCCTCGCAACACTCGCCAGATACTGCAAATACCCTGCCGGATTGCCGGGATCGCGGCTCAATCTTTCCAGCGCTCTGCGCCCGCGTCCAGTGAAATGGAAAAAGGGTGGGTCAGGATTCGATAGATTCAGTCCCCAAGCGAAATAACCAGTCCTGAACAAATCGTACCATTGCGTCAGTATTTCCTGTTCAAGCTCAGGGTCCGAGCGCACGCCCAAGTTCTGAGCGACTGCCCGCAACAACGTCCCTTGCTGGAGCGTTGGTCCACCGTAGCCTGGTGGCATCTGTTCCAGAGCCACGCGAAGGATAAGTTCGCGAATTTCTATTTCAGTCGGAGCGCTCATTGATTCAACAAAGTCAACAACGGTGAACATTATTGCCAGCGCGGACCTTACTGCTGCGGCACGGGAAAGACAAGCTGACAATTACGGACCGGGCACCTCATCCGGGGCTGATCGAGATGGACGTTGTACGTGGAGGAGCATTCCGGACATCTGATCGGCAACCCAACCGGTCGCGTATTGGCCGTCATCAACGCTAAAAGCAGTCCAGCTCCGGCACCCCACAGCGCCCCTGCTCCCTCTGCAATCGCCCCTCCGGTCGCCGCCCCCAGGGAAATTGCCTTCAGAACGTGCGAATCATCGTAGGAATTGATGATTTGGGTCAAGTAGCCCTGCCATTTGGGTTGATTGGGATCAAACGCCACGTAGTGCCGGAAATGCGGAACAATAATTGAAATTTTGTCGATGTCAGCGGCGGGTTCCAGAACCCATATATCCTTGTTGGTTTCCAGCGCGGTGACGCCAGCTGCGCCAGCCTCCCATCCCACCCAGTCACGCGTGTGTCTTAGCGCTTCGACAGTCCGGCTCAGTACGATAAAAACGGCGTTCGATGGCGAATATCCACCGCAATCCTGGCGGCGTTCGCTGGTCCCTTCAAGATCGCTTCAAACTCTTCGAACACCGCCTTTACCGCAGTTGAGGCGAACGCTTTCGAGAGGAATGAAACCAGCTCCGTATCTTTAGCGCTGTGCGAAACAAAAATCTGGGCCACGAAAACCCCATGTACAAAAACGGCTAGTCTTATTCCATGAGCACGGGCCTGATGCGCAGCGTGTCCGCGGCGCCCAATGACATGATGCAACCGCAATTGTCGCGCACGCGACGATCGCTTTCGTCCAGTTCCCACTCTGGCAGGATGAACTTCAGATCGTTTGGCGTCCGATCCGTGATTTTCAATCCGACCTGCATAAACTCCATCAACGCGAGGCTCACGCCCAGCATGTTGAGAGGAAGCACACTCGGTTCTACGCCGTCCGTATCTTCAAGCGGAAGCCCGTAAGGGACTCTTTTCTCGATGCCCTGTTGTCTGCCTTGCGCTTCCTTGGTTAGACCATAAGAGGTCAGCGTCTCACGGCACCATGCGCAGGGAATTCCCGGTGACCACACGTGGGCGTGCGTCATCAGGGCATCAATCTTCTTGTTCTTATCCGGGTGCATCCACGACGCCATGTCAAGCACCGGAATGAGGTGTGCATAGGCGAGATCGTTGAGCGGCACGCGTGGCGCAAACTTGTCGACACAGCAAAAAACGATATCGCAATCTTTCAGCGAACGGAGTCCCTCGTCGGTCGTGCCCCAGGCTTCGTGGACCTCTATCAGGAACGGCTCTGCGGTCGCCACCGACTCGGCGAACGCCTTGAGGGCCTCGACCTTTGCCCTCCCGACATATTCTGCTGTAATACCCACCGTCCTGTGGCGATTCTGCTTGTGGGCGATGTCCTTGTCCCACACGCGCAGATTACCGACCCCCATGGTCGCCAGCGCAAAGATCGACAGACTGCCCGTTCCCCCCGCGCCAACGATACCGATCCGAAAATTTTGCAGACGGCGCCTGCCCTCCCGTCCCCAAAGTCGCGTCGAGCGGTCCATGACGGACGGGTCGGGATGATCCCGCCAGGGTGACGATGGCGTTTCCAGAATTGTCAGCTCAGGCCCGACCACCCGGACGGCGAAGGCCGGTTGAGTCAGGACAGCCTTGTCCTCCTGCCACCATATGCGCGCATCTATGTCACCGGCACTGCCGAGGACAATACTCGCAGACAAAGCCTGCGGTCGCGCACCGAGAATTGTCGGAAAGAGCCGCCGCTCATACCAGTCGTCACGAGGGCTAAACCGTGCGATACCCTCGCCCCATTCCGATCGCGGGTGCGTATGCACCAGGCACAGCCCCACCATTGGCCCGGCATCGATGGCGATGTCAAGTGCACGGGAAATGTAATCAGCCGAGATTTCCAGTGCATGAGGCGTCGCCACGACTTCGCCGGCACGAGGCCAGATTACTTCCCGCACGATAACGGTAGTGCGAGAGACCCCAACGCTGGGGCGAGTCAATGCAAAGGTACACGCTTCAGCCGGTGCCTGCGCGTTCAGCTTATTTACTATCTCCTGCCACGTCTCACGGTCTGCCGCGACGTGAACCTCATCGGCACGACGGCCGGACGGGAGTGGAATGCTTTTCATGTATTCTCTATCGTCAGCCATTTTCAACCTGTTCGAAACGCCGGATACAATGCGCATAATGATCAACGAGAGTATGCGTGCGCCGATTCCATGGCACTCTGTCCCATAAATGCCACGAAAACAACAGGACGGCAGCATTGCCGAGAATTGACCCGGTCACGAAGTTCTCCGCACGGGATGCGCGATTCAAATCGATGCTGCCGCGCACCGGGTCCGGGCTGAGCAGTTTGGTATCAGCAGGAATGATGAAAAACGAATCCTCGGGCGCCGCGTCCGGGAAATTGAACGGCGCACGGAAGCCGAAAACACCTCTCCCGACTGTGTATTCCGGCCGGAACTCATGGTCCGGCGTATGCACCACGAACACACTTGTGCCGGGCACCGGTTTGGGAGAAATCTGGAAGGGATGTCCAGACTTCTCCGATAGCTGCCTGACCGCTTCTAACAGCTCGTCAGAGGGCTGCACCGGGCCCCCCATGACTCGGGACCGTTCGAAACCGTTCATGCTCGTGGATTTCGATTTCTTCGTTATCCCCGATTGTCCGCTTCTTTTTTCCGTGCTCATCGACTTCCTGCGTTTCGAACCCGTCAACGCGGTCGGCAGGCCCGAGTTCCCTGATCTGGCGACCCGTTAAAGTCTTCGAACGACTCACCACGAGTTCTCCGTCCAGATAGATTTCAATGACGGTTCGGAAGTGTTCTTCGTTATGCAGCTCGATTTCTTCGCGATCTCCGATCACCCTGACGTGGCCGGAAACAATCTCGGTCTTGAAGCCGTGGACCCGGTCCTTGGCTCCAAGTTCGCGGATTTGCAAACCGTTAAGGCGGTGAGCGTGCGTCGTGACGGCTGTACCGTCTACGAAAAGGTTGATCGTGTGATGGCCGTGGTGCTGGACTTCGCTTGTGTCTGTGCTTTGTTCCGACATGGAACCTCCTGGGCCGGAGCTCTTCTTGCCACTCCTTCCCAACCATTCTCACGAAATCGCGTTACATGAGAACCTTGCTTGCAGCCGGTCACGGAAGTCCTATAGAGTCTTCACTTGGTAGCAACGGTGCCGCGTTACACCCGCAGGTTTGAATGTCGGTCAGAAACCAATTCGTGCGCCAGATGGCCCGGAAGATTCTTGCCGAGAGCAAGGTTAAAGTCCCGCCTGTTGATCTCCTGCTGATTTTGTCCACTCACGGAATCGGCTACGAGGAAGTCGATGATTTCCCGGATACCGTTGACGCGCTGATCGTCGAGGACGGCTCAAAAGTTTTTGCAGCCGTTAATGCACGGCAACATTTACATCGTCGGCGATTCTCGCTCGCGCACGAGCTAGGCCACTATTTCATGCACCGAGATGGAATGCCCGAAGAAGCGATCACGATTGACAATCCACCCTCAGACGACATGGGTGAGGTCACAAAAAGCCCCGCAGAAACTGAGGCGGATCTGTTTGCCGGCGAGTTGCTCGTTCCCTTGGAAATGCTGAAGCTTCATGTACAAAAGGGAATCCCCGAGCTGTCCAGAATTTTTCTTGTCAGCGAACAGGTTATTTCAATTTCAATAAGCAGGCATATGAAGGCCCTATACAAGTAGGTCCTTGCGTCCCCGTCTTTCCAGTTCGTCCCGAACCCGAATCAGGCATGCCTCTATCTCGGGCGGCACACCGGAACTGGTCGCAGCTTTCTTTTGCATCTTCCTGGCGAATGCGTCGAGCGCGCGTTCGACATCAGCCGTGCGCGTGTCGTGCCGAAGACCGCCGTGGGATCGGGCTGAAGCCCTGTATGTGTGTTTTGACTCCGCAATTCTTGAGCTGGCGACGACCATTTGCGATACGACCCCAATACCGACGTGAAACAGTCCCATGATGTCGGTGAAGTCCGGCGCCGGGATCGATACCAGACTGAGATCGCCCCGTTCGATGCGGGAAATATACTCTTCGTCCTTCTTCAAGCGCCCCGCTATCTGGACCTTCGTGATCCCCGCTTTTTCCCTGACGGCTTCCATGAAGCGGCCGAACGGAAGCGATTGCATATCCGCGATCATCGTTTTTGCCCGCGCAATCGCATCGTCCTGGCGGCGGATTTGAAGGCGCGCTGTTGCCCGCTCCGTCACGGCATCGGAGACTTGTCCGACAGGCTGTTCTAGCAGACTGTCAACAATCGTGTCATTGAGTTCCAGCGCTATGTCGCCCCGGTTTATTCCTGAAACCAAGGCTTTCTTCAGGCTCTTTTCATCCATGCTAAGGCTTCACCTCCGTCGGGAACGCCGCCTCGCCGGCACTGACGAGCTGAGCGAGCAACCGGCTGTGCCGGGTACGAGCAGCCCCTTCGCCAATTCCCTGCCATTGAGCTATTTGAGCGTATGGAATTTCCTTTGCTCGCCAAAGCAACAGTGTTCGGTCGGCTTCTGCCAGCTTGGCGAGTTCCTCATTCAACCAAGAGAGATAATGCTTGTTGCGCCCCGCATCAGAACCTGCCGGGCCGCGATCCGAGAATTTATCATCAATCGGTAGCGCATCGAGGCGAGGCTTCCGGTGAAAATCTGTCGCCTTGTTCTTGGCGATTTCGAAAATCCACGTTGTCAGTTTTGCTCGTCCACCATGCTGGAATGTGTGAATGTGGGAACTTACGGCTAGGAGCACATCGCTGGCGATTTCTTCGGCGTCGGCTTCAGGAACATTCATAACGAAATGCAGAAATCCGATCAGATGCGGCGTTAGCGTCCGGTCAAGGTGCTCCAGGGTTTGCAAGGAGCCACACTTCAGCTCCCTGAGAAACGCCGACGAATTGAGATCGCCATAAATCGCCGTAACCGATTCCACTTGGTTTAACGAGATGCCGTTACAAAATCCCTTTTGGGGTCCTGCAAACCGGTCACTTTCGGGGCCTAAAGGACTGCTTGTGCCTGCATTTATAAGGAGTTAGACGGATTTCTGCGGGTCAAGGTTTCAACCTTTCCGATCGTTCGTTATCGTCGTTCGGGGACATTTCGGAATGTCGCCGCTCGTAGACATTTTTAATTGTCAACGAACGCTGACTTGAGTATAATGTCGTCGTACGCTGACATTCGCCAAGGGAGGCCACGACACCATGCTTATCCGAACTCCAAACGATCTCGGGGCTCTCATCCGCGACCGCCGGATAAAGCTCGGCATGGACCAGAAATCCCTTGCGCAAAAGGTCGGGGTTAGCCGCCAGTGGATCGTCGCTGCCGAGCAGGGAAAACCGAGGGCCGAGATCGGCCTTTTGCTGCGCACGATACAGGTCCTGGGAATCCGGTTGTCCACGGACAAGGAATCTCCGAATAACACGAAAAATACCGGAAGGACTCCTCCTGTCGATATTGATTCCATCATTGCAACCGCACGTGGAAAAAGAAAATGACCACAGAACTCATCGCGATTATCGAAGGCCGGGAAATGGGCCGCGTTGCGCGCGACAAGACGGGAAAATTGTCATTCACCTACAACGAAGCGTGGCGCAATGCTCCCGATGCTTTTCCACTTTCAATCTCCATGCCCCTCGCCTCGAGTGAGCATGGAAATGCCAAAATCGATCCGTTTCTTTGGGGACTGCTGCCCGACAATGCCAACGTGCTCGACCACTGGGGGCGCCGGTTCCATGTCTCGGCCCGTAACGCCTTCGGTCTGATCGCCAATGTAGGCGAGGACTGCGCCGGCGCGGTTCAGTTTGTCCAGCCGGAGCGTCTGGATGCGATCCTCGGTCAAACGCCGCCCGAGATCGAATGGCTGGACGATGCATCGGTTGCCGAAAGACTGCGGACATTGCGGGCCGACCACTCGGCGTGGCGCATTCCGCGCGATACCGGCCAGTTCAGTCTTGCCGGTGCGCAGCCGAAAACCGCGCTCCTGTTCGAGAACGGCCGATGGGGCGTTCCCTCCGGCCGCGTCCCCACAACCCACATTTTCAAGCCCCCGACGGGCGATCTGGACGGGCACGTTGAGAACGAGCATTTCTGCTTGGAACTGGCACGAGCATTGGGGCTTCCCGTCGTGGATTCAAGAATCATGCGATTTCAGGACGAGATCGCTATTGTCGTCGAGCGCTACGACCGCGTCCGGACAGAGACTGGCCTGCGCCGTGTCCACCAGGAAGATATCTGCCAGGCATTTGCCATCCCTCCCACTCGCAAATATCAGAGCGAAGGAGGGCCGGGCATTCGCGACATCGTCGAGTTGCTGACGGCAAATTCAACCAGCCACGCGGAAGATGTCGCCACTTTTCTGGACTCGGTTGCATATAATTGGCTGATCGTCGGAACGGACGCCCATGCCAAGAATTACGCTCTCCTCATCGGCGCCGAAGGCCGCATCCGTCTTGCGCCTCTTTACGACATGGCGAGCGTTCTCCCCTATCCGGACATCGACATCGAGAAGGTCAAACTTTCGATGAAACTCGGCGGCGAATACCGCCTACGCAATATCACGCTTCACCATTGGCGCAAGCTGGCAGCCGAGCTGCACGTTGATCATCACGCAATGACGGCCCGCGTGGACAGTTTCGCAGCGCAACTGTCCGATCACGTTTCCGAAATCAGGCGCCGCATGGCTGAAGAGGGGATTGCCCATCCCATCGTCGCGCGTCTCGCAGCTGCTCTCGTGGCCCGTGTTGCCGCCTGCCGAAAGCTCCTGCAGGCCGCGTAATTGCGAGAAGCTTTGAATCAAGAGATTTTAGGATTGCGGATTTGATTTGAACCGAGACCTGGCTTTGAGTACTTGTCGACAGCGGCCCGGAGACCGCCTGCTTGGCAAGTAAGAGCCTGCCTTGGGCGGGGACCGACCGACTCCAACAGCTCCATTCCCTATTTGGGCTTCTCTGTGTTTTCAGTAATTTGGGGAATCTGCTTTTCGCTCAAAAGCTAACCCCAATGGCATGAAGACTTCGGATTCTGGCACAGTTTTGGCACAGGGGACGCGCCTGCTCCCGGCGTCCAAGACCAAAGACGCAAACGACGCGCGCTCTAGCACACTCGGTTTGGTGTCGCAGAAAAGTTGAACTCTGCTTGTTAAGCACTCATAATTCGAGTCCATACTGCGGGCAGGCTTGGCGGCCAATTGTTATTAAAAGGCATAAACTAGCTGACCCTGAAGCTCGCCGTCATCCTGAAACGGAAGAGCCTAGCGGAAAGCAGGGAGGGCTTGATAAGGTCGTAACTTATGCCGCAGTTCCGAAAGAACGTCCTCTCGCAGTACATGCGGACCAAGTGCGATAAGCAACTTCGTCTGTCGCTGTATTCGCCCCCGGAGTTACAGGCGCTTCACTGGCCGGTTCCCCTTGAGGCTCGCCCAGCAGTCCAGATCCTACGTGACCGCGGCAAGGAATGGGAACAGGCGAAGATGCAAGACTTGGAGGCCGCTTTCGGCACCCATCTCCGAGGTACCAAGGAAAACGGCAAGTTCAAGAAAATCGAGCTCGCTCCTATCCTCTCCGCAAATCCGGGTAGTCCCACGATCATCGTTCAAGCGCGGTTTTCACACCCTGATCTGCGACAGACATTTCTGAGTAACATTGGGTTGAGCGCAGAACGAATTGCGATGATCCCACCGTTTGGCGCGTTTGAGCCCGACATTGTGCTGGTACGGACGGCGGCTGATGATGAAGTGGAGATTCTTGCTACCGGGGACACCATTCCCATCTCCCCGGGGAATCTACGAAAGGCTCTTCTTGTTTCCGATATCAAACACGCCGGAGAGGCGAATTCGAGCTACAGCTCCGAAGTCGCCCTGTATGCAGTTTTGCTTGCGAATTGGCTGCGACTCAATCATTTGGATGACAGGTTTCTTGTTGCCGATCATTTGGGCCTCTGGACGCGAGCGAAAGAGATTTCGGGCCTTGCCGAGTTAGTAGCAACGAATCCTGGAGCAGGCATTACGGAGCGGCTGCAGTCCTTTCTGGGAGACTTAGAGAAGGTTGATTTTCAAATATTCTTCCAAACGGTGAGTCATTTTTTCAATCAGGATCTTCCGCGAGTGCTTGCAGTCACTGACTGGACTGCACTGGATTGGCACGTTGATTCGCGATGCTCGGCGTGTGACTTCCTAGGGCACCGGAACTGGTTGCGGGCCTCGGAGCGCGCGATTCTCGACGCTAACCGCTCGCACTATTGTGTGACGGCCGCTGAGGACTGCGGACATCTGAGTCGGCTCGCGACAATCACCCGAGGCAGTAGAAAGACGTTGCAGCAGGCGGGGCATGGGAATGTCATTGCTGTATCCACCGTGATTGCCACGGACCCGGTATTTGACCTTCACAACGCTCTGAAAGCGGATAGAAACCACCTCCCTCACAGGGCCACCGCTCTCCTAACCGGGGGCATAACAATCGCGGCAAATACGACCACCATTGATTTTCCCAAGTACGCAGACCTGCAAGTCTTCTTGTCGGTTAACTTTGACCCCGGAACTGGACTACTGTGTGCCTTAGGTTCTGAGGCCCGCTTCAGGCAGCGCGTGCCTTTTGGTCAAACGTCGAATATTCAGAAAAATTGGGCTGCAGAGGCCCAGACGCTACTCACATCGACCATCGAAGAGGAGCGCAATGTAGTTATTTCATTCCTGTCCAGGCTTGCCGAGGTATTCGAGTTCATTCATAACCCCGCAGCTGACCATGGCGGTGCTCAGGCTGCTAAGACCCGCGTTCAGGTCTATTTCTGGGACGCGAGGCAATTTGAGGAATTGGCAAAAGCGATTGGCAGGCATCTCAACTCAATCGTAATGCAGCCGGAGCGATACCTGCGAGGCCTCGCGTGGCTTTTCCCCCCCGAAGAAATCCTTGAGGAAGACGAAATCACACTGGCCAATCCGATAACGTTTATGAAGTCAGTGATCCAGCGCGATTTGAGGCTACCGGTAGCGCATTGCCTTACTTTGTTCAATGTGGCCGAAGTCTACCACGACGCCCAGTTTCCACCGTATGTTCCAGGATCTTTTTACCGCGACCCTTTCTCCGACATGATTCCGCGAGAGCGGATTTACGAAATATGGTCGCAGGAACCGCTCGTGAAGGTTGGAACCACTCACAGAACGCGGTCACAATGTATCACCGATTACAGTGACGCGGTGAAACGACAGGTTGCCGCGTTGCGCGCCGTCGTCTGGAAATTTGGCGCGGACATGGTTGGGCGACTCCATTTTGATGCCAGACCACTTAAAATCGGTGTTCCTTTCAACTTTCAGAGCATGAGCGAAGATGGGCGTCTCTGGTACGGGTGGGCTCTCCTTGAGGAAGCGTGCAAAACCATTGAGCTTCGCAGGTCGTGGTCCTCTGAACCCGAGGAATTGGAAGCAAGCTACAGCATTCTCCGCTTTTCCCAGCTTCAGGCAACACAGCCGAATGGCGATCTGATATACGAGGTGCGGCCTACCTCCCGCGATTGCAAATTCAGGGACAGTGAATCATTTCTGGCGCTGCAGGACGAGAGTATCGCAGGGTTCCTCGATTTGCGCCCTCGGAACCTGCTAGACCAAGCAGGACTCCAACCCATCGGATACGAGGACCGGAATCGCAAGATGGCTGACATTTACTCAGGCGAGCTGATTGAGCTTGATCGAACAGCGCTCAGGGCTCAAATCCGGCTCTCAACCTTTCGCGGAGCGGACGCAATCCGCAATATTCTTGCTGCGGCCGGTGCGGTGGACATTTCTCAAAACGTGAGTCTGATTGCAAGAGACGGTCCACCCATGGCAGAACGTGTGAGGGAATGCCTCCTGGCCATTGGAAGACCGCCGATGGCCCAGGCTGCGCCAGCGACCTACGCGGCTTTGGGACACGCACCGGCGACTAATTTACCCCGCAACGATGCCGTCACTCCCGTGGCGCGTATTCTTTGGGACGCGACGGCTTTGGGCGTCGAAGAAACAGGGCTTGCCGACGATCTCATCACCGGTGCGATTGACGCAATTGCACAAGCAAACTGGCCGCTGAATCCGTCACAACGGGATGCAGTGTCTCACTGTTTGAGCCATCGGCTTTCGGTCGTCTGGGGGCCTCCGGGAACAGGCAAAACGACAACGGCTGCATCCCTCGTGGCTGCGCGAATACTGGCTGCTCGGAATTCGGGCCAGAACATCCGTATCTTGATAACGGGACCGACCTACACAGCGTGGGAAAAGCTTTTTGCCGAGATCCTCGACCTGCTGGAGAAAGTGCACGTGGGCGGTCTTTCGTGTTACCGGATTTACGCTTCCACTCACCCGGATCGCGGTCCGTTGCCTACAGTAGCTAACATTGTCCATGACATCGAGGCCAGAGGTAGCGACCCTGGCTTTCAGGAGTTCTGGAACGACCTTCACAATCCGGGAACAATAGTTTTGGTGGGGACTGTTGCTCACCAGTGCTATCGCATAGCAAAGCAGGGCAACAATACGGCGATAGTTGAGTTGTTCGATTACCTAGTCATAGACGAGAGTTCGCAATTGGATGTCGGAAAGTCGCTGTTTCCATTGTGCCTGCTGCATGCACAGTCCGAAATCGCACTCTTCGGCGATCACCTCCAAATGCCTCCAGTGATCACGACTCAGCCTCCCCGCAACGCAGAATGGCTTGTGGGCAGTATTCAGAATTATCTGCTACATCGTCATGGCTTGTCTTTGCAAAACCTCCTTATCAACTACAGGTCGGCGTCGGCCTTTGTTGAATTTGGCAAGCGCATCGGGTATCCGCCGGGACTCTCCGCTCATTCACCCGACTTGAGGCTCCACCGCATTTCTGAAGCTGCAGGATTGCCAGCACACTGGCAGAATACTGTGCCGTGGTTCTCTGGCCTGGACGAGGTCCTGAATCCCGAGCGCAGGCTTGTCGCCGTGACCTATGAGGATGGGAGGGCAGGGCAGGCCAACGATTTCGAGGCCGACATCGTATGCAGCATGGTGCAACAACTATTTCTCGCTTTCTCCCAATCTCTCGACGGGGAGAAAGACGCGATTGGCCAAGACATAATCCCGGATCACGGGGCATATGACCCGACCATTTTTTGGGACAAGGGCGTCGGCGTGGTGACACCACACCGAGCGCAACGAGCCTTGATCGTCCGGCGATTGCGCGACATCTTCCCCAGTCATGATCCACAAAGGATAGATGCTGCGGTGGACACGGTTGAGCGATTTCAGGGCGGACAGCGCGACACGATAATCATCTCATTCGGAGTGGGGGACCCAGATCTGATTTCCGAAGAGGAGAGCTTCCTGCTTCAACTGGAACGGACCAACGTGGCCATCTCCCGCGCACGCGCGAAATGCATTCTCGTAATCTCAGAGGATCTGGCGTACCACCTGCCATCCGACCGGGAGACTATCCTCACTTCGAAAGCCGTTAAGACCTACGTTTCGGATTTTTGCCGGGAACTGCTTCCGCTTCTGGTCGGCGTAGGCGGCAATGCGCAAAGGCAGCTAACCTTGCGTTGGCATGGTTCAGGACATTGAAATCTCGTAATCGTGTTCCTCGATTGCAGCGGACTTAACGCGGCTGCCCATGTGGCAGGCCTGCCGCTTGCCGGACGAAGCAGATTCCGCTCGACGAATGCGACAAATTTCCCACGAGTAACGAGAATGCTCAAGAGACGCCAGCATGATCTGCCGTGAATCCCGTTTTCTAGATGGGATTGCGCCAAACCGAACGTACATCCGGCCCTTGTCCGACAGTCGCTCTCCGACGCGATTCCACACCTGCGCCAAGGATTGTGCAAACGCATCGGGGCTCTGATGCGAGAGGTAGTTCTGCTCACGGTAGGGAACGTTTGCCGGCCCGCCCAAGAACCAGTTCCTCAGCCACTGGTCGGCGATATAGGTTCTCATACCGTAATAGGGCGGCGATGTAATGACCAAATCGATCGCGGTCGGAAGGGACGAATACCCGCGAGCCAACCGAGCGTCGGCCGTATAAACCTTAGAGGCACCCGCGCAAACCGGAAGGGTTTCCAGATCGAGCCTTGTTGCCCGGCGTTTGATCACCTGAATCACGTCCACGGGAGCGGGCTTGAGACTCCGCTCGCGCCAGTACTTAACGGAATAATCCGGTTTGGATGCGAATGTGCGGGGCATCTGGTTTGAGAAATAGCTTCTCTGTTCGGGGCTTTTGCTGAGAGGCCCGTGCAGGGAGCCCAGGCAGATTGCACGCAGCATCTGCGCGGATGCGCTGCGAAGCCCATGAAGTCCCTCACGCAGAAGACACACTTGCCGGAGCGTAGCGGGAGCGTATGCCCACTCCCAAAACTCGCCCTTTGGCACCATTACGCTTCTAGGCTGGCGGAGAATCGCTTCCGCCACAGCCACCACGTCCGCTTCGGTCGTCTCGGCAAGTTTTGCCCTTGCAATCGCAATTGCGATGGGAGAGCAGTCGATGCCGTAAGCCTTATGGCCTTTGATTCGAGCTGCAAAAATCGTGGTGCCCCGACCGCAAAACGGGTCTAGCACCCGAAGTTTGTCTCCACCAAAGCGTTTCAGCACAGAAAGTGGGAAATCCAGCGGGAACATGGTGTAGTAGGGACAGACGGCATTCAGCGCCAGTGAAGGCTTAGAGCGGTCCCCGTTTGCAATTTTGCTTTTGGCCATCGTCCTAATTCCAATGGAAGATCGATTCTACGAGTTTTTGTCAAGGAAGAAAGGGAGAACTTCGCGAAGCGTGGATGCAAATGGAACTGTCTCGCCTTTTCCTCACCGCCGTGGTGTAAAGTGGTGAACATTCGCAATGAAGAAATTCGACGGTGAGAGGGAAAAGGCAGAGAACACGGCATGAACAGTCAGAAGGCAGTTTTGGTCCGTGCATCGATCAGCTTTCCGTCCGATCTGTACGAAACGCTGGGGAAGATCGCGAAACAGAAAAAGGTGTCCTTGGCCTGGGTCGTGCGTGATGCCTCGGAGAGATACGCGGCAGACGAAACCCGTAAGAGCGGGAACAGGCGCAAACGCACCGAAAAACCGACACGAAGGTCAACATGACTCGCCTCGAAGATCTCCTGCCAACCGCCGCAGTCCGGGGAATTATTCCGGACCAAATCGTCACGGTCGTCAGTGTGCAGTGGTTTGGTTCCGAGGCTCTGGAGCTGACCTATAAGGGACCGTCCGGCCGCGTCGCCAACGAGTTGCTGTATCGCCATGACGAGCCGCGCCTCCAAATAGTCGAACACGGCCGCCCGTGGAGTTTCGACGGTGACGGGCATTCGTTCCGCCTGGTTTCGGAGGCACATCGTATCCGGCTCGCACATCTTTTCGATCCGGTCCTGGCGGTTCATACGTCGCTCGTCGAGCCGCTGCCGCATCAGATCACAGCTGTTTACGAGGCCATGCTCCCTCGTCAGCCGCTACGATTCCTACTCGCCGACGATCCGGGGGCGGGAAAGACCATCATGGCGGGATTGTTCATCAAGGAACTGATCGCTCGCGGCGACTTGCAGCGCTGTCTTGTGGTTTGCCCGGGCAGCCTGGCCGAGCAATGGCAGGATGAACTTTACCGCCGCTTTCAGCTCTCGTTCGAGATTTTAACGAACGACAAGCTCGAAGCCGCCCGCACGGGCAACTGGTTTCTCGAAAACAACCTCGTCATCGCCCGTCTCGACAAGCTTTCACGCAACGAAGACGTGCAGCAGAAACTCCAGGTCCCCGACTGCCACTGGGACCTGGTCATCTGCGACGAGGCACACAAACTCTCGGCTACTTTCTTCGGCGGCGAAGTCAAATACACCAAGCGCTATCACCTCGGACAACTTCTATCTGGTCTCACGCGCCACTTCCTTCTTATGACGGCAACTCCACATAACGGAAAAGAGGAAGATTTCCAACTCTTCATGGCGCTGCTCGATGGCGACCGTTTTGAGGGGCGGTTTCGTGATGGCGTACATCAGGTCGATATTTCGGACCTGATGCGCCGTATGGTAAAGGAAACCCTGGTCAAATTCGACGGCACGCCGCTCTTCCCGGAACGCATTGCCTATACCGTCCCGTATCGACTCTCGAACGCCGAGGCGCAGCTTTATAAGGAAGTGACCGATTATGTGCGTGACGAGTTTAACCGCGCCGAGGCGCTGGCCAACGACAAGCAGGCGGGCACTGTGGGCTTTGCCCTCACCATCTTGCAACGACGGCTCGCTTCGTCGCCCGAAGCCATTTATCAATCCCTGCGCCGCCGGAGCGAACGCTTGCAAAAGCGCCTCCGTGAACTTGAACTCCTGCAGCGTGGTGCCGCCGTCGATGCCATCGCCGCCGCAAGGCCCGCGCTCGACGCCGAGGACGTAGAGGACCTTGAAGATGCGCCAGACAACGAAGTCGAAGCTGCCGAAGAAGAGATCCTCGACCAAGCTACGGCGGCACGAACCATTGACGAACTCAAAGCTGAAATCGCTACTCTCGCGCGCCTTGAATCGCTGGCGCACGCAGTGCGCCGCAGCGGGGAGGATCGCAAATGGCGCGAACTTGCCAGCCTGCTCGGCGAAATTTTCACGACTGCCCCAGTTCCCAGGTCGGTTGCGGATTCCCCCAATGCTCCCGGCGCAATTCCCCCGCCAATGCCCTCGCCGCGTCAGAAGCTGGTTGTGTTCACCGAGCACCGGGACACTCTGAGCTACCTCGAAACCCGCGTCACTACGTTGCTCGGTCGCAAGGAAGCTGTGGTTGTAATCCACGGCGGCATGGGCCGCGAAGAACGCATGAAGGCCCAGGAGTCATTCAGACATGACCCGGAAGTGAACGTGCTCATTGCCACCGACGCCGCAGGCGAAGGCATTAACCTTCAGCGCGCTCACCTGATGGTCAATTACGATCTCCCATGGAACCCCAACCGGATTGAGCAGCGCTTTGGCCGCATTCACCGCATTGGCCAGACCGAGGTATGTCATCTGTGGAACCTCGTCGCCGAGGAAACCCGTGAGGGCGACGTTTACCGGACGTTGCTTGAGAAGCTTGAGCAGGCTCGCCGGACTCTAGGTGGGCAAGTCTTCGACGTACTCGGCAAAATACAGTTCGAGGGTCGGCCGTTGCGGGATTTGTTAATTCAGGCAATCCGTTACGGGGAACGCCCAGAAATACGCGCCAAGCTGACGCAAGTCATCGCCGACGCTGTTGATCGTCCGCACCTGCAAGACCTTCTCGAAGATCGCGCTCTCGCTCACGACGTGATGGATGCCAGCCGCGTCGCCCGTGTCCGGGAGGACATGGAGCGCGCGGATGCCCGTCGCTTGCAACCGCACTATATCGAGTCATTTTTCCTTGAGGCATTCACTCAGCTCGGAGGCACAATTCGGCAGCGCGAGTCGCGCCGCTACGAAATAACTCATGTCCCCGCGCCAGTGCGTAATCGCGACCGCATGATCGGAACGGGTGAGCCTGTGCTCCCGCGCTATGAGCGCATCGCCTTTGAAAAATCCTTGATCGCACCGCAAGGGCAGCCGCTCGCTGCCTTTGTCTGTCCGGGCCATCCTCTCCTCGACGCCACGCTCGACCTCACACTCGACCGCCACCGCGACCTTCTACGGCGCGGTACTGTATTGGTTGACGAACGTGATCCCGGCACGACGCCGCGGGTTCTTTTCTACCTGGAGCATTCCATCCAGGACGCAAGCCTTCTTAAGAACGGCGACCGCCGCACGATCTCCAAGCAGATGCTCTATGTCGAATTGGATGTCACCGGACAAGCGCGCCACCTTCATTACGCGCCCTACCTTGACTACCGCCCGCTCCGCTCTGACGAACCCGGCGTAGATGTTGTGTTGGCCAGACCCGAGAGTGCATGGATCACACGAGACCTGGAGCAGAAGGCATTGGTGCACGCCATTGCCGAGGTGGTGCCGGAACATCTTCAAGAGGTGCGCTCCCGGCGTATCGCCTGGATCGACAAGGCACGAGCGGCGGTCAAGGATCGACTCACCAAAGAGATCGGCTATTGGGACCACCGCGCCGAAAGTCTGAAGTTGCAAGAGCAGGCCGGCAAAACCAACGCCCGTCTTAACTCCCAGGAAGCGCGCCGCAGGGCGGACGACCTGCAAGCGCGGCTCCAAAAACGCATGGAACAACTCGATCTCGAAGCGCAAGTCTCCGCGCTGCCTCCGGTAGCACTCGGCGGCTTTGTCGTCGTACCGGATGGACTCATTGCCGAGATGACTGGCCGCCCGCTCCCTGAAACGACGCAACCTGTAGACACTCAGCTTTCGGCCGCGCGCGCGCGAGCTATCGTGCTGGAGGTCGAGCGCCAGCTTGGCTTCGAACCGACTGACCGCGAATCCGAAAAACTCGGCTACGACATCGAAAGCCGGGAGCCGCGCACTGGCCGCTTACGTTTTCTCGAAGTAAAAGGCCGCGTCTCTGGCGCGGCAACCATCACGGTCACCAAGAACGAGATTTTGTATTCGCTCAACAAACCCGAGGATTTCATCCTTGCTATGGTTGAATTTTTGGAAGGAGATTCGCACCGCGTACACTATGTACGACGGCCCTTCCAGCGTGAGCCGGATTTCGGGGTCACGAGTGTCAATTACGACTTTCCGGAACTGCTGGAGCGGGCGGAGTCTCCAAGATGACCCAGCCCTACAAGAAAAAGCTGATCGAAGTTGCCCTTCCGCTTCAGTCGATCAACCGCTCTGCAGCCGCCGAAAAACTGATTCATGTGGGCACGACATCGAATCTCCACGCCTGGTGGGCGCGACGACCACTTGCCGCATGTCGAGCGGTGGTTTTTGCATCTCTCGTTGACGATCCTGGAGAATACCTACCTCCGGAGGCCGCAGAGATAAAGCGGCAAGAACTCTTTGCCCTGATTGAGCAGCTCGTTGCCTGGGAATCGAAAGACGACGAAGCCGTTCTTACAGCAGCCAAAAAAGAGATCGCACGATCTGCTCACGGCGAACTTCCCACGGTAGTAGATCCATTCTGTGGTTCCGGAACGATTCCGATCGAATCTCTGCGCGTGGGCTTGAATGCAATCGGATCGGATCTCAACCCAATTGCGGTGGCCATCTCCAAAGCTTTGGTCGAAGTACCCCACATAGTCAGTGGGCATGACGCCATCAGTCCGAAGGCTTCAAAGAACCTGCTCGACGGTCTCGGGTTTGAGAGATTTCGCGCCGATCTCACCTACTATTCGAATCGCATCATGGCGCGCGCGCGCGATGCGGTAAGTCGCCTCTACACTGATACCTACGCGGGACCATCTGCACCGATCGCCTGGCTCTGGTGCAGAACAGCCGAGTGCCCCAATCCGGGTTGCGAAACGACGATTCCGCTAGTCAGCTCACTGTGGCTTTCCAAGACAGAGAAATCACGTGCCTTCTTGCGCATCGCAAAGCGCGATGCCCGGACTCGTCGTATTTCCTTTGATGTGATTGTGGATGATGCCGGAGAACCGGACTCCCCACCGCTCAACGATACTGGGGCGGTTTGCCCCAGATGCGGGACACCGGTTCCATTTGCCGCGCTTCGCGATCAGGGTCGCGAAGGGAAGCTGGGGTTTCAGCTCAACGCATACGTAACGAAGGCCGGTTCACAGATGCACTTTCACTCAGCCTCCGCAGAACACGAGGCTAAGGCGATGGCGGTGGTACCAGAATGGACGCCGGACACAAAGCTCCCGGACGCCGCACTTGGCTTTCGCGTTCAAGCTTATGGCTTGACACTTCACCGAGACCTTTTTCTCCCGCGACAGCTAGCAGCGTTGTCTATTTTTTCGATGGCACTAGACGATACCATTGTTGAGGTGCTGAAGGATGCGGGCGGGGACGCCGACTACGCAAACGCGATCGCTGTCTATCTTGCGATCTTCTTCGACCGACTCGTCCAAACTAACAATGCGCTAGTTAGATGGTTCGTCCATGCAGAACGCCCGTCCAAGGCACAACCGACATTCGACAAGCAGACGGTACAGATGGTGTGGGACTTCGCCGAGTCGAACCCACTCGCCGGATCGACGGGAGGGTGGGGTACATGCTGCAAATATCCTCAGACTGCCCTTGACTGCCTACCTCGGAAGCCGGCTAGCGGCCGTGTTCTTTATGGAGATTCTGCGGCACTAACTTTGCCGCCTGGCAAGTATATCTTTTCCACAGACCCCCCGTACTTCGACAATATTGGCTACGCCGATCTGTCGGACTTCTTCTACATTTGGCTCCGACGTGTCCTTATTAATGTCTACCCGGACATCTTCCGAACGATTCTAGTTCCCAAGAGCGATGAAATAATTTCAGATCCATCGCGTCATGGTGGAGATCGCTCGACCGCCCGCGAGTTTTTTTACGAGCGGCTCGGCCGCACCTTTAGCGTTATGTACGACGCATCCTCCGACGAGTACCCCGCAACAATCTTCTATGCTTTCAAGCAGGAGGAAAATACCGAGAACGGCGGCGCAGTATCGACGGGATGGGAAAGAATGTTGCAGGCTCTGATCGATGCTCACTGGACGATTACCGGGACATGGCCCATGCGCACCGAGCATGCGAACCGGCCTCGCGGCATCGGTTCCAACGCCCTTGCTTCCAGCATTGTCCTTGTCTGTCGTAAGCGCTTGCTTGATGCGCCGAGCGCCACGCGCCGCGATTTCGTCACGTCGCTACGAGCCGAGCTGCCCGTGGCTCTGTCGCTCTTGCAACGCGGCAACATCGCTCCGGTAGATCTTGCGCAGGCCGCCATCGGCCCCGGCATGGCAGTCTATACCCGTTACGCGAAAGTACTCGACGCCGATGGCAAACCGCTTTCCGTGCATGAGGCGTTGGCGCTCATCAACCAGACCCTTGATGAGGCACTGGCCGAGCAGGAAGGCGATTTCGACGCCGACAGCCGTTGGGCGCTGGCCTGGTTCGAGCAATCCGGCTTCGCCGAGGGCGAGTACGGCGTGGCCGAGACGCTGTCAAAGGCCAAGAACACGAGCGTCTCTGGCATGGTCGCAGCACACATCGTCGCGTCGAAAGGCGGCAAGGTTCGCCTGCTCCGTCCCGATGAATTGCCAGAGAATTGGGACCCCGACACCGATCCGCGTTTGACCGCATGGGAATCGGTGCATCATCTCGTCCGTGTGTTGGAAAACGGGGGCGAGAGCGCGGCGGCTGTACTCGTGGCCAAGCTCGGTGCGAAAGCCGAGATCGCCCGCGAACTGGCCTATCGACTGTACGCTTTGTGCGAGCGAAAGAAGCGTGCGCAAGAAGCGCTCTCTTACAACGGCCTTGTCCAAAGCTGGCCGGAAATCATGCGCCTCTCTCGTGCGCGCATCACTGCGCCAGTACCTCAAACGGAATTGTTCAATCAGGAGTAGCTCATGGCGATCACAAATCACGAACGTGTCGGCAAAGCGATGGACCTCCTCAAGCAAGGTCTCGGCCCGTTCGTCGAACGCGAGTTTAAGGGCTATTACAAGGATCGCGCCCCTGCCGAGGCCACGCGCTACCTCGGCGAAGATCGCATATTGGCCAAAAAGACCATCGCTGAATGGGACGCGGCAGCGCTATTAAAGCTCATGTGGGAAGCTTGGAACGACGTGTTCCGCCGCATACTCGGACCGGCCGAACGAAGTCTTGTCAACGAACTGCGCGACCTGCGCAACAAATGGGCGCATCAGCAAACATTCTCGGGCGACGATGCCTACCGCGCTCTCGACTCAGCCGGGCGGCTCCTCACAGCTATCTCCGCTCCTCAGTCAGACGAAATCGAAAAGACCAAGATGGAACTTCTGCGCCTTCGCTTCGACGAGCAGGTCCGAAACGAGAAGCGCAAGAGCGCTGGCACTGCGATTGAGAGCGCCGTCGCCGGCAACCTCAAGTCCTGGCGCGAAGTCGTCATTCCCCACAAGGACGTGGCCAGCGGTCGCTACCAGCAAGCCGAGTTCGCCGCCGATCTCTGGCAGGTCCATCTCGGTGAAGGAACCGATGAATACAAAAAGCCGGTCGAATTTTTCCGCCGGACCTATCTCACCGAGAGCCTCAAGCATCTTCTGACCGACGCCGTTCGACGCATCTCCGGTCAAAGCGGCGATCCCGTGGTGCAGCTCCAGACCAACTTCGGCGGCGGCAAGACCCACTCGATGCTCGCGCTCTATCACCTCTTCTCCGGCACCGCCCCAAGCGAACTGGTCGGCATAGATGCCGTATTGAAGGACGCGGGCACCAACAAGCTGCCGACGGCCAAGCGCGTGGTATTGGTCGGCAACAAGATTTCGCCCGGCAACCCCGTCAAGAAATCCGATGGCACAATCGTGCGCACGCTGTGGGGTGAACTCGCCTGGCAACTCGGCGGGAAAAAGGCTTTCGAGCGAGTTCGCGCCGACGACGAAAAGGCCACCAGCCCCGGCGACGTTCTGCGTGAATTATTCAATGAATACGGACCGTGCTTGATCCTAATCGACGAGTGGGTAGCCTACGCCCGCCAGCTCCACGACCAGACCGACCTACCCGCAGGCGGTTTTGAAACCCAGTTCAGCTTCGCACAAGTTCTCACCGAATCGGCCAAGCTCGCCAAGAACTGTCTGCTCGTCATCAGCTTGCCCGCTTCCGACACCATGGGATCTCCCCACACCCAGGCCGACGACGTAGAGGTCGGCGGCCAGCGGGGACGGGAGGCCTTGGACCGCCTGCGCAATGTGGTGGGCCGCGTCGAAGCCTCGTGGCGGCCTGCCAGCGCCGAAGAAGGCTTCGAAATAGTACGGCGGCGGCTATTCGAGCCGCTCGCCGACCAGGCGCTGTTTAAGGACCGCGACGTGGTAGCCCGAGCCTTCGCCGATCTTTATCGAACACAGCACGCGGAATTTCCGCCGGAATGCCACGACCCGGATTACGAAAAACGCATCAAAGCGGCCTATCCAATCCACCCGGAGATTTTCGACCGGCTATACACGGACTGGTCCACCCTCGTGAAATTTCAGCGGACACGAGGCGTCCTCCGTCTCATGGCTGCCGTGATTCACAGCCTCTGGGAAAAGGGCGACAAGAATCCCCTGATCCTGCCTGCCAACATACCCATCGATGATCCCCGCGTTCAGTTCGAACTGACGCGCTACCTCTCCGACAATTGGGTCCCCATCATTGAAAAAGACGTTGACGGTCCCAGTTCTCTCCCGTTACGCATCGACGGCGAAGTCCCGAATCTCGGCAAATTCGCCGCTTGCCGTCGCGTCGCCCGAACGATCTATCTCGGCTCCGCACCTACCCCCGCTGCTGCCAATCGCGGCGTCGAGGACCGGCGCGTAAAACTCGGCTGCGTCATGCCCGGCGAATCGCCCGCGGTATTTGGCGACGCTTTGCGGAGACTCGCTGCGGCCGCGACCTATCTCTATCAGGACGGGCCGCGCTACTGGTATTCGACGCAACCCACTGTTACCAAGCTTGCCGACGACCGCGCCGAACAGCTTAAGCGAGACCCCGACAAGGTGGTGCAGGAACTAGACAAGCGTCTCCGCGCCGACCTACGCAAGATGGGTGACTTCCACCGCATTCACCCGATGCCTGGCACCAGCGCCGATGTGCCTGATGACCTTGACGCGCGCCTGGTGGTTCTTGGAATAGATCACGCCTACAGTAAAGAGCCTGACAACGCCGCCGAGACGGCAGCCAAGGAAATTTTCGAGAGACGCGGTACGGCCCCGCGCCTCTACCGAAACACGATTGTCTTTCTTGCGGCTGATAAGACCCGCCTCCAGGATTTGGACGAAGCCGTACGGAAATTCCTGGCATGGGACTCCATCCTCGATGAGAAGGAAAAGCTCGATCTTTCCCCCCATCAAGTCAAGCAAGCCGAGACGCAGAAGACGGCTGCCGACGGCGCCGTGACTGCCAGACTTCCCGAAACCTATCAATGGTTGCTCGTGCCCGCACAGGCGGACCCGCAAGCTCCCCTCACGTGGCAAACCATACGACTCTCAGGGCAAGACGCGCTTGCGGAACGCGCCAGCAAGAAGCTAAAGAGCGACGAATCGCTCGTTGTTACGTTTGCCTCTTCGCGCCTGCGCATGGATATGGACCGTGTGCCCTTATGGCGCGGGAACCACGTCGCGATTCGGCAGCTCGTAGACGACTTCGGTCGCTACCTCTACCTAGCGCGTTTGCAGAACACCCATGTCTTGGTCAACGCGATCCACGCAGGGCTTGCGCTCTTGACGTGGGAGCACGACGCCTTCGCCTATGCCGAAACCTATGACGAGTCCGCGGCTCGTTATCGCGGACTTCGCTCAGGCATGCAGATGACGATCACTCAAGATGACCCTGGCCTGCTCGTCCGGCCTGAGATCGCCCGACGGCAGATCGATCAGGAGACACCTCCGCCCGTCCCCGCTGGCACGGCTACCGCAAACGTCCCGTCAACTACGCCCGGACCAACACCACCAACTCCTCAACCGTCCGGGCCAGTGCAACAACCTAAACCCAAGCGCTATCACGGCACAGTGATTCTCGACCCCGCTCGTGTCGGACGCGACGCTGGCAGGATCGCGGACGAGGTTGTCACACATCTCGTCGGGCTTGTTGGTTCATCGGTGCGCGTCACTCTGGAAATTGAAGCGGAGATTCCCGCAGGTGTTTCCGACAATGTCGTGCGGACGGTCACGGAGAACAGCCGAACGCTGAAGTTCGCGAGCAACAGCGGCTTCGAGACAGAATAGGAGCTCTGCCACCGATGTCATTCAAATCACAAACATACCGTGTGCTGATCGCATCGCCGTCCGACCTGGCCGAGAAGCGGCGAGCCGCGACGGAGGCGCTCAATGACCGGAAAGCTCAACGCGCCGTCGCCCAGGCGGCAGTCTTGATACCCGCCAAATGGGAGGCACCTGCTGCGCCACAGACTGGGGGGAGACCGCAAGAGGCGAGGCTCGCATGATCGATACGATTTGGGGCACTACGAAAAAGCCCGCATCATCTAGAAAACTTGCCGAGCGCATAGAGAATTCTGCGGCTCTTAATGGAACCCTCTACATCGGATATCCAATTCTTGGCACGCCCTCCGGCGCATTTCCATTTGACGCAATCTTGTTGAGCCCTGAACACGGCGTTGTTGTATTTGATGTAGTAGAAGGAACAAACCTTGGCGATTATAGGCAACGGCAGGATGATTTTTTTACGAAGCTAAAAGCCAAACTAATCCAGTATCCTGCTCTCCTGAAACGTCGTGACCTTTCTGTGGAAATAAGTGTTGTGACCTTCGCGCCAGCGGTTCGAGTCGAACCACTGGACGACTTTAGTGACTATCCCGTTTTCGGATATGACGATGGCTTGATCGACTTTATCAGTGATATTGATTGGAAGGACTCATCACGGTTTCCCGCACTGGCCGCAGCAATTCAGGCCCTTTCCACGATACGAAAAGGGCGACGACGACGCGACATTTCAGAAAGCGATTCCCGTGGTGCGAGATTACGTAAACTGGAAGACTCGATTGCCACCCTTGATAACGATCAAGGCGCGGCCGTTATCGAAACGGTTGAGGGGGTGCAGCGAATCCGAGGCCTCGCGGGTTCTGGCAAGACGATTGTGCTTGCACTGAAAGTCGCCTATCTGCATGCACAACATCCCGACTGGAAGATCGCGGTTACGTTTAATACTCGGTCATTAAAGGGCCAATTCGAACGCCTCATAAACACTTTTACAATCGAGCAGACGAGCGAAGAGCCCGACTGGGATCAAATAGACATCGTAAATGCTTGGGGTGCGCCCGGAGGAAAGGGGCGAGCTGGCATTTATTATAAGTTCTGCGCTGTACACAATATCCCATACTACGATTACCGATTTGCCCGAGATAAGTTCGGGGAACGGAAAGAGTTCCAAGGCGCGTGTCAAGAAGCCCTTGATCTGGTTAAGACACCTAAGGCAGCCTACGACGCCATATTGATCGATGAAGCCCAAGATTTTCCGTTTCAGTTCTTGCGTCTTTGTCACGGATTCCTTCGTCCACCCAAAAGATTGGTCTACGCATATGACGAATTGCAAACTCTCACCGACATCTCTCTTTCACCGCCTGAGGAATTATTCGGCACCTCGGCCGACGGTACTCCGCTCGTAAGCTTTGGTCAGGCAGCGCCTGGCGAGCCGAAGCAAGATATTATCCTTGAGCGATGCTATCGGAACTCGCGTCCCATCCTAGCAACGGCACACGCACTTGGGTTTGGTATATATCGAAAGCCAGGTGGCTTGGTGCAATTTTTTGACCAGCATCGGCTGTGGCTCGACGTTGGATATCGAGTTCGCGAAGGCGAACTGGAAGACGACCACTTCGTGTCATTGGAACGAACGGCTGACACAAGTCCCAAGTTTCTCGAGACCCATTCTCCGATAGACGATTTGCTTGTCCTAAAATCATTTGCTACCAGCGATCAGCAGGATGAGTGGTTGGTTCAGGAGATCACGCGCAATGTTAGGGAAGACGAATTACTTCCTGAAGACATTATAGTGATCAATCCGCAGCCGACAAAAACACGAATAGCCGTTGCGTCTGCTCGCTCGACACTATTTTCTAATGGGATCAATTCCTCTCTTGCTGGAGTGTCCGGCTCGCCGGACATATTTTTTGAAAGTGACACGGTCACATTTACCGGAATTTTTAGGGCGAAGGGGAACGAAGCTGCGATGGTATACGTCATCAATGCCCAAGACTGTTTTAACAGCTATTCACCGGCGATTCTCGCCCGTATTCGGAATCAATTGTTCACCGCGATTACGCGGTCAAAGGCGTGGGTCCGCGTTGTTGGCGTAGGGTCCTCAATGGATAAGCTAATTGCGGAATACCACGAAGTTGCTAAGCGCGATTATCGGCTGGAGTTTAAGTATCCCGATGCAGAGACTCGCAAAAATCTTCGCATCATTAGTCGCGATATCAGCCGCCAACGGTCACGGAGGAAGGAACGAGACGTTGAGGAACTTAGACGGATTCTAGAGTCCATCGATAGAGGCGATGTTGATATCGACGACCTTCCGGCAAAAATGCGCCATCGACTCAGTAAGTTACTCCAGGGGCAGCGATGACTCCTGGACAGGTATTTGAAGAAATACAAGCCATCATCGGTAGGATGATCGAGGCAGGGCTTTCAAATCAACAGAATTACCCATCGATACGGAAGATTGGCCGTAACAGCGAGATCGGAATCGCCGGAGCGCCCTCAATTTCGGTCAGTATGAAAGATAGGCCATACGCCGAGATTTACGATGAACTCGATAAAGCGCGCGCATACCATCTTAGAATGATCGATGGTGCGCTTTTGCAGATGTATTATCGTTTTGAAAAACGGACAATCACCGCACATCGGCTCTGTGTATTTCCTGCACCGTATCTCGAACTGTTTGATGCTGATCCTGGGTCATATGAGGAGGATGAGCTATATGCTGATATTGTGGGCAAGAGCATTGTTCACGTGCCAATCCGATTTGATTTCGATGCAAGGGAAAGTAAACATGTGGATGTAAAACACCCAAAATCTCATCTTACCTTAGGACAATATCCCAATTGCCGCATACCAGTGAATGCGCCGATAAGTCCGGGTCGGTTCATTAAATTCGTCCTGCGCAATTTCTACTTCACCGCATTTCACGCGGGAAATCTGGACAGGATTGACAGTACCTTCAAATTTGTTGAAACGCTGACGGTAGCCGAACGGGCGATAACACATGTTTCGTGCTGAGGGCAACCGAGCGGTGCCTGTGCTCCGCATCGCGTGACAACTCCTCTGCGCACTTCGACAATTTGCAACACATTTTAATCTGATCGATAGTGAGCGTTACTGTGTGCTTACGGTTCCGCAACGCTCACAAACGAACGACTGCTCCCACCGTGCAAATTGTCGCCGGTAGCTGGAGTTCCATGTTGCGAGAAGCGTTTCAGCCATTCGAACTGTCACGTTCCGAACCCAGACGAGATCCTCCTTCTAGTGTCTTTCTGCGTGGCGAAGATTGGGCTAGCTCTCCTCTTTTCGCCGCTTTGAGATTGCCGCGTCCCGGCGAGTGAGTCCCTCCGCCTACGGTCTCCACTAGCACGCTTCGCGCCACGGAACGCCTGTGTCACTCCAGCGTGCGATCCGTTTCGACCTGAACGCACCAATCTCTTCGCTGCCGTTCTCTGTTTCGTGACCTTGCCCCCTCGCTGTTTGGTGAAGGGGGCAAGAAGCTCCCGAAACAGGAGAACAATCATGAAAGTCGAGCAAGCCAAACAGATCGTCAGCAAAGCAATCGAAGAACTCAGTCAAGCCCTCGAAAGGGGCCACAGTGAAGCGCTGAGAAATTACCTCGCGGCGATTGGCCGATTCCATCGGTACAGTCTACGAAACGTGATGCTTATCGCATCGCAGAAGCCAACGGCTACTCACGTCGCTGGTTTCCACACATGGCACAAACTTGGACGCTTCGTGAAGAAAGGCGAGAAAGGCATTTTCATTCTTGCGCCAATCGTTCGAGCGAAGAGCCAAAGCGTGGAACAAACCGAAACGGATGAATCTTCAACCCCTGTCGGGTTTCGGGCCGCGTACGTGTTCGACATCAGCCAGACGGACGGTCAAGAACTTCCTGAAATCGGCAACGTCAATGGCGATCCTCGCGAATACCGCGAACGGCTCGGTAAATTCGTCACTGAGCAAGGGATCGTTCTCGAATACTCGCAGGACATCGCCCCCGCTCGCGGCACCTCCGCAGGCGGCAAGATCACATTGTTGCCCGGACAAACTCCTGCCGAAGACTTCTCAACACTGGCGCATGAAGTCGCACACGAATTGATGCACCGTGACGAGCGCCGCACCAGCACTTCAAAGCGCAGCCGCGAAACCGAAGCCGAGGCCGTCGCCTTTGTCGTTTGCAGCGCAATCGGCCTTGAAACGGGAAGCGCCGCACAAGATTACATCGGTCTGTACGGGGGCGATGCGAAGCTCCTCAGCGAGAGCCTGGAATACGTCCAGCGGACGGCAACGCAACTTCTCAACGCTATCGGCGCGGATGGTTCATCCGCACCGCCTAGTGGTACGTAAGCCTTTGCCAATACTGCCGCGAGACCGCGCCTCAAACGAATTTGTCGCGGTAACACTGCGAGTGCAGCGGATCACTCAAATCGTCGTGCCCTTCGTTCATTTATTGCTGGTTAGGGCTTCGTCGTAGACTTCCTTGGCAATGGAGGCTATGACGCGCTCGCACGCATCCTGGTCAGCATGAGCATTTGTGACGAAGACCGCCAGCGCAAGCCGTCGTCCATCGGGAAGGGTGATGAGTCCGACATCGTTGGTGGCTGGAATCATGCCCCACTCCAGGCCCGAGGAGCCTGTTTTGTCGGCGACGGGCGTCCCGGCGGGCAGTAGTGCTCTGATGCGCTTAGGACCGCTCGTGGCTTCGCGCATCCATTCGTCGAGAACTGCGGTATGTTCCGGGTTCAAGGGCGAGTGGTCCGCGAAAAGGCGAAGAAGCGCAACCATAGCGGAGGGCTCGGCATAATCGCGGTATTGCAACTTTTGATCGCTGTGCAGCGTGTGCTCGCTGTCCTGCTGGTGAATGGCGCTCAGGCCTAGTGAGTCGAGATACCGTTGCAGGACGCTAGGGCCGCCAATGAGACGAAGCTCGATATCTGTTGCGGTGTTATCGGAGGTTTCGACGCTCAGTTTGATGATCTTGCGCAACGGAACGTCAACGTCGGCGTTCGGAAACTCATCCTGCAGGGGGCTGAAGGTTACGGATCGGTCGGATTTAAGAAAGCGCACAGGCTGATCGAGTTGTAACTTTCCCAGTTCCACCTCATGCAGCACAGCGAGCGCGAGCGGGAATTTGAATGTGGACTGCATCGGAGGGTGACCGTGCGCTTCGAGATAGCAGTCAAGCTCTACGCCCGGCAGCGAGCAGGAGACGTAAACATTGCCATGAGCTTGCTTGGCAATTTCGGCAAGCCGCCGGTGTAGCGGCGTTTGCCCAGCCGCGATAGAGGTTGCAAGGAAAAGCAGCGTGAAAACCTGCATTCGTTTCAACATAATCTGCGCAGACTAATCGTTGCACTATCGACGCGGATGAATCATCCGCACCTCGGGAAACGTCTTTTAATCCTACCTGATCTCCCTTACTTCGAAATCAGCCCAATTGTCACGAGCCACTTTTCTACCAAGACCGGCCACTCCGTAATCGGAAGCTTCGTCCGTCGTAACCCAAACGCATGACCCCCTTGCGCATACAAATGCATTTCCACGGGAACCCCGGCGTTTTTCAGCGCAATGTAATAGACCAACGACTGCTTTACACCGTCTACGCTGTCGTCTTCCGCCTGCATCAAAAACGTCGGCGGCGTCTCGCGCGTCACAGGAATCAGCGGATTCAGCTCAAACTCCTTCGTGGTGTTTTCCAGCATGTGTCCCGGATAAACCGCCACGGCGAAATCCGGACGGCAGCTCGACTGGTCGGCGGCATCAACGGGCATATAAGCGCGCCTCTCGAAATGAGTGCTAATGTCCGCCACCATGTGGCCGCCCGCCGAAAAACCCAGCACGCCGATCTTGTGCGGATCGATGTGCCATTCCGCCGCGTGAAATCTTACCAATCCGACCGTCCGCTGCGCATCTTCCAACGCGGTCGGCGCTTTCGGATGGATATTACAATTACAGTCGTTGTGCCAGGCTGGCCCGGAATCCGGCACGCGATATTTCAGAAGAACGCAGGTGATCCCGCGCGACGTGAGCCAATCGCACACCTCCGTACCTTCCAGATCGATTGCCAGCTCGACGTAACCGCCGCCAGGAAATACGACCATCGCAACGCCCATATTCTTCCCTTTCGGCGAATACACGGTCATCGTCGGCTGCGAGACGTTGCGCACGCCGATCACTGGCTTCCCGGCGATCAGATCATTCTTGTCCGTGTACGACTTCACCGTTTCCGGCCCCGCCGGAATCACCGCCGCCGCATCCGGCGGCGTCCCTGGCCAGATTGCCATTTGCGCATGCCCCGGCGATGGCGGCCAAACAGTCGTCTGCGCGTGAAGGCTTCGAACCGCAAACAGAAGGCAGAAAACAAGCATCAAGCGCCTGGTCGTCATGGAAGATTTCCTTTCAAATGCCCGCATCATGTGTCTTGCAATCGCCCCTGGGCAACGATTGATTCTCTTCTGTTTTCGCACGCCGACCGTTTCGGAAGTGTTCCATGGGCGCGGGCGAATTGTCCGCGCCGCCCGCCTGATTGCGGGCTTGCTTTGCACAATTGGTAAGGCCACTCGGTTCGCTGATGTCAAACCGCGTCTTCTTGAACGGACGTACCTTCACTCGGAACAATAGCCGGTGTAACTACAGCTGGTGCGGCTTGCGTTTGCTGATTTCGAGATTTTTGGCGTAGGTAGCGGTTCATCGGTTCGGAATAGAGATGTGCGACCAGGCTGCCGAGAATCCCCGCGATTAGGATTGTGATCGTGAACAATACCGGCACGAGGCGCATTGGCTTCCCAAGATCAAGAAATAGACCAAATAAGCCGAAGACGATGAACATATGGGTCAGGTAAACCTCATAACTATACTGGCCAATCCTCAATAGCGGCGTGAGGATACCCGGACTTCTCCATTGCGTCTGCGTTGTAGCAGCGATGAACATGCATGTTCCCAACCCGAGGACAGTGAAGTTCAATCCAGTCCGACCAAGCCATCCCCTGTATCCCTGCAACGAGAAGATCAAACTGAGAGCAACGATTGTGGTGCCGCCGATACCCAGCACCCAGAGGACAGCGCGAGAGAAGTGAACGCGCGAAACAGTGATAGCTGTCAGGCATCCTAACGCGATGCCTTCCATGCCTCCGAGGTAACAATACTCGGACCATACCTCGTTGCCATGAGCGAAAACCGTGCGCCCAGGAGCACCGAGAGCAACGAACGCCAAGAGAACTGCAAGGAATAACTTCCCTCGACCAAAAACGCGGCACACAAGAGGAAAGAAGAGATAGAACATCTCCTCGACGGAAAGTGACCAGAGAATATCCCAATTACCTGGAAGATAGCCGCGTTGCGCCTCTAGGACGTTCACGCGGAACGTGAGAGCGGCCAGCAGCGCCCGGCCAAGTCCTCCGGTTTTCGCGGTCACTACGAAATTATGAGCATTCGCGAGGTCTAGGCCACTGAGCACTACAAGCAGCAAAAACAACAGCGGCGCGATCCGCGCAAATCGGAAGAGGTAAAAACCACGGAGGTTCACGTTCGAGAGTTGGCCCCAGCGCCGCAGAGTGATGGACGTGATGAGAAAACCGGAAACGACGAAGAACATCTGCACGCCGAGTTGCCCATTCCAGACCAGCAGGTGAACCAATTGCGAGGGCAGAAACTTGGTATAGAGCACTTTTGCGCCGAGGAGCCGGATATTTACGTGGTTCATTAAGACGAAGAAGATCGCAAGGCCACGCAGCAAATCTATTCCGTCTAAACGCATCCAATTGCCCGCCTGAACTGTGCATTCTGCCGAAGCCATGTGCCCGATTGTGTACCAGTGTCCACAATTCCGTCACAGTTTAATTCGCCAGATCACTCAAAGTGTCACGCGACGCGGCTCGCTCTTGCATCCTTCACTAGCTACTCAGCACCCGCCACTCACCACTCACCACTGCCGTCGAGCGGCTCACATTTCTGTTAATCTTAGCCAGAGGTTATTTCCAGTGCCGAAGCGATCCGGCAATGATTTGCTCATCATTGAGTGCAATTCCACAAAGCTTGCTGCCGATGGCATAGACCTTGGCGCTGCCTTTACCCGACTCACCAACAATGATTTTGCCAGGGCGCTGCTGCCAAACAGGCGAATTGTCCTTGTCAAGACATCCACAGAAGACAAACTAATGCGGGATCTCGCGGAGACGTTCAACGAGCATGGCCGGTTCCGGTCGATTCTGATCGTCGGCCACAGCAATGAAGCCGGACTCGAACTCACGAACGCCCCCGTTCTTTGTGGCTGGGGCGCTTTGGGCAAGTGGCTAAAGCCCTTTGAACCCGAGTTCATATTTCTCGTCGCATGCGACGCGGGACGATCCACCGCCGTTCGGCAGCTTTTCGAACCTCTGAAAAAGAGCCTGCGTGATGTGTATGCATCTCCTGTGAAACTCAATCCAATCCAAGCTGCCCCGCTAGCTGTAATCATCGGAGAACTGCTTTGTACTGGCAAGATCGATGACGCAAACTCCGTCACCGCTCGCTTGGTCAGTTACATGAACACGGGCGGCCCAATATATCGCTGGAGTTACGACGAGACAGGACCCGGAGCCGAAATCCCGGCCAAGTCTTGGGATGACTTAGCGAAGGTTTTGGACTTCGGACCGTGGGATTTGCATCAGCGCATTGACGAGTGGATGCAGCGTGGTCGTCGAAGTTCGTAAGGAAGGCATACACAGGCTTTTTTCCGTCGTACTAAGGTGGATCACCATGACGAAGAACAACAAACTCACTCGACCTTGGGCTGGGCCGGAATATAGGTCGCAAGTCATCGTGGGGGCCATCCCGACAAATTTCTCTTGGAACTTCAATCCCGACAATCAGGAGTGGGAGATCGTAAAGGCGATGCCGGAAGGGGCGGACGATGTTGTGGAGTTTTCGAATCCCTCCAAGGCAGCCGCCAATGATGCTCTTCGAAAGCTGATCGAGAGGGATTATCCCGGTCTTCTTGCTCAGGAAGGTGGTTAACGCCCGTCGATCTGCTCTTCATCCCGCTGCCACCTTCGGCGTGACTGATCTCTCCTCAAACAACCCATTGGCTTCGGCCAGCTACCCCGTCCTCCTTCTGCCAACTTTGTGGCTTCGGTTCTCTATATCGCCGATTAGAATTGTTTCTGTCCATATTCTCGTTCCCACCCTTTCCATTGGGCACAGCTTCGGGATAATTCCTGCGCCCGGCAGCTTCGTGTCTTCTGCTTTTCTGGTTCCTCCCAACAAATCTTCTGAAATGTCATCGAAGATTTCTTGTGCCCCTCCCAAAAAGCAGACGCTCGCCTTGGGAGCAGCATCCTCTCGCTTCCGGGTGCCCCAATTACAAGGGCAGAAACGGAGAAATAAAATGTACCAAAACAGAGTTCATCTCATCGGTTATCTCGGCAAGAACCCGGAGCACAAGTCCGTCAAGGCGACAGACCGCAAATACGCGGTCCTTTCGCTCGCAACTCAGCGATCCTGGAAAGGCGCTGACGAAGAATGGCACTCGAAGACGGAGTGGCATCGCATCGTCGCGTGGAACGGCCTCGGCGAGTACGCCGCTGCTAAGCTGCGCAAAGGCGATCACATCTACATCGAAGGCACGCTCGTGAGCAGCACCTACGACAAGGAGTTCGGCAAAGGCAAGAGCACGGTCACGGTTTCCCTCAGATCGTGGCAGGTGAAGGCGGATTCGATTCGAAAGCTCAACCGCGCACGCAAGGATCAAGTGACCAACTTCGTGCCTGCCGATGCACAGCCCGAGGAGATTCCCTTCTAAACTGATCCTTTCCAAGAGGGCCTCGGCGCGGGCTGAGGCCCTTTTTTTTTGCGCCGGTTTCTCCATTTGGGAGTATCTTGTCGGTGGAGCAAGTCCATGAAGATCAGTGTCACGTATGTCATGGTTCTTGGAACTCTCCTTCTGGCCGGTTGTGGAAGCAAGAGCGACGCAAACGTCAAGGATTTGTCCGACGCCACGAACGCTTATCTTGCGAAGAAAGGCCAGCTATGCCTTGGCATCTCCACAAAGTGGCCGGTAGACCTCCAAGACAGCGATCAACGCGCGGGTAACGTCAAAGCATCTGAGATGGAGGCCCTGGAGAAAGCTGGCTTAGTGCATTCCCAGAACACTGAAGCCGAATACACGACCTTGAGCGGTCGCCCTGCGAAGGCCAAGGTGCTTCGTTACGAATTAACTGACGAGGGGAAGAAATTCTACCGTGAGAAAGACGTTGTCGGCCTAGGTCCCAACAAAGAAGCGCTCGGCGACCTTTGCTTTGGACAGCAGACCCTGGATAAAGTCAGCAAAACAGAAGGGCCGAACAAGATTGGCGACACGACAGGGGCAACGATCTACTACACATACAGAATCGACAATCTTGCAGATTGGGCAAACAACCCGGAGATTCAAAAGGTTTTCCCCGGAATTACAGGTACGCTCAATGGAGCTGGAAAAACCACCGTCAGTCAGGCCCTCGTGCTTACGCCCCAAGGATGGGAAGCGAAGTGACTCGATACCTCGCCCTGCGCAACGCTGGTCGCTAGAGTGCCTCAGTAGTACTAAAGTACTATCAAATCAATAACTTGCATGAAACCACATATGCTTCAGGTGCATCCATATACCTACAAGGGTTCGCGGCGGCAGAAGGGTTACGTCCATTGGACCCCAGGCGAGAAGCGACTACCAGTCCCCGATTCTTGCTTAACTCGGTTGACCTCTCGGGCCGAGAAATCGATCCCACCGTTTTGTCTGTTGCCAACAGAATTGCGCCGAAGGCTATCCCATACGCTGAAAGACTTCTCGGAGACCCAGCCGTTGCTGTGAATCTCTTCGAGCAAGCAGCGGCCTCCGTTTCAGAAGCTATCAAGACCAAACAGGCCAACGGCTCTGCTGTGCGGGATCTCGGCGCTTATCTATTCCGCGCTTACATCCGGCTCGTCAGCGAGTCGAGGCGCAAGGATGCCACTTTGCAAGAATCTCTCGACGCGCAGGCCGAAAGCCAGGCTTCGCATAGCGATCTTGTGCGGGCCGAAGCCGCTTTGCTGTTGGATGAAATAATGGCTACGTGCGACCGTCTCACCCGTGAAGTGGCCTTTAGGCGACTTGAAGGTCTCTCCTGGAAGGAAATCGGCGAGCGTCTTGGGCTTTCTAGCCATGCGGTCGAGGCGCGATTTAGCAAAGCTCTTGACCGCGCGCGAAAAAAGCTGAAAATACAAAATCGAGAGGGATGATTGGATCTCCGCCCCTGTCAGGAGTCAGGATTAAGCCGAAAAAAGCCAAATCGAGTCCTCCCGCCGATAAGGAGTTCCTGCGTCTTGGCAAAGAGCATTTCGCAGAGGACTTCGCGAATCCGACGCGCAAAGGATGTCCTCCCGACTCGACCCTAGAACTGCTTGCCAACAACCCGACCGAAATCGAGGAATGGGTTCTCACTCACATTAGTTCGTGTTCGCCTTGCTACCGGGCCTATAGTCACTTCCTCCAAGAACAGAAGCGAAAGGCCCAATCCCAGTCGTAAAACACCAGGCCGGAATTGATCCCTCCATACCGTACAAAAAAACTTTCATTTACTCGGTGAGGTTTTGGCGTTTTTTCCCCTCTATATAATTGAGGGGAGTTCTCGCAGGATTCTCCCCGCGAGCTTGGCGAACCCCACCCGCCCGTAGTGCGCCGGGTCTCGTGGACGGCCACCCGACGACTGGCTAGACGCGAAGGTAAAAACCCCCTGGACGTAGCTTGTGTTCCACGTGTGCGTTGACCACGAACACGGTCGCTTAGCCAGCGGACCAAATCTTCCTTTGTCGCGTCAGTTTCTGGAGCCACGGTTCACGCGAGAAATCTACTAGCAGGCGCTATACAAGCGCATGAGTAAAGGAGACTCGCAGACATGAACACACTTTGGCGAAAAGCGGCTCGTTTCGAGATTATCTCTAGACAGATTGCAGTAGTCGCAGTGGGCTTAATCCTCGCCGCGCCTGCCTACGCGCAGGGAAACTCCCCGTGGGAGAACGCCGTAAACGTCCTCCAGCAGGCGTTCACCAGCACCATCGCGCGCGGGCTCTCCCTCGTCGCGATTGTTGTCTCCGGCCTGACATTCGCTTTCGGGGAAGGCGGCTCGAAGAGAGTCCTGGCGGGTGTGCTTTTCGGCGTAGGCATGGCAATCGCAGCGGTGAACTTCCTCGCCTGGCTCTTCCCCGGATAGGAGTCCTCGACTGAGGGAACGCCATGCCTGAAACCAGACGAATCAACATGGTTCATCGGTCGCTGTCCCGGCCTCTCACGATTTTGGGAGCTTCAGCAACAACTCGTTCAATTGAAGAACAGCTATGGTGAACGGCGCAGACCGTGTGTTCGTCGAGAAGGCCGGTTTCGTCGAGGAAGTCCACGGGCTCTCCATTGGGGAGAAATCCTTGATGGTCGCGGTAAAGAATATCGCTCGCCGCTTAGGCGACGATATTTCGGAGTCCAAGCCGATTCTTGACTCGCGCCTGCCTGATGGCAGCCGCGTTGCGGCTGTGATTCCTCCGTGCAGTTTGAACGGCGTGACGCTCACCATTCGTAAATTCAATTCCCGCCACTTTGGGATCGAGGACCTAATTAAGGTGGGCACGATTGAAAGATCACTCGCAAACCAGCTTGAGAGTTTTGTCTTGGCCCGGAAAAACATTCTCATCACGGGTGGGACCGGGACGGGTAAAACGACCCTCGTAAATATCCTCGGGAAATTCATTCCACCGGACGAGAGAATTCTTCTAATCGAAGACACATCCGAAATTCAGATGGACCAGGACAATCTCGTTCGTTTCGAGGCACGTCAGCCGCAGAACGGCCTCCCGGCGGTAAGTATCCGTGACCTGCTGAAAGCGGCCCTTCGCCACCGCCCCGACCGGATCATCCTTGGTGAAATACGTGGGGGCGAGGCTTTCGATCTCTTGCAGCTTCTCAATACAGGTCACTCTGGCAGCCTATCAACAGTCCATGCAACATCTGCGAGGCAAGGTCTTGCCCGATTTACAAGTTGCGTTCTCCAGAGCGGAGTTGAGCTCCCGTATCGGGCGATCAAAAGCAATATCGGCGACTCTCTCAATGTCGTAGTACATCTCGACCGCCGCCCTGGTAGACGCTTCGTTTCCGAGGTTCTCGCAATCCATTGTTATGACCCCGACGCTGATGAATATGAATTCAGTGCAATTTATCAAAGGCGTGAGGAACACCAATGACCGAAACCATCATGCCTAAACAGGCCTCTCCAACAGCATCGGATTACGTCAGTGACAACTTCAAGCCTTCCGACAGGATCGCTGTACTCGTCTTGAACAGGAATCTAGGCGAGACGACTCAACGCATTACGACTGCGCAGAAGGCGGCTAGCCCTGAATTCCAGGCATGGCTTCGCTATAAGAATGCAAACGGGGCCGACATTTATGTCGGAATGAATCCTCTGAAACAAGATGCTTCGACTCGAACCAAAGGCGACATCGAGACAATTCGCCATGTTTACGTTGACCTAGACCATGGCGGGTCCGCTGCACTGGATGAAATTAAGAACTCCGATCTGGTGCCACAACCGAACTACGTACTGAACACATCGCCCGACAAATTCCAAGTGGTCTGGAAAGTCGAAGGGATCATCCTCGAAGAAGCAGAGGCGTTGCAGCACGCGATGGTGAGGGAATTCGGCGGCGACCCGGCAGCAACGGACGCTACGCGCGTGTTACGACTTCCCGGCTTTGCGAACAAGAAATACGACCGAGATTTCTATGTGCAGGCCAGTGTGGATTCGACGCAGACGTACCACCTTCGAGATTTCAAGGTTTCGATTGATTCACAGGAAGCCCCGCGACACCGCACCGAGGAAGCCCGCAGCGGGAGCCGCGTTTCTGGAGCCGTACTGAGTCAATCGGAGCATGACTGGGCCTATGCCAAACGCGCTCTGGCCCGTGGAGACGACCCAGAAGAGATCATTCGAAGGATTGCCGACTTTCGCGCTGGAGACAAGCCCGACCCAGACTATTACGCGCGCCACACAGTCGCCAAAGCGCAAACCCTGTTAGAACGGGAGGCCGCCCCTACGTCCGGAAGTGGACAGGGGCAATGCGGAGAAACCGAGAGGAACTACTGATTGGGACAATGACAAAGCAGTTGCGACCGAGCACTATAATTCCGTGGAATGTTGCAGCGCTTCCCACTTTGCCCAAACATTTGCGTGGTGGAGACGATTCATATGCACCCATCCGATGACGATCTACTAACAGTTCAAGACGTAGCCGAAATCTTGAGAGTGCCAAGTTCGTGGGTCTACGAGCGCACTAGGCGGCGATCTGCGGACCGCATCCCAGGTTTCAGGATAGGGAAATACTGGCGCTTTCGGCTCGGAGATATCAAGGTTTGGTTAGAGGAGAATCGCCATGTCGAGCTTACAAACGCTTGACTGTGAAGTTAAAATGATTGGCGATGCGCGAAAGACTGGACGGGCCAACGGAAAGGTCAATATGGCTCGTCGCAGGCATCAGATTGGATGTTTGTTTGTTCGCGGTAAACGCCCAAAGGTCTGGGTTGCACGCTGGAGAGAGCGAGTGCTGACTTCAAGAGGCAGCATGAGCACGATTCTCCGTTCTGAGGTCTTAGGAACGGTGAGGGAACTTTCAAAGCGCCAAGCTCAGAATCTATTGGAAGACCGACTTCGCCCGGTGAATAGAGGCCGGGCGGTACCTCGGTCCAACATTAGCTTCCGGCGGTTCGTGGAAGACGAGTTTAGGCCTCTCGTGCTTCCAACATTGAAGTTTGCCACGCGGGAAATCTACTCCCTCCTGCTCGACAAACACTTGTTGCCTCGTTTTGGCGAGGAGTGCATAGCGGATATAGCTACACCAGAGGTTCAGCGGTTTGTTCTCGAAAAACTGAAGCAAGGATACGCATGGGAGACGGCTAGCCACATGCGACACCTACTCAGCAAAGTGCTCGGCACTGCCAAGGACTGGCGGTACCTGGCAGATAACCCTGTCTTGGGTGTGGAGATGCCTGAACGAAAACTCAAACGTCCACACAAGGCTCTTTCGATTGAGGAGGCTCAAATGCTCCTCTCTAAAATGAATGAACCCGAACGAACCATCACAATCGTTGCAACACTGGCCGGTCTACGAATCGGAGAAATACTTGGGCTTCGCTGGGGCAGAGTTCATCTCGACCAATGCACTTTAGAGGTCGAGGAAACCTGCTACAAAGGGGTCTTCGGGACTCCGAAAAGTAAGGCCAGCCGCAGGGGGACACCGCTCGCACCCGTTGTTGTCCAGGCTCTTGATACCCACCGCTTGCGGTGTAAGGACACTTCGGCTAACGCGCTAGTGTTCTCCAAAGGTGACAACGAACCGCTATCAGCCGACAACTTGCGGAAGAAGCGTCTGGCTTCTGCATGTCGGCGGGCGGGGCTGCGCCGGATTGATTGGCACACGCTCCGCCATACGTACAGCACTCTCCTCCACGATCTGGGAACTCCAATAAGGGTTCAGCAAACCTTGCTGGGGCACTCCAGCGCGGCAACAACAATGGACGTTTACACACACCCTGTTTCAGCTTCCGAACGCGATGCGGTCTCAAGATTGGGCGAGGTTTTGTTCCCAACTGTTCCCAACTTGCACCACAATGCAGCAGGCACCGAAACGGGCAGCACGCTAACTCAATGATTCTGTTTGGAGATTTGGTCGGGGCGCGCGGATTTGAACCGCGGACCTCCTGCGCCCAAGGCAGGCGCGCTACCAGGCTGCGCTACGCCCCGACAAACCGCATCGTCATTCTAGCGCACCTCCCAAGCGCGCTTCCACAAGGCCACCGAACGTGCTTTCTATTCCGCGCAAACCATTCACTGTGCCTCTGTGTCTCTGCGCCCAACTCCTTCCTTTTCTTTGTCTGCTTCGCATTCCAAGCACGCGATCGAAACCTTCCCCATCCGCCTTCTCTTGTGCTACGAACTACGATGGGGGTTGCTAAATGAAGACACGGGAAGTATCGGGGAACGCCGATCTCGCGACTGGTGGGGGGAACGCCAGCGGCCGCGCGCTTCGCGACGCAGCGGCGCCGCGAACTCTAATATACAGTTCCGCGATTAGAA